>ENA-OZAB01001363-OZAB01001363.1-human-gut-metagenome-genome-assembly--contig:-NODE-1363-length-10077-cov-8.306925_pt1 | contig 10077 bp, 10 predicted proteins | sample MGYA00243297_ERZ653491 | MGnify/ENA primary metagenome ERZ653491 (study PRJEB26926, sample SAMN06165154) | human gut metagenome | biome: ENVO:00009003; feature: ENVO:2100002; material: ENVO:00002003... | reverse complement strand
ACGAGATCATGCCTAGTCTCGTGGGCTCGGAGATGTGTATAAGAGACAGTTTGAGCATAACGCGGTCCTGCGGCCGCTGCACCATCTTGGCGCAGAGATCATCGTCGCCGGACGGCGGCTGTTTGACCCGGCGGATACGATTTCCGCGTTCGACCGCGCCATCACGCCGGGCACAAGCGCCGTGATCTGCACGCACGTGTCCAACGTGTTCGGGTATATCCTGCCTGTCGAAGAAATTGCGGCCCTGTGCCGTGCGCGCGGCGTTCCGTTCGTGCTCGACGCGTCGCAGTCGGCGGGGCTGCTGCCCGTGCGCCTTGCGGAGCTGGGCGCGGATTTTATCGGTATGCCGGGCCATAAAGCGCTCTACGGCCCGCAGGGCACGGGGCTGCTCCTGTGCGCCCGTATGCCGGATACGCTTCTGGAGGGCGGCAGCGGCAGCGCCTCGCGCCTGCCGGATATGCCGCCGGAGCTGCCGGATCACGCGGAGGCCGGGACGCAGAACGTCTGCGGCATCTGCGGCCTTGCCGCCGGGCTGCGCTTTGTGCGGCAGCAGACCCCGCAGCGCCTGCTTGCGCACGAAATCCGCCTTAGAAGGCTGCTCGCATCCATGTTGGAGGATATTCCGGGTATTCGTCTGTTTACAGGCGAGGCGCAGAGCGGGACGCTCAGCCTCTGCGCGGCGCAGACGGACTGCGAGACGCTTGCCGCGCGGCTTGCATCCGAGGGGATCTGTGTGCGCGCGGGCCTGCACTGCGCGCCGCTTGCGCACGAGTCCGCAGGAACGCTCGAGACCGGGACCGTCCGCTTCAGCCTCTCCGCGTTTAACACCGAGCGTGAGATCCTGGAAATCGCAAAGCACATCAGAAGCTGCCTCAAATAATGCCGCCCGGCACGCGCCCGCATCGGCTCCCCTTGTGCGCAAGGGAAGCCGGCGGCGCACGCTGCTTTTTTCGACAGGCCCGTTTTTTCTCTTTCTTTTTTCTGCGCAATCGTGTATGATATATTATATATACGATCGTATGGGAGGCCGCGATATGGACGAGCTGGAAAAAAAGCCGGACGCGCCGCAGAAGTCTGCGGAAAAGAAGCCGGAACGAAAAAACGACTTTGACAACCGGCGGAAGCTGATGTATGTGCTCTGCGGCGGATATCTGATCTATCTCGCCATCAAGATGGGACGGGATTATCCGGGTCTTGCCGCCAGCGGCGTCTGGTCCAGTGACCGTATCATCGCGCTGTGCGGAGCGATCGCGTTTTCCATCATCGGCGCGGCTCTGCTGGTGATCACCGCAGTCCGGAGCGTGCGCGAGTGGAAGCAGGACGCGCAGAACGAACAGGAGGAACACACGGATGAATGATATGACATTATTTCTCGACTTGATCCTGATAGCCAGCGGTGCGTACTGTATGTATACGTTCCTGCGTCTGGCCGTCACGAAGCGGCTGTTCAAAAACGGTCTGCTGGTGCCGAAGGAGAAAAAAATCTCCGACTGCGCGGACGAGCAGATGTACATCGGCTATATGATGCCGCCGCTTGCGGTCATGGCCGTCATGACCATGGGCTACGGCGTGTGCATGCTGCTCAACGACCTGCGCGAAACGCCCTTCCTCCCGTACCCGTGGCCGCTGGTGATCCTGGCCGCCGTGCTGGCCTCGCTCGTCTGGTACGCCATCCGCAATTCCCGTGCCAACCGGGAGTATTTCGGCATGTAAACGAAAATGACAGCGCCGCCTCCTGCCGTAACAGCAGGAGGCGGCTTTTCGCATATTTGGAGGTCAGGGCAGCAGGCCCTTGTTGGTCTTTCTGACGTGCTTGAAGACCTCTTCGAAGCGGTTCAGCGCCTCGTCGATGATCTCCGGCGTGTCGGCCATGGAGGTGTACAGGCGGCTGCCGGCCAGCGTGACGATGCCGTTTGCCATATAGGCCGCGCCCATGCGCTCCATCGAATCCTTGCGGACATACATCATATCCTTGTGCTTGAGCAGACCGACCGCGGACTTTGCAAACGACATGGACGAGAAATCAAAGCTCATCGCGCCCGTGCACTCGAGATGCACGATGGAGCCCTGGTTATAGGCCACGAACGGCAGGCCGTACCGGTCAAGCAGCCCCTTGAGGCCGTCACACAGGCGGTCGCCCATTTTTCCCGCGATCTCGCAGGCGTTCGTGCGCTCGATCTCACGGATGGCCGTGTACCCGGCGAGGCAGGACAGAGGATTGGCCGCCAGTGTGCCGCCGACATACGCCCGGTGCTTGCCTGTGGCAAGACCGGCCGCCATGAGCTGCGCGTATTCCTTCTTGCCGCCGACGCCGCCCGCCGACGGGTACCCGCCTGCGACGATCTTGCCGAAGACCGTCAGATCCGGCACGACGCCGAAATAGCCCTGCGCGCCCGAAAGCGCGACGCGGAAGCCCGTGACGACCTCGTCGAAGATCATCAGCGCGCCGTATTTGTCGCACAGCGCCCGCACGCCTGCGTTATAGTCGTGCGCAACGGGCCGCGTGCCGCTCTCGGGGCCGACCGGCTCGACAATGACGCCCGCTGTGCCGCCGAGCAGCACGTTGCGCTTGAGCATATCCTCCAGCATGGTCAGATCGTTCGGCCGCACCTCGTCCGTCGCCTCATAGCAGCCGCCGGGGATGCCGTGCGATTCCAGAAGTGCCCGGCTGCCGGGGATTTTCAGACCGTAGACCATCTGGTCGGACCAGCCGTGGTACGCGCCGCCGACCTTGATGATGCGCTTTTTGCCCGTGGCAATGCGCGCGATGCGAAGCGCCGCCATGACGGACTCCGTGCCGCTGCCGAGCATACGGAACATCTCGACGTTCGGCATATGCCGGTTGATCTCTTTCGCGATCATCAGCTCGGATTCGTGCAGCAGACCTGTCACCGGGCCGCATTCGTTCAGCAGTTCAATCACCTTTTCCCGGATGACGGGATAGTTGCTGCCGAGAATTGTCGGGCCGCCGGCCTGCAGGAAGTCAATGTACTGGTTGCCGTCCTTGTCGTAGAGATACGCGCCGTCGGCCCGCGCCATGCACATGGGAAACGGCTTGTTGAAGGCCAGATTGTGCTGGACGCCGCCGGGGATATACTCCTTCGACTCCTCATACACAGCCTTGGAGGCTTTGCACTTTTCATCGAAATACTTGAGGATTACATTGTTGTAATAGTCGTCCGTGACCTCCCATATGGGCTGGCTGGTCAGCGCCTTGAGCCTCGCATTGATCTCATTGGGATCGTCCCAACGGCTGATGCCGCAGTTGTTCATTTCTGTTCCTCCTTTTTCGCAAGGTCATTGGTGTCCATGCTGCCCCGGAACACGACGAACGTGTCAAACAGGTATTCCGTGACAAAATTCAAAAGCATATTCATAACGGTGACCAGATATTCGTTCCAGCCGCAGCTTTCGACCAGCCAGTTGCCGAGAAGGGTCGACAGCGGCGTGAACACGGCGTAATAGCACAAAACCAGCGCCATGGCCTTCGGTACGTTGTTGGCGCTTTTGAACGTGAATTTCCGGTTGAGCGTGAAGTTCCACACCACAGACGCCACCAGCGCGATCAGATAGCACGGCCAGTAGCTCCATTTGCACAGTTCATTGAGCAGCGTAAACAATCCGATCTGGATGATGCCTGCCGAGGCAGAAAACAGCACGAATTTGACGACCCGCCAAGTTTCTTTCTTTTTTTCTCCGGTCATTTTCCTGCCTCCTTCAGCTTTGCGTATTTCTGCTGATAGACCAGATGCTGCAGGGAAATATCCGCGCGGGACAGCTGTGCACGCTCATTGAGCGCCGCCGTGTGCAGCGCACAGACGGCAGCCTTGTCCGCGAGAACTGCCAGCGCCTGCGTATCATCCTCGTCCTTTCCGCAGACGACTGCACCCACACCCGGAACCAGCACCGCGCAGCGCTTGTCGAGCGCAGCGGAAATTTCACCTGCCGCAGCGATCTGCGTGACTGGGATCACCGGGCCGATCATCTGCGCCATGTCGTCCAGCTGGGCGCGGATGGGCCGATTCAGCGCCGCCATAGTCAGAAGTGCGTCCGTCCGCGCGGCACAGGCCAGCGGATGTGCGTGGCGAACCTTGGCAAGCACGGAATCCAGCCGCTTCTGCTCCATGACCGGCGCGGCTTCCTCCAGTACGCCCTGCCAGCAGCGGCGGCAGAGCCGTTCGAGCAGCTGCGCGCGGTGAAGCGCTTCGTCGTGGCTGCGCGCGCAGATCAGAACGCCGTGGTGCGCCATGAAAATCGTTCTGGCCCCGCGCGACATGGCCTCGCGCATCGCGCTTTGCAGCGTCTTTGTGCCCGGCAGGCCGTAGCCTGCCACGGTCACGCCGCCGAGCTGCTGCCGCTCCTCGCCGGTAAAGCAGCCGGGCTTGTATCCGCACAGGCCCAGCGCCGAGGCGTAGGTCTGGTGCGTGTGAATGACAAAATTGACGTCCTCAAACATCGAATAGGCGAGCGCGTGCACCGCCCGTTCGCCGGACGGCCTGCGCGGGCCGGTCCATTTGCCGGTCGCCAGATCGCACAGCGCGATATCCTCCGGCGCGATGCTGCCGTAGTCCATGCCGCTGGGCGTGACGAGATAATGTCCGCCGTCCGCGCGGGCCGAAACATTGCCCCACGTCCGGGCAACAAGCCCGTTTTCCAGCAGCTCGCGGCCCGTTTCACAGATACACGTCCGTAAAGCCTGATCGTCCATTGCTTATCCCTCCTTCAGTCTGTTCAGCAGTGCAAAATTCTTCTTATTCGACGCGTACAGCTGCCGGAATACGCGGTAATTGCGGTCATAGACCGGCTTTAAGGCCGTGTTCGGCGTGTAGCGCCCGTTGACCTTCACGTGCGAAGCAGCCTGCGCCAGATCCGGAAACAGCCCGCTTCCGACCGCCGCCAGCATCGCCGCGCCGATAGCCCCGACGTCCTTCGTGTTTTCAACTGTCTCGACTGTCCGGCCTGTAATGTCGGCCAGCATCTGACACGTCACCTTTGAAAGCGCCCCGCCGCCGACGAACCGGATGACCGGGGCCGTCTTTGTTTTCCGTTCCTCGCATTCGAGCATCCAGCGCTGGTGGAAGCAGATGCCCTCCAGAACCGCCCGCAGCATCTGCGCCTTGCCCGTCTCCAGCCGGATGTTGAAGAACATTCCGGCTGCCGCCGGGTCCTCAAACGGGCAGCGGTTGCCGTGCAGCCACGGTGTAAAGATCACGCCTCCAGAACCGGGTGCAACCCGCGCGACGGTGTCAGACATATAATCATACAGGCTCTCGTAGACGCTTTCCTGGCTCTCGGCCACGTCGGTCTTGGACAGATAGATATTGACCTCATCCAGCACCAGATGATCCTTGACCCATTCGAAGCACTTGCCTGCCGTCTCCATTTCGGCGAAATAATTGTATTTTCCCTTTTCCGCGCCGACAATGCCCGCGATCATCGACACGAGATCGACCGCCTGATGGTCCATCACCGTTCCGACCCAGCCGGACGTGCCGGAATAGATATGCGTGCTGCCGACGGCAGTGCAGCCCGCGCCCACGCCGATGAGCGTCGCGTCCCCGCCGCCTCCGTAGACCCTTGTGCCGGGACAGAGGCCGAGCTCCCGCGCGGCCTGCTCCGTCAGAAGGCCCGCCACGTCGGTGCATTCAATGATCTTCGCCAGGTGCCGCGTCTCGACGCCGTACATCCGGCAAAGCCCTTCGTTCCAGCCCTCATGACCGGGCCGCGTGTCGTAAAGGAACGTCGAATAGGCCGAATCGCGCGTCATGACAAATTCGCCGGTCGCCCGCGCGATCAGAGATTCCTTCACGTCCAGCCATTTGTGGGCTTCTTGGAAGATCTCCGGCTCGTGCGCCTGCACCCATTTGTATTTCCAGAGCGGGTCCTTGACGCTTGTGGACGCGGCGTGCGTCGCGCGCAAAGAGCGCAGCAGCATCCCGATGTTCACGCCGGAAACGCACGGCCCGTGCGTCTGGCAGGCTTTGAATTCTGCCGAAGCCCGCTGATCCATATAGCTCATCGGGCGGCGCAGCGCGCGGCCATACTCGTCCACGAGCACCATGCCCTGCATCTGGGAGCAGAACGAAATGCCGGTCACCTGTGCAGGCGTTACGTCGGTCTTTTCGAACACGGCCTTCGTCGTGCGGCACATGGCGTCCCACCATTCGTCCGCGTCCTGCTCTGCGCCGCCGTCCGGCAGAATGTAAAGCCCATAGCCCGCGTATGCGCTCGCGATCAGCCGGATATCCTGTTCGGCTCCGAACAGGCAGGTCTTGACTCCGGTCGTTCCGAAGTCGTAAGCGATGAGATACTGCATACGTCTCCTTTCATCGCGCCCAGCAAAAAGCGCGTCAGCCTGTCGGCCATTTTTGTATCCTCCAAAGCGGCCTCGCCGCAGAAGATCCGCATCCGCTCCTGATAATATTCGCAGCTGTAGGAAAACTGCATCATCATCAGCAGATTGTCAAAGAAAAACGCAAACAGCTGCGGCTCGATCCGCTCTGTAAGCTGGCCGCCCTGCTGCGCGCCGTCAAACAGGCGCGTATAAAGCGCCGCCGTGCGCGATTCGATCTCGCGGGCAAGCGCCCCGGCATACTTCCGGCAGCTGCCGGAGGTGATCTCGTTGTACATCGCGTTATAGCTCGCGTGGCTGCGCGATTGGCGGATGAGTGCAAGAATGAGCCTCTGCATCCGCACCTCCAGCGGCCCGCCGCCCGCGGCGGCCTCCTGCAGAGTCGCGTCCAGCAGCTCAAGCGAATGCCGCACGCAGGCGAGGAAGAACGCGTCCTTGTCTCCAAAGTATTTATAAATCACGCCGACGCTTACACCCGCATTCTTCGCGACCGACGCGACCGACGCGGGCTGAAAGCCGCAGCGGGCAAATTCCGCAATGCCCGCCTCCAGAATCGTGCCCAGCGCCGCTTCGTCCAGCTTCCGATACATAAAACACCTCAATATGACGTGAATGGCTGTTCACGTCATATTATAATTCTGATAAAAACATCTGTCAATCCACAAAATAATTCAGCATATCAAACAAAAATTTGCAGCAGCCGAACGGTGTTCCTGTTTTGCTGTGTATTCCATGGAAACAAAAATCTTTAATCTTTTGCTGTTTTTCAGAAGCGCGCACCAAGCTTTTGACATTTTCCGTTCCCCGTGCTACACTGAAAGAAAAAACAGGAGGACGTTTATGTCTCTCATTCCTTACTATCTGCAATACGTATCCGAGATCTGCGAGGGCACGCGCAAGGCGCCTGCGGGCATTGTGCTCACGGAGCAGGAGGATCTGAAAAAGGCGCTGCAATTGCAGGCCGAGATCACGAAGCTGGGCATTCCCGCCTTCGTCAAAGCCTGCGCCGAGGCTGACGGGACGGAAATTCCGCAGGAGGAATATGACAGCTTCGACCCGGCTGAGCTGAACACGGCTATCGCGCAGCTTGCCGCAGCCTCCCAGCCGCAGGAGCCGGCGGAGGAAGCGCCGCAGGAGCCGGTCAGGACCGAAACGCGCGATATCTTCGAAATTTTCCTCGACAGCGTGTGTCTGGACGATGCTCTGCTGACATATCTGATCGACATTTTAAAGCGCCGCTCCGAGCCGGAATTTTCCAAGCTGTCCCACGCGGCGGCCCGCACCGAGCTGAAGCTGGACGATTTTCTTGCCTGGCTCGGCAATATGGAGCTGCTGGCAGGCGAGGATGAGCAGGCGTGCGCGGCCATTATGGACAAATGCCTGTACCGGCTGGAGCAGGAGGGCGAGATGGAGCTGATCGCGGCGCTGCTTTCCGGCGACGAGACGACCTTCAAGCTCTTCCGCACGCAGGCGCCGGAGCTGGTGCACCTGCCGGATGCAACCTATGAATGGTATTGCAGGCACTATCTGGATCGCTATTATCCCGTCCGCTTCATTCTGCATCATCAGGGGATCGAGTTTCCCCGCGCATAAGGAGGCTTCTCATGGAACCCATCTATGTCACCGGCCACCGCAATCCCGATACCGATTCCATTGTTTCCGCCATGGCCTATGCCGCGCTGCGAAACGCGCTGGGCGATCGGGAATTTGTTCCCGCGCGTCTGGGGCATATCTCCGATGAGACGCGGCTTGTGCTCGACCGCTTCGGCTTCGAGCCGCCTGTGCGCATCCAGACCATGCGCACGCAGGTGCGCGATCTGGACTATGACACGCCCCCGGCCCTGTCCGGCGCGGTCACCGTCAGCCGGGCCTGGGCGGCACTGCAGACCAACAAGGCAAAATCCATCCCCGCTATCCCCGTGACGAACGAAAACGGCGAGCTGTACGGGATGCTCTCGCCCAGCGAGATCGCGAGCTATGATATGCGCACGCTTTCCGATTCCCGCGTCGACAGGATCCCGGTTTTTAATCTCCTGAGCGTTCTGGACGGCAAGATCCTGAACGAGTCCGGCTATCTGACCGACACCATCAGCGGCGAGGTGTCCATCGCCCTGCCGCAGAACAATGAAAACCTGCTCTTTAAAGGCCCGGACGCCATCGTCATCGTCGGCGAACAGCCGGAAATGGCGCGCCGCGCTGTCGAGCAGCAGGTCAGCTGCCTGATCGTGTGCCAGGCCGAGCTGCCGGAGCAGCTGCGGCAGATGCAGACAAACACCTGCATCATCGCCACGCCCTTCGACGCGTACAAGGCCGCCCGCATGGTCTATTATGCCATTGAGGTCGCGCGCGTTTGCCGCACGGAGGATCTTGAGGCGTTCCACCTGACCGATTTCGTGGACGACGTGCGCGAGGTTGTGCTCAAAAGCCGCCACCGCAGCTACCCGATCCTCGATGAAAACGACAAGGTCGTCGGCACGCTCTCCCGCTATCATCTGATCAAACCGCGCCGCAAGCGCGTTGTGCTGGTCGATCATAACGAGGCGGCGCAGTCCGTCCCGGGTCTTGAACAGGCGGAGATCGTCGAGATCATCGACCACCACCGGCTGGCCGATATCCAGACCGGCGGCCCCATTTACTTCCGGAACGAGCCGGTCGGCTCGACCGCGACGATCATCTCCGAAATGTATCAGGAGCGCGGCCTCATGCCGCCCGCAAAGCTGGCCGGTCTGATCGCGGCGGCCATCGTCGCCGACACGGTCATGTTCAAATCCCCGACGTCCACCGCCGTCGACCGCCGCATGGCCGACCGCATGGCGCGCATCGCCAATATCTCGCTCGACGAGCTGGGCAAGACCATCTTCTCTGCGTCCATCTCTGACGACAAGCCCGCCGATGCGCTGCTGTTCACGGATTTCAAGGATTTCCATATCGCCGATCACGATTTCGGCGTCAGCCAGATCACCTGCGTCGACTCCGAGCGCATGATGCAGCGCAAGGACGAGTTCCTGGCCGTCATGCAGAAGACGATGGCGGAGCGCGGCTATACGCTCATGATCCTCATGCTGACGGACGTGCTGCTGGAGGGCACGCACCTTCTGTATCTCGGCGACGAGGATATCATCACGCAGGCCTTCGGTGTCCAGCTCAAGGATCACACCTGCTTCCTGCCGGGCGTTGTGTCCCGGAAAAAGCAGGTCATCCCAATGCTGACCGCCCTGTGGGGATAACAAAGGAGTTTTTTTATGCGTCTTATTTTCATCCGCCACGGCGAACCCGATTACGAGCACGATTCGCTCACCGAAAAGGGCTGGCGCGAGGCAAAGCTGTTGGCAGCCCGCACAAAGGACTGGCATGTCGATGATTTCTACGTTTCCCCGCTTGGCCGTGCGCGGGATACTGCGTCCTTTACGCTCAAAGCGCACGGAAAGACGGCAGAGATCATGGATTGGCTGCATGAATTTCTGGGCAAGGTGCCGGACGGGGCCGGCGGAACGCGCCTCTGCTGGGATCTGATGCCCGCCGATTGGACGGCGCAGCCGGAGCTGCTGCAGCCCACCGGCTGGGAGGCCGCACCGCTCTTACAGGGTACGAACGTCAAGGCCGAATACGACCGCGTGACCGCCGGACTGGACGCGCTGCTCGCGTCATACGGCTACACCCGGCACGGCGGATATTATACCTGTCTCTTATACACATCTCCGAGCCCACGAGACTAGGCATGATCT
>ENA-OZAB01001347-OZAB01001347.1-human-gut-metagenome-genome-assembly--contig:-NODE-1347-length-10157-cov-7.372303_pt1 | contig 10157 bp, 9 predicted proteins | sample MGYA00243297_ERZ653491 | MGnify/ENA primary metagenome ERZ653491 (study PRJEB26926, sample SAMN06165154) | human gut metagenome | biome: ENVO:00009003; feature: ENVO:2100002; material: ENVO:00002003... | reverse complement strand
GAGATCATGCCTAGTCTCGTGGGCTCGGAGATGTGTATAAGAGACAGATGTAAATGTGTCTGCTGCACTAATAAGGTGTGGCAGACAATTTTTGCGTAGTTAACAGATGCACTTAACATGCCGGTTTATATGCGGGAGATAATAAAATGAAGGTAATGACACCACATTATTATAAGGATTTCAGATGCATTGCGGGAGCCTGTACAGATACATGCTGTGCCGGGTGGGATGTCGATGTTGATAAGGATTCTTACAAATATTATAAAACAGTTAAAGGTGCTTTTGGAAAGCGCCTGAAGAGTGTAATGGTACCATCCCAGGACGGAGAATGTACATTTACACTGAAAGAAGGAGGACGATGTCCTTTTCTTAATGATGATAATCTGTGCGATTTATATATAGAACTTGGAGAGGATAAGCTGTGTGAAACATGTGCAGAGTTTCCAAGATTTATTAACGATTATGGCAATATAAGAGAAATTGGCATAGCCCCCTCGTGTAAGACGGCTGGTGAGCTGATGTTTTCATATAAAGATGAACTTACATTTGATACGGTTGAGGATAACAGTCTTACGCTGGAGCCTAATGATATAGATGCATATACATATATGCATCTTCGGCAGGCAAGAATAGTGGCTTTTGGAATAATATCAGACAGGGATATAAGTATATTTGAGAGACTGATGCTCTATCTTGATTATGCAAAGCGTATCCAGAAGCATCTTGATGCCGAAAAGGACGAGCTTATAGCTGGTGTTGCAAAGCGGTTCTGTGGAGCTGATTACAGAGAGGAGCTGCTTGACAAGCTGAAAAGCCGGGATGAGAAGCTGCATGGCAAAAGGCTGATAAAGGGATTGAGACATTTCTTTGATGACTTTAAAGGAATGGAGGTAATCAATCCTGACTGGAATATTCATGTGGCGAGAGTAAGACAGTTCCTAGACGGGCTGGCGGATGATTCTGGGCTTGCAGCGGTAATGAAAACTTACCATGCGGGAAGTGAAGCATTTGCACATGAATATGAGCAGCTTGCAATGTACTATGTGTATAGATACATGCTTGATGCAGTGAATGATTACGATATCCTGCTTAAAGCAAAGAATGCGGTTATAGGCATACTTGCAGTGGACATTATGGCAGCAGCTAATCAGGCGTCCGGCTGTATGCCAGATTTTACAATGCGCGTTGATATAGCACATTTGTATTCAAGACAGTTTGAACATTCATATTACAATTATGAAGTTTATAGAGAGTACTTTGGCATGAAGAGATGTTATTCATATAAGTTTCTTATGGACGCTTTAGTGTCACTGAATTAATGGAGGAAGTTTTCTTATGAAAATGATTATGAGATTCCTTAAGGATTACAAAAAGGAATGTGTTCTGGCACCGCTTTTTAAGATGCTTGAGGCGATATTTGAGCTGTTTGTGCCGCTGGTAGTATCATCAGTTATCGATAAGGGTATTGTTAATGCAGACAAGGGATACATTATGCAGATGTGTCTTATGCTTATACTTCTTGCAATCATAGGACTTGTATGTGCTATCACAGCACAGTATTTCAGTGCCAAGGCTGCAGTTGGTGCAGCAACAGGAATGAGACACAGTTTATTTGCACATATCCAGACATTCTCATTCACAGAGATGGATACACTTGGTACATCGACACTTGTAACAAGAATGACAAGTGATATTAATCAGGTACAGAATGGTATCAACATGGTACTGCGACTGTTCCTTCGTTCACCATTTATTGTATTTGGTGCGATGATTATGGCATTTACTATTGATGTGAAGGCAGCACTTGTATTTGTTGCGGCAATCCCGGTACTTGCACTTATCGTATTCGGTATCATGCTTGCAACAAGACCTATGTACAAAAATGTACAGTCAGGACTTGATAAGATTCTTGGAATAACAAGAGAGAACCTTACCGGTGTGAGAGTTATCAGAGCATTCAATAAGGAACAGGATGAGATTAAGCGTTTCAAAAACGATAACGAAAGCCTTAACAGATTGCAGAAATTTGTTGGTAAGATATCAGGACTTATGAATCCGCTTACTTATGTTGTTGTAAATGTATCAATAATTGCACTTATATGGATTGGTGGAGTAAGAGTTAACGCCGGTGCGCTTACACAGGGACAGGTCGTTGCACTTTACAATTATATGTCACAGATATTAGTTGAACTTATCAAGCTTGCCAATCTTATCATTACAATAACTAAGGCACTTGCATGTGCAGGAAGAATTGAGTCTGTATTCGATGTAACATCTGGAATGGCAGATGGCAGCGTTAAGGAAGCTGCAGCTAAGGAAGAACAGCCAGGTGTTGAATTTAAGAATGTTTCACTTACATACAGCGGTTCAGGTGCACCTTCAGTTGAAGGAATTAATTTCAAGGCTATGAAAGGCCAGACAATCGGTGTTATCGGTGGTACCGGTTCAGGTAAATCAAGTCTTGTTAATCTTATTCCGAGACTGTACGATGCTACACAGGGTGAAGTACTTGTTGATGGTGTTAATGTTAAAGATTATGATATTGAGACTTTAAGAAATAAGGTCGGCATCGTTATGCAGAAAGCGGTACTTTTTAAAGGTACTATAAGAGAGAATATGTGGATGGGAAAGAAGGGTGCTACTGATGAGCAGATAGATGAAGCACTTGAGATTTCACAGTCTAAGGAATTCGTAGATTCTAAGCAGGGACGTCTGGATTATGTTATAGAGCAGGGAGGTAAGAACCTTTCAGGTGGCCAGAGACAGAGACTTACTATTGCAAGAGCAATCGTAAGAAAGCCGGATGTGCTTATTCTTGATGACAGTGCATCAGCTCTTGATTTTGCAACTGATGCAGCACTTCGAAAAGCTATAAGGGGAATGAACAATTCTCCTACTGTCTTCATAGTTTCACAGAGAGCGGCATCACTTATGTATGCTGATCTCATTATCGTATTAGATGACGGACAGGTCGCAGGAATGGGAACACATGACGAGCTTCTTGCAAATTGTGAGGTTTATAAGGAGATATATGAATCACAGTTTAAGAAAGCAGATTCAGAAGGGGGTGTAGCATAATGAAGAAGAATAAATCAACATTTGTAAAACTCCTTAAAAGAATTAAGAAGCACAGCTTTTTTATAATATTATCGCTTATTATGGCAGCAGTAACTGTTGCAACTACACTTTATGTACCAATTCTTGTAGGTCGTGGAATTGACTGCATTATCGGTGTGGATAATGTGGATTTTGCAAAGATTGTGAATATACTTATTCGAATCGGCATATTTGTTGGAATTACAGCACTTTCACAGTGGCTTATGAACATATGTAACAACAGAATCACATATGAAGTAACCAGAGACATTAGAAATGAGGCTATAGAAAAAATTCAGGTTCTTCCACTAAAATACATTGACGGACATTCATATGGTGAGATTGTGAGCCGTGTAATTGCTGATGTTGACCAGTTTGCAGATGGTCTGCTTATGGGATTCACACAGTTTTTTACAGGTGTCATGACTATACTTGGAACACTTATATTCATGATTACAATCAATGCTAAGATTACACTTGCAGTTGTTGTTATCACACCACTTTCATTTTTAGTTGCAAGCTTTATTGCCAAAAAGACCTTCAGCATGTTCAAACTTCAGTCTGAGACAAGAGGTGAGCAGACAGCACTTATTGATGAAATGATTGGCGGACAGAAGGTAGTTAAGGCTTACGGCTATGAAGATGAGGCGGTAAGAAAATTTGATGAGATTAATGAAAGGCTTCAGAAGTATTCCTTAAAGGCAATCTTTTTCTCATCTATTACTAACCCTTCAACAAGATTCGTAAACAGCCTTGTATATGCTAGCGTTGCGATTGTTGGTGCATTTTCAGCTATAAATGGCGGTATAACAGTCGGTCAGTTATCAAGCTTCTTAAGTTATGCTAACCAGTATACTAAGCCATTTAACGAGATATCAGGCGTTGTCACTGAGCTTCAGAACGCACTTGCCTGCGCAGCCAGAATATTTGAACTTATTGAAGAAGAACCTGAAATTCCTGACGCCCCAGACGCTAAGGTTGTCGAGGAGGTTGACGGAACAGTTGACCTTAATGATGTGTGCTTCTCTTATGTGTCAGATAAGAAGCTTATTGAGGGCTTCAATCTTCATGTCAAGAAGGGACAGAGAATTGCGATTGTAGGACCTACAGGCTGTGGTAAAACAACAGTTATTAATCTTCTTATGAGATTCTATGATGTTAACAGTGGAAGCATTGATGTATCAGGAACTGATATAAGACAGATGACCAGAAAGTCTTTAAGACAGGGTTTTGGTATGGTTCTTCAGGAGACATGGCTCAAGTCAGGAACTATAAGAGAGAACATCGTAATGGGTAAGCCTGATGCTACAGAGGAAGAGATTATTGCAGCAGCTAAGGCAGCACATTCATATGGATTCATCAAGAGAATGTCTAACGGATTCGACACAGTTATAGGCGAGGATGGCGGAAGCCTTTCACAGGGACAGAAGCAGCTTTTATGTATAACAAGAATTATGCTTGCAAAGCCGCCAATGCTTATTCTTGATGAGGCTACATCTTCTATTGATACAAGAACAGAGATAAAGATACAGAATGCATTTGCAAAGCTGATGGAGGGAAGAACAAGCTTTATTGTAGCCCACAGACTTTCAACTATCCAGTCTGCGGATGTTATTCTTGTTATGAAAGACGGACATATTATAGAGCAGGGTAATCATGAAGAATTACTGGCTAAGAACGGATTCTATCACAAGCTGTATTACAGCCAGTTTGATACAGCAGCCCAGAATTAATGTGGAGATATATGTATGTTTATAGAGGTGGAAAATATTAGAAAATCATATGGCAGGAAAACGATAGTGCTTAACGGCGCTTCGTTTCATGCTGCCAGCGGAGAGTATATTGCCATAGTCGGTGCCAACGGCTGTGGCAAATCTACTCTTCTGGAGATACTGGCAGGAAGTCTTAAGGCAGATGGAGGAAGTCTTAAGATAGATGGCATTGACGCATTTGCAGATGCGAAGATGTTTCAGAAATATATTGGTTTTGTGCCGCAGGAGAATCCACTTATGGAGAAGCTGTCGGCAAGGGATAATCTTAAATTCTGGTACTGTGATACAGGAAGAAACATGGACGCAGACTTACAGGGCGGTGTTCCTGCAGTGTTAGGAGTGTCAGAATATCTTGATAAACGTGTTGATAAGCTGTCAGGAGGCATGAAGAAGCGCTTAAGCATATGCTGTGCACTGGCTAAGAATCCACCCGTACTTATATTAGATGAGCCGGGAGCTTCATTAGATATTGTGTGTAAACAGGATATTATGAATTATCTGTCTGCTTACACGAAAAGCGGAGGTACAGTCATCATAACAAGCCACGAAGAAGGTGAATTAAAGCTTGCTGACAGAATGTATCTTTTAAAGAATGGTAAGCTTAATGAACTTGACCATCCGGTTACCGGCAATGAGCTTTTAGAGATTATTCACAGATAGATTTAATTGGGGGATTAGATGAGAAGGAAACTGGAATTATTAAAATTGCAGATTAAATCCGCATTTTTATCTATACCGAAGATAATTCTGGGTACGATAGTGACGGCAGTGCTTGTTATTGCAATAAGTACATGCATAGGCATTGCAACGGCACAGGACAGCGACATGAGGATGAAGGTTGCTGTTGTGTATCCTGATTATGATGACACAGAAAACTCTGATTCGGCAGATAATAATAAGGAGTTTCGATATATTAAGATGGCATTCAATTATGTCAGTGAGATAGACACAATTAAGAATGTCTGTACATTTGAATATACTGACAGACAGCAGGCTATAGATGGTTTAAGGAATAATTATTATGTTATGGCTATTATCGTGCCAGAGAATATGATAAGTGATATTATGTCGGGCGAGAATACACCTGTTGAGGTTGTGTGTCAGTCAGAGGGTGTTAATAATACTTCGATGATATTCCGTGAGATGGTGAGGGCAGGAGGCTCTGACCTTGCAACTGCAGAGGCGGGGATATATACATTTGACGATTTGTTCAATGGTGTGCTTAAGAATTACAGGGGCTTGCGTGGTACACATGAGAATAAGCTTAATGACATATATCTTTCGTATGCACTTAACAGAAGCATATACTTTAAGACAAGAGATATATCGGTTAAAGAAGGCTTGAGTACAGTACAGTTCTATGTATGCACAGCAATTGTGATGCTGCTTTTACTTAGCACAATAACATGTGCCGGTAATATGAAGGGTGAGAGCAGGTCACTTGCAAAGAGCCTTAAAAGCGCGGGAATATCAGCATTTGATACCGGAATTGCAAGAACTACCGGAGTTGGCATTGTGTATATAATGATATTTGAAGTGCTTTTTATTATAATTAATGTAATGAGGCTTGGGGTGCCTGCAATATCAGGAGTTCTGGCAGTTTCGACAGTTGGAGAATTCATTGCTTCCATACTGGGGATTGTGGTGCTTGTGTATGCGGCAGTTTCATTTATAAACTGTATATTCTCAGTAGTTGACGACACGGTGTATTCAGTTATTATGGTGTGTATCCTTGGAATGGCGTGCATGTATGCATCCGGATGTATTGTTTCATCAGCATTTCTTGCACCGGGTGTGAGGGTTATTGGCATGTATCTTCCGACTAACGGCTTATTCACACTTGCATGTCAGATAATCAAGGGAACTGTGGATATCAGTACCATTATGACAAATGTTATGTGGATAATTATATTTCAGGCAGCAGGGGCATTGGCGGTTAAGATAAGGAGAGACAGATAATGAAGAGATTGTTATACTGGCTGTATCTGCTTGTTAAAAGGCAGTTAAAGAATCCTGTGATTGTCGTGGTGCTTATTGCAATGCCTGTTGCAGCGTTAATAATTACGAATACAGCGTCTCTTAAGGAGAAAGAGCCTGTAAGGGTTGGGATAGTGCTTGAAGATGACGATAAGATTGGCATAATGACAAGAGATTATCTTGTAAATGGCGATTATTCAGTTCAATTCTACGAAGCAGAATCGCAGGAAAAGCTTGAGCAGGATATAATGAATAAATACACAGAGTGTGGCTATGTAGTTGGTACCGGGCTTAAGGATAAGCTTGACAGTGGCAGCTACAGAGACATTATAGAGCTTATTATATGCAGGTCAGATTTTGTCAGCTCAATGACTGATGAGATATTCTTTTCTGCTATGTTTAAGGCCTATTCGCCTGAGGTTGCAGTTAATTATGTTAATTCTGTAGACATATTTAAAAAGCATTCAGAAAAGGCAGAGGAAGAGATAAGAAAAGGGTACGAGGAATACATATCCGGAGATGACACATTCAGAATTGATTTTAAGGTGCTAGATGGTGTACAGGATAATGGGACACAGCTTGAAGATAAGACAGGAGAGTTTCCGTTAAGGGCATTACTTATAATTCTTGTATATATAGGCGGACTTTTTGGAATCGTGGAATATTATCTTGATAAGAATTCCGGAACATTTATAACACTGCCTCGTATGTACCGTGTGGCAGGAAAGCCGTTGTATGCATTCATATCATGTGTACTTTTTGCAGTATCAGCAATGTTAACACTTGCGGTGGCAGGACAACTTAAGGGGGCAGCAGATATACTTCATATGGTTGTGTATGTAATAGCGGTTACTTTATTTGCATGGCTTGTGGCAATACCTGTAAGGAGAGCCAATGCAATGATTTCAATAATACCGGTGCTTCTTATAGCGTGTCTTATATTATGTCCGGTATTCATTAACATAACGGCATATGTGCCATTTGCAAAATATATAAGAGCATTGCTGCTTCCGTGGTATATGCTTAAGTAGGAGGATGGGATACGGTGAATAATAAGAAAAAACGTATATTTGACATTATCCAGATTGGATATGCGGGCGATGTTGCAAGCCGTACATTTGATATTGCGATAACTGCTGCAATTATAATCAACCTGTTCATTGCGATATTTGATACATTTGAACAGTCAATTCCGTACCAGCCGGTGTTAGATGTTATAGAGTGGATTACAGTTATCGGCTTTACAATTGAATACATACTGCGTGTATGGACGGCAGAATATCTGTATCCTAATAAATGTACAGGTATTGCGAGAATAAAATACATCTTCTCAGGAAGCGGTATTGTTGACCTTTTATCGTTCCTGCCAAATTATCTGCCTGTATTCTTCCCGGCAGGAGCAGTTGCTTTCCGTATGTTCAGGGTTATAAGAATCCTAAGGATATTCCGTGTCAATTCATATTATGATGCGTTAAATGTTATAACAGAGGTAATCAGGCGAAAAAGGGACCAGATATTATCCTCTGTATTCATCATTGTGATGCTTATCATAGCATCATCACTGTGCATGTACAGTCTGGAGCATGAGGCACAGCCGGAAGTGTTTAAGAATGCATTTTCAGGAATATGGTGGTCGGTATCAACACTTCTTACAGTAGGTTACGGCGATATCTATCCTGTGACAGTGCTTGGAAAAATGTTCAGTATTATCATTACATTTCTTGGCGTCGGAATGGTCGCTATTCCAACAGGTATCTTATCTGCAGGTTTCGTTGAGCAGTACAGCCTTATTAAGAAGTCTACAGATTACCTTATGGAGAAGGAACTTAAGTTTATTAAGCTTATTATAACTAAGGACCACAACTGGAATGAAAAGAAGGTATGCGAGCTTAGTCTTCCAAGAGGACTTATTCTTGCAGCAGTATTAAGAAATGGTGAGACATTGATTAAATCAGGTGATATAGTATTCGTGTTCTCAAAGCGTTATATGGCAGATGCACAGACAATAAGTGTATAGATGGTGAATGATTATGATGATATTTGTGACAACGACAGATGCATTAACTGATGAAAAGTTATATGAAAAGGCCTATTCGCTTATTCCGGAATATAGGAAAGCTAAGGCTGATAAGATGAAAATGCGTGAAAATAAGCTGCAAACCGTGACGGCAGGCCTACTTCTTAATTATGCGGTAGGAAAATGGTCTATAAAAACAGGAGAAAGAGATTATAAAACAGATGAAAATCTATATGAGAAGGTGGATATTATTTCTGTGATTGAAGCAAATAATCAGTACTTTGATTATGAAATAGCATATAATTCGCAAGGAAAACCTTATTTTTCATCAAATTGTGAAATTTTTTTCAATATTTCACATTCGTCTAATTATGTAGCGTGTGTAATAGGCAACAGACCGGTAGGAATTGACATTGAAAAAGCCCGCAAAGGTAGACAGAATCTGGCAAAACGCTTCTTTGACGTATCAGAAGCAGAATGGATTAAAGAGTGCGATAGTGATGAAAGATTCTTCAGAATATGGACATTAAAAGAGGCATATGGCAAGGCTACAGGCCAAGGTGTGCTTGACATTTTAGGTAAAATAGTTTATAGATTAGAGAAAGGGAAAATGAAAGCATATATGTGCGGACTTCCCCAGAATTTCACTATTGTAGAAAAGGAAGTTGATGGATTCAGTTTATCGGTAATACAATTGTGAAATATATATCCAACTATTCATTATACAGTTGAAAAATATTAATAATGGCGGTATAATATAGAATATGTATATCTATGGAAAAGCCTAAGGAGGGTTTATGAGCAGAAATCATTTTAATGAATTAAGTCCATGTGAAGCATTAATTATGAAGCTTATATGGGAAGCACCACAGGATATTCCTGTACAGGAACTTATTGATCAGTTAAGAGACGATTATGGTAAGGATTACGCAAGAACAACAGTTGTTACTTTCGTAGGTAAGTTGAAGGACAAGAGATTTGTTGATACATACCGTAAAGGAAAGGCAGCTTTCATTCATCCACTTCGTTCAGAAGAAGAATATAGAAGACAGCTTTTAAAGGAAGAAGCTGATTTCTGGTTCAACGGAAAGGCTGTTGATATGGTTGCTTCTATTTGTGAATCACAGAAGTTAGAAGACGATGAAGTTAAGAGAATTAAGAAGATTCTTAATGGTCTTAATAAATAATAATTTTATAAGCAAAAGCAATAAAAAACATCACCTGATACGAAAGTCGGATTCGTTAGGTGATGTTTTTTGTTACTGTCTCTTATACACATCTGACGCTGCCGACGA
>ENA-OZAB01001345-OZAB01001345.1-human-gut-metagenome-genome-assembly--contig:-NODE-1345-length-10188-cov-4.924208_pt1 | contig 10188 bp, 10 predicted proteins | sample MGYA00243297_ERZ653491 | MGnify/ENA primary metagenome ERZ653491 (study PRJEB26926, sample SAMN06165154) | human gut metagenome | biome: ENVO:00009003; feature: ENVO:2100002; material: ENVO:00002003... | reverse complement strand
AAACATCGACCCTGCCTTATGAGGACTGCTGTACGGTATTTACGCCGAAGCACCCGCGCACCCGCCCCACGCTGAACGTGGTGGAGGCTGCGGAACAGAAGCTCGATGTGGAACAGCTTTTGAAAAATTGCCTTGAAAAGACGGAGATCCGTCATCTGTAAGAAAGGGGAATTTTGCCATGCAGGCAGAAGTATTATCGGTAGGTACAGAGCTTTTGCTCGGCCAGACCGTGAACACGGACACAACGATCGTTGCAAAGGCGCTTTCGGCGCTCGGCATTGATCTGCTCTACGCCGCCGTAGTTGGCGACAACGTGGGCAGACTGGAAAAGGCCGTTTACGACGCGCTCGACAGAAGCGATATTCTCATCACGACGGGCGGCCTTGGGCCGACGGGCGACGACCTGACGAAAGAGACCGTGGCGGCGGCTGCGGGCAAGAAGCTCGTTTTGCACGAGCAGAGCTACCAGCATTTGCTCGATTACTTTGCAAACGGCGGCATGACCGAAAACCAGATGAAGCAGGCGATGCTGCCGGAGGGCTGCACCGCGCTGAAAAACGACAACGGTACTGCACCAGGCTGCGCGTTCCGGACGGACAAGGGCAAGATCGTCATCATGCTGCCCGGCCCGCCTTCGGAATTGACCCCGATGCTGCACAACTATGCCGTGCCGTACCTTGAGAAATTCCAGAGCGCGGTCATCGCTTCGCACAGCGTGCATGTGTACGGCAGAGGCGAAGCGCCGGTGGCACAGATGATCGAAGACCTGATGGAGCAGAGCAACCCGACCGTGGCGCCGTATGCCAAGGAAGGCGAGATGTTTGTGCGCGTGACGGCGAAGGCTGCGACGAAGGAAGAAGCCGACGCGATGTGCGTGCCGGTGGTGGAAGAATTGAAGAAGCGCATCGGCAACTTCGTGTACGGTGTGGACGTGGAGACGCTGGAGGAGCTTGTAGTCAGCGAGCTCAGGAAGGCGGGCAAGAAGCTTGCAACGGCAGAATCCTGCACGGGCGGTATGCTTGCAAAGCGCATTACGGATATTCCGGGCTCCTCCGCTGTGTTTGAGACGGGTTGCGTGACCTATGCGAACTGCGTGAAAGAGCGTTTGCTCGGCGTACCGCACGAGACGCTTGAGACATACGGCGCGGTGAGCGAGCAGACGGCGCGTGCGATGGCAGAAGGCATTGTGCGCGAGAGCGGCGCGGACATCGGCGTGGGCATTACGGGCATTGCAGGCCCGGACGGCGGCACCGAAGAAAAGCCGGTGGGCCTTGTGTACATTGCGCTGAGCGACGGCAAAAACACGTGGGTGGCAAAGCGCCAGCCGATGGGCCGCCTGAAATCCCGCGAATGGCACCGCCACTGCGCGGCCTCCAAAGCACTCGATATGGTGCGCCGCTACCTTGCCGGTTTGCCGGTGGACGAGGCGTAACGCGTGCGGCGCAAAAACCGCGAGCCGGAGCATATTCGGCGCGTGGCAGTCTATGAAGACGAAGAAAGTGTGCAGCCGAGAAAGCGGCGCATTTTGTTCCCGGTGCTCATCACGCTGTTTTCGGTGATTTTTGTCGTTTCGGCGGCGGTGCTTGTAATTGAGCTCATTGTGAACCCGTATGTGACGGACAAGAACGTGGGGGAGATCCAGGACATTTACTCCGAAGCAGGCGGCACGGAAAGCGAGGCCCCGGTGACTTCTGAGGACAACGCAGCGGACGAATACGCCGCGGAGATGGAGCGCCGCCGTGAGGCTGTTTTGAAGCTGCAGAGCGTGAACCGTGATATTACGGGCTGGGTACAGCTGGACGGCACGGACATCAATTTTCCGGTGTTGACGCCGCCTGCAGACGATCCGCAGTATTACCTTTACCGCAACTACAAAAAGGAAAGCACGAAGTACGGCAGCATCTTTTTGGACGGTATGTGTACGGTGGACTCCGATAATCAGGTCTTGCACGGGCACAGCATGCAGGACGGCAGAATGTTCTGGCAGGTGATCGGCTTTGGCAGTGCCGAGACCGTGAAGAGTTGCCCGGTGTTCCGCTATGACACCGAAAAGGAAGCGGCGGAGTGGAAGATCGTTTCGGTATTCAAGACGAATACATACGATAACCAAGGGGAGCTGTTCAACTATCTGCGCGGTGATTTTGACTCTGCGGAAGACAAGATGCAGTTTTACTACGACGTGATGAAGCGCAGCATGGTGAACACCGGCGTGGACCTGAACGAAAACGACAAAACGGTGATGCTTTCGACGTGCTCGTATGAATATGAGGGCTTCCGCACGGTCATTGTGGCGCGCAAGGTGCGCGACGGCGAAGACGCGACTGTGGATACCTCGAAGATCACGGAGAACGAAAACGCGCTGTACCCGGACATTTGGTACCCCTCCGGCAAAGCGCCGGACTACTGGCCCGACTATTTTGAAGACGCTGTGCGAAACGGCATGGTGGATTGGTACACAGGCAATCTGTACAAAGATTAAAAGCTGAAACAGAAAACGAAAAACGCCCTCCCGCTTTGAACCGCACCCCGTCAAGTAGACAAAGAAAAAAATAATGGAAACACAGCGCTGCGGCGCTGTGGCAACCGCGGATTCTGGTTAGCAGTAATAGCTGCCAACTAGAATCTGCGGTTTTGTTTATGCTGCTAAATACTGCTCATGTTTTTCAAAGGGCGTGAGGACACCCAGGCCACGCTGTAGCCGTCCGGTATTGTAGTAAGCAATATAATCCTCAATCATCTTCACCAATTCTTCGCGGCTGGTGAAACGTCTGCCATAGTACCGTTCCCGCTTCAGGATGCCCCAGAAGCCCTCCATAGGACCATTGTCAATGCACTTGCCAACGCGGGACATACTCTGGGTCATGCCTGCTCGTTCCAGCTTTGTGTGGAAGACCCGATTTGTATACTGGAACCCTCTGTCGCTGTGAAACAGCGGATGGGCGTCAGGGGTTTCTGCCACAGCCTTGTCAAAGGTTTGAAAAACCAGTGCGTTATCGTTCCTGTCACGAATGACGAAGGACACAATACGTCGGTCAAAGAGATCCAGTATCGCGCTGAGATAAAGTTTGTGGACCTCAAGGCCAATATAGTACTTGAATTCCGTCACATCAGTCAGCCACTTTGCATTCGGCCTATCCGCATAGAACTCCCGCTTCAAAACATTCTCCGCCAAATACTGCGGCTCCGAAGCTTGCCGTGTACAGCCATGGTTGCTGTACTTGATGGTTGATTTAATTCCCTTGGCACGGCAGATCCGCAGGACACGCTTGTCATTCACCGGTATTTCGTAAAAATGCTCCAGTTCATCCCGTATACGACGGTATCCCTCTTCTGGCTTTTGGCTATGAATTTCCTCTACCAGTTCTGCAATATGTTCATTCTCCGTTGTCCGTTGGCTCTTGTGGCCTGACTTCCACTTGTAATATGCCGCCCTGGATACATGAAAGATCCGGCACTCTGCGTCGATGGGATAGCGAGATTCCTCGTGGCAATCTCGAATCGCCCGGTACTGTCGTTCCTGTCTTACTTGTCCCAGCGATCCCCCCTCTCCAATTCCTTCACTTTTTTTAGAAGGTCTCGCTCCATCTTCAACATATAGTTTTCGTGCTCCAGCTGAGCGATTCGGGCTTTCAACTCTTCCTCTGCCGTCCGGGGAGACTGCTGGGCTGTGCGCTGACCACGCCGATCCTCCAAACCGGCTTCGCCCAGCTCGCTGAATCTCTTTACCCATGTGTAAACCTGTTGGTAGCTGACAGCGTATTTCTGTGCGGTCTCTCCGTAATTCTTCCCGTTTTCCAGGCATTCCTTAGCAATCTCCAGCCGCTCATCCTGGCTTGTTTTCCTTGATTTCGTCATGTGGCTCCTCCCGCTTTGAGTCTTGAAGTCTTCATGACAATTATACACCTTGATCCAGTCCCTGAGCTGTTTTTCTGAGCGGATCTTGTATTTTTCGCAGATATTCTGTAAGCTGCCTTTTCCAGATAGATACTCTTCTACTGCTCGATATTTCACTTCCGCTGGATATGGTCGGTTGTGTTCTGATGGAAGGAACGCGCTCGGCCCTTCTGCCTTGTACCGGCTAATCCATCGAATAACTGTTTTATGGTGTACTCCTGCTCGCTGCCCCGCTTCGCATATACTTATCTCTCCTGCCAAACAAGCTTCTACTATCTTTAGCTTTTCTTCTGCACTGTGATTACTTCGTCTGGACATGACAACTCCCCCTATAGAAGACTTTTCTAATTCTTTGTCTTCTACAGGGGGAGCATATCACTTACGGAAAAACCGCAGCGGGAGGGCGTTTTGGTGTGTTATCTTTTATTCTTTGTACTTCAAAGCGCGGATGGCGTTGAGAACCGCGATAATCATGACACCGACATCCGCAAAGATGGCTGCCCACATGTTCGCAAGACCGAACGCGGTGAGCGCGAGACAGCCGAACTTGATGATGAGCGAGAACACGATGTTCTGCTTGACGATGCCGATGCACTTGCGGGAAATTTTGATGGCCTTTGCAATCTGCATCGGGTCATCGTCCATGAGGACAACGTCTGCGGCTTCGATGGCGGCATCGCTGCCCATGGCGCCCATGGCGATGCCGATATCGGCACGGGTGAGCACCGGCGCATCGTTGATGCCGTCGCCGACGAACGCGAGGTTTGTTTTCTTCGGCTTATTCTGAATGAGCTTTTCGACTTCGTTGACCTTATCGCCCGGGAGCAGCTCGCTGCGAACTTCGTCGATACCAAGCTCTTGGGCGACCTGATCAGCCACACGCTTGGCATCGCCTGTGAGCATGACGGTTTTTTCAACACCGGCGTGCTTCAGCTTCTGAATGGCTTCCTTGGAATGGGGCTTGATGACATCGGAGATAACGATGTGACCGGCATATTCGCCGTCGATGGACATGTGAATGATGGTGCCGACGCTGTGGCAGTCGTTATATGGAATATTGTGTAGCGCCATGAGCTTTGCGTTGCCGGCGAGGACCTCGTGCCCGTCGACCTTGGCGGTGATGCCCTTGCCGCTGACTTCTTCAATGTCCGTTACGCGGCTGCGGTCGATCTCTTTGCCGTAGGCTTTCTGCAAACTTTTGCTGATGGGGTGGGAGGAGGCGCACTCGGCGAGCGCGGCGTACTCGAGCAGCTTTGCTTCGTCCATCGTGTTGTGGTGGACAGCGGTGACCTCAAACACGCCCTGCGTGAGCGTGCCGGTTTTATCGAACACGACGATTTTTGCATCGGAGAGGGCTTCAAGATAGTTGGAGCCCTTGATGAGCACGCCCTCATGGCTTGCGCCGCCGATGCCCGCAAAGAAGCTGAGCGGGATGGAAATGACAAGTGCGCACGGGCAGCTGACGACAAGGAAGGTCAGCGCGCGGTAGATCCAATCGACCCAAGCGGCATCCATGCCGAACGCCATGCGCAGGAGCGGTACGGCAATGCCGAGCAGTACAGCGGAAATGCAGACCGCCGGGGTGTAAATTTTAGCGAAGCGGGAGATGAACGCTTCCGAACGGGACTTGCGGGAACTGGCGTTTTCAACGAGGTCGAGGATTTTGGAAACGGTGGACTCGCCGAATTCCTTTGTGGTGCGGATTTTCAGAACACCGTTTAAATTGATGCAGCCGCTGATGATCTCATCGCCCTCTTTGACATCGCGCGGGAGGCTTTCGCCGGTGAGCGCGCTGGTATTAAGGCTTGCGTTGCCGCTTTCGACCACGCCGTCGAGCGGGACTTTTTCGCCCGGCTGCACGACGATGATGCTGCCGACCGCGACTTCGTCGGGATCAACCTGTTCTAACTTGCCGTCTTTTTCAATGTTGGCGTAGTCCGGGCGGATGTCCATCAGCGCGGAGATGTTTTTGCGGCTTTTGCCGACGGCGTAGCTTTGGAACAGCTCGCCGATCTGATAGAACAGCATCACGGCGATGCCCTCAAGATAATCGCCGCTCTTTGTCCAAATGGCGAGGAAGAACGCACCGAGGGTGGCGAGCGCCATCAAAAAGTTTTCGTCGAACGCGCGGCCGTTTAGGATGCCCTTGCCGGCTTTTCTCAAAATATCGTAGCCGATGACGAGATAGGCGGCGAGGTACGCGATAAGGCGCGGAATGCCCGTGATCGGTAAGAACTGTAACACGACCAGCATCACGGCGGTGATGATGATGCGGTACAGCGTAATCTTTTGTTTCTTTTTCATGAGGATACCTCTTGTGGTTTTATATAGCAGTTAGATGACACATTACCGTGTGAAAAAGACCGACTGTACCGAGAAAGCGGAGCCGGTCATTTTTTCTGGCTATACGGGTAGACCGAAGTAAATTAAAGCTCGATTTCGCAGTCCGGCTCAACCTTCTTGCAGGCCTTGAGGACATTCTTCATGACAGCTTTAGCGTCCTGACCGTCTTCAAACTCAACGATCATCTTCTGGGTCATGAAGTTTACGGTCGCATTTGCAACGCCTGCGGTTTTCTTGGTTGCCTCTTCCATCAGGTTGGCACAATTTGCGCAGTCAACTTCGATGCTGTACGTTTTTTTCATGGGAAAAACCTCCGTAAAAAATCATTTTGTTTTGAAATGTGGTGCTAACAATTAAATACTTGCTTAATCGTTACAGTTGTAGTATACTGGGGCCGGAATAAAAAATCAAGGGGTTTTCGGGTGCTGCTTCCAAACGGGCGAACGGGATTTCCGAAACGGATAAACGGAGGGCTTTTTATGGCGGATTTTGCATTGCCGCACGACCACGGCAGGCACAAGCACGATGAAGCGCTGCATAGAGAATTGATGAATACGGAGCGTTTTTCGGCCGTGGCGGATGTGTTCAAGCAGCTGAGCGACCCGGTGCGCGTGCGCATTTTCTGGCTTTTGAGTCACCGGGAAGAATGTGTTATCAACATTGCGGCGATGATGGATATGTCGAGTCCGGCAGTTTCGCACCATTTGAAGTCGCTTTTAGACAGTGGGCTTATCATGAGCCGCCGCGATGGCAAGGAAGTCTACTATAAGACGTCGGACACCGAGCAGATCGGGCTTTTGCACGAGATTGTGGAGCAGGTGATGGAGATCACGTGCCCGGAAAAGGAAGTGGACTTTCAGGCTTCGCAGGAGGAGATCATTCGGAACGTGCACAATTACCTGATTGAACACATCAGCGAGCGCATCACGATAGAAACGCTGTCAAGAGAGTTCCTTATGAACACCACGACGCTGAAAACGGTGTTCAAAAAAGTGTACGGCACGACGATTGCGGCGCACATGAAGCAGCACCGCATGGAGCTTGCGGCGGGGCTGCTGCTGAAAACGCAGAACGACATTGCGTCCGTGGCGCAGGCCGTGGGGTATGAGAGCCAGAGCCGATTTACGGCGGCGTTTAAGGAGGCCTACGGCGAGCTGCCAACAGAATACAGACGGCGGCACGTGTGCGGGGCAAAGAAGCAGACGTGCGGGACGTGTACGTGCTCGACGTGTATGAGACGGTGAGGAGCTTGTTTTGAGAGCTTTTAGAAATTAACAGAGCGCGCAGCTTTTGGGTGGCTGCGCGCTCTCCTTTTGTATGCGATGCTTTTTCTAAAGGCGGCTTTAGCCGCCTTTCAGGGAACTCATGCAACTGGGTTCCCTACACTTAAAACGTCCACGGGACGTTTTAAGTTGCCCTCCTAGTTTTTGGGGCGCTGCCCCAAGACCCCGCCGCCTTTAAAAAGGCGGGCGAAACTTTTAATCGCCATTGCCGTTAGCTTAGAGGATAAGGTTTTCCAGCTCCTCTGCGTTATGGACGAGGGTATCGGCGCCGTTTTCTTCAAGCTCTTTTTCGTCCCTGAAGCCCCAGGTGACGCCGGCGGTGAAGAGACCGGCGTTCTGCCCGGTCTGCATATCAACGCCGCTGTCGCCGACGTACAGGCATTCGGCGGGGGTGACGCCTAATTCTTCGCACAATAAAAGTGCGGCGCTGGGGTCCGGTTTTTTCGGTACGCCTTCCCTTTGTCCGTGGACGACATCAAAAAGCCCGGTGAACAGCTTTTCGGCGATATAGCACGTCATGTTATCGGGTTTGTTGGAGAGCACGGCGGCTTTGACGTTGTTTTCACGCATTTTTTGGAGCAGCTCTACGATGCCGGGGTAGGGCTTTACGTCTTTTGTGGGATCACTTTCATATAAAGCGTCATACGTTTTGCGCAGGGCTTTTACATCTTCTTCGGTGTATGTGCCCTTAGCGGCAGTGAGCATGCGGCGCATGAGAATATCTGCGCCATTACCGACGAATGTGCGGTAGCGGTCTACGGGGAACGTTTTTAAGCGGTGCGCTTCAAGCGCGGCGTTGCCGAATCCGGCGATGGAAGTGAGCGTATTGGCCACGGTTCCGTCCATATCAAAAATAACGGCTTTTACTTTTGCCATGAATATCCCTTCTTCATATTATAGATAATCGAAAAGCGAACGACACTTTTCGCACCGCCAGTATACCGCTTTTTTGACGAAAATGCAACCGGGGCGGGCTTTTTGGGGTGTGAAAAAACATCTGACCTTAAAAATTATATTAAATCTGGCCATTGCGATAATACCAGCGCGGTGCTATACTGGGTGCAATCTTCAAGGCACGGCGCACGAACGGTGCAGTCGCGCCCCAAAGCAAAGGGGTAATCAAAATGAAAAACAAGAATTCCATCTACAAGATTGTCACCGTGGGCCTTTTGGGCGCGCTGGTGTTCGTTTCCAACTACCTGAGCTTCCCGATTCCGGTGCCGGTGGGCGATATTTCCCGTATCCACCTCGGCAACGCGTTTTGCCTGCTTGCGGGCTTTGTGATGGGCCCGATCGGAGGCGGTCTGGCTTCCGGTATCGGCGCGATGCTCTACGACCTGACGAACCCGGCGTACATCGCTTCGGCTCCGTTTACGTTTGTATTTAAGTTCCTGCTGGCTGCGGTTTGCGGCCTCATCGCGCACAAGGGTAAAATCACCGGCAACATGCTGGAGGAAGACTTTACCATTACCGTACCGCGCAGCATTGTGGCGGGCATCTGCGGCAGCCTGACATACATTGTGCTGTATCTCGCAAAGTCCTACATTACGACGGTGCTTGCGGGCAGTGCGCCGGAGGCTGCGGCGATTGCGCTTGCGACGAAAGCGGCTTCGAGTACGGTGAACGCGATTCTCGCCATCATCATTTCCGTGCCGCTCTCCGCTTTGATTCGCAAGGCGCTGAAAAGTGCGCATCTGACGACAAAATAAAATCAGCGTATAAGGAAAGCCGCCGGAACACGCACCGGTGGCTTTCGTTGTTTTTGTGTGACAGAGATTTCTTGCTTTTTTCATGAAACTGTTCACTGCACTTCACATGAACTTCACAGAACTACGAAATAATATAGATAATCCGAACGGAAAGAAAAAAAGGTTGAAAAACCGTTTGGAATATGGTATTATGTGAAAGGAGTAAGGAACCATGAGTGACAATCATGAGAAATTCCAAAATGGTTTTGACCTGAACAATGGGTCTGAACCGGTGAACACCAATACTTCCGCTAATAACGCTGTAAACAGCACAAACGCCTACGGCACCTATCATAACGCACAGTATCCGACGAACAACACCCCCGCATATACGTGGAACGCACAGAGCGCTCCGCAGCAGAACGCGCCGGTGCAGCCAAACGGACAGCCTGTGTATTACGGCGTGCCGGTGCATCAGCCGCAAAAACAGCCGAAGCCCAAAAAGCACGGCTCGAAATTCGGCTTGAAGCTTTTAGCCGTTGTGCTTTGCTGTGCGATCACCTCGGCGGCGTCGCTTGGCGTATTCGTCGCGATGATTCAAAACGGCGTCATCAATGTGCAGTCTTCCGAAGCGAGCAGCAATGCTGCGTTCACAATCTCGCGCGTGGTGAACGGCGACACGAACTCGGATACGAGCGCGAGCAGCGACGGCACGGTTTCCGCGATGAGCGACCAGGACATTGCTGCAAAGCTTACACCGTCTGTCGTGTGCATCCAGAATTATCAGGTGACACAGAATTACGGCTTTATGCAGACCGACACGTCGGACAGCAGCGTTTCCCCGGCGAGCGAAGGCTCCGGCATCATCATGAGTGAAGATGGCTATATCATCACGAATGCGCATGTTGTGGAGGGTGCGACTTCCCTGAAGGTCTGTCTCTTATACACATCTCCGAGCCCACGAGACTAGGCATGATCTC
>ENA-OZAB01001344-OZAB01001344.1-human-gut-metagenome-genome-assembly--contig:-NODE-1344-length-10188-cov-5.041547_pt1 | contig 10188 bp, 8 predicted proteins | sample MGYA00243297_ERZ653491 | MGnify/ENA primary metagenome ERZ653491 (study PRJEB26926, sample SAMN06165154) | human gut metagenome | biome: ENVO:00009003; feature: ENVO:2100002; material: ENVO:00002003... | reverse complement strand
CTTCGTCGGCAGCGTCAGATGTGTATAAGAGACAGGCGCCGCGGCGCACGCCTTCCTTTTTGGATAAAACTTTTAGGATAAAACAGAGGCGGGGCACAGGCCCCGCCTCTTATACACTGCTTTTCATCCGGCAATGGCGCCGAAGGCGGAGACTCCCAGCAGGCTCAGCGCGCCCATGATGCACCCGGCCAGCAGTACGCCGCCCATACAGGCCAGCACACTCTTGCGGAAATCCATATCCAGGAGACTGGCGGCCAGGGTGCCGGTCCAGGCCCCGGTGCCGGGCAGGGGAATGCCCACAAACAGCAATAGCGCCCAGAACAGGCCCCGTCCCGCCTTGGCCTGGAGCTTTTCACCGCCCTTTTTACCCTTTTCCAGGCAGAAGGTGAAGAATTTCCCAATGACGGGCTTGTCCTGCCCCCACTCCAGAATGCGCCGGGCAAAAAAATAGATCAGCGGCACCGGCAGCATATTGCCCACGATGGCGATGATATACGTCAGCCACAGGGGCAGGCCGAAGCCCACGCCGTAGGGGATGGCGCCCCGCAGCTCGATGATGGGCACCATGGACACCAGAAACACGATGAGACAATGCTTGAACATAATGGCTCCTTTTTACAGCGTTAAGCGTATCTAATCAATGGTATAATAAAACAGTATACCCCGCCCCGGCGGGATACGCAAGAATTGTTATTTTTTTACCGAGGGATTTTGTGGAATACACAAAGAATCCGGCGTTTTTTCTCCGCAATTCTCCATTCCTTTGCGGGGTTTTCCATCGACACGGCTCCCCGGGATTTGTTATACTATAGGATAGATATACACTGGGAGGGGAATGCGTATGGGTGCATCCGAGATCATCGGCCTGTTAGGCGGCATCGCGCTGTTTCTGTTCGGCATGGCCATTATGGGCGACGGCCTGAAAAAAGTCGCCGGAAGCAAGCTGGAGCTGGTGCTGTATAAGCTGACCAGCACGCCGCTGAAGGGGGTCCTGCTGGGCACCGGCGTCACCGCCGTGATCCAGTCCTCCTCCGCCACCTCCGTGATGGTGGTGGGCTTCGTCAACTCCGGCATGATGAAGGTAAACCAGGCCATCGGCATCGTCATGGGCGCTATCCTGGGCACCAGCGTCACCGGGTGGATCCTCTGTCTCAGCAGTCTCAGCGGCGGAAGCGGCTGGGTGACCCTGCTGAGCACCGCCACCCTGACGGGCCTGGTGGCGGTGGTGGGCATCGTCCTGCGCATGGCCGCCAAGCGGCCCTCTACCCACCACATCGGGGACATCCTGCTGGGCTTTGCGGTGCTGATGTACGGCATGAGCACCATGAGCGACGCCGTCTCCCCCCTGCGGGACAGCCAGGTGTTCATCGACGCCCTGACCTCCTTCTCCAACCCCCTGCTGGGCATTCTGGTGGGTCTGCTGTTCACCAGCGTTATCCAGAGCGCCAGCGCCGCTGTGGGTATTCTCCAGGCTCTGGCCGTCACCGGGGCCATCACCTTCGAGATCGCCCTGCCCATCATCATGGGCATCGCCATCGGCGCGGCGGTGCCGGTGCTGCTGTCGGCCCTGGGGGCCAACGTCAGCGGCAAGCGCACGGCCTTTGTGTATCTGCTGATCGATGTGCTGGGCGTGGTGATCTGGGCCACGGTGTTCTATATCGCCAACGCCATCGCCCACTTTGATTTCATGACCATGACCATGACCACCGTGTCCATCGCCCTGATGAACACCCTGTTCCGTCTGGCCACCGTTATCGTTCTGACCCCCCTGATCGGGCTGCTGGAAAAGTGCGTGTGCCTGCTGATCCCCGAGAATCCCGAGAGCATCCGGGAGGAGCAGGAGATGGACCGGCTGGAGGAGCGCTTTCTGCTGCACCCGGCCCTGGCCCTGGAACAGAGCCGCCAGGTCACCGACGCCATGGCCCGGCGGGCCATGGACAACCTGCTGCGGGCCATGGAGCTGGTGCACAAATTCAGCGACAAGGGCTGCCGGGCAGTGGAGGATGCCGAAAACGCCATCGACCGCTACGAGGACCGGCTGGGCACCTATCTGATGAAGATCACCGGCAAGGAGCTGTCCCAGCGGCAAAGCGAGGAGGTGTCCAAGTATCTGCACACCATCTCCGACTTTGAGCGCATTTCCGACCACGCCCTGAACATCTGCGACGCCGCCCGGGAGATCAACGCCAAAAGCGTGGTGTTCTCCCCGGAGGCCGAGCGGGAGCTGCGGACCCTGGAGCAGGCCATCACCGAGATTCTGCACCTGGCCATCGGGGCCTTCGTCTCCGGCGACCTGGAGGCCGCCTCCCGGGTGGAGCCGCTGGAGGAGATCGTGGACGGCCTGTGCGACGAGATGAAGCTGCACCATGTGGACCGCCTGCAAAAGGGCGTGTGCACCCTGAACCAGGGCTTCATTTTCAACGACCTGCTGACCAACTATGAGCGGGTGGCGGACCACTGCTCCAACATCGCCGTAGCCATGATCGAGCTGGAATCCGACTCCTTCGACACCCATGAGTACCTCAACAGCGTCAAGGCCATGAAGTCCGCCTCCTTCGCCCGGTACTCCGCCGAATATCAGAAGAAATACACCCTGTAACCGGGGCTTGTCCTGTTTTTCCCGCCGCGTCTGCGGCGGGAAAATTTTTTTCAAAAAATTTTCGCAAAAAAAGAGGATTCCGGGAATTTTAGGGGTATCTATAGATATCACGGGAATTCCGGCCGGACAGGAGGTGCAGCCATGCCGTTTCCCCAGAGCTTTCTGGACGAGCTGATCGCCCGGAACGATATCGTGGACGTGGTGGGCTCCTATGTGTCCCTGACGCCCAAGGGAGGCAGCTTCTGGGGCTGCTGCCCCTTCCACAACGAGAAGACCCCCTCCTTCCATGTGCTGCCGGACAAGCAGTTTTATCACTGCTTCGGCTGCAAAAAGGGCGGCGGCGTCATCAACTTCGTCATGGACATCGAGAATCTGTCCTATCCCGACGCGGTGCGGTTTCTGGCCAAGCGGGCCAACATCCCGGTGCCGGAGGAGGCCAGCGACGGCACGGAAAAGCTCCGCCGCCGGATGCTGGAGCTGAACCGGGACGCCGCCCGGTGGTACTATCAGACTCTCCAGGCCCCGGAGGGTCAGGCCGTCCGGGACTATCTGGACCGGCGGCAGATCCACCGGAGGATCGCCGTGCGCTTCGGCATGGGGGCCGCGCCGGACAGCTGGGACGCCCTGCTGACCGCCATGACCGCCAGGGGCTATTCCAAGGACGAGCTGATCCGGGCGGGCCTGGCCGTCAGCGGAAAGAACGGACACATATACGACAAGTTCCGCAACCGGCTGATCCTGCCGGTGATCGACGTGCGGGGCGACGTGGTGGGCTTCGGCAGCCGGGTGCTGGACAAGTCCGAGCCCAAGTATATGAATACCCCCGAAACCCTTACATACAGCAAGCGCCGGGTGCTGTACGGTCTGAACCTGGCCAAAAAGACCAAGCGGCCCAATATCATCCTGTGCGAGGGCAACCTGGACGTGGTGACCCTGCACCAGGCGGGGTTCGACAACGCCGTGGCGTCCATGGGCACGGCGCTGACGTTGGAGCAGACCCGGCTGCTGTCCCGGTATACCAAGGAGCTGGTGCTGTGCTACGACAACGATAAGGCGGGGGCACTGGCCACCCAGCGGGCCCTGGAGCTGCTGAACCGGTCGGAGTTCACCGTTCGGGTGCTGCGGCTGCCCAACCGGCTGGTGGACGGGGAATATGTGAAGCAGGACGCCGACGATTTCATCAAATTCCAGGGGCCGGAGGCCTTTGAGCGGCTGCTGTCCGGCAGCGCCAACGGCATCGAGTTCCGGCTGCACGAGATCGCCGGGAAGTATGACCTGCGGGACGATCAGGCCCGGGTAGCCTATGCCCAGGAGGTCAGCGGGGTGCTATGCACCCTGGAAAACGCCGTGGAGCGGGAGATCTACACCACCCGGGCCGCGGAGGCGGCGGGGCTGACGCCGGAGGCCCTGAAAATGGAGGTGCAGCGGGCCTTCCGCCGCATGGCCGCCAAGGAGAAAAAGACCCGGGAGCGCCGGGAGCTGAACCCGGCGGCGTCCCTGCAGCCCCAGGAGCGGGGCCTGCGGTACGACAACCTCCGCAGTGCCCTGGCGGAGGAGGGGGTCATCCGGCTGCTATTGCTGGATGACAGCTTGTTCGGCGACACGCCGCCGGTTCCGGCGGCGTCGTTCTCCTCGCCGCTGCTGGGCCGGGTATACGCCAGCCTGTGGGAGAGCCACATGGCCGGGCGGCCTTTGAGCATCTCCTCCCTCAGCGGGGAGCTGACCGGCGAGGAGATGAGCCACCTGACCGGGGTGGTGCAGAAGCCGGAATCCCCTGCCGGAGGGGAGCGGGCCCTGGCGGATTACTGCCGGGTCATCCGGGAAGAAGCGCAGAAACGCACCGCCGGGGCGGAAACGGACCCCCTGGCGGCTGCGGCGGAGAAATATAAAAACAAAAAGGGCTATGGAGGAAAGCACAATGACGGATAAAGTTTATACCCAGCAGGAGCTGAAGGAAATGGCGGACCAGCTGCTGGCCGCCGACGATAAGAAGAAGGCCGGAAAGGCCGCCGCCCAGAAGGCCGCCGCCGCTGGTCGGCGTCACAATCACGTCCATGTCCGGACACGCTTCCATGATTTCCAGCCCGACGGTTCCCTGTCCCGCCATGACCGTTTCGTCATTGAACGGCGGCACCATGGTGGCGCCGCGCGACGCGCACAGCTCCTCCGCCAGGCGGAACCGCTCCGACGTCTCGCACAGGATGACCTCCGCGCCCAGCGCGCGGATGGCCTGAATTTTTATCTCGGGCGCCTGCCGCGGCATGACGACCGTCGCTTTTGCGCCCAGCAGGCGGGCCGCATAGGAAATCGCCCGCCCGTGGTTGCCGGACGACGCCGCGACAATGCCGCGCGCGCGTTCCTCGGGCGTCAGCGTCAGCGCGCGGTTCATCGCGCCGCGCAGCTTGAACGAACCGGTGCGCTGCATGCATTCCGCCTTCACATACACCTGACAGCCCAGCGCGGCGTCGAGGCATTCCATGCGCAGCAGCGGCGTTTTGAGCGCATAGGGCGCGATGCGCGCCTGCGCCTGGCGAATGGCGTCCATGGTCAAGGGCATACGATACATCTCCTCCTTTGTTGTCTGCCGTCCCTGCGCGCAGAGCATGCCGCCTCAGAAGCCGCTCCGCCGTCCTTTCGTCCAGGCGCCGCGCGCCGGACGGCCTTCTTTTATTATTCCGTATGAAACCTGCGCTTCAATTCCCGCAGGAAGTCCCGGCGCAGCGCGGCCGCGCACATCGCCAGCGCCGCCGCGCCGGCAAGTCCCATGGCCGGCAGCGCCCAGCCGCCGCTTTCGCGCCACATCGGAAACCCTGCCAGCGAGCCGGCCATGCACACAAACATCAGCAGCAGCAACGACCCCATGTTCTGCTTTTGCCGCTCCAGGTCCGTAAAGAACAGCACCAGGGAAACCCCCAGCGCGCCGGAGCAGACCAGGGGGATGACCTCCAGCGACCAGCCGGGCGCGAGCAGCGCGTCGATCAGGGCCAGAAGCACGCACGCGCACACGACCAGCTTGATGAACTGGCTGATGCGGTTGCACTCCACCATGGCCGGCGACAGCCCCAGCGTCCACGCCGTATACAGCCCCATCGCCGCCACGGCGCTCCACGCCGGGCCGCCCACGCAGAGGTTGACCACGCCGCAGGCGAGCGCGGCCGCCACGCACGCCCACGCGGCTATCAAACGCCAATGGCTGCCAAACACGCCGCGTCGCCGCGGGCGCGGATACGTAATGTCAATCTTCACAGCACTCGCTCCCTTCCACGCGCACCGCAATGCCGTCCGCGCACAAAAGCCGGTACAGCGCCTCCTCAAAGGATGGGTCTGCCGTCATTTTGGTGACGGAAAAGGTCGCCGTATTGCCGAAGGTAACCATGGCGCAGGCCGCGCGGTTGGTCGCAGCGCCGCCGAGGACAAAATCCATGTCCCGGATATGCGCGGCGTATCCCTCGGGCATGCGCACCACGCCGAGATTGGAAAAGGTATTGCTGAAGGCGCGGTCGCCCAGCAGGTCGTAGATGCGCCTTGCCACCGGCTGTTTTATCGCCAGCGGAACATAGCGCAGCCTGCGCACCAGGCGGTTGGCGGAGGTCAGCATTTCCTCCATGGCTTCCCGCGACGCCTTTTGCTCCAGCTGCCGCGCAATCTCTTCCACCACGGCCTCCACGCCCGCAGCCGCCTGCAGCGGAAGGCGAATCCCGCAGTACAGCGCAAAATTGCGCACGGTCCGCGAAGGATGGAACTTGCGCATGTCGACCGGTACCTGGATGGCGGCCTCCCCCTCCTGCTCGTCGGTGGCCGCCCGGCCCGCGACGAACATCAGCGCCAGCATATACGCGCCGACCGTCGCCCCGTATGTTCCGGCCACGGCCTTGAGCCGGGACGCGTCCATTTTGAAATGCAGGATGCGGCAGGGGCGCCGGCGCGCCAGCCGTCCGCTCATCTGCACCGCCGCCTTCTGCGCAAAGCCGGAGGCGCGGGCGCTGTGCGGAACGCGGGCGAACTCGTTGGCAAACTCCTCGGCGCAGGGCGTATCCTCGACGTTCCAGAGCGTCTCGTCCCGCCGCGCGCATACGCCTTCCAGGCGCAGGTATTCCGCGGTGAGCGCCTTCAAAAACGTCATGCCGCCCACGCCGTCCGTCAGCACATGAAAAAACTCCGCGCTGATTCGGTTTTTTTCATACAGCACGCGAAACGACTGCGAGCCGCTGCGCGAAACCTTCAGGGGCCTGCAGGGCATGTCGGTCTCCCGCTCTATGCGGAAGCGCCGTTTGGCGGAATCCAGGTAATGCCAGAAAAAGCCCTGCTTCAGCGTCGTGGCAAAGCTGGGGAAGCGCTTGATGGTAAACGTCAGCGCCATCTGCAGCAGCTCGGGCACAACGTCCCTGTCCAGGTACGCGCTCAGGCGAAAGACCGCCATGCGGTTTCGCTTCATGGAAATGGGGTATATTTTGGCCGCGTCGTCCAGGGGAAACCAGAGAACGGGCGGCCTGGCATAGAAGCCGCCGAGCCTCTCCGCGTCCAGCCGCGCGAGCGCCTCGTCCAGCGGAACACCCGTTTCGGCATAATGGCAAATCGCCCGCTTAAAATCCTCGCGCATGCCGCGCGCCTGGCGGCCCGGCAAACGGCAGTGAAGGTCCAGCGCCACAAAAAAATCCGCCAGACGCTGCCGCTCGTCCTCGGTCAGGCCCTGCCGGTAGATATCGAACGGTTGTTTCGTCTTTTCCTTCATGCCTCCATCCTTTCCGCTATACTTTACATCCTGCGCGCTTTTTTTGCAAGGGCCGCGCAGCGGCTTTCCGCCGGTTGCAGGCGGGCGTGGTTGGTAGTATACTAAAGGCGATCGACGGACGGGAAAAGCCCGCCGCGACGTTTCGGGGGTGTGGGTATCGACCTTTCCGCTTGCTTTCCCGTTTGGGAAGCGCTGACGCCGGAGGAGCGCGGGCGATTGACCCGCAGCGCCCTGCGCCGTCATGCGCCCGCAGGGACGCTGCTGCATGGCGGCGGCCGGGAATGCGTGGGCCTGCTGGCCGTCCAAAGCGGCCGATTGCGCGCCTATATCCTCTCCGGGGACGGGCGCGAAATCACGCTGTACCGGCTGTTGTCGCGCGATGTCTGCCTGTTTTCCGCTGCCTGCATGCTGCGCGGCGCACGGCTGGACATCCTGGTGGAGGCGGAAAAGGACGCCTGGCTGTGGGTGATTCCTGCGGCGGTATACGAGGACATGATGCGCGCCTCCGCCGCCCTGGCCAACTACACAAACGCGCTGATGGCCGACCGTTTTTCCGAGGTCACCTGGCTGCTGGGCCAGGTGCTCTGGAGCCGGCAGGACCGGCGGCTGGCCTCCTTTTTGCTGGAAGAGCGGACGCTGCAGGGCGAGGACGCGCTTGCGATAACCCACGAGCGCATCGCGGCCCACCTGGGCACGGCCCGCGAGGTTGTCACCCGGCTGCTGCGCTACTTCCGGTCCGAAGGCATGGTCCGCCTGACGCGCGGCACGGTGACGCTGACGGACGTCGGCCGCCTGCGCGCGCTGGCGGAGACGGCCGACGGGGACGGCAGAGGCGGCGCCGGAGAAACAAACAAAGGAGAACGATGAAAACCATGCCGAACTGGCAGCAGACCTTGACGGTAGAGATAAGCGATTGCGACGCGACGGGCCGGTGGAAGCCCTCGGCGATGCTGATACGCATGCAGGAAGCGGCGGAATGCCATGCCGCCGAGCTGGGGTTCCCCAGGCAGCGCCTGTTGGAGGCGGGGATGTGCTGGGTCATTTACCGCCAGCGGATGACCCTGCGCCGCGTTCCCGAATTTGGCGAGGCGCTTCGCCTTTGCACCTGGCCCGCGCCGGTTGAGGGCGTGTTGTTCCCCCGGCATTACCGGTTTGAGACGCCCGCGGGCGCGCCCCTGGCCGAGGCGACGTCCTCCTGGGTGCTCATCGATATCCATACGCGCCGCCCGCTGCGCCCCACCGCGCTGCCGGGCTCGATTCCGACGGACCCGGAGGCCGAACGGCCGCTGCCGGGCATGCTGCGCCTGCCCGCGGACGTGCAGGCGCTGGAGACGCGGCGCGTGCGCTGGAGCGAGCTGGACGTGAACGGGCACATGAACAACGCGCGCTATGCGGACTGGCTCTGCGACGCGCTGGATGCCCGGCGGCTGCGGACGCGCGGCCTGTCGGCCTGGCAGATTAACTATGTCTCCGAAGCGCTGCCGGATGAGGAAATCGCGCTGACGGCGGCCGATTTGGGCGACCGTTTCCTGCTGGGCGGCGCGCGCGCGCAGGACGGCCGGTCCGTCTTCCAGGCGGAAGCGGTTTTCGGGCCGGCCGGCTGAACCAAGCGGCTTCGCCCGCGCCCCGTCCGCGGGCGGGGCGGCCCGGCCTTTCCCGGATGAAACGCGAAAACCCGTACCCATGAGACGAGGTGCCTGTCGTGATGAAAGGAAAACTGCGCCTTCGCCGGCCTTCGCTGCGCCTCTATGACGCCACCGGCCTTTCTCTCCAGACGCAGCGGGGGCTGAATATGGCCATCCTGGCCGTTACGTTCAGCATGGTCATGACCACCATTACCACGGGCGCGGCGTGGACGGGGTTCCAGCGCATGCTGGGGGCCGACGCGCAGCTGCTGGGCGTCATCAGCGCCATTCCCGTGGCGGCGTCCACCCTGCAGATACTGGCCGCATATATGCTGGAGCGCTGGCGCGCCAGGCGCGCGCTGTTCCTGGGGTTCGGCATCGTCAGCCGGCTGCTGTGGGTGGTCATCGGCCTCATCCCCTATTTCACGCCCATGGCGCAGCCGCAGATGCGCCTGGTGTTGCTGATGGTGTTTCTGGCGCTTTCGGCGGGCAGCGGCGCGTTCATCAACGTGGCGTTCTATTCCCTCATCGGCGACCTGGTGCCGCTGCGGATTCGGGGCCGGTATTTTTCCTCGCGTCAGGCCGTTTCGCTGCTGTCCGGCATCCTGGCGGGGCTGCTGGTCAGCTGGCTGCTGGACGCGACGGAAGGGTTTACGGGATACACCATTGCGCTGGTCGTTGCGGGCGTCTTTGGCACGGCGGATATCTGCTGCTTCTTTTTTGTCGCATGGCCGCCGATGCAGCCGCAGGGGAACGCCCGTCCCGGCCTTGGGCGGATGCTGCGCACGGTGCTGCGCGACCGGGGATACATGCGCATTGTAGGCTACTTCACGCTGTGGTTTTTTGCGGTCAACCTGTGCGGGCCCTTCACCAACGTGTTCTTTCTGGAAGAAGTGCGGATGACCTACACGCAGATTACCCTGCTGAACCAAATTGTGCCGAACATGGCCACCGTGCTGGTCATCGGCTGGTGGGGCCGGCAGATGGACCGCTACGGAAACCAGCCCATTGTGCAGACTGCGGGGCTGTACTGCATGCTGCTGCCGCTCTCCTATCTGCTCATCGGGCCCCATTCGTTCTGGATTCTTCCCTTTGCCAACGTGCTCTCGGGCATCTGCTGGCCCGCCAGCGACCTGGGACAGCAGAACATGTACCTGGCCAAGGCGCCGGCGCAGAACCGGTCGATGTATGTGGCCGTGTTTTTCGCCAGCACCTGTCTCTTATACACATCT
>ENA-OZAB01001340-OZAB01001340.1-human-gut-metagenome-genome-assembly--contig:-NODE-1340-length-10215-cov-8.112598_pt1 | contig 10215 bp, 3 predicted proteins | sample MGYA00243297_ERZ653491 | MGnify/ENA primary metagenome ERZ653491 (study PRJEB26926, sample SAMN06165154) | human gut metagenome | biome: ENVO:00009003; feature: ENVO:2100002; material: ENVO:00002003... | reverse complement strand
TGCGCACAGCGCACGGGATTCTTGATTAAATTTTTTAATCAAGAATCAGTATCAGAACAGCCCGGTGATGACGCCGTTTTCGTCCACGTCGATATTCTCCGCCGCCGGGACCCGGGGCAGGCCCGGCATGGTCATGATGTCCCCGGTATAGGCCACGATGAACCCCGCTCCGGCGCTGACCTTCAGACTGCGGACGGTGACGGTGAAGTCCCTGGGGGCCCCCGGCAGGGCCGGGTCGTCGGACAGGGAATACTGGGTCTTGGCCATGCACACCGGCAGGCCGCCGAAGCCCAGCTCCGTCAGCCGCTTCAGCTGTTTCTGGGCGGCGGGGGTCAGCACCGCCTGACTGCCGCCGTACACCCGGCCCACAATGGAGTTGAGCTTATAGATCAGGGAGGCGTTGTCGGGATAGGCGAAGGTGAACTCCTCCAGCCTTGGCTGATCGCACAGGCGCACCACCTCCCGGGCCAGGTCCCGGCCTCCCTGGCCGCCCTTGGCCCAGACCTCCGACAGCACGGCGTTGACTCCCAGCTCCCGGCACCGCTCCTGCACCAGCCGAAGCTCCTCCGCCGTGTCCGTGGGGAAGGCGTTGACGGCCACCACGCAGGGCAGGTGGAAGGTGTTGCGGATGGTGCCCACATGGTGCAGCAGGTTGGGCAGACCCTTTTCCAGGGCGGACAGGTTCTCCCGGTTCAGCTCCGCCTTGGGCACGCCGCCGTGGTATTTCAGCGCCCGCACTGTGGCCACGATCACCACGGCGGAGGGCCGCAGACCGGACAGGCGGCACTTGATGTCGAAAAACTTCTCCGCCCCCAGGTCGGCGGCAAAGCCCGCCTCGGTAACGGCATAGTCCCCCAGCTTCAGGGCCATCCGGGTGGCGGTGACGCTGTTGCAGCCGTGGGCGATGTTGGCAAAGGGCCCGCCGTGGATCAGGGCAGGGGAGTGCTCCAGCGTCTGCACCAGGTTGGGCTTCAGCGCATCCTTCAGCAGGGCCGTCATGGCCCCCTCCGCCTTGAGATCGTGGGCCGTCACCGGCCGCCCGTCATAGGTATAGGCCACGATCATCCGGCCCAGCCGGGCCTTCAGATCCGGAATATCGCTGGCCAGGCACAGCACGGCCATGACCTCGCTGGCCACGGTGATGTCGAACCCGTCCTCCCGGGGCACCCCCTGCATCCGGCCTCCCAGGCCGTCGATGACGTGGCGGAGCTGGCGGTCGTTCATGTCCACGCAGCGCTTCCACACGATCTGCTTGCAGTCGATGCCCAGGGCGTTGCCCTGCTGGATGTGGTTGTCCAGCAGGGCGGCCAGCAGGTTGTTGGCCGCCCCGATGGCGTGGAAATCCCCGGTGAAGTGGAGGTTGATGTCCTCCATGGGGATCACCTGGGCATAGCCGCCGCCGGCGGCGCCGCCCTTCACGCCGAACACCGGCCCCAGGGACGGCTCCCGCAGGGCGGCCACGGCGTTTTTGCCGATTTTCCGCAGGCCGTCGGTAAGGCCCACGGTGGTGGTGGTTTTCCCCTCCCCGGCGGGGGTGGGGGTGATGGCGGTGACCAGGATCAGCTTGCCGTCGGGCCGGTCCGCCCGGTCCCGCAGCAGGCGGTAGTCGATCTTGGCCTTATACCGGCCGTACTGCTCCAGATACTGGGGGTCGATGCCGCAGGCGGCGGCAATGTCGCCGATGGGCAGGGGCGCGGCCTGCTGGGCGATCTGAATGTCTGTCATGTGGCTTCTCCTTCCGTTTTCCCTTATTTCCCTATCCCGGCCCCGAAGGGCCTGTGAGATCTATTATACGGGATAGGCGGCGGGTTGTCACCAGGAAATTGTCCCGCGGCGAAAAATCCCGCCGGGAATCCGAAAAAATCGGGCTCCCGGCGGGGTTTTATGTTGACAAAGGGGCCGCGCCTGTGGTACAATAAGGCGCTATATCGAGAAAATGGGGCCTGATGCCCCATTTCAATCTGCTGTTATGATACCAGCTTTCCTCCGAAATTACAAGTGGAACGGCGCGAAAACAAACAACTCGCCCCCGCGTGTCAAATCGGCGGAGAGCCGTTCCCTGAGGAAAAGCACGGAGAAAATGCGAAAAGAAAGGCGTGAGTATTGAAGATGGCCAAGGACAAGTATTATGGCAAGACCCTGCGCAAGAACTTTGCCAGACACGAAGAGGTCATGGCGATGCCCAACCTGCTGGAGATCCAGAAGAAATCCTATCAGTGGTTCCTGGACACCGGCCTGCGGGAGGTTTTTGCCGACGTGGCCTCCATCGGCGACTATGCCGGCAACCTGGAGCTGAGCTTCATCGACTACAGCATGGACGAAAAGCCCAAGTACGACGTGGAGGAGTGCAAGGCCCGGGACGCCACCTATGCCGCCCCCATGAAGGTCAGCGTGCGCCTGCACAATAAGGAGACGGGCGAAATCAAGGAGCAGGAGATCTTCATGGGCGATTTCCCCCTGATGACCCATGGCGGCACCTTCGTCATCAACGGCGCCGAGCGCGTGGTGGTCAGCCAGATCGTCCGCTCCCCCGGCATCTACTACGGCAAGGAGATCGACCTGAAAACCGACCTGCCCCTGCTGACGTCCACCGTGATCCCCTACCGCGGCGCCTGGCTGGAGTATGAAACCGACAGCAGCGAGGTGTTCTGGGTCCGCATCGACAAGAACCGCAAGCTGCCCATCACCTGCCTGATCCGGGCCCTGGGCCTGAAGACCGACGCGGAGATTCTGGACCGCTTCGGCGACGACCCCCGCATCGTGGCCACCATGGAAAAGGACACCTGCAAGTCCTATGAGGAGGCCATGCTGGAGATCTACCGCAAGCAGCGCCCCGGCGAGCCCCCCACGCTGGACTCCGCCGAGAACCTGATGCAGGGCCTGTTCTTCGATCCCCGGCGGTATGACCTGAGCACCGTGGGCCGGTATAAGTTCAACAAGAAGCTGACCCTGTGGGCCCAGGCCAAGGGTCAGAAGCTGGCCGAGCCCGTGGCCGACCCCGCCACCGGCGAGCTTCTGCTGGAGGAGGGCCACGTCCTCTCCGGCGACGACTGCCGCACCCTGGACGCCATCGGCGTGGGTATGGTGAAGGTCCGGCTGGAAAACGGCGAGGTCATCCGCATTTTCACCAACCGCATGTGCGATATGAGCCGCTATGTGGACTTTGACCCCAAGGCCTGCTGCGGCATCAAGGAGCGGGTGCGCTTTGACGTGCTGCAGGAGCTGCTGAGTCAGTATCAGGGCGAGGAGCTTATCGAGCAGTGCCGCCTGCAGGCGGACCGCCTGGTGCCCAAGCACATCATCGTGGACGACATCCTCACCTCCATCAACTATATGAACGTCCTGGCCCACGGCCTGGTGCAGAAGGACGATATCGACCATCTGGGCAACCGCCGCCTGCGCTGCGTGGGCGAGCTGCTGCAAAACCAGTTCCGCATCGGCTTTTCCCGCATGGAGCGGGTCATCCGGGAGCGGATGACCATCCAGGACCTGGACATCGTCACCCCCCAGAGCCTCATCAACATCCGGCCCGTCACCGCCGCCATCAAGGAGTTCTTCGGCTCCAGCCCCCTGAGCCAGTTCATGGATCAGACCAACCCCCTGGCGGAGCTGACCCACAAGCGGCGTCTTTCCGCCCTGGGCCCCGGCGGCCTCAGCCGGGAGCGGGCCAGCATGGATGTCCGGGACGTCCACTACAGCCACTATGGCCGCATGTGCCCCATCGAGACGCCTGAAGGCCCCAACATCGGCCTGATCTCCTATCTGGCCACCTATGCCCGGGTCAATGAATACGGCTTCATCGAGGCCCCCTTCCGCCGGGTGGACCGGCCCTCCGGCCGCGTCACCGACGAGATCACCTATATGACCGCCGACGTGGAGGATCAGTATGTGGTGTGTCAGGCGGCGGAGCCGGTGGACGAGAACGGCTGCCTGATCGGCCCCCGTATCACCTGCCGCCACCAGGACGAGACCATCCAGGTGGAGCCGGAATACGTGGACTATATGGACATCTCCCCCCGTATGATGGTGTCCATCGCCACGGCCATGATCCCCTTCCTGCCCAACGACGACGCCAACCGCGCCCTGATGGGCGCCAACATGCAGCGGCAGGCCGTGCCTCTGCTGCGGCCGGAGGCCCCCATCGTGGGCACCGGTATGGAGCACAAGATCTGCCTGGATTCCGAGGTGGTGGTGCTGGCCGAGGGCGACGGCGTGGTCACCAAGGTGGACGCCACCAACGTGTCCGTCAAGTATGACAGCGGCGAGACCAAGGACTATAAGCTCATCAAGTTCCTGCGCTCCAACCACGGCACCTGCATCAACCAGAAGCCCATCGTTTCCGTGGGCGAGCGGGTCCACGGCGGCGACGATCCCACGGTGCTGGCTGACGGCCCCGCCACCGATCAGGGCGAGATCGCCCTGGGCCGCAACATCCTGGTGGGCTTCATGACCTGGGAGGGCTACAACTACGAGGACGCCGTGCTGCTCAACGAGCGGCTGGTGAAGGAGGATGTTTACACCTCCATCCATATCGAGGAATATGAGATCGACGCCCGGGATACCAAGCTGGGGCCCGAGGAGATCACCCGGGATATCCCCAACGTGGGCGAGGACGCCCTGAAGGACCTGGACGAGCGGGGTATCATCCGCGTGGGCGCCGAGGTCCACGCAGGCGACATCCTGGTGGGCAAGGTCACCCCCAAGGGCGAGACCGATCTGACCGCCGAGGAGCGGCTCCTGCGGGCTATCTTCGGCGAGAAGGCCCGGGAGGTCCGGGACACCTCCCTGAAGGTGCCCCACGGCGAAAGCGGCATCATCGTGGACGCCAAGGTGTTCACCCGGGAGGCCGGCGACGAGCTGGGGCCGGGTGTGAACCAGGTGGTCCGTGTGTATATCGCCCAGCGGCGCAAGATCCAGCCCGGCGACAAGATGGCCGGCCGCCACGGCAACAAGGGCGTGGTGTCCCGGGTCCTGCCCCAGGAGGATATGCCCTTCCTGCCCGACGGCACCCCCCTGGACATCGTGCTGAACCCCCTGGGCGTGCCCTCCCGTATGAACATCGGCCAGGTGCTGGAGGTCCATCTGGGCTACGCCGCCAAGACCCTGGGCTGGAAGGTGGCCACCCCCATTTTCGACGGCGCCACCGATAAGGACATCACCGAGGCCCTGACCCAGGCGGGTCTGGACCCCCAGGGCAAGAGCTGGCTGTATGACGGACGCACCGGCGAGCGGTTCGACAACAAGGTCACCGTGGGCTATGTGTACTTCCTGAAGCTGCACCACCTGGTGGACGATAAGATCCACGCCCGCTCCACCGGCCCCTACTCTCTGGTGACCCAGCAGCCCCTGGGCGGCAAGGCCCAGTTCGGCGGCCAGCGCTTCGGCGAGATGGAGGTCTGGGCGCTGGAGGCTTACGGCGCGGCCTATACCCTGCAGGAGATCCTGACGGTGAAGTCCGACGACGTCACCGGCCGCGTGCAGACCTACGAGGCCATTGTCAAGGGCCACAACGTGCCCACCCCCGGCGTGCCCGAGTCCTTCAAGGTGCTGGTGAAGGAGCTGCAGTCCCTGTGCCTGGATATCCAGGTGCTGGACGAGGACGGCAACCAGATCGAGCTGAAGGAGGACGAGAACGCCCCGGATTCCTTCAACCTGGCCCGGATGGACGCCGAGGACGACCGCCGCAGCCGCTGCGCCGACGAGAGCGAGCTGGCGGACGCAGGCTTCGACTATGTGCCCGAGGAGGAGGTAGAGGCCTCCTACAACGGCGCGGACGACGAATTTTAAGGAATAGGAGGAGCATAGAGCATGAGTTATCCCACTTTTGACGCCATTAAAATCGGAATCGCTTCTCCGGAAATGATTCGCGAGTGGTCCTACGGCGAGGTGAAGAAGCCCGAGACCATCAACTACCGCACCCTGAAGCCCGAGCGGGACGGCCTGTTCTGCGAGCGGATCTTCGGGCCCACCAAGGACTGGGAGTGCCACTGCGGCAAGTATAAGAAGATCAGCTTCAAGGGCAAGATCTGCGACCGCTGCGGCGTGGAGGTCACCCGGGCCAAGGTGCGCCGGGAGCGCATGGGCCACATCGAGCTGGCCACCCCCGTCAGCCATATCTGGTATTTCAAGGGCATCCCCTCCCGGATGGGCCTGCTGCTGGACATCAGCCCCCGGATCCTGGAGAAGGTCCTGTACTTCGCGGCGTATATCGTCACCGACCCCGGCGAGACCCCTCTGCTGCGCAACCAGCTGCTGTCCGAGAAGGAATACCGGGACATGCGGGAGAAGTATGAGGACGATTTCGACGCCGGCATGGGCGCCGAGGCCGTGAAGAAGCTCCTGCAGCAGATCGACCTGGAGGAGCTCAGCGCCCAGCTCCACGCGGAGCTGAAAACCGTCACCGGCCAGAAGAAGGCCCGGGTGGTGAAGCGCCTGGAGGTGGTGGACGCCTTCCGCCTGTCCGGCAACAAGCCGGAGTGGATGGTCATCGACGTGCTGCCGGTGATTCCCCCGGAGCTTCGGCCCATGGTCCAGCTGGACGGCGGCCGGTTCGCCACCTCTGACCTCAACGACCTGTATCGCCGGGTCATCAACCGCAACAACCGCCTCAAGCGCCTGATGGAGCTCAGCGCCCCGGACATCATCGTCCGCAACGAAAAGCGCATGCTCCAGGAGGCCGTGGACGCCCTCATCGACAACGGCCGCCGGGGCCGCCCCGTCACCGGCGCCAACAACCGGGCGCTGAAATCCCTCAGCGATATGCTCAAGGGCAAGCAGGGCCGCTTCCGCCAGAACCTGCTGGGCAAGCGCGTGGACTATTCCGGCCGCTCCGTCATCTGCGTGGGCCCCGAGCTGAAGATCTATCAGTGCGGCGTGCCCAAGGAGATGGCCCTGGAGCTGTTCCGCCCCTTCATCATGAAGAAGCTGGTGGAGGACGGCTCCGCCAACAACATCAAGTCCGCCAAGCGCATGGTGGACAAGGGCGTCACCGAGGTGTGGGACGCTCTGGACGTGATCATCAAGGACCACCCCGTGATGCTCAACCGCGCGCCTACTCTGCACCGCCTGGGCATCCAGGCCTTTGAGCCGGTGCTGGTGGAGGGCCGCGCCCTGAAGCTGCACCCCCTGAACTGCACCGCCTTCAACGCCGACTTCGACGGCGACCAGATGGCCATCCACGTCCCCCTGTCTGCCGAGGCCCAGGCCGAGGCCCGCCTGCTGATGCTGTCCGCCAACAACCTGCTGCGGCCCCAGGACGGCGGCCCCGTTACCGTTCCTACCCAGGATATGGTGCTGGGCTCCTACTACCTGACCTTCGAGCGGTTTGAAAACGGCGTCAGCCAGATGGACAATGACGAATACTGGCCCCAGGGCGTGGATTTCTCCCTGGCCGGCAAGAGCTATGACGAGCTTACCGACCAGGAGCGGGCCAATGTCCACATGAACATCTATCGCGACGAGGACGAGGTGCTCATGGCCTATAACGAGCACATCATCGGCGTGCACCAGCCCGTGTGGATCCGCATTACCAAGGAAGTGAACGGCGAAAAGCTGTCCCATGTGGTCCGGGCCACCGCCGGCCGCATCATCTTCAACCGCAACATCCCCCAGGATCTGGGCTTTGTGAAGCGGTATAACGACGACGGCACCCGTTCCGAGCACTTCTTCGACTATGAGATCACCGAGACCTGCGGCAAGAAGCTGTTGGGCAAGATCGTGGACCGCACCATCAAGCAGTACGGCTTCACCACCGCCGCCGAGGTGCTGGACAACATCAAGGCCACGGGCTATAAATACTCCACCCGGGGCTCCATCACCATCTCCATCGCGGACATGACCGTCCCCGAGAAGAAGTACGAGCTGATCCGGGAGACCGAACAGCGGGTGGTGGACATCGAGGACCAGTACAACATGGGCTTCATCACCGACGAGGAGCGCTATAAGCTGGTGGTCCGCGAGTGGGAAAAGACCACCAACGACGTTACCGACGCCCTGACCGCCAGCCTGGACCGCTACAACCCCATCTTCATGATGGCGGACTCCGGCGCCCGTGGTTCCATGAAGCAGATCCGCCAGCTGACCGGTATGCGCGGCCTGATGGCCAACACCGCCGGTAAGACCATCGAGATCCCCATCAAGGCCAACTTCCGCGAGGGTATGTCCGTGCTGGACTACTTCACCTCCTCCCGAGGCGCCCGGAAGGGCTTGGCCGATACCGCTCTGCGTACCGCCGACTCCGGTTACCTGACCCGCCGCATGGTGGACGTGTGCCAGGATGTGATCATCCGGGAGGATGACTGCGGCGTGCAGAAGGGTATTCTGGTGTCCGAGATCAGCGAAAACGGCCAGGTCATCGAGAAATTCTCCGAGCGCATCCGGGGCCGCTTCCCGGTGCACGACATCACCGACCCCAAGACCGGCGAGGTGCTGATCTCCAAGGATCACATGATGACCGAGAGCGACGCCGCCCTGCTGGAGAGCTTCGACATTCACTCCGCCGAGATCCGCACCGTGCTGACCTGCAAGGCCCACAGCGGCATCTGCGCCAAGTGCTACGGCATGAACCTGGCCACCTCCAAGCCCGTGGGCCCCGGCGAGGCCGTCGGTATCATCGCGGCCCAGTCCATCGGCGAGCCCGGTACCCAGCTGACCATGCGTACCTTCCACACCGGCGGCGTGGCCGGCGGCGACATCACCCAGGGTCTTCCCCGAGTGGAGGAGCTGTTCGAGGCCCGCAAGCCCAAGAAGATGGCCACTCTGGCCGAGATCGGCGGCAAGGTCCGCTTCGAGGAGGCCACCAAGGGCAGCCTGCTGAACATCATCGTCACCGCCGATGACGGCGACACCCGCACCTATTCCGTGCCCCACACCGGCCTGCAGGTCCGTGACGGCGACGTCATCGAAAAGGGCAAGCAATTGCAGGACGGCGCTCTGAACCCCCACGACGTGCTGCGGATCCGCGGCGCCTCCGCCGTGCATAACTACCTGATCCAGGAGGTCCTGAAGGTGTACCGCCAGCAGGGCGTGGATATCAACGATAAGCACATCGAGGTCATCGTGCGCCAGATGATGCGCAAGGTCCGGGTGGAGGACGCCAACGACACCGGCCTGCTGTCCGGCGCCATGGCCGACGTCCTGGAGGTGGAGGACGAGAACGAGCGCGTCCGCCAGCGCATCGAAGCGGGCGAGGTCCGGGAGGACGGCGAGCCTCTGCAGGAGGCCACCTATACCCAGCTTCTGATGGGCATCACCAAGGCCTCTCTGGCCACGGATTCCTTCCTGTCCGCCGCGTCCTTCCAGGAGACCACCAAGGTCCTCACCGAGGCCGCCATCAAGGGCAAGGTGGACCACCTGGTGGGCCTGAAGGAGAACGTCATCATCGGCAAGCTGATCCCCGCCGGCACCGGCCTGAGCGCCTATCGGCACTTCGCCGAGGAGCTGGTCCCCGTGACGGAGGAGGAGCTCCAGGAGGAGCAGTCCGAAGAGCAGGCCACCGGCGTGGAGGCCCTGCAGGAGGACGCCGCCCAGGTGCTGGAGGAGACTCCCGGCCAGGACGACCAGCCCCAGGACGAGCAGGAGTAACCATCCCCCGGCGCAGATCGGCGGAATAGCCGCAGATCGGCCGCAATAACCGCAATACCGGAAGCCCTGGGACGCGTCAGCGCCCCGGGGCTTCCTGCGTCCCCGGGGGGTGCCCGCCCATCACCAATCCATGTATTTGGTCACGCGGTCGGGATTGGTGACCTGGGTCTGGGCCGGGGGCCTGCTCCAGCGCTCCCAGGACTCGGCACTGCGGCAGGCGGCCTTCCAGTCCCGCATGGGGGCCTTCCCCACCATCCAGCCACGGGCCTGGTAAAAGTCGATGAAGGCCTGGGGCTCCACCGGCGAGCGTCTCTGCAAAACATAAGCCCGCACTTCATCCAGGGTGGGTGGGACAAAGCGCCCTCCGGCGCTGGAACACTCACCTTCCGTGCTGTTCCGTTCCGTTATGTTTTGTTCCGTTCCGTCCTGTTCCGTTCCGTCCTGTTCCGTTCCGTCCTGTTCCGTTACGTTCCGTTCCGTTACGTTCCGTTTAGTGGTTTCGATTTCCGGAACCGGGGTTTCGGTTTCGGAAACCGGGGTTTCGGCGGGGTTTTTCCGGGGACGCCCGCCCTTTTTCCCGACGGCGGCGTCGTTTTGGTTACGGACGTACTGGGCGCGGTGCATCTGATAGAC
>ENA-OZAB01001335-OZAB01001335.1-human-gut-metagenome-genome-assembly--contig:-NODE-1335-length-10260-cov-7.027242_pt1 | contig 10260 bp, 7 predicted proteins | sample MGYA00243297_ERZ653491 | MGnify/ENA primary metagenome ERZ653491 (study PRJEB26926, sample SAMN06165154) | human gut metagenome | biome: ENVO:00009003; feature: ENVO:2100002; material: ENVO:00002003... | reverse complement strand
TCGGAGATGTGTATAAGAGACAGATATAATACGATATAATTTGAATATATGAAGGAGGTATTGTCGTGAAACATATTAAGACAATCAGCAACCGCGTATTAAAGGATACAATGAAGCACGGCGGATGTGGCGAGTGCCAGACATCATGCCAGTCAGCATGTAAGACATCTTGCACAGTTGGTAACCAGAGCTGTGAGAATAAGAATAACTAGTATTTTTAGTAAGAGAGTGTCGAGCTATTCTGCACTCTCTTATTTTTCGTAAATGTATAGAGAACATTTACGGTTTGGAGGCTTTTTAATGATACATCAGTATAAGAATAACGGTTATAACATCGTATTAGATGTCAACAGCGGTTCTGTGCATGTTGTTGATGACATGGTATACGATATTATAGGACTTTATGAGAATAATACTCTTGAGCAGATTACAGATGCACTTAGAGACAGATATTCTGTTCAGGATATTAAAGAGGCATATGAAGAGATTGGCGAACTTAAGGAAGCAGGCCAGCTCTTTACAGAAGATATATATGAACCATATATTGATAACTTTAAGGACAGACCTACAGTTGTTAAAGCGTTATGTCTTCACATAGCACATGATTGTAACCTTGCATGTAAATATTGTTTTGCTGAAGAAGGTGAATATCATGGAAGAAGAGCTCTTATGAGCTATGAGGTAGGAAAGAAGGCACTTGATTTCCTTGTTGCCAATTCAGGTTCAAGAAAGAATCTTGAGGTTGACTTCTTTGGCGGTGAGCCAACTATGAATTTTGAAGTTGTTAAGCAGCTTGTTGAATACGGAAGAAGCATAGAAGAGGCTAATAATAAGAAGTTCAGATTCACACTTACGACTAATGGTATTCTTCTTAATGACGAGATTCTTGATTTCGCCAATAAGGAGATGAGTAATATTGTACTTAGCATAGATGGACGTAAGGAGATTAATGACCTTATGCGTCCGACAAGGAATAACCACGGCAGCTCATATGACATTATAATGCCTAAGTTTAAGAAGGTGGCAGAGAGCAGAAATCAGATGAATTATTATGTCAGAGGTACATTTACACATAATAATCTTGATTTTTCAGAAGATGTTCTTCATCTTGCTGATGAGGGATTTGAGCAGATTTCTGTTGAGCCTGTTGTTGCACAGCCGACAGATTCATATGCTATAAGAGAAGAGGATATTCCGTTCCTTTGTGAACAGTATGATATCCTTGCGAAAGAAATCATTAAGCGAAAGAAAGCTGGTAAAGGCTTTAATTTCTTCCACTTTATGATAGATATTAATGGTGGTCCATGTGTTGCCAAGAGATTGTCAGGATGTGGTTCAGGCTGTGAGTATCTTGCAGTTACACCTTGGGGAGATTTCTACCCATGTCATCAGTTTGTTGGTAACGAAGATTTCCTTATGGGTAATGTTGATGATGGAATAGTAAGACCGGACATCAGAGACATGTTTAAGAATAGTAATGTCTATTCAAAGGAAAAATGTAAGAATTGTTTTGCAAAATTCTATTGCAGTGGTGGTTGTGCAGCTAACTCATATAACTTCCATGGTAATATCAATGATGCGTATGATGTTGGATGTGAACTTCAGAAAAAGCGTATAGAATGTGCAATAATGATTCGTGCGGCCATGGCTGAGGAAGAATAAGTATAAGGGAGAGTTTTTAACATGAAGTACAGTTTACCTAAGAAGATTATTTATTCAATAATCGTTGCTGTTTTACTGGTTGGACTTGTATTAACAGCATTTTTCGGACTTAATGGAAAGGGATACGGAAGCACTTATGATATAGATCTTGGTCTTGATCTTGCCGGTGGTGTAAGTATCACATACCAGATTAAGGAAGATAACTTTACGTCACAGGATGTAGAGGATACTATCTATAAGCTTCAGAAGCGAGTAGAAGGAAAGAGTACAGAGTCACAGGTTTATAAGGAAGGTGACAACAGAATCACTGTTGAGATTCCTGGAGTAACAGATGCTAATGAGATTCTTAAGGAACTTGGTACACCAGGTTCATTGGAATTCCTTGATTCTACAGGATATACAGCATTTTCACAGGGAAATGACTACACACCACTACTTACAGGTTCTGATGTAAAAGCTGCACAGGCTTACACAGATACTAATAGTCAGGAAGATACTCCTTATGGAGTGCAGCTTACATTTACAGATGAGGGATCAACTAAGTTCTACGATGCAACATCAGCTAATATCGGTAAAAGAATATATATTGTATATGATGGAGAAGTTGTAAGTGCACCTAACGTTAAGACAGCTATATCAGGTGGTACAGCAACTATCACAGGTATGGAATCATTCGATGAGGCAGATAACCTTGCAACATACATAAGAGTTGGTTCTATTCCTCTTACACTTGAGGAAGTAAGCTCTAACATTGTTGGTGCACAGCTTGGACATGCAGCAATCAAGACAAGTTTAATTGCGGCTGCTATAGGTCTTGCATTACTTTGCTTATTCATGATTGTTATGTTCAGAATTCCTGGACTTGTTGCAACATTATCACTGATTATCTATACAGCACTTGTTTTATTCCTTGTAAGTGTATATGATCTTACTCTTACACTTCCAGGTATTGCAGGTATTATTCTTGGTATTGGTATGGCGGTAGATGGTAATGTTATTATCTACACAAGAATAAGGGAAGAGATTGGTGCCGGAAAGTCTGTAGAGAATGCTATTCTTTCAGGATATAACAAGGCAACATCATCTATCGTAGATGGTAACGTAACAACACTTATTGCAGCTTTAGTATTGTACATATTCGGTACAGGTCCAGTTAAGGGCTTTGCTACAACTCTTGCAGTTGGTAATATCGTATCAATCTTTACATCACTTGTTATTACTAAGGTTATTATGAAGCTGTTATATAACTTTGGTATAAGGGATGCTAAGTGGTATGGTAAGAATGTATACAGAAAGACTCTTAATGTTCTTAGTATTAAGAAATGGGCTGCAATTGGTTCAGCAGTAGTTATTGCTGCTGGAATCATAACTATGGCAGTTCAGGCTGGTCTTGGAAACAGAGCATTGAATTTCAGTCTTGAGTTTGTTGGTGGTTCAACAACAATATTTACATTTGATAAAGAGTATACAGCAGAAGAGATTGAGGATAACATCATTCCTGTAATCAGAGATGCTGCAGGTATTACAGAGGTTCAGCAGCAGAAGGTTGCAGATTCAACACAGGTTTCTTTCAAGACATCTGATCTTTCACTTGACCAGAGAGAAGCTATTGAAAATGCGGTTACTGCTAAGTACCCAATCAAGGATGGAACAATTGTTGAGACAGATACAATCAGTTCATCAGTTTCTGCAACAGTTAAGAGAGATGCTATTCTTTCGGTTATACTTGCTACAATCTGTATGCTTATATACATCTTTGTAAGATTCCGTGATATCAGATTCGCATTAGCTGCTGTATTAGCACTTCTTCATGATGTACTTGTTGTTCTTGCATTCTATGCATTTGCAAGAATTCCGGTTGGAACAACATTTATTGCATGTATGCTTACAATAGTAGGTTACTCTATTAACGGTACAATTATTATCTTTGACAGAATAAGAGAGCAGTTAAAGACAGCTAATTCAAAGACTAACATTACAGAACTTGTTAACTCATCAATTACAAGTACAATGTCAAGAACAGTATATACATCTATAACAACACTTATAATGCTTATTGTTCTTTTCATTATGGGCGTAACTTCTGTTAAGGAGTTCACACTTCCACTTATCGTAGGTATTGTTGTTGGTGCTTACTCATCAGTATGCTTAACAAGTGCTATGTGGTATGTAATGGGCGGTAAGAAGAGAGGCGTTGTAGAAGAGAATAATAAAAAAGCAGCTTCTAAGAAAGAGGTTTTTGAAGACGGTTCTCAGGTTTAATTAACAGATACAATAAGTTTATGACATGGCGGGGATTGTATATCAGTTCCCGCCATAATTGGTTTAATAGTGAAACAGGGAGAAAAGAGTGAAAAGCAACTGGAGAGTATACACTAAGAAAGCTGATTTCAAAGCAATTGGGGAAAGATTTGGCATTGACCAGGTTATGGCAAGAATTATCCGTAACAGAGGGTTAGAAACGTATGAGCAGATAAATATGTATCTTAATGGAACGGTGGATGACATGCATTCACCACATTTATTAAAGGATGCAGACAAATGTGTTGATATCCTCACAGACAAGATACAAGCAGGAAAGAAAATACATATTATCGGTGATTATGATATAGATGGAATATGTTCAACAACAATTCTCTACAAAGGGCTAAAGGCTGCAGGAGCAGATGTAACATTTGCAGTACCAGACAGAATTATTGACGGATACGGTATTAATGAGCACTTAATAGATGAAGCATATAATAATGGCACAGATACAATCATTACATGCGATAATGGAATTGCTGCGATTGAGCAGATTAAATATGCTAAAGAAAAGGGAATGACAGTGATTGTAACTGACCATCATGATATTCCGTTTGATTTCGTTGATGGAGAAAAGATACATAAAGTACCACAGGCAGATGCAATTGTTAATCCTAAGCAGGAAGACTGTCCGTATCCATTTGATAAGCTGTGTGGAGCGGGAGTAGCCTTCAAGGTTATTAAGATTATATATGAGAGACTTGGACTTAATCCAATCGAACTTGAAGAATATGCAGAGCTTATGGCAATTGCAACAATAGGGGATGTAGTTGATTTATCAGATGAGAACAGGGTAATTGTTAAATATGGTTTAAAGCATCTGGCAGTAACTACTAATATTGGTATAAGAGCACTTGTAGAGGCGTGTGAGCTTGAGATAGACAAGATAAGCTCATATCACATAGGATTTGTTATAGGTCCCTGTCTTAATGCGACAGGAAGACTTGATTCAGCAAGAAGAGCCATTGAACTGCTTCTTACTACAGATATGGAAGATGCGAGAAATAAGGCTTTAGAGCTTCGCACACTTAATGTTGAAAGAAAAGATATAACAGAAGAATATGCCGCTATTGCAATTGAACAGGTTGAGAACACTGAACTAAAAGACGACAAGGTGTTAGTTGTGTATCTTCCTGACTGCCATGAAAGTGTTGCAGGGATAATTGCAGGAAGGGTAAGAGAAAAATTCTACAGACCTTCAATAGTAATCACTAAGGCAGAAGATGGTGCAAAGGGCTCAGGGCGTTCAATAGAAGGCTATAACATGTTTGAGGAGATAAGCAAATGTGGTAAACTCCTTAACAAATATGGCGGACATCCAATGGCTGCCGGAATATCGCTTGATATTGATAAAATTGATGAATTCAGGAAAGCGCTGAATGAGAACCAGACAATGACAGAAAATGTTCTTACCCCTACAGTGTGGATTGATGTGCCTATGCCGGTTGATTATGTTGATATAAAGCTGATAAAGCAGTTTGAGAAGCTGCAGCCTTTCGGGAAAGGTAATGAAAAACCGGTGTTTGCAGACAGAAATCTTACTGTCAGACAGTCAGCTGTGATTGGAAAAAATAAAAATGTATTAAGATGTCAGTTAGAAAGTGAGCATGGCAAGCTGGTGACAGCAATCAGGTTCAAATTAGACGGACAGGAGATACCAGAGGTTGGAAGGAAGATATCTATGGTGTATTACCCTGATATTAATGAATATAATGGGATTGTTTCAATACAGTTTCGAATAGAAGACTGGAGATATGTGTAAATAGCAGCCTTCCAATAAAAGAACCGTCGGTTCTTTGACCTGTACAGGTCAATGGGACCGGCGGTTTATATATTCTGTCTTATACTTAGAATAGACGATTTTCTGGCTGTTATACAGGCTGTAATATCCGGATAACAGATAACTTAATGCAATACACAGGATTGTGAATTTCATTGTTGATGCACCAAACATCTCAATAGATAGAATGAATGATGTGAGTGGGCAGTTAGTTACTCCGCAGAACACACTTACCATACCACATGCTGCACATAATCCGACAGGGAGTCCGAATATAGGTGCTAAGAAGCTTCCAAGCGTTGCACCCACGAAAAGAGTAGGAACAATTTCGCCACCTTTGAATCCACCGCCCAAAGTTACGGCTGTAAACAGCATTTTTAAAAGGAATACATACCATGCACAACTTGTTACAAAGCTTCTTGCAATAATATCTGAGCCTGCACCGAGATAATCAGTTGTGCCAAATATGTAACGCATGGCAATAACAAGAGTACCGGCAATAATTATTCTTATGTATGGGTTGTTTATGTAATCAGTGTAGAGCTTTGAAGTACCGTGTAAAACAACACACAGCAGAATGCTTGCAAGAGCAAAAAGTACGGACATGATGATGAATTTACTGCCATTAATAAAAGAAAAAGAAGTAATTTCATCAACTACAAAATGTGTAGATTCAAGTCCCAGTGCAGAGGCTATGCCCTGTGCTATAAATGCAGCGAGTACGCATGGCACTAAAGCAGCATAATACATAACACCGACGCTGATTACTTCCATGGAGAAAACAGCTGACGCAATAGGTGTTCCGAAAAGTGCCGAGAAACAGGCACTCATGCCGCACATAATCATAATTCGTGTATCTTTCTCATCGAATTTAAACAGCTTTGCAAATGTATTGCCTAATGCACCTCCTACCTGAAGTGCAGCACCTTCTCGTCCGGCAGAACCACCACACAGATGGGTAAGCAGTGTTGATACAATTATAAGGGGAGCAACTCTTCCCGGGACTTCATCATTCGACTGTATTGCGGTTATGACAAGGTTAGTTCCACGGTTTCCAGCTTCATGGACTATATTGTACATGAATACAATGATGATACCGGCAACAGGCAGTCCGAATAGTAAAAATGGGTATTCAACGCGCAGGCTGCCTACATAACCAAGCATCAGGTGAAATGCAGCACCGACAGAACCAATAAAACAGCCACATACAACCGAGCAGAATAACCATTTGAAAAGAGTTATTACTGCAAGCTTAAGCCGTTGAATATATTCAAACATAGTTTCTTTATCCATATTCCAGACCTCTATATTATTAGAAAACTTTTCTGCTCATATTACTGTTATGATAAGCAGGATCATTAGTAACATCATCAATAAACCATGAAGGGGCAGTATATGAATTAGCAGCTTCGATAGTTGGAAATTCAACTTCTGCAAGGATAGTGCCAGTAAAGAGCCCCTCAAATATGTCAAGTTCAATAGTATATCCATTGCCATCAGGGATTTCATAACGCTTCTTGGTGATGATATTGCCATCAGCTTTCTTAATCAGATGTTCATAGGCTTCTTTGTTAAGTGGAAGATTATATTCTTCCCTGGCCATCATTCCGCCACCCTTATAAGTGAGATAGTAATTATCATTGTCGCGTCTTACACGGACAACAGGAGCAGTGTTAAGATAGCCCTGTTCAATAAAGCGGCAGGGATAAGAATCTATATTGTCAGGGATGCCTGACACAAGATACTTGCGTTCGATTTCCATAATTAATAAACCTCAATTTCATGAACTTAATTAAATAAAGAGAAAAAAGGCTGCCACATAAGTGACAGCCTTTAAAAGTCATAATTAATTACTTCTTCTTAGACTTCTTAGCTGGAGCTGCAGGTGTGTTAACAACATCCTTTAAAGCCTTACCAGCCTTGAACTTTGGAGCCTTAGAAGCAGGAATCTTAATAGCTTCGCCTGTCTGAGGATTCTTTCCTGTTCTAGCAGCTCTTTCAGCAACTTCAAATGTACCGAAACCTACTAACTGAATCTTCTCGCCAGCCTTTAACTGCTCTGCAACAGTATCTGTGAAAGCCTTAACAGCACCTTCAGCGTCCTTCTTAGAAAGTCCAGCCTTTTCTGCGATAGCAGCAACTAATTCTGTCTTATTCATGATTTAATTGTCCTCCTTAAAAAATTAAGTAATAATAAGTATAGATTATTTATACTCCTAGATTCATGATTTGTCAATAAAAAGTGGCTCAAAATGGGGATTTTTGGCACTTTTTGCTGAATGTAAATACTTATATTTCATCCATTAATTCTTCCCAGTGTTCATACAGTTCGTCTAATTCTTTCTTTAGTTGAGTGGATTCATTATGAAGTTCCATTAAACGGGCTGTATTACTGCCTATTGAAGGATCTGAATATTCTGTATCAATAGCGGATAATCTGTCTTCAATTTCAGCAATTCTTATTTCGGTTTTCTTAATTTCATTCTGCTTTTTCTTAAGCTTATTTTGTTCTTCACGCGACTGCTGCCATGAGAGTTTTGAATCTTTTTTAGTAGTGTTATCAGAAGAACTCAATTGTGCATCAGGGGAAGCCTTTGCTGTAAGTATATCCCTTTTTTCCAGATAATAATCATAATTACCAATATAATTAACAATATTCTGGTTAGTGAGTTCAATTATTCTTGTTGCTGTTGCATTAATAAAGTATCTGTCGTGTGAGACATAAAGAATTGTGCCAGTGTAGCTGTTAAGGGCATTCTCAAGAATTTCCTTGGATACAATATCAAGGTGGTTAGTAGGCTCATCGAGAATAAGCAGGTTGGCATTGGAAAGCATAAGCTTTGCCAGTGAAACACGTCCGCGTTCACCACCACTTAAATCGCGGATATATTTGAATACATCATCATCAGTAAAAAGAAATGCTGCAAGAGTATTTCTTATCTGTGTATTGTTGAGGTCAGGATATGCGTCCTGAATCTCCTGAAAAAGAGTCTTGTCAGGGTCAAGAACATGGTGTTCCTGATCATAATAACCGATGGAAACTTTAGCACCAAGATAAATGCTTCCGCTGTCTGGCGAGATAATGCCGTTAATAAGCTTTAATATAGTAGTCTTACCAGTTCCGTTATTACCTATTAAAGCAACACGTTCACCACGCTTAATCTCAAAATTAATATTATTAAAAAGTGTATTGCCGTCAAACGATTTGGTAAGGTCAGTAACAGTAAGGACATCATTACCACTTATAACAGATGGCTCAAGTTTAATGTTCATCCTGGCATTAAGCTCAACTGGTTTGTCAACAACCTCAATCTTATCAAGCATTTTTTCACGGCTCTCCGCACGTTTGATGGATTTCTCACGGTTAAACTGCTTTAACTTGGCAATAACCTCTTCCTGATGTTTAATATCACGCTGCTGATTTAAGTATTCCTTTAACTTCATATTACGAAGAATTGCCTTCTTTGAGGCATAATCTGTGTAATTACCAGAAAATACAGTACAGTCACCGTTATCAATCTCGATAATTTTGCTTACAATCTTATCAAGGAAATATCTGTCGTGTGCAACGATAAGAACCGCACCATTGTAATTAAGAAGGTAATTCTCTAACCAGCTTATAGATTCCATATCAAGGTGGTTGGTAGGCTCATCAAGCATAATAATATCAGGCTTGGAAAGTAATAGCTTACCTAGAGATACACGGGTTTTCTGGCCACCGGATAAGGTATTTACATGTAAAGAGAAATCCTCTTCAGCAAAACCAAGACCTTTAAGTACGCCTGTAATCTCGCTTTTATATGCGTAACCGTTATTCATCTCGAATTCATGATTAAGATTGGTGTATCTGTTCATAAGAGCATCAAGCTCATCACCTGAAGCACTGTTCATGGCAGCCTCAATTCTTCTTAATTCACTCTCCATATCAAGGATATACTGCTTTACAGAAAGAAGCTCATCATAAATGCTTCTGTCAGACTGAAGGTCCTGCTGCTGAGCAAGATAACCAAGAGTCTTATCCTTAGCAAGAGTGACAATGCCTGTATCAGCAGGCTCTTCACCGGTGATAATCTTTAACAGAGTAGATTTACCGGCACCATTGATTCCAACAATGGCAGCCTTCTCATGGTCTTCTATATTAAAAGAACAAGACTTAATAATAATGTCCGTTCCGAAAGATTTACTAATGTTATTGCAAGATAAAATCATAAAAACTCCTTTTGAAATTCAGACTTTGCCAATTTTGCCATATCATATATTCAGCCGCTCATGAGGCTGTGTGCATTCACTTCTGTGTCTGTGTATACCATATGCCCTCAAGGATTGCTACACTTAGTGGGAGTAAATGCCGCTATCTACAAAGCTTATTACGGTGTGCGAAAGCAAACGCGCTTCGCTTGAACGAGCTTTAGCACACCGCCCTTATGTATATAGCGGCATTAATTCCCACACAGTTCGCAATATATCTGTCTCTTATACACATCTGACGCTGCCGACGAAGAGGATAGTGTAGA
>ENA-OZAB01001334-OZAB01001334.1-human-gut-metagenome-genome-assembly--contig:-NODE-1334-length-10265-cov-4.970617_pt1 | contig 10265 bp, 7 predicted proteins | sample MGYA00243297_ERZ653491 | MGnify/ENA primary metagenome ERZ653491 (study PRJEB26926, sample SAMN06165154) | human gut metagenome | biome: ENVO:00009003; feature: ENVO:2100002; material: ENVO:00002003... | reverse complement strand
GTGCCGGATGGATGAGGCGGGGGAGGCGTTGCCCGAGGCCCCCTTCGATCTGAGCGAGGCCGCCGGGGAGGCGGCCGCCGCCTTTTCCGCCGCCGCGGCCCGGCAGGGCAAGGCTTTGCAGGCCCATATCGACCCGGGGGTGACCTATGTGGGCGACCGGCGGGCGATCGGGGAGCTCCTGGCCATCCTTTTGGACAACGGGGTGAAATACTGCGACCCCGGCGGGACGGTCCAAGTGTACTTGCGCGGCGGCAAACATCCCACCCTGCGGGTGGAAAACGTCTATGTCCAGGCCGGACGCCTGGACGTAAGCCGCATCTTCGACCGGTTTTACCGGGGGGACGACGCCCGGGCCTGCGGCAGCGGGTTCGGCATCGGCCTTTCCATGGCCAAGGCCATCGTAGCCCAGCACAAGGGTACGATTTGCGCCAGATCCCAGGGGGGCAATACGGTTATTTTGACGGTGCGGCTCTAGCGAGCGAATACATAAAAAGGCATAGTTACTTGGCAGAAAAAGGCTTGGCCATCCGGTTGCAGGATGGACGGGCCTTTTCTTTTGGGCTTGCAGTTTGTACGGATATGGAAAACCCGCCTGCATTTGAATAAAAATAAGTATTATTTTGAATGTATTTTGTTTTAGCTGAAATAAAGGAATTATTTCTTGCCTAAAGCATAAAGTTTTGCTATACTTTTTTATGAAAGAGATGGCGTGTATTTCATTTGGCGACAGAATATCGGGTTGCACAATCGGTACCGCATTTCCAAGAACCGGCAACCTTACAAAAATTGCATTATAAGCGGACGGCGCGTTTCCGTGGAACGGATAGGGAAACGCGCCGGTAAAGCCATTTATCCGGGCCCCTGGCTACATGGGCCCAGGCGCTTGTCCCGCAAGGATCTCCCCCCGCAGATTTAGAACATCAAAACGCCACGCGCGTCGCTCCCTCAATAGAATGGGCTGGGCAAACGCAAAGCGCGATACCTGGATGGAGGACAGAATACGTTTATGGAAAAATTCATTTGCAGAAAGATCCGGCAGCTGTTGCTTATGCTAATGGCCCTGATCCTATGCCTGGCCAGCGTTCCCGCCGCTGCGGTGGATGGCGCCGCCCGGCCTACGGAAGGTCTATGCATCCATCATTCGGCCCACGACGCCGCCTGCGGCTATCAGGCGGCTGGGCCTGCCAGCCCCTGCGCCTATGCCCAAGCCGGCTGCCCCTATTGCGTCCGGGCCTGGGATTGGGTGGATCCCTTGGGGGCATTGACCCAGGCTGAACAGGGCTGGGTGTTGGCCCTGCCCGGCGTCGGCCCGGAACAGCCCCTGACTCGGGATGCGGCGGCCTCCCTGCTGCCCGCCCAAATCAACGCCACTTTGCAAAACGGCCAACCGGCGTCCCTGGCCCTGACCTGGGACCTATCCGCCATCCCGGCGGCGGGAGCCGCGGCCGGGGAGTACCCGGTCCTTGCTTCCCTGGCCGACCCTACCTACGCCTTGCCCCAGGAGGACGCCCTTTCCATCACCATACAGGCGGGTGGCGCCCAGACCTATGCCATTGAGATGCCTACCGACGAGCCGCCTTATGCCGACCACATCGTACAGGGGATTTCCCCCCTGGGCACCACCATCCATTTGTTTGACTACTGGCTGGATAGCCAAACTACGGCCGATAACGAGGTAAACCATTCGACTCCCTTCCTTTCCAAGGGCATCAACAACGACCACGCTTTACTCTTCGGTAACGAGATGGGGCAAAACACTAACAAGATCGGGGAGTGGAATAAATGGACCGGAAACGAGGAGCCCTATAAAGGCATCGTAAAATCCAACCTGGGCGGCGACGGCTATCCCCAGCTGAATTTGTCGGATAAACTTGCAGATACGCTTCACGAATCAAAGGACGGCCACCAATCCCTGGCCTATCTGTTCGACCCGGAAAAACCGGTGGGCGGCAAGGCCAGCTATCCCAATGTAAAGGGCCTTTTGCAGGTGGACGAAAATGGCTATTATTACTACGATAGCAGCAAAAACTACGCGGTCTATTATCCGGGCGTCAATTCCTTTGTGCTGTATGATCATCCCGGGGTAAATAACGGCGGCGCATCCGAAGAAGGTGGAAACTTTTTCCCATTCAACGCCGCCACCGCCAACCCGGACACTTCAGGCGGCCTGATGAGCACGGTAAGCTCCACAGATGCATCCATCAACCACTATTTCGGCGTGCATATGTCTACTCGCTTCATTCAGCTAAACGGTGGGCTAACAACAGCCGGAGAGCCGGTCACCTATGAATTCAGCGGGGACGACGACGTATGGGTGTTCATAGACGGTGTGCTGGTGGCGGACCTGGGGGGCATCCATGACGCGGCTTCGGTGGAGATCGATTTCTCTACCGGCAAAATTACGATAAACGGTGCAGACCAAGTAGAAACCCTCGGAGAGCTTTTGAAAACGGGTTTCGATACCCTGGCGGACAATACCCGCCACACCCTGGATTTCTTCTACCTGGAGCGGGGGAATGTGGACTCCAACATGGTGTTGAAATATAACCTGGTCACCCAACCGGAAAGCTCCCTGATCAAGATCGATCAGCTGGGCGATCCGGTACCAGGGGCGAAATTCAGCCTGTATGCGGCAAACGACCTCAACAATGAAATAGCCACCGGCACCACCGACCGGGAGGGCAGGTTCATTTTTCTGGATCCAGAGGATTCAACGCCCCTCACCATCCAGGAGCTGTATGACCTCTGTGGAAAACAAACAGACGCCGGCAACAACCTGATCGTGAAGGAGACCGATACCCCAGCGGGCTACCGGACCATCGACCAGGTGGGGCTGTATTTTTGCAAGTCCGTTCAAGGTGAGGTGCTGCTTTTATCCAACAGCATCTGGGACAAAGGGGCTTACGCCATGCCTAAGGTGACGGTATCCGCGTCAGACTCCATTGCGCTGCTGGGAACGAAGGGGGAAGAAGCGATCAGCCTCGAGAACGATCCCCTTATGTTTGCCGTGGTGTATCAGAAGCAGGGGGAAAATGGGAACGACTGGCGGCCGGTTTACGGCGATCCCATCCACGGCTGGCATGTGGAGCCGGACAGCAACTGGGACAGCGTGCTGCGCGCGGCCAAGGCAAACCCCTATGTGTTCCAGCTTACCAGAAACGGCTCCTACCAGGTGACCATTGAAAACCTGCCGGGGGATATCAAGACCTACTATCACATTTGCGGCAAGGAAGACGAGGCCCAATATACCGTCGCATATTATTATACGAAAGCGGAAAACCTGGACAAGGCCACGGAAGAGAACACGCGGCGCATTGATTCCCAGAGTGAAAACCATTCCTTGGAGAGAAGCTTCTCCATGGACCTGTACATTACCAACATAAAGAACCGGCTCCTGGTGCAAAAGGTGGACCAGGCGGGGAAGCCCCTTGCCGGGGCGACGTTTGCCCTTTATAAGGCCGAGTATGCGACCGAGGAGAATGGGACCGTTACCATAAACCCGGACGCCAAGGCTTACGATACCTTACAAACGGAAGGCGCCGGAGGCTCCCTGGGCCTGGAAGGCGGAGGGCTTTTCCCCACCCAGGGCAAGGTGCTGGAAAAAGGGGAATATTATCTGGTGGAGACCAGCGCCCCCACTGGATATAAGCCAAACCCGGCGGCGGTACACATCATTGTGGACGATACCGGGGTATATGCGGACGCAGGGAAGTCGGGAGATGGGATCAGTGTGCTGCGGGGCGTTGGGTCTGTGATCAAGAGCATGGTGCAGTTCGCCGCGGAGGACGACGTGGACGCCACCCTGCAGGACATCAAGGCAGCCTTGGCCACAAGCGAAACCTGGGACGAGACGAGCGGGCAGTTTACCGTTTCCGGTGATAGGATCGATTGGGCTTCCACCGGGCCGGATATCCTTCATCTGCAATATGACAACGCCAATAAGCTGCTGGACTATGGGCTATACGATGCCCCGGCAACGGTCACGCTGGACGATGTGACCCTGGAAACGGAGGCGGGCTGGTCCAAGCTGCTGATCCGGCAATGCTACCAGCATGATCCCGCTACGGGTTCCAGCCTGAAAACGAATTTAGGGGAGCAGGACATCACGGACCTGTTTTCCGGCACGGTAACGGTGCGGGTGGCCAACGATAGGGCGGAGGGGTTGACCATCGCAAAGACGGTCACCGGCAACACCGCGCCTGCCGGGGAAAGCTACCAGATCGAGATTTGCGTGGAGAATGACGAGAAGCCCATTTCCGACAGCTATGACACCGTCAGCGGGACGGGGAAAAGCGACTCCATTACGTTTATCGGGGGAAAAGCAACCGCTTCCTTGCAGGCGGGGGAGAGCTTAACCATCTTCGGCTTGCCCAATGGCGCAAGCTATACGGTAACCGAGACGCAAACCCAGGGCCAGGCATATACCACCATGGTTTCGGTAGATGGGGAGGCCCGGCCAGGGCATAAGGCCACGGGGACATTGACAGACGATGGGCAGACGGTGCGGTTTATCAATGCCTATCCCTCCAAACCCGGCAGTTCCGACCCGGGGCATGAGGACGAGCCCAAGCCGACGCCTCCGATTCCGGGAAGCCTGGAGCGCCCGCCGGCCACCGGCGACGGGAGCGGGCAATGCTGGCCCTGGGGGCTGCTGGCCGCCTCCCTGGCGGCGTTGGCCCTGGCCTGGAAACGCTGCCCACAGACCCGCTCCCGCGGGTAGATCCATCCACAAAACAAGGCCCGGTCCACCGGCGATCCGCCGGCAACCGGGCCATACGTTTGCCCTCCCGGGCATTCGTCATACCCTGGGGAGGTTGGGAAGCCTTGGGGACAAAGCGGGCCTAAAAGCCCTTGCCGCTGGCAACGGCCAAAAAGTCCACCGGCTCGTCGAATTCATTTTTCCAGTAGTGCAGGTGTAAGGCGCTGTAGTAGGCGAAATCCCCCTCTTTAAGGGTGATCCGATCCCCGCCGATGCAAACGGTCACGCCGCCCTTGAGCACATAGACGAACTCCTCGCTGTCGTGGGTCTTGGGCTCGCCGGAATCCGTATGGGGGGCCATATGCATCACGGTGACCTGCATGTCAAAGGATGCGCCCCGGGTCAGGAATTCCTGAATGGGCGGGCAGGGCTGATTGGGGTCCTCGATGACGGAAAACCGCTTGTCGCTGGGCACCACCAGGATGTTTTTATCTTCTTCTGTGGCCAAAAGGGCCTTTACGGATACGCCAAGCGCCTTTGCGATCTGATAGAGGGAAGCCACGGTGATATTGACCTTCCCGTTTTCAAAGTTGCTTAAATACGCCATGGATAAGCCGGAACGCTCGGACAATTCCTTGAGGCTCATCTTTTTTTCTTTGCGTATATTTCTGGCGTTGGCATAGGTAATATTATCCATTTATTTTCTCCCGGAAATAACTGACGTGTTTACAATCAGTTTAGCAATTTTTGATAAAATTAGCAAGGCGTAATCCAATCTACATTCCCCTTATTCGCTTTGGATGCCTGCCATCTTAAGGCCCAGTTCCTTGGTCGAGGCCTTATCCCCTTGCACAATGCCCATATTCCGGCCTTTATATAGGACCATAATGGTATCGCTCATTTCCAGGATCTCATCCAGCTCGGTGGAAACCAGCAGCACCGCCGCGCCTTCGTCCCTGGCCTGTAGGATCTGCTTTTGGATATACTGGGTGGCCCCCACGTCCAACCCCCGGTTGGGATGCATGGCAACCAGCAATCGGGGTTTTCTGGACAGCTCCCTGGCCACCACCACCTTTTGCTGGTTCCCCCCGGAAAGGTTTTCCAGCTTTTCGTCCACACTTGGAGTTTTTACATAATACCGCTGGCAGAGGGCTTGGCTTTCCTCGCGGATGGCCTGCTTGCGCAGCCAGCCGCCCCGGTTGAAGCGTGCCTGGCGAAAATCGTGTAAGATCAGGTTTTCCTGAACGGAAAGCTCTTTGAGCACCGCCATTTTCAGCCGGTCTTCCGGAATATGGGCCATGCCGTGGCCCAGCATTTCCCGGGGGGATTTGCCGGTTACGTTTTGCCCATCCAGATAGATGGCCCCGGAGGTTGGCGCTAGTAGCCCCGTGATGCAGCGAATCAGTTCGGATTGCCCGTTGCCGTCCACGCCGCATACCCCCAGGATCTCCCCGGAACGTAGATAAAAGCTGAGATGATCCAGCACCTGGATATTTTCCGCATCCCGGTAGCACAGGTTTTCCACCTGCAATACCCTATCCCCCGGGGTAAAAGGCTGCTTTTCCAGGCTCCGGGATAGGTCCTGGCCCACCATCAGAGCCGCCAGCTGAAATTTGTCCTGGATCTCGTTTAACTGTACGGTCTTGACCACCCGCCCTTGCCGCAAGATGGTGCACTGGGTGCAAATATCCATGATCTCCGCCAGCTTGTGGCTAATGAGGATCACGGTCATGCCCGCCTGGGTCAGCTTGCGCAGCAAAGCAAATAGGCTGTCCACTTCCCCCGGCGTCAAAACCGCGGTGGGTTCGTCCAGGATCAGGATCTTCACATCCCGGTATAACGCCTTGATGATCTCCACCCGCTGCTGTTGCCCAACGGTTAGATCCCCCACCCGGGCATAGGGATCGATTTCGATCTCCAGCTTGTTTGCCAGGGCGCTGATCCGCTCCGCCGCCCCCTTGGCATCCAATACCGGGCCGCCGGGCAGGCCGAGGATCACGTTTTCCACCACATTGTGGGCATTTACCAGCATAAAGTGCTGGTGCACCATGCCGATCCCATTGGCGATGGCGTCCTTGGGGTTGCGGATGTGCAGGGGCTTGCCGTCCAGCTGGATGCTGCCCTGGAAGCTGTCGTACATCCCATACAGCACGTTCATCAGCGTGCTTTTTCCCGCGCCGTTTTCGCCTAACAGGGCATGGATCTCTCCCCGTTCCACGTCCAGATCCACATGGTCGTTGGCCACCACGCTGCCAAATACTTTCGTGATGTTGCGCATCTGTAGATAAGCCATGGTTATCCCTCCTTAATCCCGCACATAAGGTATGCCGCTACAAGCAGGCGCCTTGGAGCGCACCCGGTACATACACAGGGCGGCCACGGCGAACACATAGGGAAGCATGACCCAGATCTGATAGGGGATGGCGCTGGCGGTGGCTTGCAGCTGATATTGCAGGGAGCTTACGCCGCCAAACAGCAAGCAGGCGACCAGGATGCCCACCGGGGAATAGTTGCCGAAAACGATGGCCGCCAAGGTCATATAACCCTTTCCCGCGATCATGCCCTCGGTAAAGAAGCTCAGCTGGCCCATGGAAACAAAGGCGCCGGCAAGCCCGGCCAACATGCTGCCGTAGAGCACGGAGCCATACCGTACCCGGTTCACGCCAATGCCCATGGTATCGCAGGCCTTGGGGTTTTCGCCCACGCTGCGCACGGTAAGCCCCAGCTTGGTCTTGTATAGGACAAAGGCGGTGACGGGCACCAGCAGCAATCCCAGATAGGCTACCAGGGTCTGGTCAAATAGGGAAGGCCCAAGGATGGGGATATGGGAGAGGAGAGGGATGGAGACCTTTTCAAAGGTGGCGATTTTCGGCACCACGCCGCTGATGCCGAACAATTGCCGGAACAGCAGGGAAGTGAGACCCTCCGCCACCGCGTTGATGGCGAGGCCGGTCACCACCTGATTGGCTCGGAAGGTGACGGTGAACAGGGCGAAAATGAGCCCAAAGACCAAGCCGGACCCCATGGCGGTCAGGGCGCCCACCAGGGCGCTGCCGGAATAATAGGAGCCTAAAACCCCCATGAACGCCCCGATGATCATAAAGCCTTCGTTGCCGATGTTGATGATGCCGGAACGTTCGATAAAAAGGGTACCCATGGCGCCGATCAGCATAGGCGCCGCCATGACCAGGGTGGTGATCAAAAAACGTGTGATAAGGTCGCCCATGCTTAAGCCCTCCTAGCTTGTCCTTTTTTGTGTAAAGGCCAGCCCCGCTGGAGAATCCCACGGCCGGCCAGGAAGAGGATGATGAGCGCCTGGGTGATATCCAAGATGGGGACGGGCACCTTGGCGATCATTTGCATATGGGTAGAGCCCGCGTTCAGCGCGCCATACAATACGCTGGAGAAGAATATGCCAAAGGGGGTACAGTTGCCTAACAGGGCAACGGAGATCCCCTGGAAGCTCAAATAGGAAGAAAAGCCTTGAATCAGCCGGGATTGGACGCTCATCAGCTCTACGCATCCGCCGATCCCCGCCAAGCCGCCGCCGATCAGCATGGTCAGCAGCCGGTTGCCGGCGATGTTCATGCCGGCGTATTGGGCTACGCCCTGGTTCAGGCCCACCACCCGCACCTCGTAGCCCTTGGCGCTATAGGAATAAAACAGCCAATATGCCACCAGGCAGGCGATGGCGATGAGAAAGCCGGCGTGGAGCCGGGTGCCGCTCAAAATAATGGGCAGATCCACGCTTTCCTGCATCAAGGGGGATTGGGAAGCGTTGTTCACGCTGTTTGGGTCCTTCATGGGGCCTGCAACGAACATGCTTAGGATCTGGGCGGCAATGTTGTTGAACATAATGGTGGAGATAAGCTCGTTTGCGCCTAAGTAAATCTTCAATAGGGCGGGCAGCAGGGCATACACGGCACCCCCGATAAAGCCGCATAGCAGCATGAGGGGGATATGGGCCACCGGCAAAAGGGTGGAAATGCTGTAGCCGATCCAGCCGCCGAACAAAGCGCCCAAATAGAATTGCCCCATCCCGCCCAGGTTGTACATGCCGCTGCGCATGGCAAAGGCAAAAGGCTTACCGCCAGGGTGGTGCCGGCAATGATGGAAGCGTCCCATTGCTCCCCGGCGCCAAAGGCGGCGGCGGTGGTATCCAGGGCCCCCACCCCCACGGGCAGCCCCGCCGGCAGGCCGAACAAGGAAGCCGCCTGGGGGGACACGGGGCCGGCGACCGCCCAGCTGGGGCGGAGGCTGGGCAGCTTGTCCAGCATATCCGCCAGGCCGAAAGCCTGATAGATATCCGCTGCGTAGCTGCTCTTCGCAAGGTCTACCCCTTCCCCGCAGTTGGAAAGATCGGTAACCGATTGCCCGGTCAAGCAATATACCAAAAAGGACACGCAGCCTAAAGCATAGCCGATGTTCCGGTATTCCTCCGGCGCTTGATCCTTCAGCCGCCGGAGAATGGCCATCCGGGACCCGGGAAAGGGCAGGTTGCACCGCTGATTCCCCAGCGTTCGGGTCAGGCCCGCCAGCCGTTCCGCTTCAGGGGCGGCATTCCCATCCTGCCAGGTGATGGCAGGCATGAAGGGCCGGCCGTTTTTATCCAAGGGAAACAACCCGTCCCCCTGGCCGGTAACGCCGACCCCTGCCAAGGCGTCCCAAGGCTGCGGGCAGCGGGGCCGCAGCCGGGCCAAGGCCCCGGCCAGGGCCTGGAGCAGGGCCTCCATATCCAGGCGGCAGGGAGCAACATAACAGCCTGCCATTTCCACTTCCTCTGCGGCGGCGATCTGGCCGCCGGCATCCATTACAACCGCCTTCAGGTAGGTGGTGCCGGCGTCAATGGCTAAGAAATAAGGCTGAGCCATGGCTTATAAGCGGATGTTGCCGGGATGGATCATGCCGCTTTGCCGGATATCGTCAAAGATGGCCTGGGCTTCTTCCTGGGTAAACGCCCGGGCGCCCCCCATCAGGGTGGTGATGAACAGGATCTTGGCGTATTGTTCCAGGGCCTCCAGGCGGTAGTACCCATCCAGCACCGAATCCCCCATGGTGACCGTGCCGTGATTGCCAAGGAGCAAGGCGCTGTGCTTTTCAATATAAGGCGCCATGGATTCTGCTACCCCTTGGGTGCCGTACATCTGATATTCGCACCGGGGTACGGCGCCCAAATATACCACCTGGTCCGGCAGGATGTACCGGTCCAGCTTGCGATCCATACAGGCAAAGGCCGTGGCAAAGGGGGCGTGGGAATGGCATACGCCCATCACATCCGGCCGGTGCTGATAGCAATACACGTGCACCCGGGCTTCGCTGGAGGCTTTTCCGCCGTCGATGGGGTTGCACCCGTCGTCGATCTTTACCAGCATATCGGGCGTAAGGTCCTTTTTGCATACCCCGGAGGGGGTGATCAGGTATTGCCCTTCCCCCAGCCGCCCGGAGATATTGCCGCTGTTTGCCGGGGAAAACCCTGCTTCGTACATACGGTGGGCCACTTCACAGATCTCCTGCCGCACTGTCTCTTATACACATCTCCGAGCCCACGAGACTAGGCATGATCTCG
>ENA-OZAB01001330-OZAB01001330.1-human-gut-metagenome-genome-assembly--contig:-NODE-1330-length-10308-cov-6.350532_pt1 | contig 10308 bp, 10 predicted proteins | sample MGYA00243297_ERZ653491 | MGnify/ENA primary metagenome ERZ653491 (study PRJEB26926, sample SAMN06165154) | human gut metagenome | biome: ENVO:00009003; feature: ENVO:2100002; material: ENVO:00002003... | reverse complement strand
GCCTGCTGCGCACCATCGTCAAAAAGGTGGTCTGGGACGGCAAAAATGCCTATGTGTACCTCTTTGCGGAGGATGGAGAGGCGGATTTGCCACCCATTGACCAACCTATGTATCCGTTGGGAGAGGATAGCGAATGCTATCCTCACCCGAGCGAACGCCGGATGGAGAATCGGAACCATCTCCACCGCCCTCGGGGTCATTCTCGTCCTCTTCCGGGTCTACCGGGAAGGTGGTCCAGTCGATTTCATCCTCCGGTGAACCGAAGAGCACCACATGCGCCACCTTGCCGTCCCACACCACCTTGCGCACCACCGTGCGGATGGCAGCGCGCTTCTGCGTCACGGTCATGTCGTCGATGTTGTCGTGGAACACGGTCAGCAGCTGCCGCATCACGTCAAACTCGATGCCGCCCAGAACACCGCTGTCGGTGAGGCTTTCCAATTCCCGGATGCGGGAACTCAGGGTGGCATCCTGTGCATTCAGTTCCTCGATGCGCTTTTTCAGGTGGACAGCAGCGGTGCTGTCGCTGAAGTCAGCCAGCGAATCGATCAGTGCATTGATCTTCCGCTGTATCTCGGCCTGCTCTTTGCGCAGGGTGGAAAGCTTGGTCTCAAACTCGGAGCGGTTGCCTGCGTGGGCGGACTTTGCCTTTTCCAACTGCTTCATAAAGTCGCTGGAATGGTCGGCAAGGTGCTTGACCTGCTCGCAGATGGCAGCATCCAGCAAATTGCCGTTGGCATTCCGGACATTACATAACTCTCTCCGGCTGCGCTCCTTCAGTTTGCACATATAGGGAAAGACCACCTGCCCGTCGGCAGTTTTGCGTCCGGTGACCTTGGGGTACATCCGGCTGCCGCAGGAGCACCACAGCAGGCCGGTGAGCAGAGCTTCGTTGCCGCGGGACTTGTGGTAGGACTTGGATTTGTTCCGCTCCAGCGACTCCTGCACCCGAATCCACCGGTTCGAGGAGATGATGCCGGGGTGCTCGCCCACCGAAACGATCCATTCGCTGATGGGATTGTAGACCGTAGCACGGCCTTTTTCCTGGTCGCTGCGGTTGTAGGCCAGCACGCCGCGCACACCGTCGAAATCGGACTCCGGGGCGAACAGTTCTGCCTCATTGTCCACAAAATACTGATAGGCGTCCTTGTCTGCAATCAGGTAGACAGGATTCTGCAAAATCGACTTGATGGAAAACCGGGTGAACGAACGCCCGGTTTTTGTTTTGATGCCCTGCCGCAGCAGTTCGGTCTCGGTCATGGTCAGGGAATCGTACTGCTCGTAGAGGTCGAAAATTTTGTAGATGATCTCGGCTTCGTCCGGCAGCAGCTTGAGCTTGCAGGCCTTTTTGGTCTTGCCGTCCACCGTGATGCTCTTGACGCTCTCGGAGGCGTAGCCGGTAGGGGTGGTGCCGCCCAACCAGCGCCCGGTCTTTGCCAGTTCGTGCATATTATCCCGGATGCGCTCCGCGATGGTCTCACGTTCCAGCTGACTGAACACCGATGCGATGTACATCATGGCACGTCCCATGGGGCTGGACGTGTCAAAACTTTCACGGATGGACACAAAGTCGATGCCCAGCCGTCCCAGTTCTTCAATCAGGCTGGAAAAGTCGCTGATGTTGCGGCTGATGCGGTCCAGACGGTAGACCACAATGGCCTTGAATTTCCGGTCCTTGGCCGCAGTCATCATCTTTTTGAAATCCGGGCGGTTCAGGTTGCCGCCGGAAAAGCCCTCGTCCTCAAAGACAACGGCATGTTCCGCGGCGGCATCGCCGTAGTGAGTGCGGATATATTCGCGGCAGAGGTCGATCTGATTTCCGATGCTCTCGCCCTTGCCGGTGTAGCGGGATTTGCGGGAATAGATGGCAATGGTGTCGGCAGTTTTGGCCATGAGATACTCCTTTCCTGTTGTCCGGTGGCCGTAGATGCGGCTATTGTAGCATGGTAGGCCGTCTTTGTAAAGAAAAATAACGATAGTCATACATATTTCATCATACTACGAACGGAGGTGTCAAGGATGTGACAAGGCAGAACAAGCGAGGAAGTTAGGATGTTTGACTATTTCTATGGGCAGTCGGGCGAGATGTTCTCGTATTTCCGGGTGCCCAAAATTTTATTCCGGGACATAAAATTCAAGGACCTGTCCACCGATGCCAAAACGCTGTACGGCATCCTGCTGGACCGCATGGGGCTGTCGGTGAAAAACGGATGGCTGGATGAGCAGGGAAGGGTGTATATCATTTTTCCTGTGCAGGAAGTGATGGATGCACTGAGCTGCGCAGACAACAAGGCAACCAAACTGTTCCGGGAATTGGAAAAGTTTGGACTGATTGAGCGCAAACGGCGCGGGCTGGGAAAACCCAATCTGATTTACGTCAAAAACTTTGCAGACCCGCGTTTCCGGAATCGTGAAAAGAACGGTTCCGGTAACGCTGATTCCGGGGAACAGGATGCGGCAAAACAACGAGGAAATAAGACAGAGTGGAATAAAACCGAGGGGAGTGAACCTGATCCTTTCTCTTCCGACGCGGAGAGCGAACCGGATGAGCGCACACGGCTGGAAGCGTATTTTATGCAGTCGTTGGAGGTGGACTTGCTGCTCCGGGTCTGCCCGGATGAGGAGGACACCATTCAGATAATCCAAATCGGGACGATATAGTTGTCTCGATCTATGATGCCGACTTTTGGCTTCATGCAGACGATAGCACCTTTCCCGCGTGGGACAGAGGCTTTGTCCAGCAAAGAGAACACCTTCGTCAATTCGGTGCCGGGATTCGAGGTCTTTTTGATTTCGATGGGATTCAGAACACCATCCTGCTCCAGAACAATATCAATCTCTTTTGCATCTTTGTCGCGGTAGTAGTACAAAAACGGCTCTCTGCCGGTATTCAGATAGGTCTTCGCAATTTCGGAAACAACATAGTTTTCGAGGATTGCACCGTTCATGGCACCATACTCCAGAACCTCTGCACTGCTCCACTTGGTCAGATAGCAGACCAATCCCGTATCATAAAAATAGAGCTTTGGGGTTTTTACCAAACGCTTCAGAAGGTTATTGGAATAGGGGTGCAGATAGAAGATGATACCCAGTGTTTCCAAAATGTGCAGCCAATCTTTTGCCTGCTTCTGATTGATGTCCGCATCCTGTGCAATTTCGGCAACATTCAGCATCTGGGAGCAGCGCGCCGCAACCGCCGTCATGAAACGCAGAAATTTCAGTGCATCGATGGCATCTGAAAGCTCTTTTACGTCACGTTCAATATAGGTGGAAAGGTAGCTGCTGTAAAAAATCTGGCTGTTGGTATTTTTTCCGCTTGCAATAGCGGGCATGGAGCCCCGATAGATACGCTCAAAGATATCTTTGGTATCTGCGGGCACAGCTTTTTCCTCGCGGTTCAGCAGAGCGTCCAAATCCACACGGAAAGGCTCGGTATCTGCACCGTTTATTTCTGACTGCGAAAGAGAAGTCATTGACAGCACTGCAACACGCCCGGCAAGTGATTCCTGTACCCCGTGCATCAGCTTGAACACCTGTGACCCGGTCAGCCAAAAGGCACCCGGCTCATGGTGAGTATCTGCATAGACTTTGATATAGGTAAATAGTTCCGGTGCATATTGAACCTCATCAATCAGAACCGGCGGCTTATGCAGCTGCAAAAACAATTCCGGATCATTTTTTGCGAGTGCCCGCTCGTTCAAATCGTCCAGTGAAACATATCCACGGGAAGTTCCTTCCATGAGCTTTTGCAGCATAGTTGTTTTTCCTACCTGCCGGGGGCCGGTCACAAGCACAACCGAATATTCCTGCGTGACCTGCTGCACAACTTTCTCAAGACTTCTTGTAATGTAACTCATATTGATCACCTGCTTCCGATTTCGGCTGATTTTTCTTATAATTCCATTTTAGCCGAAAACTTTGTCTTTTTCAAGTACATCTGGATGTTTTAATCGCATTATAAAAAGTTAGGAGTTGATGCTTATTGTCTTATCGCTTAGTAATCGCAGAAAAGACCTCAGTCGGGGCTGCTTATGCAAAAGTTCTCGGTGCAACCAACCGTCAGGATGGCTACTGGGAGGGTACAGTGATGAAAACACTTGCTATAATATCGCCATGGCGCAAGTTTCAATTGCGCAAGAGGGAAAATTGCCTGAAATGCATTAAAGGCTGATAATACTCCGTGAGCTGCTCACAAGAGCAGCTCCATCGAGTCGCGGTCATTGTGCATTTTCAAGCTGAAAACAGGCCGGGACTCGGAAAAGGAGTCTCGGCCTGTTTGTGTTTTCGGCGCAAAGGAAAGGATTGAACAATGCGATTTGATTCAAAAGAATTCGGCGGACCTCCCGGTATGGGGATAGGAAAAAGCAGAATCCTCTTTTTCAATGCCCAAAAGCGTGGTAGAATAGGTAAAAGATTCAGTATCTGAAAAACGGAGCGCGCAACAATGAAGATTCTGGTCAGCGCCTGCCTGCTGGGCGAAAACTGCAAATACAGCGGCGGAAACAATTACAATCAGGCGGTCTGTGATTTTGCGCGGGGGCATCAGGTGGTTCTGGTCTGCCCGGAGGTTTTGGGCGGCCTGTCCACACCGCGGTGCCCGGCGGAAATCGTGCAGGGCGTTGTCACGAACAAAGAGGGCATCAATGTGGACCGGGAGTTCCGAGCGGGCGCAGCCAAGGCCCTTGCCATCGCAAAAGAAAATGGGGTGGAGCTTGCCATCCTGCAATCCCGCAGCCCCAGCTGCGGCGTGAAGGAAATTTACGATGGAACGTTTTCCGGGACAAAGATTCCCGGACAGGGCGTTTTTGCCAAGATGCTGATGGACGAAGGCGTCCGCGTTCTGGATGCCGGGGAATTGCCTAAAATTATCTTGAAAAATGAGGACGGAAAATGTCAATCAAACTGATTTGCAGCGACATTGACGGTACGCTGCTGCAATACGGCAAAAAGGAACTGGAAGACGAGATCTTTGAGCAGATACGGGAGCTGCATCGGCGCGGCATTCTGTTTTGCCCGGCATCCGGTCGGCAGTATACCAGCCTGCGCAAGCTCTTTGCACCGGTGGCGGACTGCTGTGTGTTTCTCTGCGAAAACGGCGGCGTGATCTATAAGGACGAACAGTGCATCGCCAAGAATCCGATGCCGCGTGCATTGGCCGAAGAAATTGCCAACGACCTGTGGACCCGCAGCGACGGGCAGGGTGAAGTGATGCTTTCCGGCCAGAATACTGCATACCTGATGGAGCGGGGTCTGGGAATGCTCAAGCGTATTCAGTTCATCGGAAATCGCTATCAGGTCATCCATGACCCTTCCGAGGTGCCGGAGGAGATCACAAAAGTATCGGTGTATCTGCACGAAGGCGTAGAATCTTACACGGAACGATTTGTCCCACGATGGAAAGAGGCGAACTGCGCTGTGGCAGGGCCGTACTGGATCGACACCACCTTTGCCAACAAGGGCATCGGTGTGCGCAGCATCTGCAAGACTCTGGACATCGCCCTTGCCGATGTGATGGCTTTTGGCGACAATTATAACGATGTGTCGATGCTGGACATTGTGGGTGTGCCCTACATTATGGATGGTGCCGCCGCACCGCTGCGGGAAAAGTACCCGAACCATACACCCCGCCCAGAGGATGTGCTGCGGGAGTTCTTGAAGCAGAACTGAATTTTGCACGCATGTGTGCAAAATTCAAAATGATACGATATAAGGAAATATTTTGACATGACGAAAGTGCTTTTCATCTGCCATGGGAACATTTGCCGCAGCCCCATGGCCGAATTTGTAATGAAAGACTTGGTGGCCAAAGCCGGGCTTTCTGATAAATTTGAAATCGCATCCGCCGCCACCAGCACCGAGGAAATCGGCAACCCGGTCTATCCGCCCGCCCGGCGGAAGCTGGCCGAGCACGGCATCTCCTGCGAGGGTAAAACCGCCCGGCAGATGACCCGGAGGGATTACGAAACCTACGATTACCTGATCGCCATGGATCACAACAACCTGCGCAATATGGCACGCTTTGTGGGCGGCGACCCGGAGCATAAAGTGTCTCTGCTGATGGATCATACCCGCCGCCCCGGCGATGTGGCCGACCCATGGTATACCGGGGACTTTGAAGCTACCTGGCAGGATGTGCTGGAAGGCTGCACGGCTCTGCTGGAAGAACTGCGCTGACAGGAGAATTTTATGACAGAGCGCTATTGTGAGGGTGAACGGTTTGCTGACCGGTCGTTCACCGAGGAGACTTTTGAGGACTGCGACTTTACCGACTGCGTGTTTGCGGATTGCTCTTTTACCAAGTGCGAACTGGATCATACCACGCTGAATGAGTGCAAATTCGTGCGGTGTGAGATCACAGGTCTGCGCAGCACCCATTCTTCGGTGCAGTCGCTGGATTTTGAGGACTGCCGCCTGAATGAAATTGAGTGGGCACCGCTGATGTCCAACGGTGCCTTCCCGGACCCTATCCACACGCTGAAAGAGTGCAGTCTGAAATATAACACCTTCACCGAAATGAACTTTAACCGCTTCGACTTTTCGGATGGCAACGAAATTGTCGGCTCCATGTTTGCCAAATGCGAGATGCAGCTGGCGAATTTCAAGGGTGTAGAACTTCACGAAACGGAGTTCTACCAGTGTGATCTGCGCAAGGCGGATTTCCGGGATGCCGCCGGTTATAAGGTGGACATTCTGGGCAGCCGCCTGAAGGATGCGAAATTTTCCCTGCCGGAAGCGGTGAATCTGTTGGCAGATTTGAAGATCAAGCTGTCGTAAGAAGGAGAAAAAATGCGTCAACTCATCATTGCACGAAAAGATCTGCAGATGTCGCCTGGCAAGCTGGCGGCGCAGTGCTGCCACGCTTCGCTGGCGTTCCTCACCGACCCCATCGGCATGGGACAGGGCGTGGAACCCATCGAGAAAGACGGAGAAATTACCGGCTATCGGGCAGAAATCATGTTGGAGAAAGCAACCTATGAAGAATGGTTCGATGGCTCTTTTACCAAAACTATCTGCGGGGCAAAGAACCGCAATCAGCTGTTGAAAGCAAAGACCATTGCCGAAGAACTGGGGCTTGTGGAAAACAAAGACTTCTTCCTTATCCGGGATGCCTGCCACACCGAGCTGGAGCCGGAAGAATTTGATGAAAACGGAGAAGGCATGACCCTGACCTGCATCGGTTTCCGCCCGCTGCCGGATGAAATTGCACATCAGATCAGCCATAAGTTCCATTTGTATTGATAGAATTCCTTTATTTTATAAGCATTTTCCACAGTCACTGCAGCCGTTGCAGATCAACTTGCTGCCGCAGGTCTCGCAGTTTGCGCGGAAATGCGGCACATATAAATCCTCTTGCGGGATGGGGTAACCCCAGTCGTCCACGAGTTCAAAACGGATGGGACTTCCCTGAAAGTTCATGCCGGATTTACAGGCCATTCGGCTTTGCAGCTGCTTGTTTGGCAGGTGGTAGCGCCTGCCGTCCTTGATGAACACGGTGCCAGTCTCGATAAAGCAGAAGGTCACGTTGGCATCCACACATTCCTGCCGGAGAGACTTGACCCAATCAAAATTGCAGGGGCGGGCACCATCGTAGTTTTCGCCGCCGCAGATGACCTGCTCGATTTGCCCGGCGGTAAGGTACTGCCGGATACTCACCGGTCCGATGAAGGGCGCGCACATAATGCCCTTGTGCTTGAAGGGCAGGTCAAACAGGATGGGAATGCGCTCATCGGCGCGGCGCTGATTTTCACAGGTGACGTTGAAAAAGATGTTGTCCCAACCGCTGCCCCAGTCCGGCGGCAGGCACTCCCGTACCCGCTGCGGCCGTTTGGTGAGAAGGAAAAACACCACATCGCTGCGCTGGCGCATGATGTCCCACGCCTCAGCCCGCCACGGGTCGGCTTCTTCCAAGAAGAAGTCCGAGGTCATGCAGACCCGGATCTGCTCACCACTCTGGATTTTGTAGTGTCCGGTGCGGTCTTTCTGGAGCGGATAGGAAAAGCCGCTTTTCGTTTTGTAGATCTCGGCTCCGTTCTGGTCCCGCATCCGGTCAAGAAAATACATGTAGCAGTTCTGGCAGCCCTCGCTGCACTTGACGCAGCCGTGCCATGGATTCCAGATGTCGTGCAGGAAGCTCACCTTCTTTCGGTACCTATTATTATAATAGCTGCGCGGACAGGAAACAAGAGCACCCCTTGCACCGCCCCGCCGGATGTGATAGGATGAAGAAAACCATGTGAGGGAGGAACCACCATGCCGTTTCTGATGATCCGCAACGACATCACCAAAGTGGCGGCGGATGCCATCGTCAACCCGGCCAACCGGAACCTTTTGCAGGGCAGCGGCACCAGCCGTGCCATCTATCAGGCGGCAGGGGAGCAGCAGCTGACCGCCGCCTGTGAAGCCATCGGCCGCTGCGATTTGGGCAGAGCCGTGTGTACCCCGGCGTTCGGTCTGCCCGCAAAATATATTTTCCATGCAGTCTGCCCAGCGTGGCACGGCGGCGGGTTCGGTGAAGCAGAACAATTAGCCAGTGCCTACAACTCTGCACTGAAATTAGCCGCAAAGTACCACTGCGAGAGCGTGGCTTTCCCGCTGCTGTCCAGCGGGAACTATGGCTACCCCAAAGAACAGGCCTTCCGCATTGCGGTGGACACCATCACGCAGTACGTCATGGAGCACGACCTGACCGTGTATCTGGTGCTTTACGACCGGGGCTCGCTGGCCGTGAGCCGGAAGCTGTTCGCCTCGGTGGAGGAGTACATTGACGACCACTATGTAGCACAGAACGATGAAAGCTACGGATTTGGCCGTCGGCGCAGAGAATTGTCAGAGCGGCGGAGGCTTCTGGAAGAAGATGCCGCCGTGCCGATGCTAGGTGCAGCTCCGGCACCCGCCGCGGCACCCAGGACAGCCCGCAGTCTGGAAAGCCTGATGGACAACCTTGGCGAGAGCTTCACCACCCGGCTGCTGCGGCTCATTGACGAGCGGGGGCTGAAAGACTCCACCGTGTACAAGCAGTCCAACATCTCCCGGCAGCATTTCTCCAAAATTCAGTGCAACCGGGACTACAACCCCAAAAAGAAAACGGTGCTGGCCTTTGCGGTGGGCCTGCACCTGTCCGAAGATGAAACCATCGACCTGCTCAAGAGTGCGGGCTATGCCTTTTCGGATGGCTCCAAGCGGGACTGGATCGTGCGGTATTGCCTGGAACACAAAATCTATAACATCAATCAGGTCAATACGCTGCTGTTTGAATACGATCAGGAACAGCTGGGTGCGTGATTTGTCGCCTGCCCGTTGACCTTTTGCCCTCCGGTTTGTGGTATCCTTTTGCCAACGAAAGCGATACACCACAAAACGGAGGGCATTGTTGTGAAGAAAAATCTTACCGAGCTTGTTTTCATTCTGGACCGCAGCGGTTCCATGGGCGGGCTGGAGCAGGATACCATCGGCGGGTTCAATGCTATGTTGACCCGGCAGAAGGAGCAGGAGGGCGAGGCCAACGTGACCACCATCCTGTTCGACCATGAGGTGCAGCTGCTGCACGACCGTTTCCCACTGAAGGCTGTTGCACCGCTGACCGAAAAGGACTATTACGTCCGGGGCTGTACGGCGCTGCTGGACGCCATTGGCTACGGCGTGGAGAAGATGGTGAACATTCAGCGCCATCTGCCGGAGAGTGAGCGCGCCGAAAAGGTCATCTTTGTCATCACCACGGACGGCTTGGAAAACGCCAGCAAGCGGTTTGGCTATGAGAAGATCCGCCGGATGATCGAGCGGGAAAAAGAGCAATACGGCTGGGAGTTCCTGTTCCTCGGTGCCAACATGGACGCCGTGAAGGAAGCTGCCCGCTTCGGCATCTCGTCCGACCGGGCTGTGCGGTTTGAGAATGACGCACAGGGCGTGGCGGTCAACTACCACGTTGTTAGCGAGACGGTTTCCCGGATGCGGGAAGCACCCTGCTGCGCGTCCATCGGCGCAGAGTGGAAAGAACAGATCGAAGCTGATTTCCAGAAGCGGCATCATAGGTAAGGGAGGAAACAGCCATGTTAGGAGCAATTTTGGGTGACATCGTGGGCAGTCCCTATGAATTTGACCACAACAATTACAAGCACAAGGATTTTCCGCTGCTGAGCGAGAAATCGCACTTCACCGATGATACCGTCATGACCGCTGCGGTGGCAGTTGGTCTGATTGACGGAAAGGGTCTGCCGGAGAGAACATTTTGTGCAGTGCAGCATGAAATGCGGTTCTGGGGCCTGTCTCTTATACACATCTCCGAGCCCACGAGACTAGGCATGATCTCGT
>ENA-OZAB01001329-OZAB01001329.1-human-gut-metagenome-genome-assembly--contig:-NODE-1329-length-10323-cov-5.969809_pt1 | contig 10323 bp, 9 predicted proteins | sample MGYA00243297_ERZ653491 | MGnify/ENA primary metagenome ERZ653491 (study PRJEB26926, sample SAMN06165154) | human gut metagenome | biome: ENVO:00009003; feature: ENVO:2100002; material: ENVO:00002003... | reverse complement strand
CCTCTTCGTCGGCAGCGTCAGATGTGTATAAGAGACAGGTATTGGACTGGGCGGCGGGAGCCGCGCAGGCAGCGGTCAGCAGCATGGTGGCGCCAAGGGCGATCAAGAGGAATTTTTTCATGGTTTTAGTTCTCCTTTTCTAAATTCTGGATGGTTTGTTTTTGTTTGGTTGTTTGGGTTCTTATATCCGTCTGTGGGCGGCTGGGTTAAAGCTTTAGCCGGTTTAGACGGGATGCTCCAGGGCCGGCGGGCGCGCGCCCCGCCTGGCTCGCTGGGAATTTGCAGTGGCATTTCATGTCCGTAGGTCCTTTCTCGTTTGCTTCGATGGCGTTAGGATAAACCGCAAAAATGAAATGAACATGAAAGCGCAAAAATTTTTTTGAGATTTATTTTTTGGCAATGGGCGTATTTTTTATAATTTATATAGGAAAAGAATGGCGCATCCCGGCTTTTGCATCGGGAAGATGCGGCGGGGTTTGCCCAAGATCCAAACAATGGGAACCCTTATCAAAAAAAGCCCCTTTTCATCTTGGTTTCATATAGGGCTGTATAATATAATAGCAGAAGAAAGGAAAGGACGGAGAGCAGCATGCGGATCCTGATCGTAGAGGATGACAAAAGCCTGAATGAGGCCTTATATAAGCTATTGACCAACGAGCATTATGGGGTGGATCGGTGTTATGACGGGCTGGATGCAAAGCATCATATTTCCGTGACGCCCTATGACGCGGTGGTGCTGGATATCATGCTTCCCAAGCTGGACGGCTTGACCCTTTTGCAGCAGCTGCGCCAGGAGGGGAACGGGGTGCCGGTGCTGCTGCTAACGGCCCGGGACAGCGTAGAGGACCGGGTGAAGGGCTTGGACGCAGGGGCGAATGATTATCTGGTCAAGCCCTTTGCGGCAGCGGAGCTATTGGCCCGGGTCCGGGTGCTGATCCGGCAGCAGGGCAAAAACCTGACCAACCAGCTACAGGTGGGCGATCTGGTGATGGATGTAACCCAGCGGCAGGTATTTCGAGGGGGAAAGGAACTGTTTTTATCCGGCCGGGAATACGCCATTTTGGAGTATCTAATGCGCAACCAAGGGATCGTCCTTTCCCGTCAGCGGATCGAGGACCATATATGGAATTACGACTATGAGGGCGGCTCCAACGTGGTGGACGTGTACATCCGCAAGCTGCGCAAGCTGGTGGACGAGGGGCAGGAGAAGAAGCTGATCCACACGGTGCGGAACGTGGGATATGTGATAAGGGAGCAACCATGAAGCGTTTGAGCGTCAAGCAGCGGGTGTTGATCTGGTCGGCCGTGGTGCTGGTCGTAATGGCTGTGCTGGTATTTTTGCTGCTGCAGGGCAGCATCCGGAAGCAGGCGGACGATTATGTGCGCACCACCCTGCGCCGGGCTGCGGAGGAGGCCATGGAGGAGATCGAGCTGGAGCATGGGGTGCTGGAGCTGGACGACGATTTGGACGATATCGATTACGCAAAAGTCACCGTCATGGATGCCGGCGGCCGGGTCACCCTTTACGGCCGGGTGCCGGATTTTGACGCGCCCTTGGAGGCGGGCGCCATGCGCCGGGTGGAGGGGGACGGCGGGAGCATTTGGTATGTATACGATGTGTTCCACACCCTGTCCCCCCAGGTACAGGTATGGGTCCGTACCAGTATGAATTTGGATTCCATTACCAGCATGGAGGATTATTCCACCAATATATTCCTATGGATGGTGGTGCCGTTGATCCTGGTGGGCGTATTGGGCGGCTATGTGGTGACCCGGCGTGCCTTTCGCCCCATTGGCCGGATGGCGGAGACCGCCACCAACATCGTGGATGGGTCGGACCTGTCCCGGCGCCTGGATATACAGGGAAACGATGAGTTTGCAAAGCTATCCCGTGCCTTTGACGGCATGCTGGAACGGCTGGAACGGGCCTTTGAGCAGGAAAAGCGCTTTACTTCCGACGTATCCCACGAGCTGCGTACCCCCCTGACGGTGATCCGCACCCAATGCGAGTTGGCCTTGCAGGAATCGGACCCCCAGGAACAACGCCGGTCCTTATTATCCATCCAGGCCCAGGCGGAAAAGCTCAGCTATATGGTTAAGGAGCTATTGACCCTTTCCCGTATGGATGCAAACACCCAACCCATCCAGATGGAGCAGGTGGATCTGGGGGCCACCTTGGAGCTGGTGGCGGAGAGCCTAGCCACCGCGGCTCGGGCCAAGGGCATTACCCTGCATCCGAAAGCAGAGCCTGGCTGCGTCCTAGAGGCGGACGAAATGCTCATGATGCGGATGCTGATCAATCTTACGTCCAATGCCATCCAGTTTGGCCGCCCAGGGGGGAACGTGTGGATGGAGCTGCGCCACAGGGAAGAGTGGCTGGATTGCAAGATCCGGGACGATGGCATCGGCATGACCCAGGCGCAGCTGCCCCATATATGGGAACGGTTTTGGCAGGCAGACCCTGCCCGGGCTGGGGAAGATGGCAGCAGCGGGTTGGGCCTGTCCATGGTGGCCTGGATCATTCAAACCCATCACGGCCAGGTGCAGGTGCAAAGCGAATGGGGCGGCGGTACGGAATTTTGGATTCAGCTGCCAATCCACCAGACAGCCCAGGGGGAAGCTTAACAAAAATAAATGTTTTCTTTTGGTGGGCGATTCGATATAATACTAATGCCGATTATGGCGAAAATTCCCGGCATTTTGGTTGATTTAAGAGGATGCCGCTGGATTTTGTCTGCTGAATGATGAGGAAGATTGCCCATGGGAACACACAAACCAAAACTCAACCGTTTTCAAAAAGGCCTGTATGGCTTTCTATATGCAACCGTTGCGCCGATTTATCGGCGCATCATTCATTACACCCCACAGGACCTTTCCCAGGCGCAGCCGCCTTATCTGGTGCTGGCCAACCATAATCTTACCCTGGACCCGGTGGCGGTGGCCTGCGCTTTTAAGCAGCCCATGTGCTTTGTGGCCAGCGACCATTTACAGCGGCTAGGATTCCTTACCTGGCTGTTGGACGCCTGCTTTGGCATCATATCCAGGCGCAAGGGCACCGTGGCTTATACCACCGCCCTGGAGATCCTCCGTACCCTTCGGCAGGGGGATAGCGTATGCCTGTTCGCAGAGGGGAATCGCTCCTTTACCGGCAAAACCATGCCTATCTTGCCCTCCACCGGCGCCTTGGCGAAAAAAGCCGGCGTGCCGGTATATACCTATAAGATCGAAGGGGCTTATTTTGCCCATCCCCGTTGGGCGAAATATTTGCGCCGGGGCAAGGTGACGGGGCATCTGGTAAACAAATATACCCCGGAACAGCTTAAGGAAATGCCGGTGGATGCTGTGAACGCCCATATTCTAAAGGATCTGGGGGAGGATGCCCATGCCCGCCAGGCGGCCAATCCCATACGGTACCGGGGAAAGCGCCGGGCGGAATTTTTGGAGACCATCCTATTTATGTGTCCCTGTTGTAAGAAAATCGGCGGCCTAAAGAGCCAGGGGAATACATTGTCTTGCACCTGCGGCGCCCGGATGACCTATACGGAGTATGGCCGCCTGGAAGGAGACGGCCCCTTCTCCACCGAAGAGGAATGGGACCGGTGGCAGGAGGCGGAGCTTCGGAAAATGGCGGCTGAAGCGGGAGAGACGCCCATCTTCCAGGATGCGTCCGTCACCCTGACCCAGCTGGATAATAAAAACCAGGTGATCTATCAGCATACAGGCCCCGCCAGCTTCAGCGCCACCACCCTATATGTGGGCGGACGCGCCTTGCCGGCGGCGGATATTTCGGACATGAGCATCTATGGCCGGAACACCATCGTATGTACATGCGGGGACGATTACTATGAAGTAAAGGGCGATAAGACCTTTTGCGGCCGGAAATATGATCAGCTGTACCGGATCTTACGGGAAGATCCGCAGCCTTAGCCATGGGACCGGTTGGATAAATAGGAGGTGGATTCATGACAAGCGAAGTGCAATTTTGGGATGGGCAGATCTGGGAGCTGATGATTGCCCTGGGCTTTCTTTTTGCGGCCATGCTGCTGGGCAACGTGCTGCGGCGTAAGATCAGCCTGATCAACCGTTCCTTGATCCCCAGCGCGGTGATCGGCGGCTTTTTGATGCTGCTGGTGGTGGGGCTTTATTCGGGGATCACTGGAAAGGCCCTGTTTAAGACCGCCACGTTGGAAGCCATTACCTACCATGGCTTGGGCCTGGGCCTGGTGGCCCTCTCCTTCCGGACCGGGAAAAAGGAGTCCGGCAAGGAGCGAAACCGGGATATTTTCAATTCCGGCGTCACCACGGTAGCCACTTACCTGCTTCAGGCTGTGATGGGCTTGGGCATTACCCTGTGCTTGCACTATGTGCTGGGCAACTGGGCTGCAGCGGGCATCCTACTGCCCATGGGCTTTGGCCAGGGACCGGGCCAGGCCTTTAACTGGGGCGTGATCTACCAGACCGCAACGGATTATCCTGCCTTCCAAAATGGGGCCAGTTTCGGCCTTTCCGTGGCGGCTTTGGGCTTTGTGGCCTCCAGCATCGGCGGGGTGATCTACCTGCAATCCATGCGGAAAAAGGGATTGATAAAGGTCCAAGGCGTAAACCTGGATGAAGCGGAGGATATTTCCGTGGATATGGTGAGCCAGAAAGGGGAGATCCCCATTGCCGAATCCCTGGATAAGCTTACGGTGCAGTTTGGCTTGGTATTTACCGCCTATATGCTGGGCTACGGGTTGATGTGGTTGATATCCCTGGGACTGGATTCCTTGGGCGGCTTTTTCGAGGGTACGGTCAAGCCTTTGATCTGGGGCTTTAACTTCCTATTTGGCATGCTGTTTGCCGCCGTGATCAAAGCCATGATGCGGGGGATGAAAAAGGCAGGCTATATGAACCGGGAATATACCAATAACTTTATGCTGAACCGGATCTCCGGTCTCACCTTCGACCTGATGGTGGTGACCTCCATTGCAGCCATCAACCTTTCCGCCTTCCTGCATAAGGAGTTTATCATCCCCTTGCTCCTGATCTGCATCGCGGGTACGGCGGGGACCTATTGGTTCGTGCGGTGGATCTGCCGGCAGCTGTTCAGCAAATATGAAGGGGAACAGTTCTTGGCCATGTACGGCATGCTCACAGGCACCGCCAGCACGGGCCTGATCCTGCTGCGCCAGGCGGACCCCCAATACAAGACCCCTGCCTCCGGCAACCTGGTGTATCAAAACCTGTGGGCCATCGTATTTGGGTTCCCCATGCTGTTGCTCATGGGGGTGGTGGCCCAGAGCCTTACCATGTCCTGGATCACCCTGGGCCTGGTGACCTTGCTGTTGGCGGTTATGCTGGTGATCTTGTTCCGCAGCAAGCTCTTTAAGAAAAAAGCATAAGGAAACGGGTGGATATGCCCGATAGCTGGAAAAAAGCGGCCTTGCGGCCGCTTTTTCTTTTGGCTGGAAGCCGCCCAGGACCCTACGGGGCTCCTATGCCGCAGGCGAAAATTTGTAAAAATACCCACACCAATGTACCATGGTTTTGCCACAATTCCTGGATATACTGTCAAAGGCGTTAAAAATCCAAGCTAGAGAACAAGGAGGCGCCCATGGAATTTCGCCATGAATATAAGTTTCAGATCAGCCCCCTGGACCGGCAGCTCCTTTTATCCCGGCTGCGGCCTTTGGGCTTGGAAGATCCCCATGCGTCGGCCGGGGAATACCGGGTATACAGCTTATACTTCGACGACCTACAGGATACGGCCCTGCGGCAGAAGCTGGACGGGGTGGAAAACCGGGATAAATTCCGGCTGCGGTACTATAATGGGGACCTATCCTTTCTCCGGCTGGAGAAGAAGAGCAAGCGGGGCAACCTATGCCAAAAGCGCAGCGCTTCGCTGCCCCTAGACCAGGCCAAGGCCGTCCTGGCAGGCAGGCCGCAGGTCCTAAAGCAGTGCGAAGATCCCCTGCTTATGGAGTTTTACGCCAGGCTTTGCCGCGGGTTGCGGCCGGTAACCCTTACCGTCTACCGGCGGGAACCCTTTGTTTATGCCCCGGGAAATGTTCGGATCACCATCGACCGGGATATCCGCACCGGCATCTATGCCCGTTGCTTGGATGCCGCCCAAGCAACCCTGGTGCCTGCGGCAGCCCCAGAAAATGGGGAGCCCCTTGTGCTGGAGGTGAAATACGACGCATTTTTGCCGGACCTGATCCGACAGGCGATCCACTTGGAGGGGCGGCCCTGGACGGCCTTTTCCAAATACGCCCAGTGCCGTAGGTTTGGATAAGACCATCAAATTAGAGAGGAGCAAAATATGACCTTTCAGGATATATTCAAAAGCAGCTTTTTGGAGAACGTGACCGCCGTTTCCCTGCTGGATATGGCCATTGCCCTGGCCCTGGCTTTTGCGGTGGGGGTGTTTATCTTCTTTGTGTATAAGAAAACCTACAAAGGGGTCATGTATTCTTCCACCTTTGGGGTGACCCTCATCGCCCTGACCATGATCGCCACCCTGGTGATCCTGGCGGTCACCAGCAACGTGGTGCTGAGCCTGGGCATGGTGGGCGCCCTGTCCATCGTCCGGTTCCGGTCCGCCATCAAGGACCCCTTGGATATCGCCTTCCTGTTCTGGGCCATCGGTGCGGGCATCGTGCTAGCGGCGGGACTGATCCCCTTGGGGGTGATCGGCAGCCTGCTCATCGGGGCGGTGCTGCTGCTCTTCGTCAACCATAAGAGCAACGACCAGCCCTATATGGCGGTGATCGGCCTATCCGCCAAAGCGGAGGACACGGTGTTGGAAACCCTGGCAAAGGGTACGAAAAAACAGGTGGTAAAGACCAAAAGCGTCTCCCCGGAAGGCATGGAGCTTACCGTGGAGGTGCGGTTGCAGGAAAACAGCACGGCATTTATGAACAGCTTGGCAGCCATCCCCGGGGTATCCAGGGCAACGCTGGTGAGCTATAACGGGGACTACATGGGTTAACGCCCCGATAAGGAGGTGGCCCCTTTGATACGAAGTAAATTTACGGACCGGATATGCATAGGGATCGTTGTGTTAGCCCTGGTGTTCACCATCCTGTTTTGCTATACGGACGCGCTGGGCGTCCAGGCCGCAGAGGTGGAGCTGGGGTACGAAACCCGCTTGTTTGACGATACCCGGATGCATACCCTGGATATCCAGGTGGATGCGGCGGAATGGGAGCAAATGCTGTCCGAGGCCGCCAGTAAGACCTACATCCCCTGCACCCTGGTCATCGACGGGGAAACCATCGGCAACGCGGCCATCCGGCCCAAGGGGAATACCTCCCTTTCCAGCGTTTCCAGCATGGGCAGCCAGCGCTACAGCTTCAAGGTGGAATTTGACCACTATGTATCCGGCCAGACCTATCATGGCTTGGATAAGCTATCCCTGAACAACCTGATCTACGATACCACCTACCTGAAGGATTACCTGGTATACGACATGATGAACTACATCGGCGCGGACGCGCCCCTTTCCAGCTTCGTCAACATCACGGTGAACGGGGAAGCCTGGGGCCTATACCTGGCGGTGGAGGGCATTGAGGAGGCCTTCCTCCAGCGGAACTATGGCAGCGATTATGGGGAGCTGTATAAGCCGGATTCCATGCAGCTGCGCAATGACATGCAGGATATGCGCCTCCAATTCCAGGAAGGGGATGGGGCGCAGGCGGCAGCGGAGGGCGAACAGCCCGCAGCCGCTTCGGATGCAACGCCGGAGGCGGGCGGGGACTTGGGGGATTTCGAACCCCCGGCGGACTTTGACCCCGGCGACATGGATTTCGGGGATTTCGAGTTCCCGGCGGACTTTGATCCGGGGGACATGGGCGCTCCGCCGGAGGGCATGGAGTTTGGCGGCGGCAAGGGCGGCGGCTTTGGCGGCGGGCCGGGGCGCTCGGGCAGCAGCGACGTGGCGCTCCAGTACATCGACGATGACCCGGATAGCTATTCCAACATTTTTGATTCCGCCAAAACCGACATTACCCCTGCGGACCAAACCCGGCTTATCGCCTCCCTTAAGCAGCTTTCCACCGGGGAAAACCTGGAGGAAGTGGTGGATATCGACGAAGTGCTCCGCTACTTTGTGGCCCACAATTTCGTGGTAAGCTTCGATAGCTACACCGGCACCATGACCCATAATTACTACCTCTACGAGGAGGATGGCCGCCTATCCATGATCGCCTGGGACTATAACCTGGCCTTCGGCACCTTCAGCGGCGGGGGAAGCGGGGACGCTGCGTCCTCGGCGGTGAATTATCCCATCGACACCCCGGTTTCCGGCACCACCCTGGAGGATCGGCCCCTCCTGGGCCAGCTGCTGGCCAACGAGACCTACCTGGAACAGTACCACGCCATCTTTGACGAATTCATTAGCGGGTACTTTGAAAGCGGCCATTTCGAACAGGTGCTGGAGCAGGCGGTAAGTCTCATCAGCCCCTATGTGGAGCAGGACCCCAGCGCCTTCTATTCCTATGAGGAATTTCAGACGGGCGTAGAGGCCCTCCGCACCTTCTGCCAGCTGCGGGCCCAAAGCGTACGGGGCCAGCTGGATGGAACCATCCCCGCCACGGAGGCGGGCCAGCAAGCGGATTCCTCCGCCCTTATCGATACGGGAAGCCTCAGCCTTAGCGACCTGGGCTCCATGAACATGGGCGGCCGGGGCGGCGGCTTTGGCGGCGACCGGGGGGGCCAGATGCCCGGGGACAGGCCGGAACGCAGCCAGGCCCCGGACGGCGCTACGAAGGACGCCGGCAATGCGCCGGCAGAACAGGCCCCGCCGGAGGGCCAGCCATCCGACGCCCCCGCCCAAGGGGCGGCGAACGGGCCGCCGGAGGCAGCCCCGCAAGAACCGGCTTAACGGCAAGCCTTGGCCCAGTTTGGGCCAGGGCTTTTCTTTTTGGAAAAGGGATTGACAGGGTTATAGCATGATGATATTATAATGATATCAAATCAATCGGAGGCTACGGCTATGAATGAAAGGATTCTCACCAATAAAAACCATGGTATGCGGGCGCTGGTCCTGTGGATCCTGGCCTTTGTGGCAAGCATTTTTCTCTGCGTGATCGGTTCCAGCCTGGTGGATACCTTTGGCGGCTCCCATGTGGAAGGGGCCCTGGGGGTATTCCTTCTGGTGCTGGGGATCCTGTGGGTCAGCTTCAGCTGGATTTTCCTATGCGGCCTGAAGGTGCTTAAGCCCCAGGAGGCCCTGGTGCTGACCCTGTTCGGCAAATACGTGGGCACCCTTAAGGGGGAGGGCTTCTATTACGTCAATCCCTTCTGCGTGGCGGTAAACCCGGCGGCCAAGACCCGGCTCAAACAGAGCGGGGACGTGGACGGGGGCCAGAACCGTCTGACCTTGTCGGTGCATAGCGGAGGGAACGGCGCTACGGTGACGGGGGATGCGGCGGGAAAGAAGATCTCCCTGAAGATCATGACCCTCAACAACAACCGACAGAAGATCAACGATTGCCTGGGCAATCCGGTGGAGATCGGCATTGCGGTGATGTGGCGGGTGGTGGATACGGCCAAGGCGGTATTCACGGTGGACAATTATAAGGAATACCTCTCCCTGCAATGCGACAGCGCATTGCGGAACATCGTGCGAATCTACCCCTATGATATCGCCCCCAACGTGGATACCACCGGGGACGGCATCGCGGACGAAGGGAGCCTGCGGGGTTCCAGCGAGGTGGTGGCGGCCCGCATTCGGAATGAGATCCAAAGCAAGGTGCAGGAGGCGGGCTTGGAGATCCTGGAAGCCCGGATCACCTACCTGGCTTACGCGCCGGAGATCGCGGCGGTGATGCTGCAACGGCAGCAGGCTTCCGCCATCATCGACGCCAGGAAGATGATCGTGGACGGGGCCGTGGGTATGGTGGAGATGGCCCTGGAACGGCTGAATGAAACCCATGTGGTGGAGTTGGACGAGGAGCGCAAGGCCGCCATGGTCTCCAACCTGCTGGTGGTGCTGTGCGGCAACCATGACGCCCAGCCGGTGGTCAACTCCGGGAGCCTGTACTAACATGGCGGGCAATCAGAAAAAACAGATCCCCCTGCGGCTTTCCACCAAGCTATACGACGCCATCGCAGCCTGGGCGGAGGATGATTTCCGCTCGGTGAACGGCCAGATCGAATACCTGCTTTCCGAATGCGTGCGCCAGCGCAAGAAGAATGGGAAATACGTTTCGGATACCCTGGACGAACCGCCGGAGCTGGATCTTGAATAGACGCTTATCGGGAGAAAGGTAGATTTTCCCCAGCGGGGACGGTCTGCCTTTGTCCTGCCTTTTTTGCTGTCTCTTATACACATCTCCGAGC
>ENA-OZAB01001315-OZAB01001315.1-human-gut-metagenome-genome-assembly--contig:-NODE-1315-length-10394-cov-4.533417_pt1 | contig 10394 bp, 6 predicted proteins | sample MGYA00243297_ERZ653491 | MGnify/ENA primary metagenome ERZ653491 (study PRJEB26926, sample SAMN06165154) | human gut metagenome | biome: ENVO:00009003; feature: ENVO:2100002; material: ENVO:00002003... | reverse complement strand
TTTTTGGGCAGCCCAAGGGCCGCGCCCGTGAACAAGACTGGTTTCGGACGAGCGCGCCGGACGGAAAATCGAAGTGCGGTGGGGTGCGCGGACATACCGGGCTGACCGCCGGCAGCGCGCCCGCAAGAGCCCGCGGATATTAGCTTGCCAGGCAAGCGTCGACTAAACGTGCAGCGTGCGCGGGCCCTCCCGACGGGAAACGAAAAAGCCCGGTTTAAAACCGGGCTCGAACAAACACGCCTATTGACAATGGCTTTCTCATATTAGAGGGGTCGACGCCGTTAAGGCATTGACCCCTTAATCGAAGTAACGGCGCTGCCCAGCTATCCACAACTTGGGCTGCCGTCGACCTTACTCTACCCACGGACATTGAGTTTAACAAATGGTTTTTTCGGTAGCGAAGCCTCGGTCCCTCAGCCGCTCAGCACCTGCTTCCTACTCCAGCCACCATTCCATATCCACGGAGCACTCGACCTCGATAGGCTCTGGCTCCAGCACCGTCTCCTCGGAGCCTCCGGACGCCCCATCGGGAGCACACGCGGCAACACAGTATGTTCGACCATAGCCCGCCGCCCGACTGTTATACGAGATATGCTTGACGCCGCCCAGCATAGACCCCGCCGCAACGGCAAGTGCCTGCGCGTTGCCGCGAGCACGTTCAACCGCACGGGCAATCAGGGCGTCTTCCGCCGCGCGCTGATCCGCCAACTCAAATCGAATGCTCATGTCGGCATGTGACTCGCAGGTATTGAGTGCGGTCCACACAGCAGCAAAGTCAGTCGAATCGACAGGCGCGGCAACCGTACCGTACGCATAGTAGTTGTAGCCCACAATCGTCGCCTTCTTGCGCGTCATCTGCGCATAACAAGTGTACCGACAGCATGTTAATTCGCTATCCAAACCAAAGGGCGCCAGCGCGGCGGCTACGCGGGCGCGATCGGTGTTGTAATCCTCCAGGCACGATTCCTTGGTGGTGCGGCGACCACCAAAGCCAATGCTAAAGATCACGCGGTCGGGCATAACCTCGTCCTCTATCTCGGCGCCAACGCTCACATAACCGGTCTTATCCGTTGCCATGACATCCGTCCTTTCCACGAATGGCTACGTTGCGGGAAGCGTAGCCACCCGTGCGGACACAAAAATGGGATGCTGTGCCACGCGCGCCAGGCACGCGCCATGCAGATGGCCCCAAGAGAGTCGCCCGCTCTATTCAAATGGATGAAAAAGATTGAGGCCCGGTGACTTGAATCAGAGGTCATCCCGGGCCCATCAGAGCTCGTAGAGCTCTTGGTTGCTTTGGTCTCGCTCTTCACGGCGCTTATCGAACTTTCCGAGGCACTCAAGCAGCATTCGAAGCATAACAAGTCGCTGCCATTAAGGCACCGACCTCTTGACCAAGCAACGGCGTTTCCCAGCTCTCCAGAACTTGGGCTGCCGTCAACTTTATTCTATCCGCGAGCATCTGGTTTACCAAATGGATTTTCGGTAAAGGAAGCACGGCACGCCCGCAAAACCACTACGCCCCAAGTGCCGCCATGGGAATCACCGCCACGCCGTCGTCGCGTGTGTAGGCAATGCTCCCCTTTCCAACCACGACCGCCAAAAACGCCGGCGCGGCATTCTGGGCGGCAGGATTGGAGAGCACTTTCCTCTCCAGCGCCTTGAGATTTCTCGCTCCATCGTCTGCTTTCGCATCACTCAGCTTGACCTCGATGGCTCCCCAGCGCCCGTCGTGCTCAACGATCAGATCGACCTCAAGGCCCTTCTCATCTCGGAAATAATGGACACTGTTGTCGACACCGCCGTAGGTGGAAAGGAACACGCGCACGTCGCGCAGGACGAGATTCTCAAAGAGCATCCCCAGCGTTTGCATATCGCCAAGCAGCCGCTCAGGGGTAGCCCCCAGCAACGCCGCCGCAAGTGACGGGTCACAGAAGTAGCGCTTGGGGCGCACGCGAACGCGGGCCTTCGAGCGCATGGGCGGCTCCCATCCGCACAGGTCCTCGGTCAGCTTGAGCCTGTTGAAGAGGTCCAAGTACGCAGCGATGGTCCTCTCGTCGGGGCCCGCCTCACCGTACGAGGCGTCCTTTACGAGCGTCTTGTACGTGACAGCCTGGCTCTCGTTCATGGCAAGAGCTCGCAAAAGGCCGTGTGCAAGCTCGGGCGACATGCCCTCGTCCAGCACGTTGACGTCGAGCACCGAGTGCACGTACTGGCTTGCCGTCTCTCGCGCAAGATCTTCCGAAAGCCCAAGATTTGCAGGCCAACCGCCCCTGCAGCACCAGCGGGCGACGTCATCCACCGTGCTCTCGCGACGCTGAGGGGCAAAATCCTCGCCCTTAAAGAGGCTTGCCAGTGACACGAGCGGCTCGCCGTCGCCCGACTCACACAGGGCCATGGGGCGCATTGACAGACGGGCGATCCTACCCGTGCCGGAATGACGAACATGGCTGCGCTCCTCGCTTTTGAGCGCGGTCGAGCCCGTGAGCAAAAGTGCCCCCCGTTCGTTGCCGCTCGCGTCCACGAAACGCCGGGCGGCATCCCAAACCTCGGGCACCTCCTGCCATTCATCGACCAGGTGTGGCGCATCGCCGATGAGCGCCAGGCTTGGGTCGACCTCTGCCGCCGCACGCTGCGCAGGCTCATCGAGCCTGGAGACGCTCGCCGAGCGAGAGAGCGCCGTCCAGGTCTTGCCGCACCATTTGGGGCCGTTGATCTCCACACAGCCAAACGCCCGCATAAGGGTGTCGAGGCGCTCCTCTATGAGCCGGGGCCTATATCCCTTTTGGGTCAATCTCTTTGGTGCATCCATAGACGGCCGTCCCTCTCTATCACGCGATATGCGAAATTACGCCATTCTCAATGCTGATTTTACGCTACTTTCAATGTAGTTTTTACGCCATGACAGATGTAGTTTTTACGCCATTTTCATTGAAGGTTTTACGCTTGGCATCCTTAGCGCGACCCATTCCGAGCATCACATCAGAGCGTGCTTGGTTATCTCCGCTCGCACATCTCGGCAAACGAAATCAGCTTGGCATCTCCCCTGCTCGCCGCAGCTTCCTGACATCCTTGCGTAAAGCCTCGCTTCGAGAAGATCGCATAGCTTTTGTGCTGCCGCCTAAAGAGCTCGCTTCGATGCACGAGCTTTTGCAGCACGTCTTCGCCCACCGGTTCATTGCGCCATTTGCACTCCGCAAACAGAGCAGTGCTCTCGCCATCGTCAACAATCAAGTCGATTTCTTCCTGCGTATGCGTGCGATTATCCGTCCCCCACCAGCGCCCGACGCTCGCCGGAACCACATCGAGCTGGCCCGCGCGCGCGAGTTCGTACACGTATTGTCTGCATATAAGCTCAAAGACCGTACCCATGTAATCCGATACGTGTGGCTCAATGCGCTTATACGCCATCTCGGCCATCTCGTTTTGAATCAGCCCGATGTTCTGCGGAACAAACTTGTACCAGAACCTAAACATCTGATCGCTCAGCAGATACACGGCTCGCTTATTACTCGTCTCGTTTAGGGGCAGCTCGCGCTCGACAATCCCAAGCGACGCCAGCTTATCCACATAGCTCTTTACGTTGCTCGCAGGGATTCCCGTAGAGCTCGCAATCTCCGAGATCTTCGAGCGCCCCTGAGCAATTGCTTGCACGATCGCATCATATTGCTCGGGATTGCGGCACTCCTGCAATAGCAGGTTACTCGGCTCCTCAAAGAGATAGCCCGTAGGAGTAAGAAAAAGACGTTTGATGTTGTCCTTGAGCGGTGCGGCAGGATCGACTTTCTCGATATATGCAGGAATGCCACCCGTCATGCCATAGCAAACTGCAGCGTCTTCGCGACCCATGCTCTGCCACAGGCCGAGGGTCGTCATAAAATCGAGCGGCATGATCTTAAACTGGGCCGTACGCCTACCGTATAGCGGACTCTCGTAGCCCAACACCTGCTCTTCCATAAACGAAAGCGACGACCCGCACAGGATAAGCATAAGCTTGGTCTCTTTGTACAAGTGATCGATCTTGTCTTGCAGCAACGAGCTGATCTCGGGATTCGATTGGGCGAGATAAGGATACTCGTCGATCACGACAATCAAACGTTCCGTACGAGCCATGGTAGCCAACGCATCGAACGCCTCGTCAAAACTACGAAACGACACGCCAGCAACACCAACGGAGCCCGCAAGTATCGCCTGGCTAAAGCCATGCAGGTTTGCCTCTGCATTGGTACGACGAGCTTGAAAGTAAATAGCCTTCTTGCCTTGGATAAACTCTGTGATAAGACGCGTTTTGCCCACGCGACGGCGGCCGTAAATCACAGGCATCTCAAAGGAGCCCGTGCCATACAGTCGATTGAGCTCGGACATTTCCACTGTTCTTCCGATAAACATAGGGCCATCCTTCCTTTGCGTTATAGCTAGCTATATTATACCTTCCTATAATATAGCTAGCTATAACGTAATTCGACAAGCGGCGCACACGAAAGGGGCGGTACACCACCGCACGTGGACCGTTCCGGAAAATGCATCCCGTTCTGGAGCCAAAAACTGGGCCGTAGTTTCCGCCAAGCATCCCATCCGGAAAGCGTGTCCCGTTCTGAGCGCCAAATCCGGGACGCAGTTTCCACTCCAAACAAAGGGCCCCGGCTCGCGATGGAGCCGAGGCCAAAGGCACAGCATATGCAGTTGGTGTTAAGCGCAAACAGCCCATCAGCAATGGCCGTCCACGCTCTACCCTACCCGCGGCGACGGGCGCGGCTGTAGGGCGTATCCACCATGGGCAGATCCGGACGCAGCTTGCCGTCAAATGCGCGATAGGCGTTCTGTACGGCGGGCGCCGTGGGAATCGTTGCGATCTCGCCGATGCCCTTGCCGCCGTATGCCACGGGCAGTAGCTCGTCCTTCTCCACGTAGATGGCGTGGATATCCGGAATCTCGGGCGCACGGAACAGCCCGAGCGTGCCGTACCTTGCCTGGGGCACGCAGTCCTTGAGCGGCCAGTCCTCGGTAAGCGCATAGCCCATACCCATAAGCACACCGCCTTCGATCTGACCCTGGATGGAGATGGGGTTGACCACCTTGCCGGAATCGTGCGCGGCATAGACCTCGCTCACGCGACCGTCATCGTCCAGAATGACCACATGCGTGGCAAAGCCGTAGCAGATGTGGCTCTTGGGATTGGGAACGTCGGCGCCCAGCTTGTCGGTCGGCTCCAGGTACACGTAGCCAAACTCGCATCCCTCGAGCGCCTTGATGGCGGCCGCGGGATCCTGAGGATGCATACCCTGGCCGGCGACGAGCTCCTGCGTGTGCAGCTGATAGGCGCGACCGTCGTCGTACTCGATCTTGACGCCGTCGCCATGCGCATTCACGGGAGCGGCGGGCGCAGACTTGCCGGCCTCGATATCAAGCATGGCATCGCGCAGCAGGAAGGCGGCACCGCGCACGGCCTCGCCGGTCACGACCGTCTGACGCGAACCAGACGTGGTGCCGGAGTCGGGAGCGTTCTCGGTGGAGCACTCGCCGTTGGCAATGCAGCTCAGCGGCAGACCGCAGGCCTCGGCAACGTCCTGCAAAAAGACGGTGTTGCAGCCCTGGCCGATGTCGGACGTGGCGGCATAGACCACAGCCACGCCGTCCTCGATGCGAATCTTGCAGCGGCCGGCATCGGGCAGGCCCACGCCCACGCCGGCGTTCTTCATGGCGCAGGCGATACCGGCGTGTCCGGGATGCGCGTAGTAGGCATCCTTGACCTCGAGCAGCGTCTCCTTCAGTGCCGTGGAGCAATCGGCAATCTGGCCGTTGGGCAAAACCTCGCCCGGCTCGATGGCGTTACGGTAGCGGATCTCCCACGGATCCAGGCCGACCTTCTCGGCCAGCAGGTCGATCAGGCTCTCGAGCGCAAACTCGGACTGGCAAACGCCAAAGCCGCGGTACGCACCGGCGGGCGGGTTGTTGGTGTAGTAGCCAAAGCCGCGAATGTCGGTGTTCTGGTACTTGTAGGGGCCGACGGCATGCGTACAGGCGCGCTCGAGCACCGGGCCGCACAGCGACGCGTAGGCGCCGGTATCAAAGTTGATCTCGCAATCCAGGCCGGTAAAGTTGCCCTCGGCGTCGCAGCCCAGTGTAAAGGTGCCGTCCATGGCGTGACGCTTGGGATGGAAAGCGAGCGACTCGGCACGCGTGAGCTTACACTTCACAGGACGCTGGAACTTATATGCGGCGAGCGCGGCCAAGTGCTGGATGGACACGTCCTCCTTGCCGCCAAAGCCGCCACCCACGAGCATGGTCTCGACGACCACGCGCTCGGGCTCGCTATCCCAGCCAAACATGTGGGCACACTCTTTGCGCGTGTCGTAGGCGCCCTGGTCGGTCGACTGCACCTTGACGCCATTCTTGTACGGGAAGGCAACGGCGCACTCGGGCTCCAAGAAGGCATGCTCGGTAAAGGGCGTGGTAAAGCGCTGCGTCACGGTGAACGCGCTCTCTGCCAGCGCCTTGGCAGCGTCGCCGCGCGTCACATGGCGGCTCTGGCACACGTTGTCCTTGAGCTCCACCGTGTTGCCAAAGGCAAAGAAGCTGTCGTGCAGGCGCGGGGCGTCGGCAGACCTGGCCTCGGCGATGTTGCGCACGGGCTCCAGCGGCTCGTAATCAATCTTTACGAGCTTCTTGGCCTTCTCGAGCGTCGCCTCGTCCTCGGCAACCACCAGCACGATGGCATCGCCCACGCAGCGGGTGATGTCGCCCTGGGCGATCATGACGTCCCAGTCCTGGATAAGGTGGCCGACCTGGTTGACCGGCACGTCCTCGGCGCGCAGGATGCCAACCACACCGGGTAGGGCCTCGGCCTTGGAGGTATCGATGGAGAGCACGCGGGCACGCGGATACTTGGAGCGCACGGCGCTGGCGTAGGTCAGGCCCGGCTGGTCGATCTCGTCGATGTCGTCGGGGTACTTGCCCTCGCCGAGCACCTTCTTGCGCACGTCGATACGGAAGGCGCGCTTGCCCACGCCGTAGTCGTCGCCGCGCTCCAGGTCCTCGTCAATCTGCTTTTCGCCGCGGAGCACCGCAGCGGCCAGCGAAATGCCCTCGATAATCTTTTTATAGCCGGTGCAGCGGCAGACGTTGCCGCGGATGGCGTACTTAATCTGCTCCTCGGTGGGCTCGGGGTCCTCGGCGATGAGCGCCGCACCCGCCATGACCATACCGGGGATGCAAAAACCGCACTGCACGGCGCCCACGGCGCCAAAGGCGTACACAAAGGCCTCGCGCACGTCCTCGGGCAGGCCCTCGACGGTCACGATGTTGCGGCCGGCGGCAAGCGCGGTGGTCAGCACGCACGCCTTGACGGCCGCACCGTCCACGTGGATGGTGCAGGTACCGCAGGCGCCCTCGGAGCAGCCGTCCTTGGCGGAGTGAATGTGCAGGTCGTCGCGCAGGTAGCGCAGCAGCGGTTTATTTTGGGTCGTCGTGCGCTCAACGCCGTTAACGGTAAAAGTGAATTCCTGTGCCATGGTGATTCCCTTCTACACGCCGGCGGCGATACCGGTGCGGTCGTGGATGGCGCCATGCGGGCAGACGACGGCGCACATGCCGCACGACAGGCAGTCCGTGCCGTCGATATGGGCGCAGTTGTCCTCGATGCGAATAGCGCCGGCAGGGCACTTTTTGGCGCACATACCGCAACCGATGCAGCTCGTGTCGCAGATCTTGCGCGCAAAGGCGCCCTTATCGGTGTTGTTGCAGCGCACCAGTATGTTCTGGTAGCCGGGAACAAAGGCAATCACGCGCTGCGGGCACGCCATGCCGCACAGGCCACAGCCCGTGCACTTGGAGCGGTCCACGCGGGCGACGCCGTCGACCAGCGCAATGGCACCGTGGGGGCAGGCCGCGACACAGGCACCGCAGCCAATGCAGCCTTCGCTGCAGCGGGCGTCGCCGCCTGCGGAGGTGCAACCACTTCCGCAGGCAACGTAGGCCACGTTATGTTGAATGGATTTGGCCATAAGAGACTCGCCTATTTCTTAAGAAGGTACGAATAGTTGTCGCGCACGGCCCTGATGGTCAGGCGGACGGCCTCGGGCAGACCGGTGTTGACGGCATCGACCGAGACGGTACGGACCGTGCCGGCGACGCGGACCTTAAAGTGGTCCTCGTCCACGGCCAGGAAGCCCTCGTTCTCGGATTTCTCCATGTCCTGCTCGCTCCAGAACAGGGTGAGCTTGTCCTTGTAGGGACGACCCTCCTGGTAGGGGCAGAACACGGCGCAGTTGCCGCACTCGTTGCACATGCCGTCGACATGGACGACCTGATGCTTGGCCAGGCCCGGCACCTTAATTGCCACGTTGGCGCGATTGGGGCACACATCGCAGCAGACCTCGCACACCGAGCCGCAGCCCAGGCAGCGGGTCCTGGTGCAGTTGCGCTTGTCGCGGCACAGCGATCCCTTGCGCTCGTAGCAGGTGTCCTCGCGGCCGGCCTGCTCGTTGCATTCGGCGTACTTGTTAAAGTCCACGCCGACGATGGCACGGGCGACCTCGGCGGCGTCGGCAATAGCTTCAACCACGGTGGCAGGACCGCGACGGCAGTCGCCCGCAGCCCAGACACCCTCGACGCCGGTGGAGGTGGCGGCAAGGCGGCCGCGACGGTCGTGCTCGACGCCCGCGGCGTCGTACAGGCTGGCATCGATGCCCTCGCCCACGGCGCAGATCACCGTGGTGGCGGAAAGCTCGACGGTCTCGCCCGTGGCGACGGGGCTGCGACGGCCGCTTGCATCCGGCTCGCCGAGCTCCATAACATCGCAGGTCAGCACGGCGCCGTTAAGTGCCTTGGGCGCCAGTAGCTCGCAGAACTCAACGCCGTCGGCAAGAGCAAGATCAAGCTCTTCCTCGTCGGCGGGCATCTGCTTCTTAGTGCGGCGATACACCAGACGCACGTTCTTTACGCCAGCCAGGCGCTTGGCCACGCGGGCGGCGTCCATGGCGGTGTTGCCGGCGCCGATGACTACGACGTCCTCGCCCAGCTCGAGCTTCTCGCCCTTCTTGGCGGCCTCGAGGAACTCCAGCACGTCGAGCTCGGCACCCTCGCCCAGACCCGCAGAGCCAGGCATCCAGGCACCGGTGGCTACGACCACGTCGGTGAAGCCCTGGGCCTTGAGCTCGTCAATGGACTCCACGCGAGCGTTGAGCTGCACCTTAGCGCCAAAGGCCAGGCAGAGCTCGGCATCGTGGGAGATGTCGTCGCTCGCGATACGGAACTCGGGGATGACGTGACGGACCACGCCGCCGAGCGAATCGCGGGCCTCAAAGATGGTGACGGGCACGCCGGCACGCGTCAGGAAGAACGCCGTCGCCAGGCCGGCCGGGCCGCCGCCGATAACGGCAACGTTGTGCTCGCCGTCGTTGGCGATGGCCCGGGCGCGCAGCTTGGGCAGCACGGCAGTCAGGGCCTCGCGGGCGGCCTTGAGCTTGCTGGCGCGAATCTGGGCGCCCTCGGGCTCGTAAAATGCACGTTCGCAGGCGCGGCCGCAGGGATGCGGGCAGATGGTGCCGGTAATGAACGGCAGGGCGTTGCGCTCGATGATGATGTTGAGGGCGTCCTCGTAGCGGCCCTCGTCAACAGCCGCCAGGTAGGCGGGAATATCCTGCTGGATGGGGCAGCTCGTGCGGCACGGCGTGGTAAAGCAGTCAGAAAGCGGGCTCTTGCCGGCGACCTTGCGATCGGGCAGCGGGCGCAGCGGCTTCTTGTAGAGCGGGTTGGTGAGCGAGTCGGTCTGAATCGCGGTCACGGCCTCGAGCGAGACGCCCGCGAACGGCTTGCCATCCAGGTCGGTAAACTCGCCAGCCATCTGGCTAAAGCGCTCGTAACCGCCGGGCTTGAGCACGTCGGTCGCCAGGGTGACGGGCCAAATGCCGGCATCATACAGAGCGCGGATGTTGTAGACCGTGGCACCACCGGAGTAGCTGATACGCAGCTTACCGTCAAACTGCTCGGTAATGCGGCGGGCAGCCTCGATGGTCAGCGAGAACAGCGAACGGCCGGACATGTACATCTCGGTAGAGGGCAGCTCGTTTCTCGTCACGTCGACGGGGAACGTGTTGGTCAGCTTGACGCCAAACTCCAGGCCGCGCTCGGCGCACAGGGCAATCAGGCGCTCGAACATGGGCACGGCGTCGACCCACTGCAGGTCCTCGCGGAAGTGCGTGTCATCGAAGACGATGTAGTCAAAGCCCAGCTCGTTGAGGCGCTGACGTGCAAACTCATAGCCCAGCAGCGTGGGGTTGCACTTGATGTAGGTGTTGAGGCCCTTCTCGGTGATCAGATAGGTCGCGATGCGCTCGATCTCGGCCTGTCTCTTATACACATCTCCGAGCCCACGAGACTAGGCATGATCTCGT
>ENA-OZAB01001313-OZAB01001313.1-human-gut-metagenome-genome-assembly--contig:-NODE-1313-length-10398-cov-4.919752_pt1 | contig 10398 bp, 13 predicted proteins | sample MGYA00243297_ERZ653491 | MGnify/ENA primary metagenome ERZ653491 (study PRJEB26926, sample SAMN06165154) | human gut metagenome | biome: ENVO:00009003; feature: ENVO:2100002; material: ENVO:00002003... | reverse complement strand
GGGCCTGGACGTGGGGGCCATTGAATACATCCACAAGCAGCTGATCGCCCAGCGTGACGCCGGAAAGGCCATTCTATTGGTATCCCTGGAGTTGGATGAGGTGATGAACGTCAGCGACCGGATCTTGGTGATGTATGAAGGGGAGATCGTAGGCGAGTTTGATCCCAAGACCACCAGCGTAAACGAGCTGGGCCTGTATATGGCGGGCGCCAAGCGGCAGCCTGTCCCCGGGAAGGACGAGATCGCGTGAAAACCAAGCTTGAGCACTTCATCCACAGCGCAGGCTTTACCAGCTGCCTTGCCTCCATCGCCTCCATCCTAATGGGGTTATTGGTTGGTCTGGTGCTGCTCTATGCCTTTAACGCACCCTTTGCCCTCTATGGCTTCAAGCAGATCCTAACGGCCGGGTTCTCCGCCCTGGATAAGCTGGCCAAGGTGCTTTATCAGGCTGCGCCTTTGATCATGACCGGCTTGAGCGTTGGCTTCGCCTTTAAAACCGGCTTGTTCAACATCGGCGCCCCCGGACAATACACCATTGGCGCCTTTTTCGCCCTCACTGCGGCCATCCAGTTCCAGCAGCCCTGGTACATCGCCATGGTGGCCGGTATGATCGGCGGCGCCATCTGGGGCCTGTTCCCCGGCCTATTCAAAGCCCTGTTCAACGTAAACGAGGTCATTACCTCCATCATGTTCAACTGGATCGGCCTATTTACCGTTAACCTGGCCATCAACAACATGCCCATGATGCTGGCCAATTATTGGGGCGCGTCCAACAAAGACCGGACCGCTTCCCTGGCCTCTGCCAATCCAGCCGGTGCGCTGCCAAAGCTGGGCCTGGATGAACTGATGGATTCCCGTTATATCAACGTGGGTATTTTCATTGCCATCCTCATGGCGATTATCATTTGGATCATCCTGTCTAAAACCACCTTTGGCTATGAGCTCAAGGCCTGCGGCTATAACCGCAACGCCAGCATCTATGCCGGTATCAATGCCAAGCGAAACATCATCCTATCCACCGTTATCGCAGGCGGCCTTTCCGGCATTGGCGGCGGCATCTATTACCTAAGCGGTACCGCCCAGTATACCCTGGTCAAAACCCTATTGCCCATGGGCTTTAACGGCATCCCTACCGCCCTGTTAGCTTCATCCCATCCCCTGGGAACCATATTCAGCGCCATTTTCATCTCCTACATACAGGTGGGCGGCGATGCCATGCAGCCTGAATTTGTCAAGGAGATCATCGACATCATTATCGCGGCTATCATCTATTTGGCAGCCTTCGCCCTGTTGATGCGCACCTTGATCGCCCGGCTGTTCAAGCCTAAGGCAGTATCCCATGCAAGCGATGAAGATTCGTCCAGCCCTGCCGTAAAAAAGGAGGCCGAAGCATGAAGATCCTATCCGATATTCTTAGCGCCACCATCGTCTTTGCCGTCCCGTTGCTGTTGGTGGCCCTGGGCGGTATGTTCTCCGAACGCAGCGGCATCGTCAACATCGCCCTAGAAGGCATCATGGTGGTGGGCGCCCTATTCAGCTGCCTAGCCCTTCGCAGCCTGGACGCCTCCGGTTTTGGTCCCGCCCATCCCCAGCTTGGCATGCTGATCGCCATTCTGGTGGCCGCCCTCACCGGCGCCCTGTTTTCCCTGCTGCTGGCCTTTGCCTCTGTCCATCTAAAGGCCGATCAGACCATCGGCGGTACCGCCCTCAATATGCTGGCCCCCGCCTTGGCCATCACCGTTACCTGGGCCATCCAGGGCCAAGGACAGACCACCATCCTGATCCCCACCTGGGTGCGGATCACCCAGACCAATTTCGGCCTAGAGGTACAGGATACCTTCCTGCAGAACCTGGTGTTCAAGAGCTTTTATCTGACTACCCCCTTGGCTTTGCTGCTGCTGGTGGTTTCTGCCGTGGTGCTGTATAAGACCCGGTTCGGCCTAAGGCTGCGCAGCTGCGGCGAGCATCCCCAGGCAGCGGATTCCGTGGGCATCAATGTGTACCGGATGCGCTACGCAGGCGTGTTTATCTCCGGGCTGTTGGGCGGCATCGGCGGCCTAGCCTATACCGTTGCCGCCGGTTCCGGTTTCCAATCCGCAGTAGCAGGCTATGGCTTCTTGGCCCTGGCGGTGATGATCTTCGGTAACTGGAAGCCCTTAAACATCCTGGGGGCCTCCCTGTTCTTTGCCCTGTTCAAGATCATCGGCTCCTATAGCGCCAGTATCCCCTTCCTGCCTAGCTTTGAAAACGTGAAGTCCAGCGAATACATCTACCTGATGCTTCCCTATATTGTTACCATGATCGTGCTGATTTTGACTTCCAAGAAGTCCAGGGCCCCCAAGGCGGAAGGAATTCCTTATGACAAAGGACAGCGTTAAGTATGGCTAAGCTTTATTTTCGCTACGGCGCAATGAGCTCCTCCAAAACCGCCAATGCCATCATGGTGAAATATAACTATGGCGAGCAGGGCCAACGCGCCCTGCTGGTCAAGCCCGCTGTAGACATGCGGGACGGCGTGCGTACCATCCGCTCCCGCTCCGGCCTATCGGATGCCTGCGTCCTCTTCCACGAAATGGATCTGGACGCCATAAAGGCCCATGCCTACGATTGTATCATCGTGGATGAAGCCCAATTCCTGACCCGGGATGAAGTGTACTTGTTGACGGAGCTGGTGGACGAATACAACGTGCCTGTGATCTGTTACGGGTTGCGAGCGGATTTCCAGGGAAACTTGTTTGAGGGCAGCAAGTGGTTGCTGGCTTGGGCGGATACCATTGAAGAAGTGAAAACCATTTGCTGGTGCGGTCGCAAGGCTTCCTTTAATGCCAGGCTGGATGGCTGTGGCGGCATAACAAAGGTGGGCGAACAGGTGGTGCTGGGCGCCGGCGACAAATATGTAGGTCTTTGTAGGCGGCACTGGAAGCTGGGAGATCCAGGTCCAGGCCATCGGAAGGGAGAATAAATAACTATGCGATTTTATGTGGCAAGCGGCTTGGCCAACCGGGAACAGGCGATGGACATGATCCGCTTCCTATCCAGCCGGGGTCATACCCCCACCTATGACTGGACAGAACATGGAGATGTGCGAGGCCAGGGCCTGGACCGGCTACAGATGGTAGCTACCAGCGAAACCAGCGCCGTACGGGATGCGGAGTTTGTCCTTGTGCTGCTCCCAGGCGGGCAAGGCACCCATACGGAGCTGGGGATTGCCCTAGCAACCCGGGCCAATAAGCGGATCATGCTTTGGTCGGAGACGGGAAAAGAATTTCTAGACAATGCCGACACCTGTGTGTTTTACCATCATATGTCCATTGAGCAGGTCACCTGCTCTTACCAAGCCCTGAAGGCCAAACTTTGCGATTGCTTATAACCAGCTGGCTTCATGTTGCAAAACGCCCTGTCTTTGTAAGGTTGACAGGGCGTTTTATCTTGCGATCCAGTATTTGTATGGCTTTGGCAAATGCGATCCCTCCAAAAATGTAAAAGCACCGTGTCCACCCTGGGGAGGATAAAGTGCTTTTATTATCAAAGGCTATGGGGCCGGCCACACCCAACGGATATGCCAGCCCGTATAGGGGCGGCCGACAAACTGCCTCGCGAAAACGCGCCCTTTTGCCCGCCCATAGGGGTAATAGCCAACGGGGTTATTTTTTGCCGAACAGGTTGGAGAAGAAATTGCCTACGGATGAGAAGAAATTGCTGATCTTCTCCCCGATGGCGGATACGGTCTCCTTGGCCGCATTCGCTTTTTGCACCGTCTCCGCCAGGGTGACCAGTTTGCTTTGCAGGGCGTTCACATCCAGCTTTTCCAGCCGGCGGCAAAGGGTCAGCAGCTGCTCCACCTGGCTATCGGAAATTACCACATTATATTGCTCCGCGATCTTCCGGATCTCGGCCCGCACATCGTCGTCCGACATGTTTTGGGTCTGATCCAGGATCTTTTTAAGCTCGTTGATCAGCTCCGTGGCTTCCTCGCTGCCGATGTATTCCGCCAATTCCCCAGTGAGCACCAGCTCTTCTGCGCCAATGGTCTTGGCAAGATCCGATAGGGTGGTGCCGGTGATGCTTTCATAGGCGCGATAGATACCGGTAAGGGCGGCAGTGCCGGATACGTCAAAGGGGGCTGTTACCACCACGCGGGCGTCTGTGATGCCAGCTGTGGTCAGGGCGTTGGCATACATCTGTTCTGTACACCAATTGATATGCTTAGTGGAAATGGAAAGACCGGAACCCGGCTCCAGCGTCGTAATGTATACGCAGGAAAGGGCCACGCTGCCGATCTTATTCTCGGAAACCAATCCTTCCAAATAAGCCCGCTCATCCTGATTGGTTACGGTGATCTCCTGTACGCTCCCCCGCTCCAAGCCGAAATCTGCATATACCTGGGCGATCTGCGCATCGTCAAGATTGGCGCCAATGGCCACCCGGGACAACCCCGCATCCAAAGCAAGTGCCGGCGCCGCCAACCCCAGCAAGAATAAAAACGCCAGAGCGCCTGCAATCCATTTTTTCATGGTGATCAACCTCCATACAGCCAATGCTGTTTGTTTTCCTAACGAATGCGTCAGGATCAATTGACTTATATTATACCACATTCCCAGCGGTCTTTTTTTAACGCACTGTGAATATTCACCGGTATCGGCGGCTAAAAAGCAGAAAAAACGCCTTCATGCATGTTTTCTCGTCCCCATAAAAAAGCGGGGGCCTTCCCTGGGGACGATATAAGGGCCTGCGCCGAAAAGCGCATTCAAAAGGCGGTAGGCCGCTAGGGCTACCGCCACAGTCTGTCGAAAAAATGGCTGGGCCACTATTTCAAAAATACCATGGGGCCCTTTGCATCCCAGGCGCCACCGGGGAGCCATGCAGAAAGCCCTTAGGAAGGCTTTTTGCGGATTTGCCGCACACCCCCAGGGGACATTCCCTTGCCCTTTGGGACAATTCACCCTATGTCGTCAAAACCCATTAAAGCCCGCCGGAGCTAGCCCCTGGACTCCCAAGGGTTTTCAAAAATGCGGCGGTAGGCCGCTGGGGCTACCGCCGCAAGTCAAAATTGCACTGTAAAAACAGCCTTGCACAGGATAAGCCATTGCCGTCCCAAGGGCCGGCATGGTTACATATCGCAGGTCATCATCTGGATGATCTCCCGGTCCGTTTCCCGCATGCCATCCCTGCCTAAGCGGGCGATGTTGCGGATGGTGTTTTCCACGCCTGCCGCCACCAAACCGTCCCCGTTATAAAATTGCTGGCCATGTAGGTACATATCGTAGCCTAAAATGCCTGCATCCACTGCGGTGGCGATCTTCGCCGCGCATGAAGCCTTGGCGCCGTCGCACACAATGCCGGAGGTAATGGCCAGGGTGTTTACAATGGTATGGGCCACCCCAGAATAGCCGCCCCCCCGCAAATAAGCGATGCCCGCTCCAGCGCCTGCCCCGGCGCTGACCGCGCCACAATAAGCGGACAGGGCGCCAATGCCGCTTTTTTGGTGGATGGCGCACAGGTTGGAGATCAACAGGGCCCGGTATAGCTGCTCCTGGGTAACGTGCAAGGTCTGGGCATATTCGATCACCGGCAAAGAAGCGGTCAATCCCTGGTTGCCGCTGCCGGAATTGATCACCACCGGCAGTTCGCACCCGTTCATGCGGGCGTCGGAGCCGGCAGCAGCCCGGGCCTTGGCCCGGTTACGCACCTCGTCGCCATAGCTTTCCAGCAGCACCGAACCGATGTTCGCCCCATAATCTCCCCGAAGCCCTTCCTGGGAGATGGCTGTGTTAAAGGCGATCTGCCGGTCCAACACGTCCTTCACGTCCGCGATATCTGCGCCCATGGCAAAGGAATAGATCCCTTCCACGCTCAGCAGATCGTAATCCGGCTTGTCTGCCTCCTCCCGAGGGGCGTCCCCCTGTGCCAGCTGCCCCAAGGGTACGGGTTGTCCGTCCTTTTCCATGGAAACGATGTTGGTATGCGCATTGGCGATCCGAACCGCTGCCTGGGACGCGCCGGAAAACACCTGCACCTTTAGATCCAGCACCAATCCATTTTCCGCTGGTCGCACCTCAAACGCCGTATTGGCAAGATATGCGGGCAGGGCTTTTTTCTGCTCATCCTTCACTTGAGACAGAACCTCCAGCTTTTTCCCCGGGTCCCCCGCTAGAATGCCGATGGCCGCCGCGGCTTCTATGCCCCGGTGGCCGTCTGTGTTTGGCACGATCACGCTCTTTACATTTTTGATGATATTCCCGCTAGCCTCCACAATGACCCGGTCCGGCAACGCCCCCAATACGGATCGCGCCACCGCAGCGCAATAGGCGATGGCGATGGGTTCGGTACATCCCATCGCCGGCACCAATTCCCGCTGCAAAATACGGATATATGTTAGATAACGAACATCATCCCGTCCCATAGGTTGGGGCGTTTCCTGGGCCTTTTTGGCCCTACAGTCTGAAGTATGCATACATTCATTATAGGATATCCCCCGCGTTTTGCCAAGGGGGGGATCTATCCAACTGCGCGAGCCAGATCACATACTCTGAAGGATCTCCAGGCACTCCCCAAACCGCTGAAAATGTACGATCTCCCGCTCCCGCAAAAACCGCAAGGGGCAAAGGATAGCGGCATCATCCGTTAAGGTCATCAGGTGTTCATAGGTGGCCCGGGCTTTTTGCTCCGCCGCCATGTCCTCTACGATGTCCGCAATGGGATCGCCTGTGCATTGGATATAGCTGGCGGTAAAGGGTACGCCGTCTGGGTTGGCCGGGAAAACGCCCTTGCTGTGCATGGTATAATATCCCAGCAAGCCAGCGGCTTCCATATCCGCCAGGGAGGCGTCCCGGATGCATTGGTAGATCATGGTGCCGATCATTTCCCAATGGGCCAGCTCTTCCGTGCCGATGTCGTTACAGGTGGCTTTGACCCGGTTATCCGGCATGGAAAACCGCTGGGTCAAATATCGCATGCCAGCCCCCAGCTCGCTATCCGGACCGCCGTATTGGGCCATCAACGCCTTGGCCATACGGGGATTCGGGGTGGTGATGTTTACGGGGTATTCCAGTTTTTTCTGATAGATCCACATATTCTTTTCTCCTCTTTCTTACTCCCAAGGCCATTGGCTGGATACATAGCACCCCACGTCCGTGGGAGAATGGCCGAAGTTCATCAGGGGGCCAAACTGAGCTTCATAGCTCTTGATCATGTCCATGAGCATGCTGCCGTAATACAGATAATCTGCCCGGGCTGCTTGGTCCTCCGGGTGGGTATCCAAATATAGGTTCAGCTCCACCGCTACAAATTGATATTCGCTGATCTTGCGGATCAGTTCACTCTGGCTCAATCCGTTCATGTTCTACCTCCTCAGCCCACCAATTCCGGGAAAAGGGTGCCGCTTTGCAGGGCTTCGCAGGGGCAAAAGCCGCTTGCATACTGCTGGATGGGAAATTGAATTTGGGCCAACACAGGCTGGGCCGCGGTCCCGAAGCTATCGCAGGGTTGGTTGGCAGCCTCGCCCGCCGGTACCACAACGCCTGCGGTGGCACAAGGCGGCTGCAGGTTGCACGAAACACACCTGCCATTGGTATTGCGCATCATATGGGTTCCTCCTTGGATATTCGGCTATCCTGTATCAGGCGCCGGTTCTATGATGCATAGTATGCATGCATAGGGATAACCGTTCCTGATGGTCCCCTAAAAATCCGTTGCGCAACATATTACCCCTGTGTTAATCTTTTATATGAAAATTGCTTCCAAAGGGAAAGGTGGGCGCATGGTAGTTTGTAAGATCAAGGCTACGTTACCAGGAGACTTGCAAAGGGTGTGGGATCTGGTTACCAATGTAAAGGATTATTCCTGGCGGAGTGATCTTTCCAGAACGGAGATCCTAAACCAACGGCAATTTATCGAATATACCCTAGACGGTTTCCCCACCACCTTTACGGTCGACGTATGGGAGCCGTATAGCCGGTGGGAATTCCACATGGAAAGCACCCGTATAACAGGCCGCTGGACCGGTACGTTTCAAGAAGCTGGCAGCGCCACCCAGGTGGAGTTTACCGAAGCGGTGACCGTAAAAAGCAAACTGTTCGCCCCCTTTGCCAAGCTCTATTTAAAACGGCAACAAGCCCGCTTTCTGGCGGATCTAACCAGGGCATTGGAGGGATAAATAAAGGCCCGTTCAGTCGCGACTGAACGGGCCTTAGGAACCCATACTTATAAATCCAGCTCCAAATATACCGGGCAATGGTCGCTGCCGAATATATCCGAACGGATCCCCGCCCCAGCGATCCGCGGGGCCAGGTCCTGGGAGACCAGGAAGTAGTCGATCCGCCATCCTGCGTTATTCTTCCGGGCGTTGAACCGGTAGCTCCACCAGGAATACGCCCCTGTGGCGTCGGGGTAAAGGTAGCGGAAGGTATCTATGAAACCAGCTTCCAAGAGCCTGCCGAACTTTTCCCGCTCCTGATCGGAAAACCCAGCTTTTCCCCGGTTTGGGCCGGGGTTTTTTAAATCGATCTCCTGGTGGGCCACGTTCAGGTCGCCGCACAGGATCACGGATTTCTGTTTGGCCAAGCTGGATAGATAACCCCGCATGGCGTCTTCAAACTCCATCCGGTAGTCGATCCGCTTGAGCTCCTCCTGGGCATTGGGGGAATAGCAGGTCACCAGATAAAAATCAGGATAAGCCAAGGTGATCACCCGGCCTTCGTCCAGATGCGCGTCCGAAAGGCCATAGGTAACGGATAACGGGGCTTCCCGCGCAAAGATGGCGGTACCAGCATAGCCTTTCTTTTGGGCGCTATGATAAAACACTTGATAGCCTTCCGGGGAAAAGTCCGCTTGTTCCGGCTGCATTTTGGTCTCTTGCAGGCAAAAGAAATCCGCATCCAGCTCTGCAAAGGCCTGTTCAAAGCCTTTTTGCAGGCAGGCACGGAACCCATTCACATTCCAGGATACAAATTTCTTCATATATATTTCCACACTCCATCCCATTACGATAAGCCATTATACCATACATTGGCTTAAATTTGCACCGTATGGTTCAACAGTATTCTTTAGCCTCCCGCCCGGGCCAGCCCGCTGCCCGCGTAGGGCCCTTCCAGCTATCCAGCCCCGCGCCGGCCTCCACCCGAAAAAAGGTGGTAGCGACCGCGAGCCGTCGTAAAACAACTGCCTCAAATAACCTCGACCCCCTGTCCCGGGCGCGACCGTGGTCCGCCCTCCCCCGCTGTTGCGTGAATATCGCCGTGCGCGTAGCACCAACCGAGCAGGCCAGCCGAGCGAGCCTTTTTTCATGGGCATGGGGCAGGGGCTGTATGCCTTGGATTTGCGGCCATGGCACCCCCAGGCGCGGCGGAGGAGGGAGCGCGTAGCCGGTGCCTACGCCGACCGACGACAACAATGCCTGGGGGCAGCAGGGCCGTAAAGACAGGGCGTACCCGCCCCTGTCCCATGCCCCACTGGAGCCGCGACGGAATGAGCGAAGCCCCGGTAAAGGAACTTTACCGGGGCCGAGCGGATGGAGTCCGCGGCGACGAGGGTAAAGCCGCTGCCCATGCCCTACGGGCAGCGGCGGCTCCATCCGCCCCGCCGCGGGCTGCTATCCTCGGACAACCGCGTCCGCTGTTGCGCGAATATCGCCGTCTGCGTAGGACCGCCGTCCGCGTAGGACCGCCGTCCGCGTAGGACCGCGCAGTACTCAGATGCCGAGGGCTTGGGCTTGGGTGCGCATACCCTGGATGGTAAGGGCCATCACGTCGCTCAGGTCCATGCCCAGCATATCGCAGCCCTGCTGGATGACCGCCCGGTCGCACTTGGCGGCAAAGCCTTTATCCTTAAATTTTTTCTTGAGGCTTTTGACCTCCATATCGGAGATACCGGTAGGCCGCATCAGGGCGGCGGCCATCACGATGCCGGTGAGCTCGTCCACGGTAAACAGGCTTTTCATCAGGGGGGTAGTGGGTTCCACCTCCTGGGTGCAAAGGCCATAGCCATGGGAGATCAAGGCCTGGATGTCGGCTTCTTCCACGTCCTCGCCGCTGAGCAGCTCCCGGATATGCTTGCAATGCTCCTGGGGATATTTTTCAAAGTCCACGTCGTGCAAATACCCGATGGCCTGCCAATGCTCCACATCTTCCCCGAAATGCTGGGCCATGGCGCCCATGGCCGCGCTCACAGCCAGGGCATGGTTGAACAGATGGGGTTCGGTCACATGCTTTTTTAGCAGGGCCTGGGCCTTTTCCAAGGTCAATTTTGCCATATTTACCGTCTCCTTTCCAGGTATACAGCCTATTTTTGCATTATAGCATAGTTTTCCATGGCCCGCAAACCCGTTGCCAGGCAGTAAAAAAGCGGGGGCATTGCCCCCGCTTCAGCTTGTCGAAAAACCTCTGGCGAATGGAAGATCGC
>ENA-OZAB01001312-OZAB01001312.1-human-gut-metagenome-genome-assembly--contig:-NODE-1312-length-10412-cov-6.073380_pt1 | contig 10412 bp, 7 predicted proteins | sample MGYA00243297_ERZ653491 | MGnify/ENA primary metagenome ERZ653491 (study PRJEB26926, sample SAMN06165154) | human gut metagenome | biome: ENVO:00009003; feature: ENVO:2100002; material: ENVO:00002003... | reverse complement strand
GAGTGCAAACAATAGGGGGCTAAAATCCTTTGTTTTTGCTTGATTTTGCTTGTACGAGGTTTACAGTGAATGTGGAGAAATGCCTTGATATAACTGCATTTTCTTTATCTCCGTTGATAGGGAATATATGCACTGGGTCCATCTCCTAAGGGTTAGTTGTGAGTTCGATTCTCGCAGGGGGTGCCAAATAATAAAAGCCGCTCATCGTTCAATATGATGTGCGGCTTTATTCTTTTACAGTTTGTTGCTTCCCCTATTCGATAAGTTAATTTGTTACCCTGTTTATCTCTGACATTAATAAAAAGTACAAGAAAACTATCACAAATGCGTATCAAAATGCTTGACAAAGAAATATATCAGTGATAAAATTAAATAAGATTATTTATTCATTACGTTAATTCCGTTTGTTATATCAACAAAATTCCCCTTGTATATCACTATATCTAACATTCGTTATATTGAAACGTCCGACAAAATTGCAGATTATATTACAACAGTATTGTACACTTACTGTATCGGACGGCAAGAAAATTTATCACAAAAAAGAAATTATTAGGAGATTGTCAGTATGAACATAAAAAAACTATTTAAACCTCTGACAGCATCGTTTCTTGCTCTCATCATCTCCGGCTGTTCTTCAGCCCCTGAAGCTATATCGGACGGGCTTGTCAGTGCAGACTTTGAGATCTCGCAAAGCACCGATATATCGGCATCGCAAAATGATCGTTCCGAAGAAGATTTAACACCTGAGGAAAGATCCGCAAAAGCACGTGAAAAGCTCATTTCACTCGGAAACGGAAACGTGTTATGTGACATAGATGACAAAGTTGACACTGTTGAATATAACGGTGGCATAATGGAATTGCCTTGCAGTATAGAACAGAGCTGTAAATCGGAAGAATCTTTCACAGATGTATCAACAGGATGCCTTATAGCGATAAACGGCGTACTTCAGAAAATATCATACGGCGAGCAAAAAGATCAATATATGTATGTTCAGACCTATGAAAAGGACGATTTCATAAAGGAAAACGAGGATTACACTGCACGCAAAAAAGTTACCTTCAGCTTTGAACCGCAGATAAACGAAAAGGATAAGGATCTGACAAAGCTGCAGCTTACAATTATCTCAGTAGACAACCCGCTTTTCAGACTTCAGCCTGAATATCCTGTGGGCTTTTTGATGCATCGGGCAGCTACAAGCCACGTGCTTAAAATGTCGCTTAATTCACCGATAACCAACTACACCAAGGATAAAATTTCAGAGAGCGGTATTACCGAGCTGGATTTAACCGATGAGGTTATAGAAAAATACTCGGAAATGGCTAATATTGCCCCAAAAGCCATAACTGAAAATACACGTCCCTTTGCAAATGTCGATTCCGAATATCATTCACATTTCAATTTTGATGAAAACGGAAAGCTTGATCTGGGTTTTATCACATCGGTAAGTGAAGACGGTGAATTTGACTGTGAAATATCTTCACAGGGCAGATACCTTGTTTCTATGTTTGTAAACGGTGCTCCCCACGCTTTTCCGGACGGAAGTATTTATAAAAGCATAGATATGAAACCGGGAAAGCTGTATGTATATGAAGCACAGGATTTTTCGAAAATACTGGGCGAATGTGACACGATAGTCTTTTTACCTGTCGCCTGCCTGCGTGACGACGGGAAATGCATAATGAGTCATACTGTTCAGTCAGAAGCTATATGGCCAAAGGATAGAGTGTAACTGAATTACGGATGATTAAGCACCGACAGTTAAGGCAACACACTTTCAGCAGAAGAAAGCATACAGTGCGTCTTTATAACGTACTGTATGCTTTAAATTTAACAAACGAGGGAAAATAATGGAACTTAAATTAGAAGGTATCACAAAATCCTACACAAAGGGAAAAAAACGCAAAAACGCTCTTGAAGACTTTACTCTCACTCTCACCGAGGGAGTATACGGACTTCTCGGACCCAACGGTGCGGGAAAATCAACGCTGATAAATATTATCACGGGGATAATCGGCAGGGACAGCGGCAATATATCCTTTACCGACGGTAATGACAACAGCTTTTTGTCGCATCTCGGCTTTATGCCGCAAGGTATGGACTTTTATCGCAACTTTACCGCAAAGGACTACATAAAGTACATAATGGCACTGAAAAAATACTCTCCCGATAATGCAGACGAGTACGCTTTGACAACGCTCGGCAAAGTAAATCTCCGTGCGGATGCCGACAAGAAAATCGGCGCTTTTTCAGGCGGAATGAAGCAAAGACTCGGCATAGCACAGGCTATAGTCGGAGAACCGAAGGTGCTTATATTTGACGAGCCTACCGCCGGACTTGACGCAAAGGAGCGTATACGCTTCAGAAATGTTATTAGCTCTCTTGCCGCAGACAAAATAGTAATACTTGCAACTCATATCGTGACCGATATTGCGTATGTAGCAAAAACTGTCGTGCTTATGAACGACGGCAGGATAATAAAAACAGGAACGCAGGAGGAGCTTTGCTCCGATATTTCAGACAAGGTATGGGAGATAACCGCACAGAGTGACAAAGTAATGGACTATATGAACCGTATGCGTGTATCAAACGCAGTGTCTGACGGCAATAAGTATACCCTGAGAATAGTATCCGATGAATATCCCGAAAACGGCGCTGTTTCAGTACCGCCTACACTTGAGGACGTATGTATATATTATTTCGGAGATATGTGATATGAAACTGTTTAAATATGAACTGAAAAAGAATATACTGCGGCTTCCCGTTCTGCTGTTGTTTGCGGCTCTTATACTTGTAAGCCTGTACAAGCACAATGAAACCGTTCAATTATACGGCACACAGGATTATCTTGCCGACGGTCCTATGCACAATATTTATCAGGCGTACAAAGGTGAGATTACCGATGAAAAGATACAGCGGATAGCCGCATACAAAAATGAAATGTCGGCTATTGTAAGCTCATCGGATTTCGACTATCCGACTACGCCCGATGACAGATATTATACCGGCTTTGCATTCGGAGATAACGTGTCGTCAGAAAAAGTTATCGAAGAAATGAAATATGCGATAGAATACATAAACAATATCATTGTGCTTAGAGAGAAAACACAGACCGCAATTGCGTTTTACGAGGGTAAAAACGACTACAAGGTGAGAGAGGCTCAGCAGATTGAACGCCTGTACGGAAACCGTCATATAGACGTATACGGCAATTACGATACTTACGCCCTTTACTTTGACTATGAGTTTTCTGCCTTTATTTCGATGATAATGGTGCTGTTTGTATTTGCTCCCTCGTTTTCAAAACAAAAGGCTATCAGCGATGACAAGATAATATGCGCCTGCGGAAAGGTCAAAAGCGTATTTTTTGCAAAGCATTTGTGTATGTACGCATTTTGTGCCGCCATTACGGTGATAATGACATTTACGGATATTTTATCCTTTGGCTGTCGGTACGGCATTGAATTTTTGGAGCAGCCGATATATGCGATACACAGCTTTACTTATGCGCCGCTTGACATAAGCATATTTACAGCAATACTTATTACGGCGTTTATGAGATTTCTGCTTACTGTGTTTATCGGTGAAATTGTACTGCTCATATCCTCTACCCAGAAAAACATCGGCATTTCCTATGCCCTGAGCTTTTGTGCAATAGGTGCGCTGATTTATTTGCACGGCTGGGTACCATCACAATTCTCTCCTTTTTCTATGATATGTATGAGTAACTTTTTCACCGATGCGGAATTTGTTAATGTGCTGGGCTTCCCTGTGCTTAACATAATTTTCATGCCGATACTTACAATACTTCTTTGCGTTACAGTAAATCTTATTTGCTTTGCTGTCGCCTGTCCGCAACGTGCGATACGGCTTACCGGAAAAGCGAGGAGTAATGCTATATGAAAATATTTGTATATGAGATGAAAAAGATACTGATAAAACAGTACGCAATAATAATTCTGGCAGCTGTAGTAATAGTAAGACTGCTATCTTCTCTGCCGCTTGCAAAGCAGACATACGGATTTGACTCCGCCACAGAGCGAGAGAAATATTTTGAGATAATCTCTCCGTTTATAGGAGCAGTGACCGAAGAAAAAACTGACCGTGCAGACGAGCTTGAAAATCAGCTGAAAACGGCAAGTCAACAATACGATAAGCTGATTGATCAGCGTCTGGAACACAAAATATCGGATATTGAATATTACGAGCAGATGAAGCTGTACGAACCGACGCTCAATATCAAAAAACAGATTGAAAAAACTGTCGAACAGGTACGGCATGCGCAAGAACGCCAATGCGATATTCTGCCTGTAAGCTATATCCCCATAATATGTGATGCGTCAGCAGATTACCTTTTTGTACTTGCAATCTGTCTTATATGCAGTCTGAGTGTAATCACAGAGTATACAAGCAAGACAAGATATATCCTGTGTACTACTCCCGCAGGACAGTCACGCAGTATGGCGGCAAAAACGGCAGTTCTGCTCTTATCGGTCGCAATTGCATCGGTTTTACTCTCGGCGGTTGAGGGATACTGTCTTTCAAAACAGCTTCCCTTTGAATACTGGGCATATTCCGCAAGAGGTATAGTGATAATGACGAACTGCACGGCAGAGCTTTCTATAGGCGGCCTGTTTATTCAGACCCAGCTTATTAAACTGGCGGGAAGCATTTTTACCGCTTCGGTTGCAATTCTTATTTCCGAGCTTTTTAAAAGCTATGCCGCAAGCGTATTTTCGCTTGTAACCGTGCAGATAGTTGTCGACTATGTCGGCAATCGCTCAAATCTCAGCTATCTTCTACCTACAGGGGCTATGCGTGGCTACGGTTATTTTTATGGTGATGTCACGCCGACCGCCGAAAACAATTATATGCAGTTTTCGGGAGTGCCTCTTTGGTATACCGCAGTGCTTATATGCGGTTTGCTGATTTTTTCGGCGGCAGCTTGCACAGGAACGATTCTTTCCTGCAATAACCGACTGAAAAGAAAAAGGAAAAAGATACGCAAGGCGGCACTTTTGTCAACTATGTGCATTGTCACTTCACTGCTTCTGTCCTCGTGCAGTGTTGCAAATAACCGCTACGACCCCGAAGATACAATGAAGCTTGTAGGCGGCTCATATACCTTGATCGGCGAATATAATATTCCCTTTACAAATGAACTGAAAACAAGCAAATATGAAATCGTTCTTGATACCAATCAGTCTTCCGGTGGATTTTCAATATCGCTGATTGACCTTGCAAGCAATGAAAAGCTCGATATTCCGCAGAGCTATTTTTCGGACGAAACTTTCATTCATTGCTTTATAACCGAGCATTACATTTTAGTCGAGTATATTGCCAAAGACGGAACCGAAGCAATGCGGTACTATGACCTGAATGACTTTTCAACACAAACAATCGCTCAGAACACCCGAGGAGTAGAAAAAAATCTGTTCGGACTTACCTTTAAGGACAGCGAAAGCATATTTACGACAAGCTCCTTAATTTTCACCGATGACAGAGATTTTTTCTTTGTTACAGACAGCGGTTTGTATAAGGTAGGCGTAAATAAAAATGCGTCACTGATAATAGACGAGCCTGTAACCGAAGGCTTGATTTACGATGCTCACAGCATCTATTTTATCAGCGAAAAGGACAGCATCAAGCGTTACGACCTTTCAACAGGCATTCTCAGCGAAATTGTAAGCGGTGAAAAAATAATCCCACGTTCGCTGTGGGGAGATTACGATTATATTTATTACACAAGCGAGAACGGCGAACAAAAGTTAGCAAAATAGCACTGCAATCATCGCAATAAACCCGCCGATTATCCGAATTTGTAAATTTAAATTCAGCTATAATAGCTTCGACAAAACCCCGATTTGCTTTTTAATCGGGGTTTTGCCATAGTCTGCACTCTGATAAAACATACCTTTGCAAAACCTCTCAAAATGTGTTATAATAATATCCGAACATTCATCAAATCAAAAGGAGTTTCTTATGTACAGATACGAATTGCATATGCACACCAAAGAGGCAGTGCCTGCGCTGTAAGCTTGGTAGAAGATATGATAAAGCAGTACGTTAAAATCGGTTTTTCGGGTGCTGTTGTAACAAACCATTTTATAAGAGGCAACACCTGTATTTCACGTTCTCTGCCGTGGGAACAGCTTATAGAGCAATACAGCAAGGCATACACGAACGGCAGAAAAATCGCCGAAGAACTTGATTTTGACCTGTTTTTCGGCATTGAAGAAGGCTACGGTAACGGCAAGGAATTTTTAGCATACGGCTTTGAACCGGAATTTCTTTTATCACGTCCGTTTCTGAGAAATGCCGATCTGAATATATGGGCGCAAGAAATCCACTCAGTCGGCGGATTTATAGCTTACGCTCATCCTTTCCGTGACAGAGATTACATAACAAATCCCGATGAAGTACCGGATATTTCGATAGTTGACGGAATTGAGGGCTACAACAGAGGAAACCGTGATATTGAAAACGAAAAAGCAATCCGTGTTTTCGGCAATGCAGATACGATTATCACCGCAGGAAGCGATCTGCACAGCACCGACTTTGACAGTGCCTACGGAATTGAAACACAGCACAGGATAAGGAGTAACGAAGAGCTGGTGAAAACGTTGCTTGAGAGGAATTTTAAGGTTTATCTTGGGGGATGAAAAACGATATTTAACTAACGTAATCTGAATGTTTGCCGTCAGAAATTTTCTCTGTGATACATTTTTATGTTTTTTTAAAACAGTGAGACTTATTTGATGTTTTCAAACGGTTATAGTCATAGCAAAGAGCTGACATGAATGCTTCGGCATTTTCATTGAAAGCATGAAAGGACGGTACATAATGGGTGCAGAATACCAAAACACAGAATATGAAAGCAAGCTGAAAGAAATCAGCTTTTACAAACTTCATCCTGAATATATTGCTTTTGTCGGAGATAAGTTTGAAAAATACAGGATACTGCAAGTCGGTGAGAGCCACTTTATTCCACAATTAAAAGAAGAGCAGGACATTTTCCCGATTGACTATTTTGAAAAATGGTTATCAGACTCTTGCGAAGATATGAAATCTTTCAAAAACAATAATTCGGACGGCTGTAATTGGAGCTACTGGATAATTACTCAGAAAGTCATTGTAGATTATCTGAGCGGATATCGGACAAGATCTCATGGGATTTTCACCGAGCTTGTCAAAGTGTTTTCAAATATTTATGAAAAACGTGATATAGGCAAAATCAATACTGAACAATCGCAAAACTACAGGCATTTTGCTTTCATGAACTTTTTTCAGATGCCGTCGTTATATAAAGGTGAAAAATTCTGGAACTCGTTGAAATACAGTGCTTCAAAAAACGCAGACCGATTGAATCTTAAAAATAAAAAAGAAATAACAAGTTATGCGAATAAAGTCTGGGATAAAATCGTCAAAGAATCTACAGCGGTTTTTGACGAAACTGTTGATATCCTCAACCCTGAAATAATAATATTTACCTCAAAATCCGCATGGGATGCTTACAAAGGAAAATATAAAAATGCGCCCAATATCATCAATACCGTTCATCCCGGGTGTCCATGGTGGCACAAACCGGGCGGTAAAGAAAAACTGATTGAAAAGTGGACTGCAATCTGTAACGAATAATCATAAACAAGTCGTAGAAATACGGCTCGTTTTTGTTTTCTGCCTTGCTTTTGTATGTAAATTTATCTGCAATGTAACAGTGTAACTATTCCGGATCCGATTACAAGTATCAGTGAATATACATTCGGAAAATGCACAAACATTACAGGTATAACCAACTCTCCGTTTTTGCCACATATCCCCTCAACCGTCAACTTCTTCTACTTGACATTACAATAAATTCTTGCTACAATATCTTTTATACAATATAACCTGAGGTGAAAAATGAAAAAATTCTTGATACCGCTGTTATGCACCGCAATACTGCTTTTATGCGGCGGCTGCAACCTAAGCGACAAAGTGAGAATCGGCACGGCGGCTGAGGGCGGAAATTACTACATTTTCGGCAGTGAACTGAATGCTATAGATTCGCTTGAAAGCTACAATATCAATATCAAAAGAACGGCAGGATCTGCCGCAAATATGCGTCTGCTCTCAGAAAACTATCTTCAGATGGCAGTGGTTCAGACCGACATAATAGACGATGCGTGGAACGGCAGAAACGGCTTTAAAGAAGAATACCATGATTTCGGCGCAGTAGCAGGACTGTTCACCGAAAGCTGTCAGATTGCTGTACGCAGTGACAGCGATATAAAAAGCGTTTCGGATCTTAAAGGAAAGACTGTAAGCATCGGTGAAGAAGAATCGGGTACTGCGCATAACGCAAGGCAGATACTGACTTCATACGGCATTGCCGAGGATATGATAAAGACGGTAAACCTTGATTACAAGGATGCCGCAAGTCAGCTTGAAAACGGCACTATAGACGCATTTTTCTGCACTATCGGTGCACCTAATCCCACTGTAAAATCACTCTGCGACAAGGGCGCTACTCGTCTTGTTTCGCTTGACAGCGACAAGATAGACGACCTTGTAAGTTCCTACGGCTACTACTCTGCCTGCACGATACCCGCAGGCACTTACAACGGTCAGACCGAAGACGTCAAGACTATAGGCGTTACCGCTGTACTGCTTGCAGGAAATTCTTGCCCTAAAGACACAGTGAAAGCGATAACAAAGGCGATTTTCGATAACTCGGAAACCATACAAAACGCACTTCCCGTAAATATCGTAACCGACAGAAAATCAGCTGTCAACGGCATCAATATCCCGTTTCATCCGGGTGCCGCCGAGTATTACGGCGAAAACGGAATAAACGTAGAAACGGAGTAACAAGATGAGCATAGCACTTGATATGTATCAGACAGTAGCAATAGCTGTGCTTGTCCTGATGCTTGGCGCATTTCTGCGCAAAAAGATACATTTCCTTGAAAAGTTCTGCATTCCCGCTCCCGTTATAGGCGGTCTGCTGTTTGCAATACTCACCTGCATTCTGCATGGCACGGGTCTTGCAGACGTCAGCTTTGATGATACACTGAAAGAAGTCTGTATGGTACTGTTCTTCACATCTGTAGGCTTCCAGGCAAACCTTAAAGTCCTCAAAAGCGGCGGAAAGTCGATGATAGTATTTCTGATACTGGTCATACTGCTGATAATCGGACAGAACTTCGCCGCACTCGGACTTTCAAATCTGCTCGGACTTGATCCTCTTATCGGTATGTGTACCGGTTCTATACCAATGGTCGGCGGTCACGGTACGGCAGGTGCGTTCGGTCCTGTTCTTGAGGATCTCGGAGTATCGGGAGCCACCACACTATGTACTGCGGCGGCTACATTCGGACTTGTCACAGGAAGCCTTATCGGAGGACCTATCGGCAGACGGCTTATAGTAAAGCACGACCTATTAAAGACAGTCGTACCCGAGGACGACAGTCTGCTTGTCGAAGAGGGCAAGAAGCACGAGCGTCACTTCTCTATGTACGCTCCCGCCGTATATCAGCTTGTACTCGCTGTCGGCGCAGGCACGGTAATCTCCTACCTGCTGACTATGACGGGAATGACGTTTCCGATATACATCGGTGCGATGATTGTTGCCGCTCTTATGCGTAATATCGGCGAATACACGGGCAAAATCACCATTCATATGGGCGAAATAAACGACCTCGGCGGTATATGCCTGTCGTTATTTCTCGGAATAGCAATGATAACACTGAAGCTCTGGCAGCTCGCCGACCTTGCATTACCGCTGATAATTATGCTCGGCGGACAGGTACTGCTGATGTTCCTGTATTCCTATTTTGTCGTATACAGAATTATGGGCAGAGATTATGACTCGGCAGTGCTGACAGCCGGTATGTGCGGCTTCGGTATGGGTGCAACACCAAATGCAATGGCCAATATGCAGGCTATATGTCAGAGGTATGCACCGTCTGTAAAGGCGTATCTCCTTGTTCCGCTTATAGGCAGTCTGTTTGCAGATTTTCTCAACAGTATCACCATCACGTTCTTTATAAATATGCTATAAACCTACAGCGGTTTACTTTTGGAGGGATTTATATGTTCGGTAAAGATAAAGACAAGCAGAAAAAGAAAAAAGAAAAAATGAATGGTAAAGCAGGACATTCGGAGGAAAACTACAATGTTCTTTATGACAATCTCGCTTTTCCCGAAGTATACGCAAAAGAGCAAAAACAAAGCGATACCGAGGAAACAGACGAAGAGCCGGTAAATTACGACAATGTGGCTATTCCCGAAATCAATGTAAAGAAAGATAAGAAATAATTCCGACCGCTCTTAATGAGCGGTTCAGGCTGTCGAAAAACCTCTTGTAAATATTAAAAATGGGGTGTCGAGTGTTGCTTGCTCTGCTGGTTTTGCATCGTGCAAAACTT
>ENA-OZAB01001309-OZAB01001309.1-human-gut-metagenome-genome-assembly--contig:-NODE-1309-length-10432-cov-3.957117_pt1 | contig 10432 bp, 6 predicted proteins | sample MGYA00243297_ERZ653491 | MGnify/ENA primary metagenome ERZ653491 (study PRJEB26926, sample SAMN06165154) | human gut metagenome | biome: ENVO:00009003; feature: ENVO:2100002; material: ENVO:00002003... | reverse complement strand
GCAGCGGACTGACCCGCATCCGAGAAAACGCCCTTCGAAACGCCGAACCCGAAGAGCCGTCGGAACGCTGAACCTGCTCCCCCGCTCCGGCACGAAAAAGCGGGTTCCGGAAATCCGGAACCCGCTCTGCGGTTTATTTCATGGGGCCGGAGGCTCACTGTCTGCGGCCCGAAGAACTTCGGAAAACCCGGCAGGCAGCCCTCTTCCTCCTGCGGCCCGCAGGCTATTTGGTCAGTTCGGCCAACGCGGCTTTCGCACTCTCGACAGCCGGTCCCGCCGTCACCTTCCGGAAGGCCTCGATGGCCTGCGGCTTCATCTCCTTGGCGTTGTAGGCGGCGCCCAGCGTCAGGTACATCAGGCTCACATCCTCGGGATCGGTCTGCACCTTGGCGGCAGCCTCGCCCAGCTCGATCACCTTGTTGTAATCCTTCTTGCTGGCATAAGCCTGCAAGCGGACCTTCTGCGCCAGAGCGTTTTCGGCGTTCTTCGCCAGCAGCGCGTCGGCCATCGCGATGATACCGTCGAAATCGTTGGCAGCCTGAAGCGTGGCCACCTTGTTATTGGTGTAGAGGGCGATCATCTCCTTGGCCTTGGCGGCGTCATCGGCATACTTGGGATGCGTCTTGGCGGCCACCGCCTCGTAGATGTCCATACCCTTCTCGTACTCGCCCATCTCGCAGTAGCTCATGGCGAGGTTCAGCGCCATCGCGGTATTGTCCGGGTCGGCCTTGTAGCCCTTCTCGAACACGCCTGCGGCGGTCGCATAGTCCTTGTTGTTGAAAGCGTCGCCGCCCTGGATCTGATAGATCTTGGCCACCCAGCCGTTGGCCTTGGCCATCTGGCTCATGTCGCCGTAGAGTTCGGCCAGCTCCGCCGATTTGGTGAAATTCTTCAGCGCCTCGTCGTAGTTCTTGGTCCGGATCGCTCCGCCGCCCATCATAAAGTAGCATTTGGGAAGCGTCGTCTTGGCCGTGGCCACCAGCGACGCGGCCTCCTCGCTGTCCAGCCCCTGCTCGATCACCTGTTCGAACTTCGCGGCCGCGCCTGCGAAATCCTTGGCGCCGAAAGCTGCTGCGGCTTCGTTGTAGATTGCAGTAACATCCTGCGCCGAGAGCGACACCGCCGCCAACAGCGCGACAACCGATACAAATAACTTTTTCATTGCTTTTCTATTCGATTTTATAAGTTTTTCAGTTCATGCGCCTCTGTCCGAAACGCGTTGGATGCAAAAGTATAAAAAAAATTCCTTTTTTACCAAATCTATCCGCGCAAACCCGCGAAAAAACCACTCATCAACTCCTCGCACTCCTCCCGGAGCACCCCCCGCGCCACGGTCGTCCTGGGGTGGAACACCGCCTCGGAGTAACGCCGGAAGCCCTTCTTGGGATCGTCGGCGCCCCACACCACGCGGCTCACCTGCGCCCATCCGATCGCCCCGGCGCACATGATGCACGGCTCGACCGTGACGTAGAGCGTGCACTCCTGCAAATACTTGCCCCCGAGCGTCGCGGCAGCGGCCGTGAGGGCCTGCATCTCGGCGTGGGCCGTGGGGTCGGCCAGGGTTTCGACGAGGTTATGCCCCCGCCCGATCACCGCACCGCCGGCCACGACGACCGCACCGATGGGCACCTCCTGTTGTTTTAACGCCTTTTGCGCCTCGTTTAGTGCCAGGCGCATGAATTTTTCGTCGGTTTCGTGCTGTTCCATGCCGGATTGTTTTCGGCAAAAGTAACCATTTTTTCCGAAGAACGCACCCCGCGCCCGGCAAACTCCGCCCGGAAGCGACGCAGGCGCATCAATTTCGATTCAAAACACGTCTTCTTCCAAAAAGAAAAAATCAAAATCAAAGAAACGCTTGCATTTCATTGCATAATTTCTATATTTGCAAATGGAATAGTCCACAAAACCCTTAAATTCAATTTGCTTCTACGAAAGAACACACATCCGGCCCAAAAAACGGCCCAAACCATGCACTCTGTATTTCGAAACCACACCAATTACTAACCAGAACCAATTAAAACCATTATGGAAGAAACTCGCCAAAAAGCACCCGGGAACGGGCATTTTCCGGCAGTCCTGCGATTCGTCGCCGCGCTGCTGCTGTCCGGAACCCTATGCCTCGCGTGGGGGGGGGGAAATCTCCTCGCACAAATCCGGAGCATTTATGTAACGGTAGATGCAGCCGATGCAAGCATCCGGGAGGTCCTCGAATCAATCGAGGCGCAGAGCGATCTGCGGTTCATCTATGCGGATGAAGTAAAACCGATCCTGACCAAGGTCGTAACGGTCAGGGAGAAAAACGTAAGCGCAAACCGGATTCTCGACCAGATCCTGCCCGACGTCGGCCTTCAGTATTCGGTCGGCGGCACGCAGGTCCGCATCTACCAGGCCGCCAGCGGTTCGCGCGACGTCGCCCAAACGGTCAGCGGCACGGTGATCTCCGGCTCCGACAACTCCCCGCTGGCCGGCGTGATGATCTACGTCGAAGGAACGACGGCCGGCACGATCACCAACGGCGACGGCTCGTACACCTTCACCATTCCCGCCAAATCGAAATACGTGACCTTCTCGTACGTCGGTTTCGACACGAAGAAACTCCACGTCGAGGACACCGAGCTGTTCAAACTCGTATCGCTCGCCGAGCAGAGCAACGCGCTCGACGAAGTCGTGGTCATCGGCTACGGCACGCAGAAAAAGGAGTCGATGGTCGCCTCGATCACCTCCGTAAAACCCTCCGACCTGAATATCACCTCCAGTTCGCTGACCACGGCGTTCGCCGGCAACATCGCCGGCATGATCTCGCGCCAGACCTCGGGCGAACCCGGCTACGACAGCGCCTCGTTCTACATCCGCGGCATTTCGACCTTCGGGTCGAGCAACTCGCCGCTGATCATCCTCGACGGCGTGGAGGTGTTGAGCAACATGCTCAACAACATGCCTCCCGAGTCGATCGAGTCGTTCTCGGTGCTCAAGGACGCCCAGGCGACCTCGGTCTACGGTTCGCGCGGCGCCAACGGCGTCATCCTCATCAACACGAAAAACGGCCGCAACTCGGAGAAGATGAACGTCTCGGTCCGTCTGGAAAACACCTTCTCGATGCCCACGATGGTACAGCAGGTGGCCGACGGCGTGACCTACATGCAGCTCTACAACGAGGCCGTCTTCAACACCGCCAAGGAGACCGGAACGCTCCACGCCTACCAGCCGTTCTACTCGGCCGACAAGATCAACGGCACGAAGGCGGGGCTCAACAAGTACCTCTATCCGAACAACGACTGGTACGACCTGATGTTCAAGGATTTCTCGGTCAACCAGAACCTCAACCTCAACATCCGCGGCGGCGGCCGTAAGGTCAGCTACTTCCTCAACGCAGCGGTCTCGAACGAAAACGGCATCATCGCCGACATCGAGCAGAACCCCTACGACGTGAAGATGAACCACCAGAAATACATCTTCCAGAGCAACGTCAGCGCCAACATCACCAAGACGACGGTCGTCGGCATCAAGGTCAACGCCCAGCTGGAGTACAACACCCGCCCGATCGAGGACATCGGCAACCTGTTCTACTACTCGATGCGCGCCAATCCGGTGCGTTTCCCGGCCACGCTCCCGGCCGAGGAGGGCGACACGTTCGTGCGCTACGGCAACAACGCCTCGTGGGACACCGGCACCACCGACCTCAACCCGCTGGCCAAGCTGTCCCGCGGCTACGGCAAGCGCTACTACTCCTACATGACGACGGCCTTCACGCTGGACCAGAACCTGGATTTCTTCACCAAGGGCTTGAGCGCCAACCTCACGGCGTCATTCTACAACTACACCTATTCGGCGACCTACCGCACGGCAACCCCCTATTATTTCAAGGTCGAGGACGGCAGTTCGCTCAACCCCGACGGCACGGCCAATCTCATCACCAACTCGATCGGCGACACGGGCACGACCTACCTGACCAGCACCGACGGCAACGGCGGCCACCGCCGCTACGCACTGCAAGCCTCGCTGAACTACGCCCGCAAATTCGGCAAACACGACGTGGGAGCCATGTTCGTCTACCGCATGAACGAGAAGAAGAACAACATCGCCGGCACGAGCGAGGAGAACCTGCTGCCCTACCGCGAGCAGGGCATGGCGGGCCGCGTGACCTACGGATTCGACAACCGCTACCTGTTCGAGGCCAGCTTCGGCTACAACGGCTCGGAGAACTTCGCTCCCGGCAAACGCTGGGGTTTCTTCCCCTCGGCGGCGGCCGGCTGGGTGATCTCCAACGAGTCGTTCTGGGACGGCATCCGCAAGACGGTCAGCAACCTGAAGATCCGCGTATCGTACGGTCTGGCGGGCAACGACGCCTTGGGCGAGCGCTTCCCCTACCGCTCCATCGTGGCCATGGGCGAAGAATCGGGATTCTACTACAACTGGAACTCCCAGGGCAAAGGCCCGAAGATCACCACCTACGGCAACCCCAACGCGACGTGGGAGGAGGCCAAGAAACTCGACGTCGGTCTCGAACTGGGACTGTTCAACGCGCTGAACATCGAAGCCGCCTACTTCACCGAAGACCGTACGGGCATCTTCATGCGGCGCACCTCGCTGCCTTCGTCGACGGGCCTGCTGGGCGTTACGCCCTACGGCAATATCGGACGTGTGAAATCGCACGGCGTCGACCTTTCGGCCGTCTACAACAAGCAGTTCAACAAGGACTGGTCGCTGAGCCTGCGCGGCACGTTCACCTTCTCGCGCAACGAAGTGGTCGAGAAGGATGAAGGCGACCTGATGTACGACTACATGTCGGTCGTGGGACATCCGGTCAACGCCATCACCGGCGTGCTGGTCGCCGACGGGCTGTTCACCTCGCAGGAGGAGATCGACAACTCGCCCAAACAGCAGTTCGGCAACTACACGGTCGGCGACATCAAGTACCGCGACCTGAACGGCGACGGCATCGTCGACGGCAACGACGTGACGACGGCCGGCAGCCCGACCGTTCCCGAAATCCAGTACGGCATCGGCGCGACGGTGAAATGGCGCAGGCTCGACTTCTCGTTCATGTTCCAGGGCGCATCCAACGTATCGCTGCGGATGTACAACATGCACCCGTTCTGCGACGCCTCGCACTTCGGCTACGGCATCACGCAGTACATCGCCGACAACCACTGGTCGGAGGACAACAACCGCGCCGACGCGGCCTATCCGCGCCTGACCTCGCAGTTAAGCTCCAACAACACCCAGAGTTCGACCTTCTACATCCACGACGCCAAATACCTGCGTCTGAAAACCGTGGAGCTGGGCTACACCATCAAGAAACTCCGCGTCTACCTGTCGGGCAACAACCTCTTCGTCATCTCCCCGTTCGACTACTGGGACCCCGAAAAGGGCGGCGGCCACGGCCTGTCCTACCCGTTGCAGCGGACGGCGAAAATCGGCGTTCAATACCAATTCTAATCCAAAAGAAGATACCGTTATGAAAAAAATAGCAATGGCGTTAGCCCTCCTTCTCGCGGCCGCATCCTGCGATTTCCTGGATGTCGTTCCCGAGGGCAGTCCCACGCAGGACGACATCTACAAGACCCAGGCCCAGGCCGAAAAGATGCTCTTCATGGTCTACGGCAAGTGCCCCGACCTGTTCCATGCGCAGGCCATGCCCGACCTGAGCGGCGGCGACGACCTGATTTCGAGTTACTACGGATCGGTGCGTTATTTCTCGTGGAAGAGCCTCGTATACGCCACCTCGCAGGAGTCCCCGACGAACACCTACTTCAACATGTGGGGAACGACCTCGGGACTTCCGACGGGTAACTACTCGTACAACATCTACGAAGGCATCCGTTATGCCTACAACTTCCTGAACAACATAGGTTCTGTTCCCGACATCTCGGAGGCCAACCTGCGCTACTGGTCGGGCGAGGCGCACTTCCTGATCGCCCACCTGCACCAGATCCTGCTGGAGTACTACGGTCCGATCGTACTGGCCCGGGAGGAGATCGACCTGAATGCGCCGGCCAGCAGCGTGAACGTGCCGCGCAGCACCTACGACGAGTGCGTCAATTTCATCGAGGAGGAGTTCCGCAAGGCCGCCGACATGCTGCCCGACTACTGGGGTCCCATCGCGTACGGCCGCGCCATCAAGGCCACGGCGCTGGCCTACCGCGCCCGCCTGCTGCTCTACGCCGCATCGCCGCTGGTGAACGGCAATTCGGAATTCTACGCCGATTTCGTCAACAAGGACGGCACGCACCTGATCAACCAGACCTACGACGCCGAGAAGTGGAAACGCGCGATGGACGCCGCCAAGGAGGCTATCGACTGCGTGGAGGCTTCGAAGGAAACGGGAGCCTACACGATGGACGACCGCCAACTGGGCCTCTCCGTGTCGAAAAGCACCAGCACGACCGACCCGTTCGAACTGGGGCGCGCCAACTACACCTACATCTTCACCGGCGACGGCAACGCGACACAGTTCTTGAACCAGAACGAGTACCTGATGAGCCTGAACAAGTCGGGCTCGATCACCTACACGCAGAAGCAGTTCGGCTGCCACCTGGCCAACAACTACACGAAGGTGTCGGGCGCCTACCGCGGCTATTTGTGCCCGACGTTCGAGGCCGTCCAGATGTATTACACCCGGAACGGACTTCCGTGGGAGGACGACCCCGAGACGAAGGACATCGACCCGCTGGCCTACAACAAGGCGGCCGGGACGGTCGAGATGCACCTCCACAAGGAGCCGCGCTTCTACGCGTCGGTGGGTTACGACCGGGGCACGTACCGCTTCAACGGCGGCAAAATGACCATCAAGGCGCACAAGGGCGAGCCGCAGGGCTTCACCGGCAACTACGACAACGAATACCAGTCCTACAACGGTTATTTCTGCCAGAAATGGGTCAACGAACAGTCGAAGATGACGCTCAACTCAAGCGGAAACTACTCCGTCAGCACCTACATGAGCTACGTCTTCCCCTACATGCGCATCGCCGAGCTGTACTTAAGCTACGCCGAAGCCGACTTCGAGTACGACGGCACGTTGAGCGACTACGGCTACGAGTGCCTGAACAAGATCCGCTCGCGCTGCGGCCTTCCGACGTTCCAGGATTCGTGGAGCAGGGCCGGCGGCATCCCCTCGGGCCAGAAGCTGCGCGACATCATCCGCCGCGAACGTTCGATTGAATTCATGCTGGAAGGACGCCGTTTCCACGACATCCGCCGCTGGAAGATCGCCGAAGAGTGCCTGCGCCCCATCCCGAAGGCCTGGAACATCGAGGGCGACACGCCCGAGAAGTTCTACAAGCTGGTCGACATGAAGGAGAACGACACGCGCATCTTCACCACGCCGAAACACTACTGGCTGGCGATCCCCAACTCGCAGCTCAACATCAACGGCCAGCTGGTTCAGAATCCGGGTTATTAACCATTAGCGAAAAGAAACGACCATGAAAAAGCTATTTTTAGCGCTCGCGCTGTCGGCGGCAGCCTGCCTGGCCGGGTGCTCCGACAACGAAGAGATCGGATACGACATCGGCTCGAAAGTGCTGATCCCGAAAAACGGCCTGCAACAGGTCGCCCTGACGGCCGATGCCGCAGCGATCGACTACGAGGTGTGGATCTACCGGAGCGGCTACAACGAAGGCGGTTCGACGGCCGCACTCTCGGTCGACGCCGAAGCGCTGGCCGCCTACAACAAGGCCAACGGTACGGCTTACGTGCTGATGCCCGAAGCCTGCTACGACCTCCCGACCGCCGCCGTGCGGCTCGACAACAACGCCCACACCGCGAAGATCGGCATTCGGATCGACGTCTCGGCGATCACGGCGGACAGTCGCTGCGTGCTGCCCGTTTCGGTCGGCAGTCCCGACACGGAGGTGAACGCGGCGGCCGCCACGGTGCTGATCTTCCCGGTCCGCCCCGCGACGGAGAAGCCTGAAAACGCCCAATGACCCGGCCGGATCAATCAACTGAAAAATTAACCATATAACCTTCCTAATATGAAAAAAGGTTTTTTATCGTTTTTTCTGTTCACGGCTTTCGCCCTGGCGCTCTGCCCGTCGTGCAAAGACGACGAGACGGCCGAATGGAAAAACGTCGCTTTCTCGGTAGCGTCCAACCTCGCCCCCGAAAACGGGACCATCCCCTACCAAGGGAGCACGGTCGTGTTCACCGTAACGACCGACGGCAAATGGACCTATGCGATAGACCAGAGCAAGACCGACTGGTTCACCCACCCCACCGTCGACGGCATGACGCTGGCGATTCTGATTCCGGAAAACACCGTGAGCAGGGAGCGCTCCGGCGTGGTCCGGTTCATCTCGGTCTCGGACCCCACGCTGGTCGAGGAGTTCACCATCACGCAGGAACCCGGACCTGTGCCGCCCGAAGCGCCGAAAGCCGACCTGCTCGACGTTGTCTTCCACGCCGACGGCACGGCCGAGGACGTATCGCCGCTCAAGAACGAGGTGCTCTCCTACCCCGGCACGGCGCTGACCTGCTATTACCACGACGTCTACAAGCGCATCGTGACCAACTACACGCACACCCCGGGGCAGGGTTCCCGCAAGGATTCCTATTACCGGGTGGACTACTACACGAACGAGACGTTCAAGCAGGGTCTGGACGACGGCCACACGCTGGAGGTCGTCCTGCGTTCGAACCGCAACGACGGCACGAAGGAGTACAAGCCCTTCTCGGCGCATGAAGCCGGCGGCACGGGTTTCCTGATCTGCAAGGAGGGCCAGGGAGGCCATCCGGCCTGCATCACGTTCCTGCCCAATGTGAGCACCACGGGCAAAAGCACGTGGCGCTGGGCGCAGAGCGACGTGACGCCCGAACCGGGCCGCTACTACCACGTCGTGGGCGTCTGGGACAAAACCGCCGAGAAAGCCTATATCTACGTGGACGGCCAACTCAAGGGCACGGCCGACGCTCCGGGCGAACTGATCCACGCCAAAGACGGCGCACGGTGGTTCGCGCTGGGCGGCGACTCGGCCGTAGGCTCGATGGGCAACGCATGGAACGGCGAAGTGGTTCTGGCCCGCGTCTTCGACGACGCGCTGACCGGGGACCAGATCGCCCTGCTCTACCAGGATGCGGCGTTCGCCGGCCAGACGCCCGTGGAATTCGCACTCTCGAACCTCACCTACCTGACCAGGTGCGAGATCGGCGCAGACTACACCTATACGGTCTACGGCAACGGTTTCGCAGCCGGCGACAAGGTGAAGTTCACCTCGGCGGCCAACGTGACCGCAGCGTTCACGGCCGACGCCGCATTCACCGAAGCCTCCGGCGACAATACCCTTCAGTCGCTGGCAGTGACCCTCCCCTCGGGGATTCCCGCCGGAACGGGCCGGTATTTCATGGCGCTCGTCCGCAACGGCAGCCAATACCCGCTCGGCACGGTCGAATTCACCGTCTGCGACAATCCCTCCGTCTCGATGCCCCGGATCATCGCGCACCGCGGCCAGCATCAGGACGGCGTGGAGAATTCGACCGAGAATTCGATCGCTGCCCTGACCAACGCCCAGAAACTGGGCATCCACGGCGCCGAGTTCGACGTCTGGATCACCGCCGACGACGTGCCGGTGATCAACCACAACGCGACGGTGGCAGGCAGCGACCTGCGGATCGAAGAGAGCGCCTATGCACAGATCAGGGACCTCACGCTGGCCAACGGCGAAAAACTGCCGACGCTTGACGCCTATCTGGAGCAGGGCGCCAAGGACGCTTCGATGAAACTGATCTGCGAAATCAAGACCCACAGTTCGGCTGCAAGCAACACGCGGGCCGTCAACGCCGTCGTGGCCGCCGTCAAGGCGAAGTCGATGGAGACGCGGGTCGATTACATCGCCTTCGACTACGAGGTCTGCAAGCAGCTCCGGGCGGCCATGCCCGCGGCCGGCGTACAGTACCTGGGCGGCGACAAGGCTCCGGCCGAAGTCGCGGCGGACAAGCTCTCGGGCATCGACTACCAGTATTCGACCGTGCTTTCGAAAAAACCCGAGTGGGTGACGGAAGCCCACGCCGGCGGAATCGAGGTCAACGCCTGGACGGTCAATTCGACGGCCGACATGATGGCCTGCATCGCGCTGGGTGTCGACTACATCACCACCGACAACCCCGCCACGCTGAAAAAACTGCTGGAGACACCGTTCGTCACAGCCCCGAAATAACCGCGGAGGCTCCGTTTCGGATTTCTGGATTCGCAGGCCGGACGATTGTCCGGCCTGCGTTCTTTGCGGAATCCGCGTTTTTTTATTAGTTTTATACCCGAAATCAACCTTATACGACAACCCTGCAATGAAGAAACTTTTGGTATTGGCATGGGCCGGCGCTGCGTTGCTGTCCGGCGGCATGCTCCGGGCGGAAAACATCCTCCTCTCGACCCGGAATTCCTCGCTGCTGCTGACGGCAGAAAAAGGCAAAACCCCTCTGTTCCAGTATTTCGGAG
>ENA-OZAB01001308-OZAB01001308.1-human-gut-metagenome-genome-assembly--contig:-NODE-1308-length-10437-cov-7.707860_pt1 | contig 10437 bp, 10 predicted proteins | sample MGYA00243297_ERZ653491 | MGnify/ENA primary metagenome ERZ653491 (study PRJEB26926, sample SAMN06165154) | human gut metagenome | biome: ENVO:00009003; feature: ENVO:2100002; material: ENVO:00002003... | reverse complement strand
GGGCTCGGAGATGTGTATAAGAGACAGCTCGAGAAAGGTGGCATGGTCATCGAGCCGACGAGCGGCAACACGGGCATCGGCCTCGCCGCGCTGGCGGCGGTCCTGGGCTACAGGGCCGTCATCGTCATGCCGGACAGCATGAGCCCCGAGCGGATAAAACTCATCGCGGCCTACGGCGCCGAGGTCGTCCTCACTCCGGGCGCTGAGGGCATGGCCGGCGCCGTGGCGAAGGCGGATGAGATCGCCGCCGCGAACCCCGGCAGCATAGTCGCGGGCCAGTTCTCGAACCCCGCGAATCCCCGCGCACATTACGAGACCACCGGCCCCGAGATATGGCGCGATACGGACGGGGACATCGCCGCCTTCGTCGCGGGCGCAGGCACCGGCGGCACGATAACGGGCGTCGGCCGCTACCTCAAGGAGCAGGACCCCTCCATCCGCATCGTTGCCATGGAGCCGGCCTCCTCCCCGCTGCTGACTCGCGGATACGCCGGTCCTCACGCCATTCAGGGCATAGGCGCGAACTTCGTCCCAGAGGCGCTGGATACCTCTGTCTATGACGAGGTCGTCACGGTCACAGACGAGGACGCTCTCGCGGCCATGCGCGAGCTGGCGGTGAAGGAGGGGCTGCTCTGCGGCGTGTCCTCCGGCGCGGCGGCCTTCGCGGCGCGCGAGCTGGCGCAGCGCCCGGAGTTTCAGGGCAAAAACATCGTCTGTCTCCTGCCCGACACGGGTGAGAGATACCTGAGCATCATGTGAGGTGCGGTATGAAACGGCTGTTTTTCATAATAAACCCGGTAGCGGGCCGGGGCATGTACAAGCAGGGCCTGGGCGAAGCGCTCTACACCCTGCACTCGGCGGGCTACGAACCTACGCTCCGCTTTACGACCCGTGCGGGCGAGGCGATAGAGCTGGCACGGCTTTCCGCGGGCTATGACCTCGTCTGCTGCCTCGGCGGGGACGGGACTCTCTCCGAGGTCACCTCCGGTCTCATGTCCCTCGCGCCGGAGGAGAGGCCGCCGATAGGCTACTTCCCCCTCGGTACAGCCAACGACGTGGCCACCACGCTCAAGCTCCCCAAGAACGACCCGGCCGCCGTCGCCCGCCGCATAGCTGAGGGCAGCCCCCTGGCCTGGGACGTCGGCGTTTTCGGGGAGGACAGATATTTCACCTACGTCGCGGCATTCGGCGCCTTCACGGACGTCAGCTACGAGACGCCGCAGCAGTCGAAGCAGGCGCTCGGCCACCTTGCCTATCTGCTCGAGGGTATGAACCGCCTTCCCAAGCTGCCGCACTACCGCACGCGGGTGGAGCTGGACAGCAGCGTTGTCGAGGGCGACTATATCTTCGGCGGAGTGACAAATTCCACCTCCGTCGCCGGACTCGTTAAGCTGGACCCGGACATGGTCGCCCTGGACGACGGACAGTTCGAGGTCGCGCTCGTGAAATACCCCGCCACGCTGGCAGACCTGAACGCTCTGGTCGCCCAGGCCGTTTCAAAGAACTACAACGGCGAGATGATGACGATCGCCAAGGCCTCGAGCGTCCGCTTCACCTTTGCGGACCCCGTCCCCTTCACGCGGGACGGAGAGCCCGGCGGAGTCCACACGGACGTGAGGATACAAAACTCCCGGGCCGCAGTCAGGATCATCGTTTGAACACATGCCCTCCGCGCAGTTTGTTGTTGCCGCGGAGGGTATTTTTGTGTATTATGGTTATAACATTCAGAAAGGAGGCCTGAGAGCTTGGAGTTCAACCGGAAAAACGTGCGCATGATCCTGCTCATCATCGCCTTCGCCGTCGTGCTGTATACCGCCGCGCAGAACCTCGCCTCGGTCTACGGCGCTGTCAAGACGGTGTGGAACGTGTTCGGTGTCGTCATAACGGGCCTGGCCATGGCCTTCGTGCTCAACGTACCGCTGAAGCTCTTTGAGGACCGCGTGTTCTACGGCATGTCCGAGGACAGGCGCCCGCTGGTGCGGCGGCTCAGGCGGGCCGTATCTCTGGTCTGCGCGCTGGTCGTCAGTCTTGGCGTCATAGTCATCCTCATAGCCGTCGTTCTGCCCCAGCTCACCCAGACCGTGACGGAAGTCGCCGCCAGGCTTCCCGAATATATCAGCGCGGTCGTCAACTGGATAAATGAATTCCTGGCCAAATTCGATATTGAGATAGAAGCCCTGAAGGAGTTCACCGTGGATTGGGAAAAGGTCTTTAAAGACCTCAGCACCTACCTCAAGGAGGGCAACGTCATAAACACCGCCACGGACGTCGGCACGGCCGCTGCAAGCACCGTCATGAACACCTTCCTCGGCCTCGTTGTCGCCGTCTACGTGCTCGCGCAGAAAGAGCGGATAGGCCGCTTCACGCGCCGCTGCATAGACGCTTTTCTGCCCAAGCGTGCCTCTTCCGCCATCAGCCGCGTCGCCTCCATGGCCTCGGAGACCTTCTCCAGCTTCGTCGCCGGGCAGCTGGCAGACTCCTGCATCCTGGGCATCCTCTGCTATATCTGTATGCTCATCTTCCGCTTCCCCTACCCGGAGGTCATCTCCGTGGTCATTGGTGTGACCTCGCTGGTGCCTATGGTCGGCTCCTTCATAGGTGAGGTCATCGGAGCACTGCTCATCCTCATCGTCAGTCCGCTCAAGGCCCTGCTCTTCGTGATCATGGTTCTGGCCATCCAGCAGGTGGACGGCGCCTTTATTTACCCGAGGATAGTCGGCAAGTCCGTCGGGCTGCCGGGAGTGGCGGTATTCTGCGCCGTCATCGTCGGCGGCAACATTGCAGGCGTACTGGGCGCCGTCATGGGCGTCCCCGTCTGCGCGGTGCTCTATGCCCTGCTGAAGGAGGCGGTCGCGTCCCGGTTGGAGGGCCGCAGGACGGATAAGCCCCTGGTATAAGGTCTGACCAAAACTTATGTGCATATCGACAAAAATTAGCAAAGCTCCCGTTTTCCTTGAAAACACGGGGGCTTTGTGATATATTTTTAGCAAAGGGTGTGATTTGACCTCACGCCCGTTGACCGGAGCGGTACTCCGTCTCCGGCAGTATTGTCATTCAAAACATGCGGCATGCTCCTGGGCAAGGGTATGCCGCGGCTTGGAACGAGCGGGAGAACGCCTGCCGTGACAGCAAAGTCAAAGACGCCGGTGTGCGTCCTGGTTTTTGCGGGAACCGGGAGCTGTGCGCCGCTTCCCACGTCTGAGTCGGAGCTGAACGGCCCCGCAACATTCCACGTGGAAGAGGACACGCGGCAGAATGAACGCTTTGCCGCGTGTCCTTTTCAACGCCGCTCTTGCCTCGGGCGGAGTTCTGTGTTATCATTGGTTAGACCAGCATGCGCGGAAGGTGGCGTAAACCATGGAATTCGGACAGATAGTCGCTCCAACGATAAAGGAGCTCTTCATTGAGCGCATAGAGGGCCTGATCTTCTCCGGCGCTCTCAAGCCCGGCGATAAGCTGCCTTCGGAGCGGGACCTCGCCGAGCAGATGAAGATAAGCAAAACCATCGTACACCTGGGCCTGGAGGACCTGGCCCGAATGGGCTTTATAAACGTGACGCCAAGACGGGGTACCGTGGTGGCGGACTTTGCCGAGACCGGCAACCTTGAAACGCTCAACGCCATCCTGCGCTACAACGGCGGCAAGCTGGACCGGCAGATGGTTGTCTCCATCGTTGAATTGCGCAGCGCAATAGAGGGCGGCGCGCTCATACGCCTTGGCAGGAACCATAGCCAGCAGGATATGGAAGAGCTGAGGGAAATGATGCGCCAATTTGAGGAGGCCAGCCGGCTCTCGCCGGACATTCCGGCCGTCGCTGCGGCGCTCGCGCGCTTCCATTACAAGATCTGCACTCTCTCCGGCAATCAGCTCTTTCCGCTCATCATGAACGCCTTCCGCGGAGTGGGCAGCATACTCTGGGAATCCTCAGCCCGGTTCTGGGGTGAGGCCGCGCTCTACGAGCAGGGAATGAAGATCATCACGATGATAGACGAAGGCCGCGGAGAGGACGCTGCGGCTTACCTGCAATCGCTCTTTGAACATTATCTTGAAAATATATGACCGCTTGAGCAGACTTTTTTAGCCGCGGCCCCGTCTACTATTACCGGGCCGCGGCTTTTTGCTGCCTTCCGCGAATTAAAGAGATTTTAAAGAAAAATTCACGAATCGGTCAAAGAAATGATGCAATTTTGATGCATTCAGGGAGTAAGCTGTGCACACAGTCAAGAAGGGGAGGGACGGCGATGAAAAAGCTGTTTGCGCTTCTGTCGGCGCTCATATTGAGCCTCACGCTGCTTTCGGGCTGCGGCGCGGATGAACGCGGCGGCCAGAGCACCGCGGTAAACAGCACGGTGTCCAGGATGCCGAGGACCGTCGTTTCGCTCTAGACTGCTTAACATACATACTTTTTCCCTCCTGATTGGTCACGCTTTCAGGAAACTCCTCTCACCCCCCATACCCCAAACCTGAAAAAAGCAAGGTCCTCCGGCCAGTTACAAAGACCGGGGGATCTTGCTTTTCATATGTGTGCGGAGCCGAGGTAGCTCTCCAGGATGAGAGCGGCGGCCAGGGCGTCCACGTTTTTCTTGTGTTTTTTCTCGCGCTTGCCGTTGGCGGAGAGGATGGCGTGCGCCTCCACGCTGCTGCGCCGCTCGTCCCAGAGCCGTACCTCCAAACCTGTTCGCTCACGCAGGAGCTCCGCAAAGGCGCGGCTTTTTTCCGCGCGCGGCCCCTCTGTGCCGTCCATGTTCTTCGGCAGGCCGAGGACTATCCTGCCGGCGCCGCGAGTCCGGCACTCGTCCGCTATTCGCCCGGCCAGGCGCTCCGGGTCCCACTCCTCCACCGTAAAGGCCTCGCCGCAGAGGACGCCGCCCAGGTCGGAAAAGGCCAGGCCCGTCCGTCTGTCTCCGTAGTCCACCGCCAGGACCCTCATGCTCAGGCCCCCTTTCCCAGGATGTGCTCGCGCACAGCCCCGGACATATACAGGGAGCCGACCGAACAGACCATGCCGTCCTCCCCCGCCAGGGCAATGGCCCTGTCCACGCCGGCGGCTATGCTCTCCGCCGCCTCGGCGGGAACGCCGCGCCGGAGTATCTCCGCGCAGAGCTCCGCCGCGTCCAGCGCCCTCTCGGAGTCCGGGCGCACGCAGACCACCTGCGAGGCGCAGGGCAGAAGGATGTCCAGCATCTCGCCCCAGGCCTTGTCCGCCAGGACGCCCATGAGCAGCACGCGCCTCTTCCCGGGGAAGCAGCGCCGCAGCGCCGCGGCCGTGGCTGTCACACACTGGGGGTTGTGTCCCCCGTCCACGACGAAGTACGGGGACCTGGAAACTATCTCAAACCTCGCGGGCCAAACCGTCCGCTCCAGGCCGCGGGCTATCGCTTCCTGTGGTATTCCGAGGAGCCGCGCCGCCGTCACGGCGACCGCCGCATTTTTCAGCTGGTGCTCGCCCAGCAGGCGGATGTGGTATGTCTCGCCCTCAAAGCGGAAGCTCTGGCCCTCCAGGTCCTCCGATATCGGCTCCAGACGGGAGAAGTCCGCAAAATGCAGCTGCGTCCCGGTCCTCTCAGCGGCATCTATCAGCACACTTGCAACAGATTCGGTCTGGAGATAGGCCGCCGCGGGACCGCCCTTGAAGATCCCGGCCTTTTCCGCGGCTATGAGCTCCGCCGTGGCGCCGAGGACCTCCGTGTGGTCCAGGCCGATGTTGGTTATGACGGCGCAGTCCGGCCTGGGTATGACGTTCGTAGCGTCCAGCCTGCCGCCCATGCCGACCTCCAGGACGACATAGTCGCAGCCCTCGTGCGCGAACCACCAGAAGGCCGCTGCCGTCAGGAGTTCGAACTCCGTGCAGGGCTCAGCCATACCCTCCGCCGCGCGCTGCAGGGAGCTCACGGCCTCAGCCAGGCCCTCCCTGGGCATTTCCGCCCCGTCCACGCGCATCCGCTCCGTCACGCGGAGCAGGTGGGGCGAGGTATAGAGCCCCGTCCTGTATCCGGCGCTCGTCAGCATGGATGCCAGCATTGCGCTGGTCGAACCCTTGCCGTTAGTCCCCGCGACGTGTACGAAGCGGCATTTCCGTTCCGGATTCCCCAGTCGCGCCAGCAGCTCCGAGATGCGCTCCAGGCCCGGCTTTATGCCCAGCCAGGACACGCCCTCCAGGTATTTTTCTGCCTCTGCGTAGTTCATTTGTTCTTCGGCACGAGCTTTTCCTTGCCGCCCATGTAGGGACGCAGCACCTCGGGGATGTCCACCGTGCCGTCCGCATTGAGGTTGTTCTCAAGGAAGGCGATGAGCATCCTCGGCGGGGCAACGCAGGTGTTGTTCAGCGTGTGCGCCAGATAGAGCTTGCCGTCCTCGCCGCGCACGCGGATCTTGAGCCTGCGCGCCTGAGCGTCGCCCAGGTTCGAGCAGCTGCAGACCTCAAAGTACTTGCCCTGCCTCGGGCTCCAGGCCTCGATGTCGCAGCTCTTGACCTTGAGGTCCGCCAGGTCGCCCGAGCAGCACTCGAGCTGGCGCACGGGGATGTCCAAACTTCTGAACAAATCCACAGAGTTGCGCCAGAGCTTTTCATACCAGTCCATGCTCTCCTCCGGACGGCAGAGGACGATCATCTCCTGCTTTTCAAACTGGTGTATGCGGTAGATGCCGCGCTCTTCCAGGCCATGTGCGCCCTTTTCCTTGCGGAAGCAGGGGGAATAGCTGGTCAATGTCAGCGGCAGCTCAGCTTCGGGGATGATCTGGTCGATGTACCGGCCAATCATCGAGTGCTCGGAGGTGCCGATGAGATAGAGGTCCTCGCCCTCTATTTTGTACATCATCGCGTCCATCTCCGGGAAGGACATTACGCCCTCCACCACGTTGCCATGGATCATGAAGGGCGGGATGACATAGGTGAAGCCCCTGTCTATCATAAAATCGCGGGCATAGGCCAGGACGGCCTCATGCAGGCGCGCGATGTCACCAACGAGATAGTAAAAGCCGTTGCCGGAGACGCGGCGCGCAGCGTCCAGGTCTATGCCGCCGAAGCTCTCCATGATCTCCGTGTGATAGGGGATGTCAAACTCTGGGGCCTTGGCCTCGCCGAAGCGCTGAACTTCCACATTATGGCTGTCATCCGGGCCGATCGGTACGCTGGGGTCTATCATTTGCGGGATGCGGAGCATGGCGGAGCGCAGCTTTTCCTCCAGCTCTGCCTCCTGGGCTTCCAGCGCGGCCAGGCGCTCTGCGTCGGCCTTGACCTGGGCCTTCACCGCCTCGGCTTCTTCGAGCTTGGACGGGTCCTTCTTCGCCTGGCCCATGAGCATGCCGACCTTCTTGGACAGCGCGTTTCTCGAGGCCCTCAGCTCATTTGCCTCGGTTATAGCGGCCCTGAGCCTGGCGTCGCAGTCTATCGCCTCATCCACCAGCGGCAGCTTCGCGTCCTGGAATTTTTTGCGTATGTTCTCGCGCACCGCTTCCGGGTTCTCGCGCACAAATTTGATGTCAAGCATGTATCTTTCCCCTCATTCCTCTTTATTTAAGCCTGCGAGCGCCTCAATAAGCCTCTCGCGGTCGTCAGCGCCGTAGTATTCCAAAACAATGCGTCCCTTTTTGCCGTTCTCGCTAAGCAGCACGCGTCTGCCGAGAGCTCTCTCCAGCCTGCGTGTGACCTCTGCGGCATAGTCCACCCTGATGCCGACCTCATCCTGCTTCAGCCGCGGGGGTTTCATCAGGCGTTTTGCAAGCTCCTCTGTCCGGCGGACAGAGAGTCCGTTCTTCATCACCTGCCGCGCCGCGTCTATCTGCAGCTCCTCCGGCTTCACCGGCACGAGCGCGCGAGCGTGTCCGGCAGAGAGCAGGCCCTGCTCCACAAATTGCAGCACCTCCGGCGCCAGAGAGAGCAGCCTGAGCGCGTTGGCCACTGCCGGGCGCGACTTGCCAACCCTCTGTGCGGCCTCGTCCTGCGTCAGGCCGTATTCCTCCATCAGAGTCCGGTAGCCTTGAGCCTCCTCAACGGGATTCAGGTCCTCCCTCTGCAGGTTCTCAACCAGGGCCAACTCAGTTGCCAGCCTGTCATCCGCCTCTATTATCCGAGCAGGTATCTCATTCAAGCCGGCCATCCTAGCGGCACGCCAGCGTCGTTCACCTGCTATAAGCTGATAGTAGCCCGAATCCAGCTTTCTCACAGTCACAGGCTGTATCAGGCCGTATTCACGAATGGACTCTGCGAGTTCCGCCAGCGCCTCCTCGTCGAACAGTGTTCTTGGCTGATTTTCTCTGGGCTCAACTTTGGCTATGGGCAGCTGCTTTATTGAGTCGTGTTCCTCCTCAGCCCTTGTGCTCTCTCCGAAGAGTATGTCGAGGCCTGTGCCGAGGCCCTTTTTTGCCGCCATGCTCACTCCTCCCTCCGTATAAATTCGTCGGCAAGGTGCAGATATGCTCTGCTGCCCTTTGAAATGCGGTCATATTTTATTACTGGCTCTCCGTGGCTCGGCGCCTCAGCTATCCTGACGTTGCGCGGTATGCGCGTTTTGTAAACCGAAGTACCAAAGAATTTCTCGACCTCTGCGGCGACCTGCTCGGAGAAATTTGTGCGCTGGTCAAACATAGTAAGCACAATGCCCTGTATCTCCAATCCGGGGTTAAGCCGCTTTTTTGTCAATTTTATTGTGGTCATGAGGTCGGCTATCCCCTCCAGCGCATAGTACTCGCACTGGACCGGTATCAGCACCGAATCCGCTGCTGCAAGGGCGTTTACGGTGAGCAGTTCGAGTGAAGGGGGGCAATCTATGAATATGTAGTCATAGTCCTCGCGCAGAGCGAGCAGCCGTGTCTTGAGCACAAACTCACGGTTTTCTTCTTCAACAAGCTCTACGCTGGCGCCAGACAGCTCCTTGTTTGAAGGCAGCACGTCTCCGAAGTTTGTCTTTACAATGCAATCTGAGGCAGGCGCGCCACGCAGCAGGAGGTCATAGACGTTCGGCATCTTGTCCTTGGAGACCCCCATCCCGGAAGTGCTGTTGCCTTGGGGGTCACAGTCCGCCAGCAGGACCTTTCTGTTGCGTTTTGCAAGCGCGGCGCAGAGGTTTACGCAGGTCGTAGTCTTGCCTACGCCGCCTTTTTGATTTGCAACGGCTATTATCTTGCCCATGTCTAATCCCTCTTTTCTGTGACAATGATTATAGCAGTTCAACGGCCTCAATTCAATATGTTTCACGTGAAACGGCGGGCTTCGCCCTGTTTCACGTGAAACAATTCATGACTTCAGCATGTCTATATCCGCAATGGTCAATCCCTCATGGAGCGCAAGATTTATGCCGTAGCCGATCAACTTTGCCACATCACGCACGGAGCTGTCAATATCTCGCGGTGTGACAAACATACCAGCAGCATCAGGCGAGTCTGAGAACGCCGAAGCGTCCACGACCGTAGGCACACCAATAGCCAAAACTGGCAAGCCGAGCGAGGCCTTATTGACCGCGGCCCTGTCATTTCCGACGCCGGAACCGGGAACTATACCAGCATCTGTGAGCTGTACAGTTCTGCAGAGTCTGTCCAAAGAAGCGGAGGCCAAGGCGTCAACAGCTATGAGTCGGGCAGGGTCTGCAGCGCTGCACGCCGAGCGCAGCAGTTCAGCCGACTCTATACCCGTGGCGCCCAGGACGCCAGGCTTAACAGCGCAAACGTTGGAGAATCCTGCAAAGTCCTCGGGCATACTGCGTTTCAGGTGGCGTGTGGCGATCACGGAGTTCACGGCCAGGGGCCCCACAGCGTCCGGTGTCATTTCATCGTTACCCAGGCCCGCAACCAAGGTGCCTTTGCCGCTGTCGGGTCCGAGCAGCTCACGTATAAGGTCGGCAATCAGATTCGCAGCATCCTCAAATGCGTCTGAGGCTCGTCCGACAAGCGGCTCGAGACCGAGGGTAAGGTATTTGCCTATAGGTTTACATAATGCCTTTTCGCCCTCCTCATCGAGAATCTCGACAACGGTCACATCGAAGCCGTTGCGAGACTCTTCGGAGGCTCGCACACCGCGCAGTCTGCCGGAATCCGGCGTAAGTTCACGCTGTTCTGCGGCGAGGTCAGTTCTGAAGCGTCTGTCCATTGTTCTCTCACATCTCCAAAACACAAGATGCTGTATATTTTGGCTTTTAGCCGGCGAGCTATGCAAAGTCTAATTAAAAATTGCAAAAAACCCTTGATTTTTGCAGGACACAATGTTACAATATCTATCCGCGGGCGAGTAACCTGTGCAATTTTATAGGAGGAGGTGGCAAACGGAAATGCCCAATATCAAGTCTGCGATGAAGCGCGACGAGAAGTCCAAGCTCGAGAACGCGAGGAACAAGGCTCAGAAAACCGCGCTCAAGACTGTTATGAAGAAGTTCGACGCGGCGGTTGCGGAGGGCAACAAGGAGGCGGCTGCCGGTACCTATAAAGTTGCTGTGAAGTCTGTCG
>ENA-OZAB01001306-OZAB01001306.1-human-gut-metagenome-genome-assembly--contig:-NODE-1306-length-10447-cov-5.510970_pt1 | contig 10447 bp, 7 predicted proteins | sample MGYA00243297_ERZ653491 | MGnify/ENA primary metagenome ERZ653491 (study PRJEB26926, sample SAMN06165154) | human gut metagenome | biome: ENVO:00009003; feature: ENVO:2100002; material: ENVO:00002003... | reverse complement strand
CGCCAAAGACGGCAGCGGAGGCCTCGTGGTTCTCGGCAACCGCGCCCTCGGTATCAATCGCCACCTGGGGCTCGTCGTCAAAGTTGGGGACGCCCTGGGGCTCGGCGGGAACGGGCTCGGCGGTCGCATCGGCAACGAGCTCGGCGTCGACCGGCACATCGCCCTCGTCAGCGCCCTCGTCCTCGGCAGCATCTTCGCCGTTCGCAGCGGCGACGGCCTCGTGAGGATCCTTGCCCTCGGCCTCGGCGCGCATGCCCAACACCAGGTTGCGCAGACCCGCGACCGTGCCTTCCACGTCGGGGGCAGGCTGGTCGGCGTGCAGGTACGCCCAGTCCATCATAAAGGTGGCCGACGACAGCGCACCAATGGCCAGTGCGTCATCGGGGCACGAAAGCTCAACCTCAAAGACGCGCTCGTCGTGCTCGCTTACGCGCGTGCGGCCGCACGAGATGCTACCGGCAAGACCGGTCTCGTTCATGAGCTCAACCGTCACGTGCTCCAGCAGGTGGCAGAGCTCGGTCTGGCCCATGCAGTCCTGGAACTCGCGACCGGAATCACCCAGGCACAGGTGCTTGGCAATCGCCGGCACCAGGTAATACACGCGCGCCGTGGCCTCGATATCCTCCGAGGTCATGAGCGGCATGCCGGGGTTCACCAGCACATGCGCGCAGATCTTGTCCTCGCTGACGGTGACCTTAAGGATGTTGAACAGGCCTGCCATAACTCTCCCCTACTCTTCCTTGCCCTACTCGTCGCCATCGTGCGGATCCACAGAGCCCGCACCCGACGCCGCCGGCTTCTCTGCCGAAGACTCGGAATCCTTCTTATCGGTTTCGGCCGGAGCGATCACGCGAATGAGCGAGATGCGCTGGCCACGCATCGACTGAACTTTAAACTTGTACCCCGCGACCTCAAACACCTCTCCGATGTCGGGCACCGAGTCGCAAAGCTCCAAAATCCAGCCGGCGATGGTCTCATAATCATCGCTTTCCTCGAGCGGCCAACCAAGCTCAATCGCGTCATCGCACGAAAAACGCCCATCAACGAGCCACTCGCGGCGCGAAAGGCGCGTGAGATACTTGTTGTCGGGGTCGAACTCGTCCTCGATCTCGCCGACGATCTCCTCGACGATATCCTCGATGGTGATAATGCCGGCCGTGCCGCCGTACTCGTCCACGACCACCACGATCTGGTCGTGCGAGGTCTGCATCTCGGACAGTAGCGGCAGGATGTCCTTGGTGTCGGGCACAAAGGTGGCGTCGCGCAAAAAGCCGGCGATGGGCTGGTCACCCTTGCCGTCGAGCGCGGGTTGGATCAGGTCCTTGATGTGCGCAATGCCGGCGACGTTGTCGGGATCCTCGTGATAGACGGGGATGCGGCTGAAGCCGGTCTGGCGCATGGTGGACAACACGTCGGCGACCGTCTCGTCGTCCTCGCACATGGTGGTGTCCACGCGCGGCACCATGACCTCGCGGGCAACGGTGTCGCCTAGGTCGAAGATCTCGTGGATCATGCGCTTTTCCTCGTCGAGCAGGTCGTCCTGCTCCGAGACCATGTACTTGATCTCTTCTTCCGAGACGTTTTGGCGGTCGTCGGCGCTCTTGATGCGCAGGATGCGGGCCAGGCCATCGGAGCAGGCGCCGGTCAGCCACACGAGCGGACGGGCGATCTTTTGGAAAAACGACAACGGTCCCACGACCTGCTTGGACACGCCCTCGGCATTGGCCAGGCCGATGCGCTTGGGGACGAGCTCGCCGATCACGATGGACACGAAGGCGACCGCGACGGTGATGATGACCGGCGCCAGGCCGCGCGCGATGGCGGAGAGCGGCGCGATGCCAAAGCTCATGAGCCACGTGGCGAGCGGGTCGGACAGACTCGTCGAGGCGACGGCGGACGAGGCGAAGCCCACGAGCGTAATGGCAACCTGGATGGTGGCGAGCAGCTGGTCGGAGTCGGCAGCCAGCTTAATGGCACGCTCGGCGCGCTTGTCGCCTTCCTCGGCCTCGTGCTCCAACACGGCGCGCTTGGCCGTGGTGAGCGCCATCTCGGACATAGAGAAGTAGCCGTTGATGAGGGTCAAAACGAGGGTGGTGATAAGGGAGATGGTTATGTCCATCGGGAGTTTCTCGAACCTCCAAGATTCGGGACGTCAGGTTAAAACGTTGATGGCGGATACGGCAATTGCACCGGCGCCCAAACGAGAACGCGGGCGCGCAGGCATGGTCGCTAGATTACGAAGAGGATCACCGCCATGAACTGGAAGATGCTGCCGGCGAGCACCCACAGGTGAAACACGCTGTGCAGATAGCGCACGTTTTTGGCGATATAGAACGGCACGCCCGCGGTGTAGCACACGCCGCCGACGGCGAGCAGGGCAAGTGCCACGGGGTTGAGCAGCGCAACAAGTTCGGGCAGCTTAAAGACAACGAGCCAGCCCATCAGCAGGTAGACCAGGCCGCTTACCCAATGCGGCTGGCGCTCGCGTAGGAAGCACTCGAGAGCGATGCCGATGATGGCGATGGCCCATACGGCAAAGAACAGCACAGCGCCGCCGTCGTTTGCGAGCGTGATGAGGCAAAACGGCGTATAGCTGCCGGCTATGAGCAGGTAGATGCAGCTGTGGTCGATGATGCGAAACACGCGCTTGGCGCGCGCGGGCTGAATCGCGTGGTAGAGCGTGGAGGCTAGGTATTCGAGGATAATGCTGACGCCATAGACAATCGCCGCGGCCATATGGGCCGGGCCTCCGCCGCGCAGGGCGGCGAATACGATCAAGAGCACCAGGCCCGCGATACCCAGCAGGCAGCCAACACCATGGGTGACGGAGTTCATGATCTCCTCGCCCACTGTGTAGTGTGGAACGGCCGCGGTCTTGGGTCGCGGCTTAGAACTGTCGCTCGAATCGGACATGCCGGTTACATCCTCCAACGTAAAGAGTTCTCAACACTATATCAAAGCGTCTAGGTACGTGCGAAATTTGCACCATACGTGACCCTTTGTTTACCCATTCTTTGCCTGTTGACGCATCAACGGCGAACGTCCATAATGCGCTTGCATTAAATGTTGATGTATTAACATCTTATAGGAGAATACCGCATGGCTCAAAACGCACGTTCCAATCGAAAGCTCAAGATAGCCGGCATCGTTGCACTGGTGGTTGTCGTTGCGCTGCTCGGATTTGCCGGCAACTTTCTGTTTGACTTCGCGCTGAATCCCCGCGCGCCATACACCATGAAGATGATGCAGGATAGCAAGAACGACAAAGAAGGTGAGCAGCCGGATGCCGAGGATACCGAGGCGCGGGCATGGTTTAAAGAGAACCGCAAGAGCAGCAACCTCACCGCGGACGACGGGACCGAGCTTGCCGCCTGGTATTTTGCTGCGTCGGAGAGCACGCACGACTACGCCGTCTGCCTGCATGGATATACCAACGAGCCCATCGGTATGGCCCGATACGCCAAACGCTTCCACGACCGTGGCATGAACGTACTCGCACCCGCCGCCCGCGCCCACGAGCGCTCCGGCGGCGACTATATCGGCATGGGCTGGCCCGAGCGCCTCGACATCGTCGCATGGATCGAGCGAATCGTTCAGGCTGACCCCAAGGCGCGCATCCTGGTCTTTGGCGAATCCATGGGTGCGGCGACCGCCATGAACGTCGCGGGGGAACCTCTGCCCGCAAACGTGAAATGCATTATCGAGGACTGCGGTTATACGAGTGTTTGGGACGAGTTTTCTCTGCAGCTCAAGGACGTGTTCGGCCTGCCCAGCTTTCCCTTGCTCGATGTAGCAAACTTGGTGTGCAACGTGCGCGCGGGCTACGACTTTCATAAGGCGAGCAGCGTGGAACAGCTCAAGCGCGCGACGGTTCCCATGCTGTTTATCCACGGTGACCAAGACACCTTTGTGCCGTACAGCATGCTCGACCAAAACTACGACGCGTGCGCCAGCAAGGTCAAGCAAAAGCTCACCGTCCATGGCGCCACCCACGCCAAGAGCGCGCAGGTCGACCCCGAACTCTACTGGAACACGGTCGACGACTTCCTCGACGAGTATTTTTAGGCAAATAGTACGGTTTACTGGCCTATCTGACCCCCTAGCACTTCCGAAAAGCCGCCCGTGGGCACTGTGCTCACGGGCGGCTTTTGCTAACAGTTGTGCTACAAAGGCGCTTGTTTTGTCTAATAGCTAGGTGCTACTTGACCTCGATGAGCTCGTACTTGCTCGTGCCCAGGCCGATCTTCTCGGCGTGCGCGATGCACACGCGCCAGTCGGTGTCGGGATGCGTGATGCAGAAGGGATCCTTGGCCTGCTCGCCCTCCAGATGCTCGTGGTTGTGCTCCATCTTGGCCGCGCTATCGGTGAGCTCGGTGTTGGGCAGCGGCTCAGACGCCATGACGGCGTCGGCGCAGGCCTGGTCGATGGCGACCGGGTCGAAGCTCGCGAACATGCCGATGTCGTTGACGATAGGCGTATCGTTTTCGGGATGGCAGTCGCAGTTGGGACTGATGTCCATGGCAAGCGAGATGTGGAAGCTCGGGCGGCCGTCGACAACGGCCTTTGTATACTCGGCGATCTTGCAGTTGAGCACGTCGGCCGCGGCGTCATAGCCGGGCTTGATGCAGTCCTGGTTGCATGCCGCAATGCAGCGTCCGCAGCCCACGCAGCGATCGTGGTCGATAGCGGCCACGTGCACCGTGCGAGTAGCGCCGCTGGCAAGCTCGCGCTCGCGGGTGCCGTCGAACGAGACAGCGTCGTGCGCGCAGATCTTTTCGCAGGCACGGCAGCCAACGCAGTGCTCGGTCGAGACGTTCGGCTTGCCGGCGGCATGCTGCTCCATCTTGCCGGCACGGCTGCCGCCTCCCATACCCAGGTTCTTCATGGCGCCGCCAAAGCCGGCCTGCTCATGGCCCTTAAAGTGGGTGAGGCTGATCACGATATCGGCATCCATGAGCGCCTGACCGATCTTGGCCTCGCGCACGTACTCGCCACCCTCGACCGGGACGAGCGCCTCGTCGGTGCCCTTGAGGCCGTCGGCGATGATGATCTGGCAACCCGTGGCATACGGGGTAAAGCCGTTCTGGTAGGCGGTGTCGATGTGCTCGAGCGCGTTTTTGCGGCTACCCACATAGAGCGTATTGCAGTCGGTGAGGAAGGGCTTGCCGCCCAGCTCCTTCACGACATCCGCGACGGCGCGGGCGTAGTTGGGGCGCAAAAAGCTCAGGTTGCCCAGCTCGCCAAAGTGAATCTTGATGGCGACGAACTTGTTCTCAAAGTCGATCTGCTCGATACCGGCGTGACGGATGAGGCGCTTGAGCTTGTCGAGCTGGCTCTCGCGAGCATGCGTGCGCAGGTTGGTGAAGTACACCTTGGCGGGTGCTGCGGGTGTAGTTGCGGTCATAGATATATCCCCTCGGTCTATATGGCGTTACAGACATAGAGGATGGTACCAGTTAAAGCAGAGTTAAAGTCAAGTACGGCACCTAGTCATTGGGGACACTCTTAAATGACTAGTCGCAAGGGACACTCTTTCACCGCCCGGCAGTTGGAGACAGTTCCCAAGTGCCGGCAGGAAAGGAACGTCCCCGAAGGCCGACACATAGGGACAGTCCTTGCCAACCCGACCGGTAGACCGGCGAATCATCGGCATCTGGTAAGTGGGGCGCGCCGTCACGTTTGTGGCGGCGCGCCTTGGTTTGGTGGCGCGTTCTGGCGTGGCCACAATCTGGTTTGATGGCGTGCCCTGGCGTGACGGAGCGTCCTGGCGTGGACCGCTAGCCCTTTCGCGCGACCAGATGCGCGCGGAATCCCTTCTGCGCCTCGAGCTTGAGCGGGGTGAGCCCGGATTCCTCGACGAGCACGCGTAGCTCGGACAGCTTGAGGATGCGCACGTCGCCATGGCCCAAGAGGCGTGCCAGCGGTAGCTCGATGTTGTTCATGAGCCAGACCGCGACATCGTTCGAGGTGTAGTCGCGAAGGACCAGTCGCCCGCCGGGCCGAAGGACGCGCGCCACCTCGGCGAAAAACCTCTCCGGATGCGGGTAGTGGTGGAAGCTGTTGGAGCAGAGCACGGCGTCGAAGCTCTGGGGCTCGAAGGGCAGTGCCTCCGCGTCTCCGACGACAAAGCTGACGTTATCGAGCTGCTTTGCCCGGGCGACGTCGATCATCCCGGGTGTGAGGTCGAGTCCAGTCAAGCGCTTGCTGGGATACCGGGCGTGGAGCAGTTCTAGGACGGCTCCGGTTCCACAGCCCACGTCGAGCGCGTCCTCGAACGGTTCGAGCTCAAGCTCCTCGAGCATTTGCGGATAGTCGTCCTTGCACATCTCGTAAATGCCGGCATGGCCGGATTCGTAGACCTTTGCCGCCTCGGTGAACTCCTTGATGGAGAGCTGCTTGAGCTCCTCTGCCGATCTTGCCATGGGTCTCCTTCTGTTCGGGGAAGTCTGACGTTGCGCGCGTTTGCCCACGTCGGGCCTGGCGGGCAAATAACGCGGGGCACCCTTCCTTCGGTTCGTGCCCCCGCGTGCGGGCGGTTCTCTATTCCTGGACCTTCAGCGCCTCGGAGAGGCTCACGCGCTTGATAGAACGCGTGTGCAGCAGCGCCACGACCAGGTAGGTTGCAAAGCCGATTCCTGCGCACGCCGCCATGGACCAAGCGGGCACGTAGATCTCGATATTGCCGTTGTAGGCGAGCAACATCGAGCGGAAGATGGCCGTGAGCGAGCCAATAATGACCGGCAGGCTCAGCACGAGTGACGCTGCCACGCACAGCGTGATCGAGCGGATGTACAGATGCGAAATCTCGCTATCGCGATAGCCAAAGACTTTCATGTAGCTGATCGAACGGGCGCTGTGGTCGATCACAGCCTTGGTCAGCAGGTACATAAACAGCAGGAAGATAAACACCGCGAGCCCAATCATCATGCCGATCATTTTGCTCATCATGCCGATGAACTGGTCGCCCACGGCGCGCATGTCATCGGGCGTGGTGTCGCCGGCAAAGTAGCGCGAATCAAGGTCGAGCTTCTCATCGCTCACATAGCCGTTGAAGTAGGCCGCATCGTTGCCAAAGAGCTCGTTAAAGTCATCGATACTCATATAGATATTCATGTCCGACTTGGAGCCCCAGGCACAGTCCTTGCCCGCATACTCAAGGGAATAATTCTCGCCCTCATACTTGTCGCCGAGCGTGACCTTCTGGCCCTCGCTCCAGCCAAACTTGTCGAGCAGGCCGCCGCCAAAGACGACGTGTCCGTCGCCGACGTTGAGGCCTTTCCAATAGCACGAATCGGTTGAAATGCCGTAGACGGAAATCGTCTCCTCGCCATTCCCATCGCCTCGGTCGTATTGCAACTGGTAAACGGCATATTTCTCGGCCTGCGCGATTGCGCCCGCGCCGTTGTCAATCGTGTTGACCGGGTGAATGTCGTCGTTGTCGGTGTCGATCTTAGAGGCCTTGCCAATCAGGTCGATAGCCTCGTCGCGGTTGCAGCCGAGGATATCGGCAAGGTCATCGAGGCGCGCATAAAGCGCATCCTTCTTGTCCTGGACCTTGGTAAGCGCATCCTGCGCCGCAGTCAGGCTCTCGGCAGACGGAGATGCGGTCGCGGCATCGGCTGCCGTCTGCGCCGCATCGGCCGCGTCGTCAAGCTCGTCATCGGCATCTTGGGCGGCGGAAAGCAGCGCGCCGTCAACCGACTGCAAGCGCTCGAGTGCTGACCACTGCTCGCGCTCCTCGGCAGTGCCCTCGAGCTCCAGCGGCGCCTTGAGCGTGTACTGGTGCTCGGCGACCAGGCTTGTCTCGAGGTTGTCCGCGTAGTGCGTCATCGTGGGCAGAATCGCCAGGCCAAAGAGCAGCAGCAGCGAGGCAAACGCAATGCCCACAAAGAGCGTGACAAAGTTGCCCAGGTTGCGCAGAAAGATACGCAGGCGGAAGCGGGAAACAAAACCCATGCGCTCCGGCAGTTGCATACCGCGCTTGGTGCCCGATTTGCCGCTCGCCTCGTGACGAAGGAACTGCAACGGCGTCTTGCCCATTTTGCGAAACAGGCCCACCAGCGTGATGAGGATGAGCGCGGCGGCGGGAACCACGGCGCACTTCACAAAGATCTCCCAGCTCCAGTACACCTGGAAGGGCGGCAGGCTGTACGAACCGTAATAGAGGCTGCGCATGGGCTCGGTAAAGAACACAACGCCGAGCGCAGTGCCCAAAAGCGCCGCGACCACGCCCACGATGGCGGGAAGTGCCAGGTAGTGCAGCACGATCTCGCGACGGCGATAACCGCTGGCGAGCAGCGTGCCGATGATGGCGCTCTCCTCCTCGATGGTGGCGTCGGTAAGGACCACAAAGACGAACGCCATGATCACGATGATGATGTCGAGCAGCGTCATCCACATCATGGAGTCGCCGTCCACGTCATCGCGCGCATAGCCAATGCCCTGATTGGAATCGGCGTCGGTCAGATCGTCCACGCGCGCATCGGCGTCGGTCAGTGCCTCGACCATATCTTGCTCGGCGTCGATGCGGTCCGCGGTGGGGAGGTCGCGATCGGTAAAGGTGAAGGAGTAGGTGTAGGCGGGTGCGCCGCCGGCATCTTCGAGCGCGGCAAAGCCGCCATCGGTGACCTCGGCCACGCCGTACGTGATGGTGTTCACCGTAAAGTCCGAATTGTTGAGGAACAGCGCCTGACTATCGGGCTGGGTCATGATGCCGCAAATGGTGTAGGTGCGACCCTCGAGCTCGACTTTATCGCCCACGGACAGGTTGTTATTGGTGGCAAAGACACGGTCGATGGCTACCTCGTCATCTGCCCTGGGCTGCTTGCCCTCGCTGTACGAAGCAATGTCGACCTGGGTGCGGTGCGCATAGGTGCGCAGCGTGCGCTTGGTGCCGTCGTCGCCGGACGCCTTTTTGATGATGGCGTCGATGGAGAAATTCTTGTAGAGCGTGACGCCGCCGACGTCACTGGCGGCATCCTCGGTGGCCCTGAGTTGATCGTCGGTAGCCTCGAAGGAGGTGGTCACGCGGCCGTCCTCAATCGTGTACTCGTCGCGCATATCGTCGATGAGGCAGCCGATGGAATGTGCCGCGAGCAAAAAGCCCGAGGTGAGAGCGATGCTTCCGCACATAAGCAAAAAGATGCCCAGGTACTTGCCGATATTGCGGCGCAGCTCGCGCGGGAGACGTTTTGCGAGAGGCGTCATGGCGCCGCCTACCAATCGAGCTCGGCGGCCGCGACGGGCGACTCGTTGAGCTCATCCTCGACGATGCGTCCGTCGCGCAGGCGCAGCACGCGGTTGGCCATGCGGGCGATGGCGGCGTTGTGCGTGACGATGATGATGGTGCAGCCGTAGGTGCGGTTGACATCCTCCATGAGCTGCAAGATTTCCTTGGACGTCTTATAGTCGAGCGCACCGGTGGGCTCGTCGCACAGCAGCAGGCCCGGGTTTTTGACGAGCGCACGGCCGATGGCGCAGCGCTGCTGCTGGCCGCCCGAAACCTGGCGCGGGAACTTGTTGCGGTGCTCGTAGAGACCCAGCGAACGCAGCAGGTCGTCGATGTTGAGCGGCTTTTTGGACAGGTGTGCCGTGACCTCGATGTTTTCCTTGATGGTGAGATCGGGCACCAGGTTGTAGAACTGGAAGACAAAGCCCAGCTCACGGCGGCGATACTCGCCCAGGTCGGTAGGTTTGAGCACCGTGAGGTCGCAGCCGTCCACCAAAATAGAGCCAGCGTCGGCATCCTCCAGGCCGCCGATCAGGTTAAGAAACGTCGACTTGCCCGAGCCCGAGGGCCCCAGCATGACGCAGATCTCGCCTCGGTTGATGGACGTGTCGATGCCATCGAGTACCGTCAGGCGCGCATCACCGTCGCCGTAGTGCTTTTTGAGATCCTTAACCTGGACGTAGGCTTCCTGCGTTGCCATGGTATCCCCCATTGTTAGCCTAGTACTACTTTATGAACGTAATAGTAAACCTTGGCGAACTATTTTGGGGCGAGAGTGGGGATTTGTTTCAGACTAGTCATTGGGGACGTTCTTAAATGACCAGTCACAAGGGACGCTCTTTCGCCACCCGGCAGTTGGGGACGCTCCTTATCTGCCCCCGATGGCTAGTCATTTAAGCCTGTCCCCAATGAATACTTTTGGTCGTTTAAGTCTGTCCCCAATGAGTAGGTGTCCAGGCGCGGGATTTGTTGTGAGCGAGGGCTAGGCCTACGGCGGCGATGGCGGCAGCGAAGAGCACGGTGACGCCCAGGTCGCAGGCGATGTCGCCCAGCACGGTGGACGTCAGGTCCGCGGCGAGCGCCTTGCCGATCGCGTCGTTCACCCAATATGTCGGCACAAAGTGCGCCACGGTCTGCACGGCCGAACCCATGAGCGACAGCGGCATCCAGGCGCCACCCAAAAACGTCATGAGCATGCCAAGCACTGTCTCTTATACA
>ENA-OZAB01001303-OZAB01001303.1-human-gut-metagenome-genome-assembly--contig:-NODE-1303-length-10458-cov-4.493511_pt1 | contig 10458 bp, 5 predicted proteins | sample MGYA00243297_ERZ653491 | MGnify/ENA primary metagenome ERZ653491 (study PRJEB26926, sample SAMN06165154) | human gut metagenome | biome: ENVO:00009003; feature: ENVO:2100002; material: ENVO:00002003... | reverse complement strand
ACGAGATCATGCCTAGTCTCGTGGGCTCGGAGATGTGTATAAGAGACAGCCTGCTCTACCATGCGCGTCGCGGCGGCCGTATCGGTCGGCGGGGTCAGGCGCATGTCGACCCAGACTTTGGCGCGGTCGGGTACGACATAGGGACGGTAGCCACCTTCGATCTGTCCAAACGTGATGGTCGAAGATCCCAGCTCATCGTGCACGGGCAGCGCCACAAACGCGCGACGGAGCGAACACACGACCTCGGCCATGGCGGCGACGGCATCCGCGCCCTTCCACGGCTGGCTCGCATGCGCCGTTACGCCAGCCATTTCAATCTCGAACCACGTGCGCCCCTTGTGCGCCACCTGGATCTGTCCGTCGGTGGGTTCGGTGTCCAGCACCCATTCACGCGAGCCGACCCAGCCGGCATCGATCGCGGCCTCTGAGCCGCGCATAAAATCTTCCTCGTCGACCGAGCAGATGAGCGAAAAGCCACGGCGGGGCAGCTTGCCTTCTGCCGCCACGCGCTCGAGCGTATGGACCAGTGCGGCAATGGCGCAGGCTAGGCCACCCTTCATATCGCAGGTGCCGCTGCCATAGAGTTTATCGTTGCGCACGATCGCTCCGAGCGGCGGAATGTCCGCGTCCCAGCCATCGCCCAGCGTAACGGTATCCATATGGCAGATATAGACGAGCCGTGGCTCGTCGCTCAGTCCCGGCACGGTGACCATAAGGTTGCGGCGCCCGGGCAGCACCTCGAGTTCCTCAACCTGCACGGCATGGAGCACCGGATGACTCAGCTGCGCCAACCGTTCCTCAGCCAACGCTTTTATATAGCGCTCAATCTCGTCCTCATACGCACCCGGGTCTGAGCTGTCGATCCGCACGAGTCCTTGCGTAAGCCGCCAAGCAAAATCTGTATCAACCATAGGCACCTCACAGATAGTTAGGTAAACATACAGATTGTATGCCAAGAAGCGGCTCGGTGCATTTAATGGAGTGCTCACAAAAACGGGGGCGCCTCTCGTGCGAAAGGCGCCCCCGCGGGCATTCAATGTCAGTGACGGGCAGGCCACATGGGGAACTGCCCGTCAGATCAGCCGGCGCTATTTGATTACGCGCACGCGATACATCGACGGAATCTGCTTGAGCGCCTCGATGGTGCTGCTGTCCAGGTGCTCGTCGGTGTCGAACATGGTGTAGGCGTTCTCGCCAGCGGACTCGTTGGTCATACGCTGCACGTTGGCGTTGTCCTTGGCGAGAATGGCCGTGATCTGGCCGATCATGTTGGGCACGTTGGCGTGCAGGCAGGCGATGCGGCTTGCGGCGCGCGCCTTGCCCATGCTGCAGGCGGGGTAGTTGACGCTATGTGCGATGTTGCCGTTCTCCAGGTAATCCTTGAGCTCGCTGATAGCCATATCGGCGCAGTTGGCCTCGGCCTCGCCGGTGCCGGCGCCCGAGTGCGTGGTGATAAACGTGTTGGGCATCTTGACCGTCTTGGGCGTGGCAAAGTCGCAGCTAAACCAGCTGAGCTTGCCTGCACGCAGGGCGGCGTCGACGGCGTCCTCGTCAATGATGGTTTCGCGCGCGTAGTTGATGAGCACGGCGTCCGGGGCCAGCAGGTTGATCTGCTCGGTGCTGATCATGCCGATGGTGTCGGCCTTGCTGGGCACGTGCACGGTGAGATAGTCGCAGCCGCGGCAGAGGTCCTCGAGCGTGCCCACGCGCTGCACCTCGCGGCTCAGCACCCACGCGTGCTCGACGGAAATGAACGGATCGTAGCCGTAGACGTTCATGCCCAAATCGACGCAGGCGTTGGCGACCTTGGAGCCCACGTTGCCCAGACCGATGACGCCGATGCGCTTGCCCTTGAGCTCGCGGCCCACAAAGGCCTTCTTGGCCTTTTCGGCATCGACCTGAATCTCGGGGTCGTCGGCGTTGTCGCGCACCCAATTCATCGACTGCACGACGCCGCGGCTCGAAAGCACCAGCATGCCCAGGACGAGCTCCTTGACGGCGTTGCTGTTGGCGCCGGGGGAGTTAAAGACGACGACGCCCTTCTTGGCGTACTCCTCGACGGGGATGTTGTTGACGCCGGCGCCGCAGCGGGCGATGGCGCGAATGCCCTCGGGCAGCTCGTAGCCGTGCAGGTCGGTGGAGCGCATCAGGATGGCGTCGGCCTCCTCGGCGGTGCCTACGAACTCGTAGCCCTCGCCAAACTCGACCTTGCCGTCTTTGGTAATGTCGTCGATGGTCTTAATCTTGCGCATGGAAAACTCCTTAGCAGGTTTGTCTAAAACAAGTGGTTTGAAGTGGCTGGTCGGCCCGCGTGCTGCGGGCTAGTTAGATCGCGGGCTCAAACTATGCTGCGCTTCGAAGTCCTTCATGTACGAGGCCAGTGCCTGCACGTCTTCCATGGTTACGGCGTTGTAGACGCTGGCGCGCATACCGCCCACCAGGCGATGGCCCTTGACGTTTTGAATCTGGTGCCCGGCCGCGCCTGCGACAAAGGCCGCGTCGAGTTCGGCGTCGCCGGTGCGGAAGGTGACGTTGGCGATGGAGCGGCTGTCGGCCTGCGTAGTGCTATGGAACAGCTCGCTGTGCTCGAGCAGGTCATAGAGCAGATTGGCCTTGGCCCAGTTGCGCTCGGCCATGGCGGCAAGTCCGCCGGTTTTCTCAACCCAACGGAACACCTTGCCGCATACGTAGATACCAAAGGTGTTGGGCGTGTTGAGCATGGAGCCCTTGGCGGCCTGGGTCTTGAGGTCCATGTACTGCGGCGTCTGCGCAAAGGCGGGGCCATCTGCGATGAGGTCGTCGCGCACGATGACCACGGTCACACCCGCGGCGCCGGCGTTTTTCTGCGCGCCGGCGTAGATGAGGCCGTAGCGCTCGACGTCGAGCGGCTGCGACAGAAAACAGCTCGAGACATCGGCGACCAGCGGCACGTCGCCGCAAGCGGGCAGCTCGTGGTACATGGTGCCAAAGATGGTGTTGTTCTGGCAGATGTAGACGTAGTCGAGCCCGTCGCCCGCGGCCTCGTCGGCAATGCGCGCGTTGATGTCGGCCATGTTGGGAATGCGGTCGAAGTTGGTGTCCTCGGAGCTCGCGAGCAGCACGGCCTCGCCGTACTTGGCGGCTTCTTTGTATGCCTTGTTGGCAAAGTTGCCGGTCACGATGTAGCCGGCGCGGCCACGGCGCATGAGGTTCATGGGGATGCCCGCAAACTGCAACGTGGCGCCGCCCTGCAAAAACAGGACACGGTAGTTGTCGGGGATGCTCAGCAGGCGGCGCAAGGTTGCCTCGGCGTCGTCGATAATCTGCTGGTACATGCTAGATCGATGGCTCATTTCGAGCACGGACATGCCGCAACCGCGGTAGTCCATCATCTCGTCGGCGATCTCGGCGAGCACGCTTGTGGGCAGTGCGGCCGGGCCAGCTGAGAAGTTGTGCACACGTGCCATCTTCTAGTTCCCCCTCGTAGTCGTTTGAACGTTCGGGATACTTTAGCACAGTGGAGCGCCAGGCGCGACCGCATCACGGTAAAACTCGACTGCGCCGCTATGATTTACAGGATGGTTACATGGGGGAGGGCTTATCTCGAGGCCTGCATCCGATCCGCCTCGGCCTTCGCTTGTTTCCAGGGGCGCACACGACCGTTGGTGAGGTCGTCATAACCATGAGCGATGGTACGTTGAATGTGATCTTCGCGTTCCTGAATGGTAGTTAGCGCGCGCGTCTGATCAGAAATAGGCTTTACGACAGGCATATGAAACTCCTTACATAGAATCATATGTAGAACTCTATGTTGAGTGTAGCGGAGGGTGGCGTTGGGCGTGTGCGTGCCTGCATTCGTAAGCGCGGTTGTCTGGCAAGTGTGATTTGGGGCGACCTCGTTAAAGTTTCTAAGCTGCGAAAATGACCGTTAACCGGATTAAATTTTGTTGCTCAACATTTGAAACTCTGGGCGTGGTAACTTGTTTACCAACAGGTATGATTATTGTCATGTGCGCCGCGCCTGCCTGCCGGGTTGCGGCGTACTTGTGACAGCCTTTGACACCCTTGGAGCGTGTGCTGTGGATGTAACCACAAAAAGCGTTCGGGGGGGGGTGCTCACCCGCGAGCAATTCCTCCCGCATGAGATGCGCATCGTCGCTGCCCTTCGTATGCAGGGCGCAAGCGACGAGCAGGTCATTGTACGCGTAAAGAGCGAGAACCTCTTTCAATATCCCACGGAGCGCATGGTCGCCAACCGCGCAACCGTGTGCCTTCGCCGCCTTGACGCCATGGTGCCCACGGACGCCGTATGCGCCGCGCGCGGCATCGACCCCAAAACCGCCGTCGAGGCTGCGTCATCCCTAACCAGGCTCATGGCATCCGGCACTCCCACGCAGGCGGACCAGGCCATCTTCTACAGCATGATCTGCCGCTACGATATCGTGCGCGAGCTCGTGCTCGTCGAGGTAGGGGAGCGCCTACAAAACTTCGATTATGCCTTTACGGCGGTTGACCTCAACGCCTTTATGACACGCTTTACCACGGAGTATCCGGACGCGGCCCGCTGGACTGAGGCCACGGTCAAGCGCATTAAGGGCTCACTCCGCCAGACGCTCCGCCATGCCGGCCTTATCGGCGAGGGCCAGGGCCCGGAGTCCGAGCGCCTGTCACCACTCTTCCTCGATTCCGATGTCGAGCGAGCCTTGGTTCAGCTGGGCGAGCAGTCGCTTATCGCGGCCCTTACCGGCAGGGCGGTGATGTAGCGTGGCTCCCGTCAAAAGCGCCGTCGACCCTGTTGTCACCCCGGCGACCGATCTCGCCACCAATATCGGCATCCATTCCCGCAAGAGCGTCGTTGCGGCGCATGCCCGCTCCGAGCGTGCCTGTCAGGAATTTGAGCGCCGTGCGCAGCTTCTGCGCGAGTGCCTGTGCAGCGAGGACTTTTTGGCCAACAAGGGCATAGGCAATGAGATCGGCTTTCACACCTTTTGCTATGACCCCGCGCTGGAGTTTGAGGCGCGTGCATTATTTGGCACCCTTTCACGCGATGCCGAGGCCGACAAGCTTCCGTGCACGCTCAAGGTCGTGAACCTTTACGACGCCGTGCTGGCAATTCTCGAAAAGCGCCGTGTCCTCAAGGCTATCCCGCACCAAGAGGAGCGCCGCGGTACCCAGCGCGTGCTCGAGGACGTGGCCAAGTTCGCCTCGCCCGAGAAAGTCGCCGCGTACATCCTTGAGCAGACCGAGCCGCACATGCCCGGAGACGTCATCCTCCTCACCGGCGCGGGCGAGGTTTTCCCGTTCTTTCGCATACACACGCTTCTCCACTGCATGCTTGCGGATTTTGATGAGGTGCCTGTGGTCGCCGCCTATCCGGGCAGTTTCAACGGCTCTTCTTTCCAGCTCTTTAACCGTCTGCCGGCCGACAACTACTACCGCGCCATCGATATCTCGTAAGCACGGCTCCCCGCAGACAAGGCACTGCCGCCGGCAACAACCCTTTGCCATACGTTCCCAAACCCAAAGGAGCACCCATGGACAACACGATCATTCGCGACCTCTTTGCAAAAGACATCAACCGCTCCATCAACGGCGTGGTCAAGGTCCAGGATTCAAAAGATGGGTCCATCCGCCAGGAGCTTGACGAGTACGTGGTGACCCGCGAGCTGCAAGGGCACCTTGCCACGTTCTTCAAGGCATACGGCGATGCCATCGATGTGCCCACCGACAAGATCGGCGTGTGGATCAGTGGCTTCTTCGGTTCCGGTAAATCGCACTTCCTCAAGATGCTGAGCTACCTGCTCGAGAATCGCCAGATCGGCGGCATGAGCGCCATTCGCTACTTTGACGGCAAAATCGTCGACCCCATGGTCGCGGCTGCCATGGAGCGCGCGTGCTCGGTGCCCACGCAGGCCATCCTCTTTAACATCGATAGCAAGGCGGGCCAGTGGAAGCAGGGTGATACGGCTCCCACGGCGCTGCTTCGCGGCTTTGAGCGCATGTTCTACGAGGCGCGCGGCTTCTACGGCGAGGACCTCAAGCTTGCAAAGCTCGAGGACTATATCGATTCCCTGGGCAAGACCCGGGAGTTCCGCGAGGCCTTTGAGCGCGTCAACGGCGAGTCTTGGCTCCAGACCCGCGATACCTACAGCTACTTTGAGGACGACGTCGTCGAGGTGCTGCAGAGCGTGCTCGGCATGAGCGAAAAGGCCGCATGGAACTGGCTCGAGGGTTCTGAGGACGAGGTTTTGGCCCCTGATGTCTTTGCCAAAAAGGTCAAGGACTACGTAGACGCTCAGGCAGCGGCCCGCGGCGGCAACTTCCGTTTGCTCTTTATGGTCGACGAGGTGGGTCAGTTTATTACAAACGACAAGGACCCAAGCCTTATGCTGAGCCTTCAGACCATCGTCGAGGAGCTGGGTGCCGCCTGCGGTGGCCGCGTGTGGGTGATGGTTACGAGCCAGGAGGCCATCGACAACCTGAGCCTGCCCGTGGGCAACGACTTTTCAAAGATCCAGGGCCGCTTCAATACCCGCCTTTCGCTCTCCAGCTCCAGCGTGGACGAGGTCATCCAGCGCCGTGTGCTCGAGAAGACCGCGCCGGCGGCCGATATGCTTGCACAGGTCTACGAGCAAGACGCCGCCGTGCTTAAAAACAACTTTACCTTTGAGGGTGGCTCGCGCTCCGACCTTGCCGGCTACGCCAACTCCAAGGATTTTGTGGCCAGCTACCCGTTTGTGGGCTACCAGTTTAAGCTCCTGCCCGACGTGATGACCGAGGTGCGCAAGCACGGTGTCAAGGCCAAGCACATGTCAACGGGCGAGCGCTCCATGCTGAGCGCGTTCCAGGAGAGCGCTCAGGCCATCCAGTATGACCAGACCGGTGCACTCGTGCCGTTCTGGTGCTTCTTCGACACTATCTCCAAAGACCTTGAGCACGGCATCAACCAGGTGGTCGACCGCGCGGTCCGTGCGGCCGAGGACGCAAAGGGCCTTGAACCCTACGAAGTTCAGGTGCTCAAGCTCCTGTACCTGATTCGTTACATCGGCTACGTTAAGGCCACGGTCGAGAACATCTCCATCTTCATGATCGACGGCCTCGACGTGGACATGCGCGCCCTCAAGGACCGCGTCAAGGAGTCCCTTGCCCGCCTGGAGCGCGAGAACTACGTGGCACGCCAGGGCGATGCCTATAGCTTCCTCACCGACGAGGAGCAGGAGATAGCGCAGGAGATCGCACGCACTCCGGTCGATAACGCGCAGGTGATCGAGTCTATCAAAAAGCGCCTGTTCGACAGCATCTACACCGCGCGTAAACTCAACCGCGGGGCCAACGACTTTCCTTTTGACCGCTATGTGGACGGCTCAATCCACGGTGCCAGCATGGGCGGCATGGAGCTTTGCGTGGCGACTATGGCGAGCGATCTGGGCCGTGCGGACGATACCGAGCTGGCCTTGGCTTCTTCGGGCAAAGCCATCGTGGCTTTGAGCGACGAGGCGGATTATTGGGAGACGCTCGTCAACGCCGCCAAGATCCGCAAGTACGCCAAGACGCGAAATCTCCAGGAGCTTCAGCCGAGTACGCGCCAGATCGTCGAGTCCAAGATGCGCGAGGCAGCCTATAACGAGAAAGAGGCCGATGTCCTTTTGAGCGAGGCCGTACTCCATGCACGTTGCGCGGTCAACGGCCGCATAATTGAGGTCCGCGCGGCCAAACCCGCTCAGGTCTTTGAGCAAGTGCTGGCGCAGCTGTGCGATGTGGTCTTTGAAAAGGCCGACTATATCAGCGCGCCGGTCACGAGCGATTCCGATATCCGCTCCACTCTGGCGGGCAACGTTCAAGCGGGGCTCGCTGGCATGGACGCGGGCAACACGCGTGCGCTCAAGGAGGTCGAGGACTACCTCAAAGTTCAGCACCAGCGCCACCTGGATACCGCTATGGGCGATATCCAGCGCAGGTACCAGCAAAAGCCCTATGGCTGGCGCGAGGTTGACATCGCAAACGTGGTGGCGCAGCTTGTAGTGGAGCAGCGCGCGCAGGTGCTGTTTGGCGGTCAGACGGTTCAAGCTAACGACAGCCGCATGGTGTCGCTCCTGCGTAAGGATGCCGATAAGGCCCAGGTGCGTTTGCGCGTGCGCATGAGCGACCGGTTGCTGCGCGCCACGGGCGAGATTATGCGTGGCCTGTTTGATAAGACCGTGCCCTCCAACGAGGATAAGCTCGTGGCCGAGCTCAAGGAGCGCCTTGAGGGCTTGCGTGGGGTGTGCGTCGCCATGGCACGCGACTACTACACGGGTATCAAGCCGGCCTACCCGTATCCCGGTGAGGACGAGTGCGAGAAGATGCGCTCGGAGGTGGTCGACGTTCTTAAGGACCAGAGCGATTCCGAGGCGTTCTTGACCACGTTCACCAAGCACGAGGACCGCCTGTTCGATGCCAAGGAAGACTTTGACAAGGTGGTTGAGTTCTTCGAGTCCAACCAACGAACAGCGTTTGACCACGCCAAGGATTTCTTGAGCCGCACCGAGGGCATCGAGTATGCCTCCGATGACATTCCCAACGCTGTGGAGAACGTGGCAAAGGTACGCGAGATCCTCAAAGACCCAAAGCCCTACGGCCGCATTAAAGACCTTCAGCCGTTGATGACACCCGTCGAGGAAGACATCAAAAAGCACCTGGGCATTCGCCGCAACGAGTTCTTGTGTCGTATCGAAAACGACCTGCAGGATTTGCGGAAGCAGGCCGAGAGCCAAGAAGGTTTTGTCAAGCAGGCCAAGGATGCCATCGCGGACGCCAACACCAGGTATGAGTCGTTCAAGAACCGCGCCCATGGCGTCCAGAGCCTCAACGAGCTTAACGCCCTCGCGGCAAACTGGGAAAACTGGATCGTTGCTGCAACCAACAAGATATACGACGCCGTGGATGAGGCCCGCATGCGAATGGACAACGAGCGCCGCACCACCGAGGTCACGAGTACGGGTGAGGTGGTCAAGAAGATCTCCAACAAGGGCGCCGCATCGTCTGCGCCCGTGCCCGCGTCTAAGCCCCAGCGCAAGATCAAGACCGTGCGCCGCGCCGATTTGGCCAAGCCGAGTCGCCTCTTGTCCGCAGAGGACGTGGAGCGCTACGTGGACGACCTGCGCTCTCGCCTTATGCAGGAGCTCGCTGCAAACGACGAGATTCGTATCAACTAACTCGCGGGGCCACCGGTGCCAAAGCGAGCACCGGTGGTTTATGGCGTTTAGAAAGGCTCATCAACCATGAACGATTCTGCTCTTAAGAGCTTCTGCACCTGGGCCCGTACAGAGCTCATCAAAGGCGTGGAGGCACAGATGGTGCGCTACGGCATCACCGAACCTGCACCTTCGCCCGTTGGGTCCGAGACCGTCAACGGCCTGCCCCTAAGTCCTGCTGAGGTTGAGCAGCGTGACGAGCTGCTGCGCATACAGACAGAGGTGGGTCACGAGGCGCTGCGCGACCGAGCGGCCTACACCTGGTTCAACCGCATCGTGGCCATTCGCTTTATGGATGCACGCGGATGGCTCCCCAGCCGTATGCGCATGCTGAGCCGTGCGGACGGCAGCCATGGCAGCGAGGCCGTGGAGAACGCACTGGACGTGGAGATAGCGACGGCCGATACCGATCGCATAGCCGAGCTCAAGATGGCGGGCTTGGATGAACCGCTGTGGCGCTACCTGTTTATGGCTCAGTGCGAGGAGCTTGCCGATTGCCTGCCGGGCGTCTTTGAACGCGTGGGCGGTGCCATGGAGCTGCTGTTGCCCCAGGGCCTCATGATGTCCGACGGCGTGGTGGGCAAACTCAACACTATTCTCGCTGACGAGGACTGGCGCAAGGGCGTGACCGTTCTGGGCTGGATGTATCAGTACTACAACGCTGACGTCAAAGACGAGTTCTTCAAGGCAAAACGCAAAGCAGCGGCGGCGGACATCGCGCCCGCCACGCAGCTCTTCACCCCCGAGTGGATCGTGCGCTATATGGTCCAGAACTCGCTCGGCCGTCTGTGGATGCTCAACAACCCGGGGAGTTCGCTGCGCGAGCGCATGGAGTATTACATCGAGCCTGATACTGAGCACGAGGACTTCATCCGCATTTCGAGCCCCGAGGAGATAACCCTCTGCGACCCCGCATGTGGCTCGGGCCATATCCTGGTCTATGCGTTTGAGCTGCTCTTTGCCGTGTACGAGGAGCGCGGCTACCGCGAGCGCGAGATCCCGGAGCTCATCCTGACCAAAAACCTCGCTGGCATGGAGATCGACCCCCGCGCGGCGCAGATCGCGGAGCTGGCGCTTGCCATGTGCGCCCGCGAGCACGACCGTCGCTTCTTTAGGCGTGGCGTTCGCGCCGACGTTACCGTGCTCTCGAGCATCCCGCTAGGGGAGGACGAGCTGCCGGGTAACAAGAAGCTCGCCGAGGAGCTGAGTCATTTGGGCGAGATCGGTTCGCTGCTCAATCCCTCAG
>ENA-OZAB01001300-OZAB01001300.1-human-gut-metagenome-genome-assembly--contig:-NODE-1300-length-10485-cov-6.211026_pt1 | contig 10485 bp, 1 predicted proteins | sample MGYA00243297_ERZ653491 | MGnify/ENA primary metagenome ERZ653491 (study PRJEB26926, sample SAMN06165154) | human gut metagenome | biome: ENVO:00009003; feature: ENVO:2100002; material: ENVO:00002003... | reverse complement strand
GCGCCTACCTCCAAGGCATCCGCTTCCTCATCGCCCTGCTCCACACGCTCTAGAATGTGACAAAGGGACTGAGCCGATTTCATCGGTAATGAGACAAAAACTGTCATAGAAAAAGACTAAGATATCTTAAGAGACATATGCCGGGCTTGGTATTCCTTGAACGACTGCGGGCATGTGCCAGACTGCCTCGGCCCCCCGGGGAGTGCCCGGGCAGGTCGCCGTGTGACTGGGGAGGAAATTATGCAGGAGCTCAGAGAGATGACGTCTCGACTCGTGAATATTGCTACCGGGGGGGGGTGTCTAAGCAGGGAACTTCCTGGTGAACATCGGCCGCGCGAGCGGTGGTCCGTCATGTCTTATGGCCGCCGTCGTGGGCTGCGCCCGGTTTCGCCATATGCGATTGTTCTGGCCCTCGCCGTCGCGCTGACGGCGAGTTTCTTCCTGCCGCTTCGTGCCGAGGCGGCGATCTCCGACCACACGGTTCCGACGACCTCGCCCTCGGGGACGACGATCAACCTGTTTGATTACTGGGTGAATCCCGATGACCATCTGTCGGTTTCCGGCAGCGGCGGCGTCAACGCAGGCCACAAGTTCCAGTTTAACGACGGCAAGGGTGATGGGCCGCTCAACCAATGGACGGGCGGCACGAGCCCGCGGCCCGGCATCGTCAACAACACGCTTTCAGACGGCTACCCGAAGCTTTCCGAAGCCTTGGGCGACGAGTCCCTCCGCTACCTGTTCGATTCCTCTGCCCAGACCGGCAAGACGTCCCATTTTGGCGTGACGGGCCTCCTCAAGGTTCAGGGCGGCTACTACGTCTATGACAGCTCCGAAAACTACGCAGCCTACAACGCTGACAAGAATGCCTTCGACATCTATGGCACCTGGGGCATTGACAAAGTGGGCGATTTGTCCCACCAGGGTCAGTTCTTCCCGTTCGACGCGGCAGACAAGGTGTTCAAAGAGGAAAACGGCCAGCTCGTCCAAACCGGCATCAAGGCAGACAACACCGGTGATTCGCGCTACAACGGCGGCAAACCCGTCAACCACCACTTCGGTCTCTCAATGTCCACGCGATTCGTGCAGCCCAAGGGCGGCCTGACGAACAATAATAATGACATGACCTTCGAGTTCGCCGGCGATGATGACGTCTGGGTGTTCATCGATGATGTCCTCGTGGGTGATATCGGCGGTATTCACAACCGCGCGAGTCTGAGCATCAACTTTCATACGGGCGACATTAAGGTAAACGACAATTACAACGGCACGCTGAAGAGCAAGTACCAGGAGGCGGGCAAGGCCGGCGACACGAGCTGGGAAGGCAACACCTTCGCCGACGACACCAACCACACCCTCAAGTTCTTCTACCTGGAGCGCGGCGCCACCGACTCCAACATGGAGCTCAAGTTCAACCTCGTGACGGTGCCCGAGTCCGACATCATAAAGTTCGACCAGGACGGCAAGTTCGTACAGAGCGCCGAGTTCGCGCTGTACAAAACAGACGAGAACTTTACAGATACGACCAATGACAAGAACGCGCTCCTCGGCTCCGGCACCACGGACGAGGCCGGCCACCTAACGCTCACGAACGACGATGACAACGGCGTCATCAACTTCGACGATCTCTACAACAAGAATCACGGTAACAAGTACTACCTCCTGAAGGAGACGCGCGTGCCGGAGGGATACCGCTCGAGTCTCACGGCGACAGGTGGCAGCATGCAGCTCGAGTACGTGCCCGCGAGCGCTGAGAACGGCGCGGGCGGCGTCATCATCAACCGCGGCGGTATGGATGCGGACAGCGTCGTGTGGAAGACTGGTGCGTTTGCCGGCGCGAAGGAGACCATCACCGCACCGGTGAACGTGTACAAGGCGGATGATGACCTGACGAAGTCCGACGAGACCGTCAACCTGAAGTCTGGCATACTGTTCGCTGTGGTGCTCAAGCGCGATAAAAGCGCAAACGCAGATATCAAAAATCAGAACAATTGGTACGCCGTGTCGGGCGACCCATCGACGGGAATGGGGTACACCCTCGCCGAGAAGCCGAGCAAGGCCGGCGCTATCGAGGCGGCGAAGAAGGACCTGCACGCCTTCACGCTCAACACGAGCGGCCAGTACCAGGTAGAGATTCAAAATCTGCCCGGTGACATCTCCAAGTACTACTACCTGCTGAGCGGTGATGCCCGCAAGGATGCCGAGTACACGGTGGCCATCTACCACACAACGGAGAGCTCCATCGCCAACGCGAAGCCCGAGAACACCGTCCACGTGTACAGCGACGGCATCGCAGACGGCACGAACTTCAAGCGGCAGTTCGCCACGCGCCTGCTCGTCACGAACATCCAGAACCGCCTGTTCGTGCAGAAGACCGATACCGAGGGTAAGCCCGTTGACGGGGCGAAGTTCGCCCTGTACACCTCCAGACAGGTGACAACAGACGCGAACGGCAAGGTCGTGCTCAAGGGCGAGCAGACCCCCTACGACACCCTGACGACGGGGTCGGTCGGCAACCCGGTCCCGCTCGAAGGTGCGGGCATATTCCCGAATACAAGCGCCGGTAACAGGCCGCTCGTGAATGGAACTTACTTCCTAAAGGAGGTCTCGGCTCCCAAGGGCTTCCTGCTTAACGATACGCTCACCAAGGTGATTGTGGACGATTACGGCGTCCATGCCGATGCTGGTACGGACGATGACGGCGTTTCGACGTTCGTGGGCCCGGGCGCGCTCATGAAGAGTCTGGGCCAGTTTGGCGCAGAGGGCGACATCGACAACACGCTCACGTGGATCAAGGGCCAGCGCCAGACGTCCGACGGGACGCTCGACGGCAACGACAACCTTTCCTGGAACAATGACGCCAAGGGCGGCGAGGATGAGGTGCACCTCAAGTACGGCGCCAACGGACGTGTCTACCAGTATGGGCCCACCGAGGAAGGCAAACCTTATCGCTTGGAGACCGAGACGGGCTGGATACGTATGGGCATCACGCAGGACGTGCCTGGTGACACTAATGCGAAGGGCGCCCGTGCCAATCTGGACGACATGAATTTGAACGCCCTGTTCACAGGTGCCACCTGCGTGCGCGTGGCGAACGAACGCGAGGCGAGCCTCGAGGTGACGAAGAAGGTTGCCCTGCCCGATGGCCTGACGGGCAATAAGGACGCGGAGTTCACCTTCAAGTTCACCGTGCCCACGACGGCGGGGAAGACGTACAAGGCCGCGGTGTTTGAGAACGCGGGGACCGCAAGCGAGAAGCAGGTCGGCAAAATGTTCGACCTCGAGAACGGCCGCGAGCAGACCATCACGGCCGACCAGACGATCCGCGTGTACGGTCTCGCCGAGGGTGACCAGTACGCGGTGCAGGAGCTGACCGATACGGACAAGATGCCGGCCGGCTTCACGCTGACCAAGCGCGAGCAGGGCGGCAACGCCCTGAGCGGCGAGGACGACAGCATCTCCGGCACGATTGCGAAGCAGAACGCCAACGGCACGTTGGCCGAAGCCAACAAGCTGGTATTCACGAATACCTACAGCGTAAAGCCGCCGGTGACGCTCACCAATGCGTTCTGGGCGCAGAAGGTGCTCCGGGGCCGTGACTGGAAGGATGGCGATAGCTTCAAGATTTACCTGCGCGCGGACAAGGGAACGCCGATGCCCGCCAGTGCCAAGGATGCGCCCGTGAGTGGTATGAAGCAGGTTGTGAAGACCGTCAAGAACGGGGACAAGTTCGACTTCGGCAATATTGAGTACGCCAAGCCCGGCACCTACACCTATCTCATTGCCGAGGCCACGCCGTCTCAAAACGACGCTAGCTGGCTGCCCGGGTTCGGGTATTCAAGCGCTTCCTACCGCGTCACGGTGACGGTGAAGGATAGCGGCGACGGCACGCTGTCGCAGCCGGCAGTCAAGATGGAGCAGACCTACACCGACGACGGCGTGAGCCATGAGGACAGCCCGATCGAGGTCGCTGACAAAATCGCCAAGATCACGAACGCCTATAACACCGATGAGGAGACCATCTCCTTCAACGTGCAGAAGACGTATGCCGACCAGTCCGGTGCAAATCCGCTTGTGAAGGATAAGTTCACGTTCCAGCTCGAGGCACTCGGCGGGATGAAGAATGATGCCGTGCCGAGTGGAGCCATCGATTTCGGCAAGCTCGCCACCTCCTACAGCGTCGGTGCCAGCAAGGTCCCCATGCCTAAGGGGTGCACGTCCACCACGACCACGGCGAAGAACGATGACGACGGTATCGCTGCGTTCCCGCAGATCACCTATACGATGGAGAGCGAGAACCTCACCTACGTGTACAAGGTGACCGAGGTCAAGGATTCCGATACATCGACGTCCAGTGGCATAGGCTACGACGATACGGTGTACTACGTGCTGGTGAAGAACCAGCAGGTTGATAACGAGTCTGGGACGGGTAAGTGCCTGTCCTCCACGGCCACGTATTGGAAGGCCGACGGCACGCAGCTGACGGACACGGGTGGATATATCCCGTTCAAGAACACCTACACGGTGACGCAGACGACGTCGGCACCGGTTACTGTGCAGAAGACGCTGGCTGGGCGTGCGTGGGAGACGAGCGATGCGTTCGACTTCACCCTGACGCCAGCGGATGATGCGACGAGGGATGCGGTTAAAAACAAGGTCGTTACCCAGAGGAAGGCTACCGACTCCGATGAGACCGGCGATCTGACGACTAAGGTTGAGATCGCAGGCGCCGGTGACGCGACGCGTTCTGCAACCTTCGGTGTGGGCGACCTGGTGTTCACCAAGTCGGGCACGTATACGTTCAATGTGAACGAGACGAAGCCGACCGACGCGGATAAGACTGGTATTGCGTATGACGGCCATACGTCCACGGTGACGTACACAGTGACCGATATCGAGAACGGCAAGCACACCGGTAAGCTGACCGCGTCGGTTGCGTACGACAACAAGCAGGCGACGACGGATGCCGACCGGCAGGTGACGGACGCCGCCGCGTTCACCAACATCTATGCGGCCTCTGGTACCTACGCGGGCATCGATGTGACCAAGACTCTGGTTGGTACCCCGCTGAAGAATGGCATGTTCCCGTTCACCATCGAGGCGATGACGTATAACGGTACGACGGCCCCGGAGCCGGCTGATACCGATAAGTCGTTCAAGAACACCGTGGGCAAGGATGACGGTGACGATACGCAGACCGCCACGATGTCCGGCAAGCTGAAGATGAACTTCACGCAGCTGAGCTACAACAAGGTGTATGTGTACAAGGTGTCTGAGGCGCATGGCGCCAACGCTGGTGGATACACGTATGACACCGAGTACCCCGGTGACGCCTACGTGCTCATTGCGGTGAAGCCGAATCCGGACAACAAAGGCCAGCTCTACACCGAGACGACCATCGCGAAGGGCCCGGGCGTGACGGCGCTTGTTGGCGGGGGCGGCAACGTTGATGCGCTGACGGCCGAGGCGATTAAGGGCCTCGATACCACGACCAACTACGTGAAGACGGTCTCGAGTCGCAATGCGAAGCCCGCTACGCCTACCGTCCCGTTCAAGAACAGTTACAAGTCAGACGCCAGCGACGAGCTGACCCCGCAGGTGACGAAGAAGATCTCCGGTGTTGAGAGCACGGAGAAGGCGTTCTCGTTCACGCTGACCGCCACGGAAGAGACACAGCAGAAGATCGCCGCCGGCGACTTGGGTGTGTCGGACGACCTGGCGGGCGACGCGCACGCGGAGTCCAAGGCCACGAAGGACAAGATTATCAAGGACAAGGGCCAGACGGTCGACTTCTCGAATATGACGTTCAACAAGGCGGGCGAGTACACGTTCACGCTCACCGAGGTGCACAACGCTGATGATGATCCCGCAGCGGACGGCGTGCAGAACGCCGGCTGGACGATGGACGCCTCCGCTTACACCGCCACGGTGACGGTGGAGGACGTGGACGCCAAGCTGACCGTCACGGGCGTGACGGTGAAGAAGGATGGTGACGCTGAGGCCAAGCCCATCAAGGCTGAGGTCAAGGACGGCAAGGTGAACCTCGCCACCTTTACCAACAGCTATGCTGCGAAGGGTTCCGTGACCCTGGCGGCGAAGAAACGCTTTACGGGCGGTGCGCTCGCGGGGAACGACTTCTCGTTCGCTCTGTACAAGGGTGACAAGGCGGAAGGCACGCCCATTGAGACCGTCACGAACGACGAGAAGGGCAACATTACCTTCCAGCCCATCAACTACACCGAGGCAGGTGACTACGAGTACACCATCAAGGAAGTTACCGGTAACGACCAGACCATCGTCTACGACGGTCAGAAAGTGAAGGTCAAGGTCAGCGTTACCGATAACAAGAACGGCACGCTGGACGCGACCGTCACCTACGGCGGCGATAAGGCCGTGCCGACCTTCACCAACGTGAAGCCGACGACGGACGTTACCGTCGAGGCCACGAAAGTTCTCGCGGGCAAGGCGCTGACGGACGGCGCGTTCGCCTTCGGCCTGTACCAAGGCGACACGTCCACGGGTAATCCCGTCAAGATCGTCCAGAACGACAAGGAGGGCAAGATCAATCTTGCCCTCACCGGTCTGACCATCGGCGAGTACGACTACAAACTCAAGGAGGAGAACGTCGGTGCCGATCCGACTATCACCTACGACACCAAGGCGGTGAAGGTTCACGTCTCGGTGAAGGCGGAGGGCGACAAGGCGAAGGCGACCGTCACCTATGACGGCAAGAACGATGCCCCGACCTTCACTAACAAGTACCAGCCCGCCGAGACCTCGGTGGCGCTCACGGCGAAGAAGGCCTATGTGAAGCCCGACAACACGCCGGCCACGCTCAAGGGCGGCGAGTTCACCTTCGACCTGTACGAGGGCGACCTGACGGCTGAGCAGCTGAAGGGCAAGCAACCCATCCGGAGCGCCAAGAACAGCGAGGACGGCACCGTCACCTTCCCGGCCATCGACTACACCAAGGCCGGCGAGTACAAATACACCGTCGCGGAACAGGAGGGCGACCTGTCCCACGTGACCTACGACGCTACGGTGCACCATGCCGTGGTGAAGGTCATGGACAATGCCGGCAAGCTGGACGCCGCTGTTACCTACGATGGTGACAAGGCCAATGCCCCCACCTTCACGAACACCTACACCGCAAAGGGATCCGTGGAGCTGACGGCGACCAAGATCGTTGCGGTCGCGCCGGGCTTCACGCACGACACCAAGCTGAAGGGCGGCGAATACACGTTCGAGCTGAAGGACGCCGACGGCAAGGTGCTCGGCACCACGACGAACAAGGCCGATGGCACGGTGAAGTTCACGCGCAAGTTCACGCTCTCCAACCTGGGCGGCGCTGCGAGCAAGGACTTCACCTACACCATCGCGGAGAAGCCGGGCACGGAGCCGGGCATGGTCTACGACACCCATGCGCTCATCTACAAGGTGACGGTCGCGGACGATGGCACCGGCTCGCTGACGGCCACACCGCAGGTAACGAGTGGAGACAAGACCTTCACGAACACGTACCACCCGAAGGAGACCTCGGTAACGCTCAAGGCGACGAAGCGCTTCACGGGTGGCGAGCTCGCAGGGGGCGACTTCACGTTCCAGCTGCTCGACAAGGATGGCAACGTGATCCAGACCGTCCAGAATGACAAGGACGGCAAGGTCGCCTTCCAGGCAATCAGCTACGACACGCCGGGCGATCACGACTACACCATCAAGGAGGTTGCCGGCAACGACCCGACCGTCGTGTACGACACGAAGGACGTGAAGGTCCACATCAAGGTCTCCGATGAGAAGGGCGAGCTAAAGGCGACCGCCACCTACGACGGCGAGGCCGACGTTCCGACCTTCACCAACTCGAAGCCGACGACGGACGTTACCGTCGAGGCGACGAAGATCCTCACGGGCAAGGACCTGACGGCCGACGCGTTCACCTTCGGCCTGTACGACCAGGCCGGCAACGAGGTCGCCAAGGGCACCAACGACCGGGGCGGCAAGGTCGAGCTGGCCGTCAAGAACCTGAACCTGGGCGAGTACGACTACACGCTCAAGGAGGAGAAAGCCGGCCAGACCGTCGACGGCGTGGCCTACGACGCCAAGAAAGTCAAGGTCCACGTCAAGGTAGAGCAGAACCAGGGCGACAACAACAAGACGAAGGTGACCGTCACCTATGACGGTGCCGCTACGGCTCCCACCTTCAACAACACCTACGACGCAAAGGGTTCCGTAATCCTGACGGCGACCAAGACCATCAAGGTTGCGGACGGCTTCGACCACACGACGAAGCCCGCGGACGGCGAGTTCACCTTCGACCTGAAGGACGCTGCCGGCAACGTGCTCGACACCGCGAAGAACGATGCAAACGGCAAGGTCAGCTTCACGCGCGAGTTCCAGCTCTCCGACTTGGACGGCGCCGCGAGCAAGGACTTCACCTACACCATCGTGGAGCAGCCGGGCGCGGAGCCGGGCATGGTCTATGACAGCCATCCCCTCACCTATACGGTGACGGTCACGGACGGCGGGAACGGAGCACTGAATGCGAAGGCGATCGTGACGAGCGCATCCGGCTCGGATACCTTCACCAACACCTACCAGCCGGCCGCGACCGGCCTGGCCCTCGGTGCGCAGAAGAGCTATGTGAAGAAGGACGACAACACGCCGATCGTCCCCAAGTGCGGCGAGTTCACCTTCGATGTGTACGAGGGCAACCTGACGGCTGAGCAGCTTGCCGGGGCCAAGCCCGTCCGGACCGCGACCAACGGCGCGGACGGAAGTGTTAACTTCGACGCCTTCTCCTACGCGAAGCCGGGCACGCACGAGTACACCATCGTGGAGCGGAAGGGTGATCTGGCCTACGTGACCTACGACGCCGCGGTGCACCATGCCGTGGTGACGGTTGCTGACAATGCCGGCACGCTGCAGGCGAGCGTCGCCTACGACGGCACGAATGTCACGAAGCCCAGCTTCACCAACACCTACGAGGCACAGGCGACGGACTCCGGCGCGATCGCCCTCACCAAGAGCGTTGACGTGCACGACGGCAGCTATCAGCTAAAGGCGGGAGACTTCGCCTTCGAGCTGGTGGGGTCTGACGGCTCGGTGATCCAGACCCAGAAGAACGATGCGCACGGCAAGGTTGCCTTCGACAAGCTGACCTTCGACCATGCGGGCACCTTTACCTACACGGTCCGCGAGGTGCAGCCGACGGGGGACGCGCCGGGCGTGCCGGGCGTGACCTACACCGGCAAGACGTACACCCTGACCTACGTGGTGAAGGACAACAACGACGGCAAGCTGGCGGTAGAGAGCTCCACGGCGAAGCCGAGCAAGGGCACCGAGAACGGCGTCACCCCCAACACCATGACGTTTGCGAACAGCTACCAGCCGGGCGCGACCTCCTACCAGATCTCCGGCATCAAGGTGCTTGAGAATACCGATTCGGCCACCATGCGGACGCCCGCCGATGGCGAGTTCACGTTCGCGCTGATTGACGCGGCCACCGGGCAGGAGATTGACCGGACCACGAACGCGGGTATCGCGTTTACCTTCAAGGCCATCTCGTACACTGCGACTGGTTCGCATACGTACCAGGTGAAGGAGGTTGCGGGCCAAGATGGCACCATCACTTACAGCGATGCGGTGTTGGATGTGACGGTGAGCGTGACCGACGACGGCAGCGGCCAGCTGACCGCGACGGCGAACAAGACGGCCGCGGATCTGACCTTCACCAACATCTACACGCCGACGGCAACGACGGCGACGATTACCGGAACGAAGGCTCTGACCGGCCGCGACTTGGCCGAGGGTGAGTTCTCCTTCGACCTGAAGGACGCCGACGGTAACGTGGTGCAGACGGTGCAGAACGGCGCCGACGGCACGTTTGGCTTCGCGCCGCTGCAGCTGGACAAGGTGGGGACGTACGTCTACACCGTGTCCGAGCGGGCAGGGGCGACGGCGAACGGCGTCACCTACGACACGACGGTCTTTACCGCGACGGTGACGGTGACGGAGAATGCGGAGACGCACGCGCTGGAGGCACAGGTTGCCTACAGCAAGGGCGGCAAGGCTGCGGATGCGGTGGCATTCAGCAACAGCTACGCGCCGGCCGCGACTGAGGTGAAGCTGGGGGCCTCCAAGGTGCTGAGCGGCGAAGACCTTAAGGAAGGGCAGTTCTCCTTCCAGCTGAAGGATGCCGACGGCAAGGTGCTGCAGACCGCCAAGAACGCGGCGGACGGCACGGTGGGCTTCGAGGCGATCTCGTACGACAAGCCCGGGACGTACGCCTACAGCATCTCCGAGGTGGACGACGGTCAGAAGAACGTGACGTACGACGCGGCCGAGCACCGGGTAACGGTGACGGTGACGGACGACGGTGCGGGCCATCTGGTGGCGACGGTAACCTATGACGGTGACGTGGCGCCGGTGTTCAAGAACACGTACACCTGTCTCTTATACACATCTCCGAGCCCACGAGACTAGGCATGATCT
>ENA-OZAB01001283-OZAB01001283.1-human-gut-metagenome-genome-assembly--contig:-NODE-1283-length-10606-cov-4.494550_pt1 | contig 10606 bp, 6 predicted proteins | sample MGYA00243297_ERZ653491 | MGnify/ENA primary metagenome ERZ653491 (study PRJEB26926, sample SAMN06165154) | human gut metagenome | biome: ENVO:00009003; feature: ENVO:2100002; material: ENVO:00002003... | reverse complement strand
AGGCCCAGAAGATATAGACGGTGTCCCGCGAATCCTTGATGGCCGTGCGGAACCGCACAATGGACAGGGCGCCCACCATGCCCAGCGACAGGGCGATGTTGTTGCCGATGACAATCATCACCGCCGTGGTGATGATGGTCAGGGCCATCAGCGAAACGTTGAATTTCTTGCTGTATATGCTCCCTTCGTGGGACAGCATATACGAAACATAGATGAAAAAGGCGATGACCGTTCCTATCAGCAGGCGCAGGACAATGGTTTGCAAATCCAGCTGGCCCGTGCTCTCCAACAGTTCCAGAATCGTTTCCCGCATATCTTCGTTCCCCCCTATACGCAAGAGCGCATGCCGACGCGCCAGGCAATACTTGCTGACGGACGTCTCCGTGCGGTCGGCCGCATTGACTGCGTTTTTGATGTAGCTGAGCAGAAAGCCGCTGTATTTGACCTCCAGCACCGCGCCAAAGGCGTCCAGCACCGGGTAGGTGTTCAGGGTGGGAGAAAACAGGTCAAAGCATGACTCGGTGGCCCGAATCTGGTGGTCAAAGGTGACGCGGATTCTGTTTTCCCGGGCGATAAAGGCCCTGCGGCGGTAATCGACCACCGCCTTGGGCCGATAGCACCGGGTGCGAAGCAGCCCATAGCACTCCGCGGCAAAGGCATCGCCGTAGCCCAGCAGGCAGTCGTACCGGCCTGCAGCCATCTCCTGGGCGTCCTTTCGGCGCAGGCGCAGGGAGCGCTTTTTCTGGTACATGCCCTCTTTCTGCTTCATTTCCAGCATGGCGAACCCGGCCTCCGGGTCATAGATGCGCAGGCGGAGCTTCCGCCGTTTTTCCAGCCCGTCGATTTTTTCCCTATAGTCCTGTTCGTCCGGCGTATCGAAATACAGCGAACGTATCCAGTAGCCCTGCGCGCCGTTGTGCTCGTCCTGGCGCATGATCGGCTCCAGCCGCGCCATCAGCCGCGCCATGTCCACCCGGTGAATCCAGTACTTCTTTTCCTGGCGGCATACCTCGTTCAAACCGCAGCCTCCCCTAAAAAACTGCAAAACCTCGCGGAGGTTTGTCCGCAAGGATTTTGCAGCCTGACAATCATAGCAGTGCCTGCCACAGACTCATGGCTTTGCGTCGCCGTCTTTCGACGGGTTTGCCAATCTCCGTTGTCGTTTCCGTCCCCGGCAGGGCTGCCGGGCCCTATCCCATATCGCTCAGCGCCTGCGCCGTGCGGGCATACACAGCCTCCAGCGCCGCCATCCGGTCCTGAGCCGCCGCCAGATTGCCTGCGCGCAAATCTTCCACCGCCAGGGCCGTCAGCCGGTACAGCTCCGTCAGGGCCAGATTGCCCGTCACGCCCTTGAGGGCGTGCGCCGCCTCAAAGGCCTCGGAAACGTCCCCGCGCGCCATGGCCTGGCGCAGCAGAGAAAAGTTTCCGTCCCCGGGAAAGCGCAGCAGAAACCGCATCATCAGCGCTTCATTGCCCATAAACCGCTCCAGCGCCTCGTCCACCTGCACGCCGGCGGCCAGCAGCCGCTCCCTCTGCATCGCATCCATATCCCTACGCTCCTTCAGGCGGCTGGTAGAATTGCCGAAGCACCGGCTCGGCCTCCCGGAAACAGGCCAGCAGCCTGGGATTAAAGGCGCCGCACTCCCCGTCCAGAATCATCGTCATAGCGGTCTGGGCCGAATAGGCGTCCTTGTAGCAGCGCTTGCTCACCAGTGCGTCGTACACGTCGGCCAGGGAAACAACCTGCGTCCAGATGGGGGTCTGGTCGCCTACCAGACCGTGCGGATATCCCCCGCCGTCCCAGCGCTCGTGATGGTGCAGGGCGATATCGTAGGCATAGGGGTAGGCCGGATGCTCCCGCATCTGGGGAATATTGGAAAGCAGCTGCGCGCCCTTGACCGTATGATTCTTCATCAACGTGAATTCTTCCTGCGTCAGCCGCCCTTTTTTGTTGAGCACGGCGTCGGGGACGGAGAGCTTGCCCACATCGTGCGTCACCGCCCCGATGCCGATAAGCCGTATCTGCTCGTCGCTCAGGCCCTCGCCCAGCGACGTATGGCGCAGCAAATGGCAGGTGATGTTGTGAAGGCGGCGTACATGCTCGCCGGATTCGTCGCTGCGAAACTCAATGGCGGTGGACAGGGCTTCCACCATGCCCAGGCTCATTTCCGCCAGCCGCTGGGCCTGAAGGAGCAGCTTTTCCCGCTGCCGCTCCACTTCGGCCCCCAGCCGCCGCCGGGCCCGGAACAGTTCCACCACCGAATTGACCCGCCGGTGCACCATGTAGGGCACCACCGGCTTGAGAATGACGTCCATGACCCCCAGCTCGTAGGCTTCCCGCATGACGGAGTCGGCGCCGTCCGCCGTAATCAGAAACACGGGAATGACCCGGGTCAGCCCCTGCTGGTGGAGCGCCCGCAGCACCTGAATGCCGTTCATCCAGGGCATGATGACATCCAGCAAAACGGCGCTCAGGCTGGAGGCATGGGCCAGGATGGCCGCCAGCCCCGCCTGGCCGTCTCCGGCCTCCAGAATGCGGTATTGGTCGCTGAAGATGTTGGCCAGAATGGCGCGGTTGATTTCCTCGTCGTCCACAATCAGCAGGGATTCCTTGTCCCCCGCGGGCACGTTTGTCTGCGTCATATCAGCATCTCCCCTGAGGTGTAGGGCTTTTCGGCCCGGCCTCTTCCCGTTCGCGAATCAGCTTCTCCATCGTCCGGCAGATCACGGCGCTGTCAATCGGCTTGGACACGTGGGCGTTCATGCCCGCCGCCGTGGTCCTGTCGATATCCTCGGCAAAGGCGTTGGCGGTGACCGCCACAATGGGGACGACGCCGGCGTCCGGCCTCTCCAGCCGCCGGATGGCCGCGGCCGCCTGACAGCCGTCCATCCGGGGCATCTGCATGTCCATGAGGATAGCGTCCACCGAGAAGGGCGGCTGCGAAAGGAACGCATGCACCGCCTCCTGGCCGTCCGCCGCCGACAGCACCTGGATGCCCAGCTGCTCCAGGAGCGCCGTCAGGATTTCCCGGTTCAGCTCGTTGTCCTCGGCCACCAGAATGCGCCTGCCGTTCCAGGCAAAGGGCGGCGTCGGGTCCGGAGGCGTCTGGCGGACGTCGCCGGCGGGATCCCGGCCCTCCACGGTTTTGAAGGGGATGGTCACCGTAAAGCGGGAACCGCGGCCCAGCTCGCTGTCCACCGAAATCTCGCCGCTCATCTGCTGCACCAGGCTTTTGACAATGGGCATGCCCAGGCCGGTGCCCGTCACCGGGCGGGAGGTAAAGGCGGTTTCCCGGGAATAGGGGTCAAAAAGATGTTCCAGGAACCCCTGCGTCATGCCGATGCCGGTATCCTCCACCACCAGCTGGTACTTGCTGTGCTGATGGAAGCTGAACTGCCTGGCCTCCAGCCGGATATGGTCTCCCGGCTCCGTGTATTTCACGGCGTTGGACAGGAGGTTATTGACAATCTGGCCAATCTTCCGTTCATCGCCCATCACCCGGTCGTCCTGAAAATCGATGCTGACCTCCAGCGTTTTGCCTTCTTCCCGGGCCCTGTCCCGGAACATGTCCGCTAGGCGATCCAGCAGCTCGCGCAGGTTCAGCTCCCGCTGCTCCAGATTGCTTTTGCCCGCCTCCATGCGCGAAATTTCCAGGATATCGTTGATGAGCCCCAGCAGCTGGTCGCTGGCAAAGGCGATTTTTGTCAGGTATTCTCCGGTCTTGTCCGTATCTCCTGCCGCGCAGCTTTTTTGCGCCAGCTCGCAGTAGCCCATGATGGCGTTGAGGGGCGTGCGCATGTCATGGGACATGCTGTTGAAAAAGCGGGACTTGGCCTTGGTGCTCTTTTGCGCCACGTCCAGGGCGTCCTGCAGGAGAAGGGTTTGCTGCAGCTCCCGGCGCTTTTCTTCGTCCACGTCCCGGAAGCACAGGATGACCACGTCGGGATCGGCCTTCGGGTCGTACAGCGTGCGGACGTTGACCCAGCGGTAGACGTCGCCGAAGCGGCGCTGGTAATCGCCGCCATAGTCGGCCACCTGCCTGCCGGCCCGCTGGCGGATGCTTTCCAGGGAAAAGCCGGACTCAAAGGCGTGAAAGGTCGTGGGCTGCACCACGTCGCCGATGGTTTTCAGCAGCAGGTCATAGCTGCCGCTGGCCGGCAGGAAGCTCACGCTCTGATGGGCCTTCAGCGTCTGATAGCGCCCCTCCCGGAAGTTGACGCGGTAAATGGCGTAGAAGGAATCGCCCAGCATGCGGGCGGTATCGTCGGCCATTTTCATCCGACGGCGGCGCAGCATGTCCTGCACCGTCAGAAAAACCAGCGTCAGGTATACCACCAGGGCCACGACCGCCATCAGGGAAATCGTGGTGTTTCCCTCGCCCATGAGAATGGCGTGCAGGGGCGCGGTGATAACGACCGTCCACCCGTTGGCCATACGGCTGTTGTAAGCGCCGCGCGCGACGCCGTCGGGGTCTTCAAAGGTGGCGTCGTAGGCCAGCAGGGACCCGTCGGCGACGCCCGCCAGCAGGAAGTCGGCATGTGCCTGCTGCTCGTCCGGGCTGCCGCTCCAGTAAGACGTCGAGTACAGGAGCAGGCCGTTGCGGTCGCACAGGTAGTAGGAGAAGGTTTCCGGTATATCCTCGACGGCGCGATGCAGCGCCGGGTTCTGGATGTATACATCCATGGCCAGCACGTTCCCCTCGCCCTCCAGCGCCAGGGAAAGCGTCACGATTCTCTGCCCGCTGATGGCGTCCTGGTAGGCTTCGCTGCACACCGGCTGCCCGTCCGCCTCCAGGGCCGGGCGGTACCAGGCGGCGGCCCGGTAATCATAGCCGTCGTCGCCGTTCCACGGGTTAGGCGCCACGATTTGCCCGTCGATGACCGCGTAAAAATCGACTGCGTCCTCGCCGATGATGTGGGTCAGCTTGGCAAAATAGCCCGCCAGCCACCCCTGAATATCCTGCACGCTGCCGCCGCCGGCCACCATCTCGTTGACATAGTGGCTGGCCATGACCAGGCTGTTTTCCAGGGTGTGCAGGCTGTTTTCTTCCTCCGCGGCATAGCTGTGCGCCAGCGCGATGCCCAAATCCTGGGTGTTTTGCAGCAGTTTCACCCGCACCAGGACGATGGTCATCCCCAGCAGCACCGCCACAAACGCCAGCAGCAGCGAACTGACGATGATGCTGCGCAACCCAGAAGGCTTATGAAGGTTCATAGCTTCCTTCCTCCTGCATCCGGACCGCCGGAACTTCTTCCTTCCCAGAAGGGCAGCGGGCCATGCGCCGGTAATAGCGCTGCTTTTCTTTGTACATATTCTGATCCATTTCCTGGAAGAAGGCGTCGAAGTTTTCGGCATGCAGCTGCGCGACGCCCATGGAAACAGAAACAGGAACGGGGAATGTCCCCGTTTCGTTCCGGCGCTGCAACTCCCGGTTCAGCGTCTCCCGGAAACGACGGATTTGCTCGTCCGAAGCGTTCTCCAGCAGCACCATGAATTCGTCGCCCCCGTATCGGATAACCGGGGCGCCGGGCTCTGCGCAGCGCAGCATCTTTCCCATCTCCCGCAGCACCCGGTCGCCCTCGATGTGGCCGTACGTATCGTTGATGCCCTTGAAGTTGTTGATGTCCAGGAGAATGCCGGTCACCTGCCGCTTTCTGTTTCCCCAGCCCTGGTAATGCGCCAGATAACTGCGGTTGTACAGCCCCGTCAGCGGGTCCGCCACGGATTCCTCGTTTTGCAGTTTGACATGAAGGGACGTCAGCCCGATGGCGACCGATACCCATATCAGCGACAGGCCATAAAAACACCACTGCACCAGGCCGCCCACATAGACCGGAATCAAAAAGGTCATCGCCCGGATGTACAGATACTTGTCCACCCGTTTTCGGGTGCTGTACAGCAGGACGGCGCCGTATGTCAGGTATCCGTATATGACCACATAAAGAAGCGGAAACAGCGGCGTGCGGAAGTATTCGTTCTCTCCCGTCATGCCGAAGAAAACGTCCATGAACAGGTTGGCCAGCGAAAGCAGCCATACCAGCACCATGGGGATGGATAACAGGACGCCCCGCCGGCGGAGCCGTTTTCTGTCCTCGTACAGCTTATAGTCCACATAGCACACCCACAGGAACGCAAGGCCGGAACAGAGGATAAAAATCAGCAGGTTGCCGCAGCGGAACAGCACCGCCGCGCCGGGAAACTGCCGTCCGTCCAGCAGAAACATGGCGGTCTCCAGAAGGCATTGGGACAGGCAGAGCCAGCACATTCCCCGGAAGAGCCGCATGTCCAGGAATACCGCTCTCGCCCCGCCTCGCTCTTGCCAGCCGCGTCTGCCGAACAGAACAATCAACATCAGACAAACGCCGATGCCGTTGGCAATCAGAATGGCGGGGATATTGATTTGTGGGGTATGGCTCGTGGCATCAGCCATTGAGCATCCTCCTGCTGTCCGGCTTCTGGCATACATGACCAGTGAAGCGGGGAAAAAACGTAGTATCTTCCCAATATTATATCAGATTATAGGAAGATGTAAAGGTAAAAATTGCACAGAACGAAGGGGTTCGTGACGGAAAAAGATGGCGGCATCAGGCGGCGGCGCAAAGGATGCCGCCTTTTTGCGGAGCGCCGTCTTGCGCCGCTTGTTTTTTCGTGATAGAATGCGCATAAGAAAGCACGAGGCTCGAAGGTTCGCGGCGAATGGTCTATCGAAAAAAACGCCCGTCGCAGGCTCCTCTCTGTCGCCGGGAGGCAAGATGAAAAGAAACAGGCGGTTCCGCGCCGGAAAGCAGGTTATTGTCACCGTATTTCTCATGGTGCTCATCACGGGGTTATCCCTCTTTCTGGCAGAACGTGTCGACAAAATGGAAGAAAAGGATTGCTTTGACCGCCTTGCCCAAGAGGCGCAGAGCCTGTCCGCCCTTATCAAGCGCAACGCCGTCCAGGACACCAAACAGCTTGAACTCATGGCGCTGATTGCGGCGCAATACGACTCGCTTTCCGACCCGGCGCTATGGGCCATCCTGAACGATTCGCAGCCGCACGGAATGCTCAGTCGGGTCGAGATGCTGCTGCCGGATGACACGGTTCTGACCGGCAGCGGCGAGCCGATGGACGCTTCCGGCAAAATATCCTTCGCCCGGGAGGCTGCCCTGGGCGCGCATATCACCGACCGGGAAAGCGACCTGCTGGATGCGGACGCCTTCGTGGTGCGCAACTATGTCCCCGTTGTCCGGGACGGGCAGACCGTCGCCATGCTCTGCGGCGTAATTGAGCTGGGCGTCCTGCCGCAGGAACTGGAGCTGACCCCCTACGGCGGGGCGGCCGCCGTGTACCTGATAGACGGGAAGACCGGGGATTTCCTGCTGGATACCTGGCACGGGGAGACGGGGAATATTCTGGCCATGGAAGCGCGGCCCATGGCCCCGGGGTACGACCATGAACAGCTCCTGCAGGGCCTGACCGACGGCGAAAGCCGCTATGTGGTCTTTGTCTCCCGTACCATCGGCGAATACCTGTATTTCTATTACACCCCGGTGGACATCAACCAGTGGCGCATAGCGCTGTCCGTGCCCGAAAGCCTGGTGCTCGCCACTGCCGACAAAATGGAACGGATGCTGGGCCTGCTCATCGCCACCGAAACCGTATGCTTTGCCCTCTATTTTCTCTGGCTCGTCCGCTACAGCCGTCGGGAAAGCAACGAGAAGCAGCGCCAGCTCAATGTCATCCACGATATCGTCGACGTGGAAAAGGCGCTCTTTAACGCCCACGAACAGGAGGAAAACGTCGTTACGGCGCTGGAAAAGGTGGGCCGTATGACGGGGGCGGAGCATGCCGTCCTCTGGCTTCCCGAACCTTCCGGACAATCCCGTTCGTACACATGGGATAAGGCAGACCTCCGGCAGCGGCTCCGCCTGCGCGAAACGCTCGTCGCGGAGATATACCGCCGCTTCGGGGACGGCGCGCAGGAAGTCGTCCTTTCCGCCCCGAAGGACTTCCCCCAGGCGCTGAAGCCGACGGACGAAAGCCTGCTTCAAAGCCTGACGGCCGTGCCGGTCAAGAAGACCGACGGAGCGCTGGCGGGCATGCTGGCGGTGTGCAACGCGTATCAGGAGCAGCGCTGCGTGGATATTCTTCACAGCGTGAGCTTCAGCTTCGGCCTGTTCTGCCAGAACATTTCCTCGTATCTCCTGATGAAGTGGGAGGGCGAGCGGGATGCGCTCACGGGTCTTTACAACCGCAACCGGTACGAGCGCGATTTGGAGGAGCTGGAGAGCCTGTACCGCACGAGTCTGGCCTGCGTTTATGTGGATGTGAATGGCCTGCATGAGCTGAACAACCAGGCCGGCCATCAGGCGGGCGACGAGATGCTCAAAACGGTGTCGGCACAGATGGCCGCCCTCTTTGTCAATTGCCGCATGTATCGCATCGGCGGAGACGAATTTGTGGTGCTCGCGCCCGACATGGAAGCCGACCGGGTACAGGCGCTGACGGACCGCCTGGAGGCGGCGCTCAAAGCCCGGGGCATCTATATCTCGGCGGGCTGTGCCTGGGAAAACCGGGTGCGCTCCTTTGCCCAGATGGTGCGCACGGCGGAAAAAAGGATGTACGCCGCCAAGGAACGCTTCTATCAGCACACCGCCTTTGACCGCAGAAAGCCCCGATAAGCCGCCGCGCAGCCCCGCCGGACGATGGACAAAGAAAAAATATAATGATATAATATCAAAAATCAAAAGGCGGGAGTTTCTGGCAAATCGCTCCCCCAATCTTGTCAGAAGGGAAGAGCGCTCATGTTGCGTCGGGGGAAGGGTTACCGCCGGGGGATTGCCGCGCTGCTGGTCATGCTGGCGCTGACTGCCGCGCCGCTGGCAGGCGGGCTGGCGCTGGAAATCGAAACGCTTCCCGAAACATGGGAGGAGCTTTGCGAGCTGGTTCCGGACATGCCCAATCTGGAGCCTGAAAACGTTCAGGTCCGCTTTCCGCATACAAGCGATAAAAACGAACTGAACTTCTCCTTCCTGTGCGACGATGAGGAGTGGCCGGACGCGTTCGCCTTGCTTACCAATGCGCCGGCATTTTCGCCCGAGCTTGCGTATGATGCCGGGCAGGGCGCCTATATGCTGACCGAGCAGGGTGCGAACAATCTGGCTAACGCCATGTGGGGAGAAGCGGTGGACGGCGCGTATTTTCTTGGCAAACAGGACGGAGACTGGCTGATCACCATCGCATTCTATGTGGGCAGGGACGCTTTTATGGCCCTCTATGAAGCCGAGGAGCCCCTGACGCGCAGTTGGGACAACGTTGTCAGCAGCGACACGTCCTCCAGCAATTACCTGATGCCCTGCATCATCGCAGTGCACGCTACGCAAAGCGGGGGTGAGCTGCAAATTTATCAATACGCGACCCATACGCTCATCCGTCTGTGCGACGCGGACGGCAATGCCGTCGCGTTTATGAAGTATCCGGAGTTTTCTCCGTTCTGCGCAGACTTCATGCCCGTGGATCCCCTGCAGTAAATCGCCGGAAAAAGCCGGCGGCGCGCCCACCGGCGCGTCGCTCCCAAAGGCATACGCCCCTCCCCGCCGCCCTTCCATCCAGGCCGCCGCCCGAACCATCCGCGGATTTTCAGGCAGGCGGCCTTTCCCGTGGAGACGGCGGCATGGCGGCGCGCAGCGGACGGCCCGCGCGGCCGTCAATCCAGATGAAACGCCTCTTCAATATCCCGCACCTGGCGGTCGTCAATCATGACCAGCGGACCGACGTCGCGCGCGGCCAGGATGGCCTGGGCGCTGTACTCCAGAACCTCCAGGCGGTCAAAAGCGCCCAGCAGGGAAGGGCCGGTGACCACGGCGCATGCGTTGTCCACCAGCAGCACCGGCGTGCGGGCGGAGAACAGGGCCGCCACGGCCGCCGGGTCTTCCAACAGGGCGTCATAGGGAACGCGGCGCACGTCGCGCAGCTGGATATAGCTTTCCGGAATGATGCGGGAATCAAACGCCGCGCCCGTGACCGCAAAGGCCATGACGGCGGGCGCGTGCGCGACGATGACGGCCTGGACGTCGGGATGCGCGCGGTAAATCGCCTGGTGCAGCGGCGCGGACCCGCCGGGCGTCTTGCCCGCCTCGCACCGGCCGTTCTCCACGCGCACCAGGTCCGCCACGTCCAGATACCTTCGGTCCTTCCGATGCGGGGTCATCAGGAACGATTCGCCGGACAGGCGCTGGGAAAAAGCGCCCTGGGCGCTCGTGCACAGGCGCTGGTCATAGGCGCGGTGAATCATCCCGCACAGGTCGCGGCGCAGCGCCCGCTCCCGGCTGGATGCCGCCGCGGCAGGAAGAGCGTCCGCCTGCAGGCCTTCCGCGCCGCAGGCGCGCGACAGCTGCTCCGGCGTAAGCGGGCGCGGCGCGCCCAGCTTTCTGGCGTAAAGCTCCATGCGCCCGCAAAAGTCCAGCGTCTCAAAGGCCATAAACGCGCCGAACAAATCCCGGGCGCCGCACACGCACCCGTGGTTTTCCATGACGACCGTTTGATAGCCTTCGGCAAACCTGCGCGCGATGTTGACGCCCAGCTGCCGGCTGCCGGGCACGTCCTGTCTCTTATACACATCTC
>ENA-OZAB01001275-OZAB01001275.1-human-gut-metagenome-genome-assembly--contig:-NODE-1275-length-10675-cov-6.059134_pt1 | contig 10675 bp, 9 predicted proteins | sample MGYA00243297_ERZ653491 | MGnify/ENA primary metagenome ERZ653491 (study PRJEB26926, sample SAMN06165154) | human gut metagenome | biome: ENVO:00009003; feature: ENVO:2100002; material: ENVO:00002003... | reverse complement strand
GCCGGTGGCGGATGAAGCGAGGCGATTTCGAGGAAGTGCCCCGGCTGGCGGGCATGACAATGCCTGCCAGCCGGCTGGCACAACGGTGGGCAAGGAATCACCGAAGCGCCGCCCCCACGGCGGTGTGCTGAGAAATTCCCGATAACCTGCGGCGGGGTACATGGGGTCCGCCCTACAGGAATAGGGTGTTTCCCGGAAACCGTCCGTAGGGACCGCTGCCCTCAGCGGGCCGCTGCGCAGGGATACGGATTGCCGCGCCAGGAAAGCAGGTGTTCTTTGACAGGCTGGGACCCCCGGCGCAATGCCGGGGGTCCGCTTTATACATATTACAGTTCGTTTCCCTCGTCCGGCTGCTGGACCAGTAGGGCCTCTCCGGCCGGGACGTCGGTGAAGTCCAGCTGCACCACCGCCTGGGCGGTGTTCACGGAGCAGCTGACGCATTTGCCGCGCTCTGCGGCTGCGGCGGCGCAGCGGTTCAGAAGGTCCGTCAGGATTTCCCGGTTCAGCCCGCCGCCCCGCCAGTGGAACACAAAATGGGGCTGCTTTTTCCGCAGGGCCTGGCGGGCGCGGTTCTCCACGTCCTCCGCCTTGGTGAAGGACAGGGGGCGGTAGTAGTACCCCTTGTCCGCCGTGCAGGGCGGCAGCGGAAGCACCAGCGTCTCGTGATCCCGGAAGATGTGCCGATCGTCCAGGTTGAAATAGTCGTACCGGGGCGTGCCCCGCTGGAGGGAGTTGTCAAAGGTGGCGTCCAGGTGGTAACGCTGGCCGTCCACCGTTATCACGTTCCAGGTGTGGCGGTATTTCACGCCCCGCTCCGGGGCCGCCTCGCTGAGAGCCACGATGCAGGGCAGCTGCACCGCGTCGCACAGGGCCTTCACCGTTTTGGCAATGCCCTCGCACACCCCCACCCCCTGGGTCAGGGGGCCGATGATCTCGTGGGAATAGGGCTTTTTCAGCTTGTCATACCGGACGTTCTCCAGAATGAAGGCGTGGATGGCCAGCTCCTTGTCCCGGTCGCTTTTTCCCTGCAGGGGCCGGGCCAGACGGTCCAGCCGGGCGGCCACCGCCTGGCGGTGCTGGCGGATCTTCCCCTTGTCGAACAGATACTCCGGCAGAAGCTCCACATGGTCCGCCCCGGGCATCCACCGGTACTGAAACCCGGTGACATAGAACAGCAGCGGCGTGTCCAGCTTCAGCCGCAGATAGATATCCGACAGCTCCGGGCCGTCCAGCCGGGGCACCCGGATCCCCGGGGCCAGGGCCTCCATACCCGCCAGCATGGCGTCGTATACCCCGCGCTTTTCCCGGTCCAGCTGGCGGTAATAATAGCCCGCCATCAGCGGCAGGCGTGGGGCAGCAGCTCCCGCACCTGCCCGGCCAGCCGGTCAAACTGGTCGCAGGACAGGGCCTGCGCCCCGTCGGACAGGGCGCAGGCCGGGCGGTCGTGCACCTCCACCATCAGGCCGTCGGCTCCGGCGGCCACGGCGGCCAGCGCCAGGGGAGCCACCAGCTCCGCCCGCCCGGCGGCGTGGCTGGGGTCCACGATCACCGGCAGGTGGGTCAGCTTTTTCAGCACCGGAATGGCGGCAATGTCCAGAGTGGCGCGGCTGTCGGTCTCGAAGGTACGGATGCCCCGCTCGCACAGGATCACCTGCCGGTTGCCCCCGGCCAGGATGTACTCCGCCGCCTGCAGCAGCTCCGTTACCGTGGAGGACATACCCCGCTTCAGCAGCACGGGCTTCCTGATCTGGCCCAGGGCCTGGAGCAGGGCGAAATTCTGCATATTCCGGGCCCCGACCTGCAAAATATCCACCTGATCCAGGTCCTCCAGCTGGCGGGGGTCCGTGATCTCCGTCACCACCGGCAGTCCGGCCTCCCGGCCCGCCTCCGTCAGCATGGAAATGCCCGGCTGGCCCAGCCCCTGGAAGGAATAGGGGGACGTCCGGGGCTTGAATACCCCGCCCCGCAGCAGCTGCGCTCCGGCGGCCTTGACCCGCCGGGCGACCCCGGCCATCTGCACCTGGGATTCCACGGCGCAGGGTCCGGCGATCAGGCAGAACTCCGCCCCGATCCGGGCGTCGCCCACCTCCACCACGGTGTTGTCCGGGTGGGCGGCACGGCCGGCCAGGCGATAGGGCGGCGTGATGCGCCGCACGTCCAGCACATAGGGCAGGGCCGCCAGACCCTCCGGGTCCAGCCGCCAGGTGTCTCCCACCAGGGTCAGCACGTCGGCGTCCCGGCCCGGGGTCCGGCCGATCCGCACCCCCTGATTCATCAGGCGCACCGCCAGCTGCCGCAGGGCGGGCTCCTGGGTGTCTTTTTGGATAATAACGATCATATGATCCTCCATGCGGCCGTGCCGCTGTATATTCCCGGATATTGTACCGCAATGCACGGGTTTTTGCAACCGGGGAATTTCCCGGGGAATATGCAGAATGCAATATCCGAAATACGGATAATTTATATATAGCTTGACGATTGACAATGTGTATGCTATGATAGATGCAGGCCATCAGAATAGACAAAATACGATGCTTTCAGGCAGAAATATTTTCTGTTCTGACGGCCTGCATGGCTCATCCCATCCAACCGGACATAAACGGAGGTATCAGATGAAAAGACTGCCGAAAATGCTCTGCGCCCTGATTCTTTGCGCCCTGATGGTGACTGCCGCGGTTTCCTGCGGCCAGAAGCCCGCCCAGCAGCCCCAGGACCCGCCCCAGCAGGAGGACCCCCAGCCTGCCCCAGAGCTGAAGATCGCCGTGGACAGCGATCCGGCCCGTTCCGCCGTCATCCACTGGTTTTATTCTGAAGAGGGGCAGGCCCTGTTCGGGGACACGGATCCGGACGACGTGATCTTCTCGGTGGACCCCCGGGATATCGCCCAGGAGCTGAAGCTGGGGAACTATGACGCCGCCGTGTGCGCCCCCGATCAGAAGGCCCTGCAGCTGCTGGGCGGCTATGAGTCCATGCCCCTGCTCAAGGACGCCGTGATCTTTGTCCACGGCAACATCGGGCAGGAGGATGCGGACTATAACCTGTCCTCGGAGACCCTCCGCAGCATATACGCCGGCACCGCTCCCCTTTTCTGGGATGAGGCACAGACTCAGCCGCTGATTCCCGCCTATGGCTATGCCAGCGATGCCCAGGACCCCCTGTGGCAGCTGATGTCGATGCAGTTCGGCTTCACCGCCGACGCGCCGGATATCCTCCCAACGGGGACATGGGACAACCCTGTGTGGGCCACTGTTGAGACCGGGCGGGTGGGATCGCCGCTGTTCCCCCTGCATTATAACTGGCTGTTCGGTGAGGCGGGAATCAACGGGTCGGTGATCTCTGTGGACGGCGTGCGGCCCACAGACGCGACGCTGGCGGACGGGTCCTATCCCTTCACCCTGTCCTATTACGGCCTGTATTCGCCCAGCCATCCCCAGGCCCGGCAGATCGACGCGATTTTACAGGGCGTGCAGGCTATGCAGACTGCGGAGTAACTCTATACATAATTATAGCAAAAGCCCCGGGGGCCTCCTGAATGGGAGGCTTCCCGGGGCTGGTTGATTGATTTTACACAGAGAACAGGATGTCGGCGTAGGTGGGATAGGGCCAGTATTCCGCGGCGGTCAGGGACTCCAGCCGGTCGATGGACTGGCGGGCCTCCTCCATGCGGCGGCCGATCTCCTCCCGGTAGTACCGGGCGGCCTCGATGCCGCCCTCGGCGTCGGGGGCCTGGTCCATGGCCTGCTCCATGGCCGCCATGGTGTCGTACAGGCTGGCGGTCAGGCCGGAGAGCCTGGACAGCAGGTCCTCCTCCACCCGGCAGGGGACCACCAGCTCCCGCTTGTGCAGGATGGCCTGGGTCAGGTCCGCCGTGTAGCGGTTCACCGCCGGGAGAATGCCCCGCATAACCATATCCCGCAGGGTAGCCGCCTCGATGGACGTGACCTTGCAGTAATTCTCCAGGTGAATTTCGTACCGGGCCCGCATCTCCGTCTCGCTGAGGATGTTGTGGCCGGAGAACAGGCGGATGTTCTTGGGGTCGATATAGGCGGGCATACAGTCCACGGTGTCCCGCAGGTTGCTGAGGCCCCGGCGCTGGGCCTCCCGGACCCAGTCCCCGCCGTAGCCGTTGCCGTTGAAGATGATGCGCTGGTGGGCCTTGAAGGTGTCGTGCAGCAGGTTCTGCAGGTCCGCCCGGAAGTCGTTGGACTGCTCCAGAATGTCCGCGAACTCCTCCAGCTCCTGGGCCATGATGGTGTTGAGCACCACGTTGGGGCTGGCGATGGACTGGGAGGAGCCCAGCATACGGAACTCGAACTTGTTGCCGGTGAAGGCCAGGGGCGAGGTACGGTTGCGGTCCGTGGTGTCCTGGGGAATCTCCGGCAGGGTGTCCACGCCGATCTCCAGCTTCCGCTTGGCCTTGTCCACATAGGCCTGGCCGTTGATGATGGAATCCAGGATGGCCGTCAGCTCATCGCCCAGGAACACGGAGATGATGGCCGGGGGGGCCTCGTTGCCGCCCAGCCGGTGGTCGTTGCCGGGGTAGGACACGCAGCAGCGCAGCATATCCTGATATTCGTCCACGCCCTTGATAAACGCCGCCAGGAACAGCAGGAACTGGGCATTCTGGCTGGGAGTCTTGCCGGGCTTGAGCAGATTCTCGCCGGTGTCCGTGGCCAGGGACCAGTTGTCATGCTTGCCGCTGCCGTTGATGCCGGCAAAGGGCTTCTCGTGCAGCAGGCACACCAGGCCGTGGCGGTCGGCTACCTTCTTCAGAAACTCCATGGTCAGCTGGTTGTGGTCGCAGGTGCTGTTGGCATCGGAATACACCTGGGCCACCTCGTGCTGGGCGGGCGCCACCTCGTTGTGCTCCGTCTTGGCGGGAACGCCCACCTTCCACAGCTCCTGATCCAGCTCGTGCATGAATTCCGCCACCCGGGGCTTGATGGCCCCGTAGTAGTGGTCGTCCAGCTCCTGGCCCTTGGGGGGCCTGGCGCCGAACAGGGTCCGGCCGCAGAGGACCAGGTCCTCCCGGCGGCGGTACATCTCCTTGTCGATGAGGAAATACTCCTGCTCCGGGCCCACCTGGGCGGTGACGTGCTGGGCCTCTGTGTTGCCGAACAGCCGCAGGATGCGGATGCTCTGGGTGTCCAGCAGCTTCATGGAACGCAGCAGGGGGGTCTTTTTGTCCAGAGTCTCGCCGCCGTAGGAACAGAAAATGGTGGGGATATACAGGGTCTTGTCCTTCACAAAAGCGTAGGACGTGGGGTCCCAGGCGGTGTAGCCCCGGGCCTCGAAGGTGGCCCGCAGGCCGCCGGAGGGGAAGCTGGAGGCGTCCGCCTCGCCCCGGGACAGCTCCTTGCCGGACAGCTCCATCAGCACACCGGTGGGCCCCTGGGGGGCGATGAAGCTGTCGTGCTTTTCGGCGGTGAAGCCGGTCATGGGCTGGAACCAGTGGGTATAGTGGGTGGCTCCCTTTTCAATGGCCCAGTCCTTCATGGCGGCGGCAATCTCGTCGGCGATGGAGCGGTCCAATGACGTTCCCTGCACCAGGCACTGCTGCCAAGCATCGTAGATGTGGGCCGGCAGACGCTGTCGCATCTGCTCCTGTGTGAACACCATGCTTCCGAACAGTTCAGGGATACTTGTGACTTTTTCGTTCATTGTAAGGCTCCTTTCGCCGCACTTGCGGTCTGTAGTTTTATCTTTCAGCGGGCAATGCCCGCAGGAACAGCATCAGATCAGCCGCGCCGCCGCTTCCATAATGCGCGGGGTGACATACGCCTCCACGGCGGCCGCCGCCAGCAGCAGGGGGACAATGTGCACCACCAGCAGCCGAAGCAGGTTCAGCACCACCGGCCCCACCAGGCCCTTCTCGCTGCGGCGCACATAGCGCACCAGGGTCCGGCACAAGTACAGGCCACCGGCCATGGCCAGAAACAGGGCCGGAAGCTCGAAGATCCCGTGGGGCAGCGTCCCCGCGCCGTAGTACCACAGGGGCAGGCCCAGCTGCACATAGTACGAGGCGAAGCCGCCGAACATCATGGCGTTGATGCCCAGGGACACCGCAGGCAGATACAGAAACGGGATGAATCCATAGCCCATGGCCAGGGCGCAGGCCTGGAGATTGTTGAGAAACAGGGCCGGGGCGCTGAAATTCCCCTCCGCGTCCACGATGCCCCGGTCCGCGACCTGCTCCTGAAACAGCTCAATCAGCCGCTCAATGGGGGCGGGATAGCGCAGGGTCAGCAGATAGCTGACCACCATGACCACGGCAAAGGCCAGGGCCGTCATGCCGAAGGCACGGCCGAAGCCGTCCCGGTAAAACCCGTGCAGCTGCTGCCGCTGCCGCACCAGCCATTTCAGCATGCCGTCAGCATGGAGAGCCCCTGGCGAAGCCTGCGCAGGGTCTCCTCCCGGCCCAGAATGCGGCAGATCTCCACCGCGCCGCCGGGGGTCACCAGCTTGCCCGCCGCCGCAATGCGCACGGGCCACATGAGGGTGGCGTTCTTCACCTCCAGGGATGCGGCCAGGTTCACCAGGCCGTCATGGATGCTCTCGTCGGTCCAGTCCGGCAGAGCCTCCAGCATGGGAATAGCGGCCTCCAGCATCCGGGCGCACACCTCGGGGTTGGTCTTGGACTTTTTGTTGGTATAGAAATCCACCGGGTACTCCGGCAGGGCGTCGAAGAAGTCCACCTTCTCGGGAATCTCCGTCAGCCGCTCGCACCGGGCCTGCAGCAGGGCGGCGATGGCCGCCGGGTCATAGGCAGGATTCTGGACGCTCTGGCGGATGTAGGGCTCCGCCGCCCTGGCAAAGGCCGCAGGCTCCATGCTCCGCAGATACACGGCGTTGAAGTGGTCCAGCTTGGCCCGGTCGAAAATGGCCGGGGACTTGGAAATGCCGGTGATGTCGAAGGCCCGGGTCAGGCCCTCCAGGTCGAAGATCTCCTGCTCCGCCAGCTCCCCCTTGGGGCTCCAGCCCAGCAGGGCCACATAGTTCAGAATGGCCTCCGTCAGATAGCCCTGGGCCTTCAGGTCCTCATAGGAGGGGTCCCCATGGCGCTTGGACATCTTGTTCTGGGCGTCCCGCATCACCGGGGAGCAGTGCACATAGGTGGGCACCTCCCAGCCGAAGGCGTGATACAGCAGGTCATACTTGGGGGCGGAGGACAGATACTCACTGCCCCGGACCACATGGGTGATGCCCATCAGGTGGTCGTCGATGACGTTGGCGAAGTTATAGGTGGGCAGACCGTCCCGCTTCATCAGCACCTGGTCGTCCAGGGTGCTGTTTTCCACGGTGATGTCGCCGAAAATGGCATCATGGAAGGTGGTGACGCCCTCCGCCGGAATGCGCTGACGGATGACATAGGGCTCCCCGGCGGCTACCCGGCGCTCCGCCTCCTCCAGAGGCAGGTCACGGCAGGGGTCCGCCGCCCGGTCAAAGTCGCCGGAGTCCTCCTCGGACTCGGTCTTTTCGCAGAAGCAGTAGTACGCGCCGCCCTTTTCCACCAGCAGACGGGCATACTTTCCATAGGTGTCCCGCCGCTGGGACTGGATATACGGGGCCACGGGGCCGCCCACGTCGGGGCCCTCGTCATGGGTCAGGCCGCACTCGGCCATGGTGCGGTAGATCACGTCCACCGCGCCGTCCACATAGCGGCCCTGGTCCGTGTCCTCGATGCGGAGGATGAAATCCCCGCCATGGGACCGGGCGATCAGCCAGGTATACAGCGCCGTCCGCAGGTTGCCCACGTGCATATAGCCCGTGGGGGACGGGGCAAACCGGGTCCGGACCCGCCCGTGGGGGATTTTGGCCTCCATCTGGTCAAAATAGGTCTTATCCAACGACATGCTTTCTTCCTCCCAAATTTAGATAACTAAACGGCTAAATCCAAAATACACTCATTAATTATATTTTGTTCCGGAAAAAAGTCAATCAGAAATTCCTGCATTTTCTCACAAATCGCAGGGGAAATACGGCCCAATCCTCGACTTTTTGTCCGTCAGACGCCAAAAATCACCGGAGCGGAATTTTCTTCAAAAAATGCTTGCAATTGTCCGGGAAAAGTGGTAGAATCACAGTTGCCTTTGTGAAAAGGACTTTTGTACCAGAAAGAGGTGAACCAGAGCAATGAAGGAAGGAATCCATCCCAATTATCAGCAGACTACTATTAAATGCGCCTGCGGTAATGTAATTGAGACAGGTTCTACGAAGAAGGATATTCGCGTAGAAGTCTGCTCTAAGTGTCACCCCTTCTTCACCGGCAAGCAGAAGCTGGTGGATACCGGCGGACGCGTGGCCAAGTTCAACAAGCGTTTCGGTCTGGACAAGTAAAGACACTTTTACAGGACCCGCACCCGTTTTGGCTGCGGGTCCTGTTTGCATTTGCCGCCGGGTATGCGAAAATCTTTGGTAAAAAACACCGGAAACGAGGGCAAATATGGAACAAACGACCTTACAGGAAGAAAAGCGCGACTATGCGGTGCTGGTGGGCCTGCGGTCCCCGGTGCTGGGAGACGACAGCGCCGACGAGGAGAGCCTGGCAGAGCTGTCCGCCCTGGTGGACACCGCCGGGGGCCAGGCCGTGGGCATGATCCTGCAGAGCCGGGACAAGCCGGACCCCCACAGCTTCATCGGCGAGGGCAAGGTGGAGGAGGTCCGCCGCATGGTGCAGGAGGAGAAGGCCACCATGGTCATCTTCGACAACGACCTGTCCCCCTCCCAGCTACGGGTGCTGACGGAGATGACCGGGGTCCAGGTGCTGGACCGCAGCGGCCTGATCCTGGACATTTTCGCCCAGCGGGCAAAGACGAAGGAAGGCCGGCTTCAGGTGGAGCTGGCGCAGTACAAATATCTGCTGCCCCGACTGTCCGGCATGGGTACGAGCCTTTCCCGGCAGGGCGGCGGCATCGGCACCCGTGGCCCCGGCGAGACCAAGCTGGAATCTGACCGGCGGCATATCCGGGAGCGCATCAACCGTCTGGAAGAAGAGCTGGAGCAGGTGCGCAAGGTGCGCTCCGTCCAGCGGGAGCGGAGAATGAAAAATTCCGTTCCGGTGGTGGCCATTGTGGGCTACACCAACGCGGGAAAATCCACCCTGCTCAATCAGCTCACCGGCGCGGGAATCCCCGCCAACAACCGGCTGTTTGACACGCTGGATACCACCTCCCGGCTTCTGACGGTTTCCGACAATCTGGACGTGATCCTTTCCGACACCGTAGGATTTATCGCGAAGCTGCCCCACCATCTGGTGGATGCTTTCCGGGCGACGTTGGAGGAACTGGAATTTGCCGACCTGCTTCTGCACGTCATTGACGCTTCCGACCCCCATCTGGAAGAGCATATCGCCGTGGTGGACAAGCTGATCTCCCAGCTGGCCAAGCCGGAAACCCCGGTGCTGAAATGCTACAACAAGGCCGATCTGGTGTATTCCGACGACATTCCCGTGGGGAAGAATATTGTTGCCATCTCCGCCAAGCGGGGCATCAATATGGACGGGCTGCTGAAAGCCATCGAGAGCGCCCTGAACCATGCCCGGCACCATATCGTGGTGCGTCTGCCCTATGCCATGGGCGGCATGGTGGAGACGCTGCATGACGGCGCTCAGGTCAAGAAAGTGGACTACACCCCGGAGGGCATCGAGATCGAGGCCGTCGTGGACGGAATCCTATACGGCAGACTCCGGGAATATATCATCGGGGAGTGCTGAGGATTGGACGAGTATCTGATACCCACCCAATTTGGCGAAGCGGAATTCGTGGAAAAGAAGTCCCGCTTCATCGGCCGCGTCTGGCCTGTGGACACCGAGGAAGAAGCTCTGGCGAAAATCCAGGAGATGAAAAAGAAGCACTACGACGCCACCCACAACTGCTGGGCGTACATCATCAGAGACGGCGCGGTTCGCTTCTCCGATGACGGCGAACCCGGCGGCACTGCGGGAATGCCCATGCTGCAGGTTTTGCAGCGGGAAGGTCTTTTTAACGTGGTGTGCGTGGTGACCCGGTACTTTGGCGGCATTCTTCTGGGCGCCGGGGGACTGGTGCGGGCTTACACAAAAGGCGCGAAAATCGCTGTGGACGCTGCGGGCAAATCCATGAAGCGGGTATGGACGGCGGTGTACGTGCCGTGCCCCTATCCCTTCTACGAGCGGGTCAAGCTGGAAGCCGCCGCCTTTGGGGGCATTCTCCGCAAGACGGATTTCGGCGCGGAGGTGGAGCTGGAGCTGCTGTTCCCGGAGGGACAGGTCAGCGCCTTTCTGGAAAAACTCACCGACCTGTCCAGCGGAACCGTGGAGGGCATGGAGACCGGGCAGGAATACCGTGCGTTCCCGTTGGAGACTACATAAACAAAAGCAGAAAAAGCGGATGTCATTTTCTACAAGGAATGAGGGAATTACCATGACTGTGCGGGAAGAACTGGAATGGCAGGAGCATAAGCGACTGAATCCTCTGGCGGCCTTCGCCGACCAGAGCAGGGGACGTCTGAGGTTTGAAGAACCCCGGGCGGAGGACGTGCGTACCTGTTACCAGAGGGACATTGACCGCATTGTCCATTCCAAGTCCTTCCGCCGCCTGATGCACAAGACGCAGGTGTTTTTGCAGCCTGAGGGCGACCACTATCGCACCCGGATGACCCACACATTGGAGGTCAGCCGCATTGCCGGAACCATCAC
>ENA-OZAB01001261-OZAB01001261.1-human-gut-metagenome-genome-assembly--contig:-NODE-1261-length-10779-cov-6.907217_pt1 | contig 10779 bp, 5 predicted proteins | sample MGYA00243297_ERZ653491 | MGnify/ENA primary metagenome ERZ653491 (study PRJEB26926, sample SAMN06165154) | human gut metagenome | biome: ENVO:00009003; feature: ENVO:2100002; material: ENVO:00002003... | reverse complement strand
GGGCTCGGAGATGTGTATAAGAGACAGCATATAAAATTATAGATTAAACAAACAAGCAGTTGAATATTCAACTGCTTGTTTGTTAGTGCAATATTATGCAATTGACAACAAGGCAGGATTGAAGTATACTTACACATATGACAAAAACAGAAAGCACGCGACAAAGGTAACGGTCACGAATACAGCCGGCGGAGCGCAGAAATATGTCAAAAACATAAGCTACGACGGCTATGACAGGACAATCAAAGAGGATTACGGAGCAAGTGCGATAGGTACGGAGGTGAATTATCCCGACGGCAACAACTCTCCCGAAGAAAGAGTAGAGACGTTGAAGCATATAATGAACGGGACGCTAGACACAACGAGTTACACCTATGACGGACTTAACCGCTTGACCGAGAAAGAAATGGAAGCGTCGGTGGGAATAAGGATATACCGACAGAGATATGCTTACCACACGGGAAAAAGCGGAACAAACGAAACAACGGGACTTGTAAAAAGCGAGGAGCTGTACGAAGGGTTTTCTACAAGCGCGGACGAGAAGTACGAATATACCTACGACGCCAACGGAAACGTAACGGAAATAAAGAACGTGTTTGACACGGGCAAAAATATAAGCTACGAGTACGACAGCCTAAACAGACTGACGAAAGAGACGAACTTGGCAATAGGCAGCGAATGGCGTTATACCTACGACAACGGAGGAAACATAACCGAAAAGGAGGAGTACAATCCTACAACGGGAGCAGTGAGGTCAAGCCGGGACTACGGATACGGTGTTACATATTGGAAAGACCAAGTACAGATTAGGCTTATATGGGAGAGTGCATATGTTGATTACTGGATAATGCAATGGTCATGCAAACACTCTATAAAGCTGGAATATCTGCAATTATGAACGGTTTACGGAGTGGTTCAAAGGCATTATTAGATTGGTTATGGTAAGGAGCAAAATTTTATGAATGAAGAAGAATGGATGAAAAAACAAGGGCGGTTATTGACAAAAAAACAATATTTAAGACTTTTATTATCAGTTATAGGATTTATTACTGGTTCGTTGCTGACTGTCATAGCGGGTGGGATAGTAGCTATTTTGGCACGTCGTGAAAGCGTATTTATTATTGGATTTGTCATTGGAGTTGTTGGTTTCATTTTGTTTCTAATTTCTTTAATTTTTGCTTTTAAAAATTGGTCTAAAATAATGTTGTATAGGCATTATCAGAAACATACTGAAGATTTTAATAATGACATTAGTGAATTTTGAGGAAGTTTATGGTAGTATGTAAATATAAGCAGTTTGTAAGCTGTTTATGTTTACATATTGACAATAAAGAAAACTAAGTTCACTGCGGGAGCATTGAGGTCAAGCCGGAACTATGGATACGGCGATTCGTATTGGAAAGACCAACTTACAAGCTGGGGCAGCTACGGAACAAGCTTCTTTGCCTACGACAGATGAAGACCATTGACAATAGGAAATTTATGATAGAATTTAAAGGCGAAATTTCAAGTAAGTGTAAAAAATATTTACAAAATTATAGCTCTCGAAGAGCGGGATTTGCTTGTTTAATATTAACTTTAATTGTAGGTGTTATTGCGTGTGTAGCTGCAATATTTTGGCACTGGGCAATTTTATTAATTATAATTGCACCATTAATTATGACAGTATTTGCTTTTATTCCGGAAATAAATGCGCCTTTAAAAGTATTTAATAAGTCAATTCCCCAAAAAATAGTTATTGAAAACGGAATAATAGAATTTTCAAGTGATGAATGTAATCAATATGAAACTGCTGAAAATGTAAAATGTATTTTTGATTTTGGCGATTGGTATCATATTGTATTTAAATTTCCGGCTAAAAGCATATATTGCGTTTGTCAGAAAAATTTGCTTGAAGAAGGTACAATAGAAGAATTTGAGGCTGTTTTTGAGGGGAAAATTGTAAGAAAAAAGTAATAACAGTCCGCGCGACGTTGTCGCGCGGACTGTTAAAAACTACAGAACAATTACAAGGGAAGCCACTATACATCGCTCAAGATTGACGGTTCTCAGACGGATTATTGGCAAGAATACAAACAGTCGAAAATAGTTCGTTGCGATAGAATAACGACTTTTAGGCTAAAATAACAAATTTGGTTAAAAAGAGATTTTATTATTAAAAAAATGTAATTAAGTGTAATTTTGTTATCAAGCAAATCGGTACCCATATTGCTCTGATACGAATTATTTGCAAAATTCCGAAATTTAAAAAAATATTGACATTTCTTAGCACTTGATGTATAATGGAATTACGGAATTCCGAAAAACAAAAAAATATTATAAGGAGTAAATTATGGAACGAGATTATGGTAAAGAGATTGATTCTTTAAGAGAACAAATAAAAAGCCTTCAAAGTATGACATCTTCACAGTTTGATGAGCTAAGAACGATGGTGATTCCTAACAAGCCGTCGACAGAGAAGTTGGAAAGGGTACACGTAATGCGTGAGATGCATCCGGACAGCCGTCTCAGTAAAATGATGGAGGAATTGTGCTATAAAACCGAGGAAAAAAAAGTGACCGGATTTGTGAGCTACTTCGGGGTGTATAATTCTGCTCGGCGGCAGTCTAACTGGATACGAAATGCCGTTCCCATCGATAAATTACTGCCCCTAATCGAAAGCGGTGTTGCAAGTAAGGTGTTGTCCTGTATAGGGAATGTAAACCGGCTTGCGATATTGTTAGAGATACTTCACGGACCCAAGACAGTGACAATGCTTGTGGAGAAGTGCGGTTTTGGTTCGACGGGACAAGTATATCATCATATGAAGCCCCTGCTGGCCGCTGATGTGGTTGTAGAAGATGAGAAGCAAAAAGGTGTTTATATTATCCAACCGCATAAAGTGCAAGGAATCATTATGCTGTTGGCAGGTATCAGCGATATGGTGGACGAGACTTATACGCAGAGAGTATGGGAAAATCCCGATGAGAAATAAAATATGGAAAGTGTTGTTCCGTCTGTATCATGCGCCGTCAGGTCACATGATACAACTACAATGTTTGGAAGATACTATATTTCATGACGTCTCGAAGCGAATTACGCATAGCACAAAACTTAGTTTTGTGCGGAGTGTATTTCGCTAAAATGGCAAGTGTTTAAAACAGTTTGGCATTCGTTGATTCACTTGTTTCGGCTCGTAACGGCAAAAACAAGGAAAAGATAAAATGTTTGAATACAAAACAGGAGATATGCCTTGAAAATACAGGGTTTGTAGAAAATTGAATGGATAAATCGCATTTTGCCGCTTTGCCCGACGGGCAAAGCGGCTGTTTTTTATTTAAATTGAAATTTTTTTGGACAGAAAGGTTAAATATGACATGTTGATGTCAACGTTTGAGTGTTAATGTTAAATAAAAAACAAAAAAGGAGTTTATTATGGATTACGGTTTTAAAATAGGCGTGACCTTGCCCTTAGCGCAATGGTCATACACGGAAAGAATAAGAAACGCATTGGAGCAGAGGCTGCTTTCATACGGATGCGAAATGCTGTTCTTTTGCGCGGACAACGAAGAACAAAAACAAGCAGAACAGATTGAAGCAATGGCAGCCGAAGGATGTGGCGCAATCATCGTTTGGCCTGTAAGCAGCGGCGTTGTCTCGGCGCTCAAAACGGCTAAGGACAGCGGCATTTTGGTGGCGCTTTTGGGAGAAAAAACGGAAGACATGAGTTGCGTAGATTTCTATGCGGGAGTGGATTGGCGCGCCATAGGCGAAAAACAGGCGGAGTTTATTCGAGACAGTCTTAATTTGGATTCTTGCGAAACGCCGCATAAGGTAAAAATTTACGGCGGAATTGCAGGCAATGCGAATCATATTGAAATACTGAACGGGGCTATGAGTGTGTTGGAGCCTTATATGGGAGGCACGCTCGAGGAAACCGAGCCTGTCTACACAGACAGAATTGATTTTGAAGCGGGAAAGGAGCTTGTCGACTCTTACGGCTGGGGAGAAGGCGTGTCCGCCATTCTCGGTCTTATCGACGTTGTTCCGTCGGGTATTATTGAAGGGCTGTGCAGAGAGGGCTGCGACGCGGGAAATATACCTATAGTTACGGGGGCGGGCGACGACAAGGAAACGCTTGTCAACATACGCGACGGCTTGCAAAGCATGACAGTACCTTTCGGGTACGAAACGCTGGCGGAAAAGGCGGTTGACGCGGCAGTAATGTTATTAAACGGTGAGGAGCCGGAAAACGGGACGGTGACGGACGCGTACGGAAACGAGGTGTCCGCTTTTCTGTCTTGCGAAGACGTAGTAACCGCCAGCAGCGATTTTGAAGTAGAAGATAGAAAATTGAAAAGAATAGAAATAAACGACCAATCCGGCAAGGAATATTTTTTGAAGGACGGTTTTCCTCATCCGAACTTGAAGGTCACGGCATATTACGAATACGGCAGTTCCGCAGACGTGTCGGACTACTGTACGTACACTCCTTCCATACTGTCAGGCAGCGGAACGGTAAACGTCGACGTAACCTACAAAGAAAACGGAATCGCCGCCCATGCGAGCGTCTCGGTACGGGTTGTATCGCGAATTTTAAGCGGTATAGAAATAACGCGATACCCCGACAAGCTGCTGTACGTGCAGGGAGAAAATTTCGAGAGTAAAGGCATTGCGGTCAAAGCAATTTACGAAAACGGGACGTCGCGAACGATAGCGCCTAAGGAACTGTGTTTTTCCGCAACGAGTTTTCAGACAGCTGGGGAAAATATTTTAGTTTGCGTAACTTACACCAAAAACAACGTGACGGTCAGCGCGCAGTTTTCCGTCACGGTTGCGGAAAGAGCCGCCACGGGGTTGAGGATAAAGGAGCCGCCAAAACAAACCGTTTATCTTGAAAACGATTACTTTTGCTCTGACGGAATAAAGCTCGAAGCGCAGTTCGGTAACTTGGCGTGGAGAGAAATTTCTCCGACAGACTGCGTTTTCAGTCCACATGTGCTTGTTGCGGGAGATAAGGTGACTGTTTCTTACACGGCGGGCGGTCAAACGGCGTCGGCTGTTATTGGATCGACAGAAGTTGTCGAAAGGGCGCTTACCGGTCTTAAAATATCGCGGAGACCCGATAAAACGGAATATGTGGAGGGTGATTTCTTTGTAGCGACGGGCATGATTATTTCGGCGCAGTATTCGGGCAAAATCTGGCGGGAGGTAAACGGTTATACGTACGGAACATCCCGTTTGACGCCCGAGGACAGTTTCGTTACGGTTTCCTACGTCGAGGGGGAAACGGTAAAAAGCCTAGTTATTCCGATAATCGTATATAAAACGGGACTTACGGGCATCGAAATCACCTCGATGCCTTACAAAACTGTCTATATCGAGGACGAACGATTTGAACAAAGAGGTATGGAGGTTTACGCGGTATATTCGGACGGAACGAGAAAAAAGGCAGAAAACTATTCAATAAGTCCCGCGGGCGCACTTTCGGCGGACGGCGCGGACGGCAAAACCGTTGTTACTGTTACTTACAGCGGAGCGCAGGAAAAAACCGCAACTCTGGAAGTGACGGTATTATCCAAAAATTTCGACAACAGCAAAACCGAACAGACCGAACTGAAATTCGACTGCGGCGACGGCACGGCGTCCGCCAACCTGTTCAGCGGCAGACTGCTGTTTTGCACTGAGGACGCTTCGGTATGCGCAAACGGCTTCGGTGTGAGCCTGAACCACGTTTACAACTCATGCTTCAATCCGCAATTCGCTTTGAAGTACGGTGAAAACGACGGCGATTTTTCGACACGTATATGGGAAAAGGTTTCAAGCTTGACGTTCAGCAGTACGTGACCGACAGCGGCGACGACAAAGTATATACCGACGGCGCGGGCATGAGGCATATTTTTAAGCCGATTGGCAACGGCACGGAATATTTTGACATTGACGGCATGGGGCTTGTCATGACACAGGAGGACGACGAGCTTGTAATTTGCGACCAAGCGGGAAACAAGATGTGCTTTGAAGGCGGACGCATGACGCGCACCGTATCGGGCGTCAATACGTCGGTGCAAAAAATTTTCTGCTACAACGCGTCGGGACAGTTGGTCAAGGCTTACGACAGCCGCAAGCCGGAAAGCAGCCTTGTGTTGGAATACTCGCAGTCGACGGGACTGCTTTCGACTTTGAAATGTATGCTCGGCTCGTCGTCCAAGCGCGAAATAAATTTCATTTACGACAACTGTGGCTTTCTGACGTGCATAGAAAAGAGCGCGCAGGACAAAACGGTATTTTCTTACGACGAGGACGGGTTGCTTGACGGCGTAGCGTCTCTGCCCGAAAAAACGGCTTTGAAATTCGATTATTCTTCCGATAGACTTACCGAGGTTGTCAAAGGTTATGTACCAAGCGCATCTATAAGCGCTCAGGGCGAAAGCGAAATAAGCGTTGCCGCGTCCGACGTCGTCCGACGCACGAATTTGTCCTATCAAAGGTATGCCGGCGCGGCAACGGTCGTGAGGTACAGGAACGGCGCGTCGGATAACGACGAAAACGATTTGCGGATTGTTTATTTTTTCAATGCGATGGGGTTTACCACCGCCGTGTTCGAAACGGACGACGACAGCTCTACCTCTCTCAGAACGACGGAGAAAATCGCGGGCGCAAAACTACCGTTTTACGGTTCGGTTCAGAACAGAAAAATAAACGGGCAGAACGTTGTTAAATTTGTCGGCAACAGCATAACGGACATAATCGAGCCTGAGGCCGCCGCAGAGTACAGAAAATCGAAATGTCCCCATTACAGCCGTTTTTGCGTCAACTTCTGGCTGTGGCTTGACAAGCGCGTAAAGTCGCCAAAAGCAAGAGTTGTCGTGTCGTCAAGAAACTCCGCGACGAACAAAGTTATTGACGAAGGCGTTGCGGTTGTCGACGGCAGCGCGGCGGGAGCGTGGCAATACGTGTCCGTGCCCGTAGTGATTTCTAATGATGACATCGAAAAAATAGAATTGGAAATTTTAACCGACGGAACAAAAACCGACATTATGCTGGGCGACGCGAGGCTGTGTTATGCGCCGAGTTCGAGGTATTGTTTGACCGACGGCACGGAATGGGCGGGGCTTGACAAGGTAACTCGGCTTAAATACCGCGACGACAGCGTATCGGAATACAAGACGCTTGAAATAAACGAAGATTGTTATATGTCGGACAAGGATTTGCAGGCAACGTATCTGAGCAGATTCAAGGCGCGGTCTCTATCCGCAAACGGAGCGGAATTTGTTTTGTCGCTTTGCGACTGCACCGAAAAACGAAAGGTGGACAGCGTTATCCTGTGCACGGACGAAAAGGAGTTTCCGCTTGTTTTCGGTTCGGATGCTTACGGAAACGGCACGCGCGCGCAATATTTTCATGAAACCGTTTCGCCCGACGGCGACGTTTACACTTACGTTATTCCGCATTTTCTGACTCAATCGGACGAGCTTGAAACAACGGAAAGCTGTATGATGACGGTAACGGAAGGCAACCGTTTTGCAAAGACAAACGACAAGGGCAAGCCCGTGCCGGAGCACAAAGAAAGTTTTTCAAAGACTTACATCGACCTGAAAGGCCGCGTACTGTGCGAGACGGACGAATACGGCGCCCGGACGCTGTACGGGTACGACGCGTACGGAGAGCTTTGCAAAAAAACCTTGCGGCATCCCGACACCGACGAGCAAATAGTTTTCGAAACGACGGCAACCGACGTAAAAACAGAGCAAAAAACTCCGTTCAACGTAGTCACGGATACCTTCGACTCTCCGTTGGGAATGCTTAAAAGCACGGCGGTAAACGGCAGAACGGAAGCGGCGGGGAACGCTGTGATTACACAATATACCTACGACTCGGCTTTGAGAAGAATTGCGAGCGTCGAGAACAACGCGGGCGGCAAAAACATCCTGAACTACGACCAAAACGGCAGGCTGAAATCTGTCGCGCCCGTCGGTGCCGATTGGGAGGGTAACTATTGCTTTGATTTTGAATACAACAATGCCGGCGACTTGACAAAAGTTTTTCTGAAAGCGTCGGGACAGACGACGGGCAACCTGTTGGTAACAAACGAAGCAGATTACGCCGCGGGCACGGTTACCGCCCGACGTTACAGAAGCGCGACGCGCGCGGACGAAGTCAAGGTGACGACGGACAAGTACGGAAGAACGAGCAGCTTGGAGGAAAAAAGCGACTGGGCAAGCAATGCGAAAACGACGGTGTTCACGCGGCAGACGCTTGAAGAAAGCGCAGGTTTGGCAGAGGTGACGGAGATTTACGACCCCTTTGAAAACCGCACCTATACCTATACTTACGACGACTTCAACAACTGCACGGGATACATTAGCTCCTCCGACAAAGGCGATTTTAAAATGAAAAAAACCGATGAACAGACGACGGAGTATATCTGTGCCGAATATACTTCGCGTTCCGAAACGGTTTACGACAAAGAAAAGCTTATTGAGCCGAGATTGATTTCGACAAACGACATGGCGGGAGAGTATTTTAATGTGAACTCCATGCCGTTAGAGGGAGACCAAGGGAGAGTAAAATATATTTACGACAAGCTGGGCAGACTCGGAGAAAAGCAGATAAACGTGGACGCATACGAGTTTTTGACAATAAAAAACGAGTACAAATACGGCACGACGAGCAAGGAAAAAATAACATACAGCTATGACGGCTTAGGTTTGTCGGAAAATATCTCCAAAGTTTTCCAAAACAAATACGACGCGCGCGGCAGGCTGACGCGGGAGAATCCCGTGTCGGAGGGACAGCAGGCGCAATACATGTACGACAAAGCGGACAGGCTCATAGCGGAGGAGACGGCGGGAGGCGCGTACACGACCTACGGTTACAACGCCGACGGAAGCCTTGATTGGGAGGAAACAAACGGAGCGAGGACAAATTACGAATACGAGTGCGGGAGACTGACGCGGCGTGGAGAGAAAGAGTTTGCCTACGACAATCTGGGCAACTGCACGAATTTCGGCGGAACGGAGATGACCTGGCACAGGGGAAACCTGCTCAAAAGCATTGGAGAGACAAGCTATCTGTACGACGCGCAGGGGACAAGATATGCCAAAACAAAGGGAAACGAAAGAACGGAGTATTTTCGCGACGGAGGAAAAATAATAGAGGAGCACAGAGGAAACGCGCGCATAAGGTATCTTTACGACGCGGAAGGGATAATGGGCTTCAAGGTATATCAGGAGTATTATTATTTCCTCAAAGACGTGCAAGGCAACGTAAGGTCGGTTGTCAGAGCGCATCAAAACATAGCGCAAGCGGGCTTTGTGGTGGACGAGGTAGCGCGGTACGAGTACGACGCGTGGGGAAACGCAACGTCAAGCAACTTCAACAACGCAAAGATAGACGGCGTTGACGTAGCCGAGTTCAACCCAATCCGTTGGAAAAGTCAATATTACGACACTGAAAGCGGATTGTATTACATAAACGGAAGATATTACAGCCCCGAGACAAAAAGATACGTCGACTCCGGCAACCCCGAAACGGCGCTTGCAAACGCAGCGACAATATACGGCCTGAACCTTCAAAACTCGACCTTGACAAACCCCGTAAACGAATTGTATAATGAATATACAATCGAAACGCAAACGGCGTTGACCTACGCCCCTCCCGAGCTAAACAAGTGGCAGGCATTCTGGCGAAGCGACTGGGGCAAATTGTTGGCAATAGGAATAATAGTAGCGGCAACGATTCTGGCAATAATGTGCCCGGCATTTGTACCGTATTATCTGTCTGCGGCAATCGGAACGAGTATATCGTTGTTGTCAGGCGGTATAATAGCGGGATTTAAAAGCGGTGGAAATTTCTGGAAAGGTTTTGCCGATTACATAAGCGAAGAGTGGGCGTCCGCATTTGCAATAAGCATGACACTTGCAATGGTGTCATTCGGCATAAGCAAAGCAGCACAGGCGATAAAGAGCGTAGCTCCGAAATGTGTCAAAGCAGGGACGCTTGTAGCATGTTTAGACCAAGCGGGAAAAGAAACGCTTAAACCGATAGAAGAAATAGAAGTCGGAGACAAGGTGCTTGCCTATGACGAGGAAACAGGCGAGCAGTGCTACAAAGAGGTGGTGCGTCTTTTTCGCAACAAAACCCAAGAGTGGCATCATGTTTTTGTTAATGGCGAAGAAATTGTTTGCACTGCGGAACATCCTTTTTATGTAGACGGAAAAGGCTTTGTGCCTGCAAATGAACTGAAAGAAAGAGACAATCTGCTTATCAGTGACGGCAGCAAAGTTGAAATAGAATCTTTAAAAACTGAACACGTTGAAACCCCCGAAACCACCTACAACTTCGAAGTAAAAGATTTCCATACTTACTATGTTTTTCATAGTAATGTGCTGGTTCATAATAGATGTAATGTCCAAGAATTGCATATACTTTTAAACCAACTTTGCTTACGGGATGATATAAGATGATTGGAAATATTCATATTTTCTTTGTATAGGAGATTTAAAAATGAAAATAGAGTTTGAAATTAACGAAGATGAGTTTGAGTATATTTGGGAAAATAATGCATCTATAACGATAACTCAACCTAGTAATAAGTTACTCGAAATCGAAGCAAATAAGGAAGGCTTAATATCGTTAGCAAAGATTTTATTTAGCATTGCTTACACAAAAGAACTTCCGCCAGAAATTCATTTGTGGGGCGAAACCGGAAAAGGGAAATCATATAGCTATGGAGATTTAGATGAAGGGTCATTAGATTTATCTATTGTAAGACTGTCTCTTATACACATCTCCGAGCCC
>ENA-OZAB01001247-OZAB01001247.1-human-gut-metagenome-genome-assembly--contig:-NODE-1247-length-10849-cov-6.343339_pt1 | contig 10849 bp, 6 predicted proteins | sample MGYA00243297_ERZ653491 | MGnify/ENA primary metagenome ERZ653491 (study PRJEB26926, sample SAMN06165154) | human gut metagenome | biome: ENVO:00009003; feature: ENVO:2100002; material: ENVO:00002003... | reverse complement strand
CACTATCCTCTTCGTCGGCAGCGTCAGATGTGTATAAGAGACAGGAAAGAATTTTGCTTGCCTTGTAATCGTCACGGCAACATTGATAGTTATACTGTCCGCTTATACTTACAATGCCATTTCATCGAAGCTTATCTTCAAAGAAAGCGCCACTCACCTTAACGAAATATATTCTCAGGTCGGTAACTCGCTGAGCAATCTGTTAAGTGAAAACTGGAACGCTATGGATATGTGGCTACCTTATCTTGAAGACACCGATGACGATAAGAAAATTAGGACTTACATTGAAAATATCAGACGTATCGGCGCATTCACGGATTTTTACTTTCTTGATAAGGACGGAAGCTATTGTACGGTTGACGGTAATACCGGCAGGATGGATCTCGGAAGAAATATGAGAATTCTTATGGAGGAGGGCAAAAACGTAGTATCCGATACCGCTCTTATTGACAGGTCGGAGCTTATCGTGTTCGCTGTTCCCTGCCCCGAAAACAAGTACGGCGACTTTTCGTATTCCGCTATAGCAATCAGCTTTAACAACGATGACATCATATCCTTGCTAAGCTCAAACACATTCAATAATATGGCTACAAATTACATAGTTTATCCTGACGGAAGGGTTGTAGTAAACAATAAGGGCGAACACGGCGACGAATTAAGCAACTTCTGGCGGATGCTTGCAGACAGCTCGGATAATCTGTCGCAGGATAACATTCAGCCTTACATTGCCGAAATATGCTATAACGAATCAGGGGTAAACAGGCTTACGCTCGGCGGTAAAGCATATTATCTGGCATATCACAGCATAGGCTTTAAGGACTGGATACTTATCGGTATTGTTCCGTGTTCTGTAGTAAACGAAAACATCAACCGCCTGCAGACTATAACAATGTCTGCAAGCGTCAGTGTGATAGCGCTTATCTGTACTCTGTCCGTTTTGTATCTCATCCGTAAAAACTATCTCAACCTCAGAAAAAAGGACAGTGAGATAAAATACAGGGAAGAATTGTTTTCCGTGCTTTCAAATAACGTTGACGATATATTTCTTATGCTGAACACAGAGGATTTCTCTGTAGGATATGTCAGCCCCAACATAGAAAGAATACTCGGCATTTCTCAAAGCGAGGCTATGTCGGACGAAAGCATAATAGAAAACTCGGCAGTGACGGATAAAGACGAGAATATCAGAGAAAATCTCATCCGTATGTCTGTCGGTGAGCGTAAAGAGTGGGAAAGAAAATATGTGTGCAAAAACAGTGGAAATGCCTGCCTGTTTCATATAACCGCATTCAGAAACAAAATCGACGGAGAGGATAGATATATCCTTGTACTGTCTGACCGCACCAAAGAACGCAAGACAAACCTTGCACTGCATAGTGCAGTCAACGAAGCCAAAAAAGCAAACAATGCCAAAAGCTCGTTCATCTCAGGCATTTCTCACGATATACGCACTCCTCTCAGCGCAATAATCGGTTTTGCCTCCCTTGCCGCAAATGAAAAAGGAAATTCTGCGGCGACAAAGGAATATATCAATAAGATTATCACATCGGGAAATCAGCTTCTCGGCCTTATAAGCGATATTCTCGATATAAGCGTAATAGAAAGCGGCAGACTGACATTCAATATCACCAACGTGGATTTATCCCGCCTGTTTTATGAGATAAGAACGGTAATAAGCAGCATTGCGGCTGAAAAGCAACATAATCTGACAATAAGTATGCACAATGTGACCCACGAGATTGTGCGTTGCGATAAGCACAGATTTGAACAGCTTATAATGAACTTTCTTTCAAATGCGATAAAATTCACACACAACGGCGGCAATATTTCTCTTACGCTTACAGAAACGGATGACGGCAAAAAGGGTGTTCCGGAATATGAGATAAGGGTCAGGGACAACGGCATAGGTATGAGCGAGGAGTTCATCAAAAAGATATTCGAGCCGTATGAACGTGAGATGACCGACAAAAATATAGGCGGAACGGGACTCGGTATGCCTATTTCAAAGAGAATAGTCGATGCCGCAGGCGGAAGCATAACGGTAAATACGAAAAAAGGCGCAGGCACGGAGTTTATTATAAAGCTGCAGATTGAAGCCGTAAAGGGAACGGAAAACCGTTATTCCGGTAACAGATGTCTGTCGGCGCTTATTATAAACAACAACCGCAGTCATTCGGCTCAGATAGCAGAAGCGCTGGAAAAGCTGGGGATAACCTACTGTTCATACGATAAACAGGATGACAGCTTTACAGCGGACAGGCACTTTGATATTATCGTTTCCGACGCAGACCGGGTAAATAAAATCGCAGAATATATCGGCAAAAGCGACAGCGATATAACATACATAGTCACAACGGAAAATCAATCGGACTTGTCGCTTTCAAAGTATCCGGGCGCAGTAAAAGGCGTATGTCTTATACCGCTTCTCACCTTTGATTTAAAACGCATATTATCGGAGCATTGCAAAGGATTTACAGACAATTTCAGCGATAATAATCCCGGTCATTGTGATGAGCTTGACAATTCGACACGAACGCTTAGCGGAAAATACATTCTTCTTGCCGAAGATGTAGAGGTAAACGTTCAGATAGTAAAAGCGATGCTTGCCAAATATAACGTAAACATCGAGGTCGCAGCAAACGGCAGAAAGGCGCTTGAAATGTTCTGCCGCAATCCAGACTATTACTATGATATTATCCTTATGGATCTGCGGATGCCGTTAATGGACGGCTTTCAATGTGCGAAAGAAATAAGGAATATCCGCAGTGAATATGCAAAAACAGTGCCGATAATCGCAATGACAGCAAGCGCATTCAGCGAAGATGTGAACAAGGCGCAGCAGTGCGGAATGACGGGCTTTCTTACAAAGCCGGTCAACAGTGATGAGCTTTCCCGTACACTGACGCAGGCAGTTCCCGAAGAAAACGTATAATTCATTCTTAACAAATCAGACGTATTTTCATATAATGTAATATCACAGCTGAAAGGCGGAAAATATGAAATACGAAAAAGAATTTACGGTTGCGCTCGCCGGCAATCCCAATGTCGGCAAAAGCACGGTTTTCAACGCTCTGACAGGGCTTAAGCAACATACGGGAAACTGGGTCGGAAAAACTGTCGGCAACGCCGCAGGCAGTTATACTTACAACAATAACAAATATCTGATAACCGACCTTCCCGGCACATATTCACTGTGCGCTCATTCTGCGGAGGAAATAATAGCCTGCAGGCATATATGCCTTGAAAAGCCCGATATTACTGTTATCGTCTGCGATGCATCTTGTCTTGAACGAAATCTGAATCTTGTACTGCAGATAACCGAAATCACGTCTAAAGCGGTGCTGTGCGTGAATATGATGGATGAAGCGGAAAAGAAAAACATAAAAACCGATATAACTAAGCTGTCACAGCAGCTTGGGATACCTGTAGCGGCAACATCTGCACGGAGCAAAAAAGGGCTGGATAAACTGATGCAAGCAATAGAAAGCGTTGCACTTAGCAAGGAAAGCAACGATATTACGCTTGTTTACACAAGCCGTATAGAAAACGCAATATCACAGCTTTTGCCGCTTACCGAAAAAATAGAAACAGACAGCAGGACAAAGCGTTTTATATGCCTTAAGCTCCTTCAGGGCGACAGCGATACGGTATACAGCCTGTGTAAAAAATACGGTACAGACGATAATTACCTCAAAGCGCTTATATCCGCCGCAGACAGACTGACCGACCATAATTTTACCGATGAGATTATTTCCTGCATTTTCATAACTGCTGAAGGAATTGCGGCGGAAGGCGTAAAACGTAGTGCCGATAAAAAACAAGTCCGTGACAGGAAAATCGACAGGATACTTACCGGAAAACTGACGGGAATACCTATAATGCTGCTTATGCTGTTTATCATTTTATGGATAACAATAACAGGTGCGAATTACCCGTCCGCCTTGCTTTCGGAGCTTTTCGGAAAGGCGGAATCACTGCTTTATAGCGCCTTATCGTCAATAGGTACTCCGGTAATGCTGAACAGCGTTCTCACCGAGGGAATATTCAGAGTGCTTGCGTGGGTGGTATCGGTAATGCTTCCTCCTATGGCGATATTCTTTCCGCTGTTCACCATACTTGAAGATTACGGAATACTACCCAGAATAGCGTTCAATCTTGACAAAGCGTTCAAAAAGGCGGGAGCCTGCGGTAAACAGGCTTTATGTCTGTGTATGAGTCTTGGCTGTAATGCCTGCGGAATAACGGGTGCAAGGATAATCGACAGTAAACGTGAACGGCTTATAGCGATTATAACTGCGTCAATTATGCCCTGCAACGGAAAATTTCCGACTATCATAAGCATTATCACAATGTTTGCTATCGGTGTGCCGGCTGTCGCAGGCTCGGATTTTTTGGCGGCGCTCCTGCTGAGTGCCGCTATAGCCGCCTCGGTTGCCGCTGTTATGCTGTCGTCACGTTTCCTGTCAAAGACATTACTAAAAGGAATGCCGTCATCGTTCACGCTTGAGCTTCCGCCATACAGAACACCGCAGTTTGCAAAGGTCCTTGTCAGAGCGTTTCTCGACAGGACGCTGTTCGTTCTCGGCAGAGCGGTAATTGTCGCTATCCCTGCAGGGCTAATTATATGGCTGATGGCGAATATAACTGCAGGCGATGCTTCGCTGTTGTCACACTGCACAGAGTTTCTTGACCCGTTCGGCAGAATGATGGGACTTGACGGTGTTATATTGCTTGCATTCATACTCGGCTTTCCTGCAAATGAGATAGTTGTACCTATTATCATAATGGCGTACTCCGAGGGTACAGCACTTACCGAAATATCGGAGCTGTCCGCACTGAAGGATTTGTTTATATCTAACGGCTGGACTTCTGTAACAGCGATATGTATGGTGATATTTGTACTGTTCCACTTCCCTTGCTCGACATCCTGCCTTACGATATATAAGGAAACAAAGAGCCTTAAATGGACAGCGGTTAGCTTTGCCCTGCCGACCGTTATCGGAATAGTGCTTTGCATAGCGGTAAACGGTATATGCACATTATCGGCAGTAGCGTAAAAACGAAATACCCACGCAGAGTTTATCACTGCGTGGGCATTTTCTTTACGCTGTTTACGACACGTTCTCCACATAATACTTCGCCTGAGCGTTGTACATTTCGGAATAAATACCGCTTTCGATTTTCACAAGTTCTTCGTGCGTACCGTACTCCTTTATCGTATCATCGGCAAATACGGCGATTTCATCGCAGAATTTACAGCTTGAAAGCCTATGGGATATGTAGATAGCGGTCTTGCCGCCGACAAGCTCGTTGAAGTGCTTGTATATCTCATATTCGGCTACCGGGTCGAGCGCCGCTGTAGGCTCGTCAAGTATTACTATCGGGCTGTCACGGTATAAAGCACGGCAGATAGCGGTTTTCTGCTGCTGACCGCCCGAAAGCTCAGTGCCGTTTTCATCATAGCTTTTGAATATTGTCGTGTCGAGCTTGTTTTCAAGCTTCATTGCATCTTCATATAAGCCTGCCATTTTTAGCGTCTTTATCAGCTTTTCCTCGTCCTCCTGCTCGTCAAGTATTATATTCTCCTTAAGGCTGAAAGCAAACAGTGCGAAATCCTGGAATACCACCGAGAACAGCTTTCTGTACTCGCTGTCCGAGTAATCCTTTATATTGATATTATCTATAAGTATCTCACCGTCTGTTACATCATACATACGGCAAAGCAGTTTTATAAACGTTGTCTTTCCCGCACCGTTAAGTCCGACTACAGACAGATGCTCGCCTTGTTTAATAGTGATATTGATGTTTCTGAGGACATAATTTTCACTTCTCGGATATTTGAAGCTGACATTTCTGAATTCGATAACGTGTTCGCCGTCCGAAACAGGCTTATCACCCTTTGTCATTCTGTCGGAAATTGCATCAAATTTCAGATATTCGTATGCGTAACCGCACGCCTTTACCGTAGCCGCAATGTTGTCTACAATGCTATACAGTCCCCAGTAGAGCGTTGACGCCGATGAAACACACATTGTAAAATCACCGAGTGTAATCGCTCCCGTCAGTGCCTTAAAGCCTATGTAGAAATATGAAAGTCCGTCACGCAGTCCGTTTGTGAGATTTGAGTATTGCATATATTTATACTGCGCTTTGTACTGCTCCCTGAACGTGTCTATAGTTTCATTGCTGTAGTAATCCGCTTTATCGCACATCATATCCTTGCTGTCAAACAGCCTGACTTCCTTACCGTTTGACGGGTCGGACAGCTGATAGAAGAAATACCCGAAAAGGCGATTGATTTTAGACAGCTTCTTGAAATATTCTATATCAAGCTTGTTGCTCTTATTTGTGAATATCGTGATAAGAACAAGCGATATGATCTGTATCGGCAGAAGAAGCGGACAGGTAACTGCGATTATCGCTATAACGCCGAGTACGTTCACCCCGTTTGAAACGATATTGAAGAAACCGTTCAGTATTCCGACTACTCCGCCGCTGTACCACGACATACCCTCTTTCGCCTTGTTCATCTGATCGAGCGTGTCGGGGTCTTCGGTATGCTCAAAATCCATCTTCATTACCTTTTCGGACAGCCCTACTTCAAAATACTCGCCAAACCACTCGGAATAAACGTTCTTTATCTCATTTACAAGATAGTTTATAAGTGCCGCAAGCAAGGTCACACCGACTATAAGCGCAATGCAGAATATCGCAGTAGGTATATGCTCCTCAGTTTTACCGCCGCCGATTATTGCGGCGATCTCATCTACAAGATATTTTGACGAGATGATATTAACCATTGTCTGCGAAAACGAAACCACCACCTGCAGCGCATAAGCAATAAACAGCTGAGGCTTATTCTTTACTGCCGTTTTCAGCATAAATTTAAGCGTAGGCAGTATCTTTTTCTCTTTTTCTTTACGCATTGACTGCCACCTCGCTTTCGTTGTTGTCAATATAATACTGAGCCTGGACATTGAACATATCAGCGTATTCTCCGCCCTTGTCCATAAGCTCGCTGTGAGTTCCGTACTCGACTATACCGCCGTCCTTGAACATAGCAACCTTGTCGCAAAACTGAGTTGAACTTAATCTGTGGCTGATATATACCGCTGTCTTGTTACCGATGAGCTTGTCAAAGTCACCGTACAGCTTGCTTTCCGCAAGTGCGTCAAGTGCCGCCGTAGGCTCGTCAAGGACTACTACAGGCGCATTTTTATATAACGCTCTGGCAAGCGCCAGCTTCTGCTTTTCGCCGCCCGACAGATCAACGCCGTCATCGTAAACGATCTTTAGTATCTCGGTATCCATACCCTTTTCAAGTTCAGACAGCTTATTCTCAAGTCCCGAATCAATAACGCACTGCCTCGCCTTCTCCTTATCCGATTTATCCGCACTGCTCATTGAAACGTTCATATACAGAGGAAATGCGAACAGTTCCACCTCCTGAAAAGCAGGCGAGAATATCTTATAATAGCTGTGCTTGTTGTACTGCTTTATATTGACACCGTTCAGCAGTATCTCGCCCTCTGTCACCTCATACAGCCTTAACAGCAGCTTTATAAAGGTAGATTTTCCTGCGCCGTTAAGCCCTACCACTGCAAGCCGTTCACCCGCGTTAAGAGTGATATTGACGTTTTTAAGTGCATATTTTTCAGCCTTCGGATATTTGAACGAAACATTGCGGAATGTAAATTCATAGCTATCACACTGCGGAACATCAATTCCGCTGTCGTCCTTATCTCCGCAGTCAGCGTCCATAAAGCTGCGGAAATCGTCATATTCCCTGCTCCTTGCAAGTAAGTCCGATACAGCGGTCAGGAGCTGATTTGCATAATCAAAGAATGTCATTGACGATGCAAGGTACAAAGTAAAATTGCCTATCGTCATACTTCCGGTTACAACGCTGTACAAGAGCCATGCGTAAACCGCCGCCTGCACTCCTGCCCATAGTACAGCATTTATGACAGCCGACACCGCCCATATCCTTGAATTTTTCTTCTGTGCCGCATAACGCTCTTTGTTCAGCACTCTGAACTTTTCTGTAAGCCAATCGGCTATTCCGAACATTCTTATATCCTTAGCCGCCTCAAAGTCGCTCGTGGTATAAGAAAGATAATTATGCCTGCGCCACCACGGTGCAAGCGGATCCCACACCTTTTTCTTGCAGTAAGCGTTTGTCTTATTGCTGACATAGAATTGAAGTACAGAACAGACAAGTATAGCAAGCATGATAAAAATATTCATTGTGCCGAGGATAGCGATACCTACTGCGATTATCGGTATAAGCGTTAAAAGACGCACAATGCCTCTCATCATACCTTCTATGCCGTTGTTATTGTTGTTGCAGGCGTTTCCTGCTTTCTGATAGCAGTCCATAAAGTCCTTATCCTCAAGATAGCCGTAATCCACCGACATTATCTTGCGGTTCTTAAGTCCCATCTGCCTGAATCTTGCTCCGATATAAATGTGAAAGAATGAGTTGCCGTAAAGGTTCAGCATAGTAGCCGTAATCTGTATTACGGTGAATCCGCCCATAAGCAGTGCAAGCGCAGTAACGCTCTGACCTGTAGTTATCATATCTATAACGAACTTTGATATGAACGACCACAGATACTGCATTATCGGCGCACAGACTATACTGATTATTATAACGGGTATAAACCTGTGTGAATAGCTCAGCATTGATTTCAATGCGTGAATGCTGTTGCTGAAAACGCCGTATTCCTTATGATAAGGATTGGTGTTTTTCTCTTTCTCTTTATTTTTCTTCATTTTTCTCTCCCACTTTTATAAAACTCATATCCTTTCGGTCAAAGAACGGATAATCACGGTTGTTTACGCTTGTCTGATAACCATGCGGCTGATTGAGTACGGCAAACGCACCTGTCAGCAAAATAAGCATTTCCGGCAAGTAGTTTCTTACTCCATAGACTTTTTCTTTATCATTGTCGGCGCAAAGCACGCTTATTTCGATTATCTCTTTGTTTGAGCCGTTGATGCTCAAAAGATACTGAAGCGCTTTTTCTATCTTTTCTTTCGGATAGCCGAGATGAGTTGCTATGGTCGAGGCACCGGCTACCTCGCCGTTATCAAGAGAAAGAAGATACATTACCACCTTTAAGTTCATCTTATCTCCTAAGAACCTGAACAACTCCGACAGCTTATCAATATCCGAAAACTGTTTTGCGAAGCTCTCCGGCTGTTTTATAAATGTAAAATAGCGGAAATCCTTATTAAGCCGCATATACGTCACACCTGTATTACAGGTGCACTCGGAAGCAACCGTGCCGTTTGAATCTTTAAAATCGGGAATATCATAGTAATAGCGGCATTCACGCCACGCAGTAAGCTGCATAGCCCAGATTATATTAAGGTAATTTTTCAGCCACTCGGCAGAAGAATCCTGACTGCTGTCTGCTATAGCCCGCATATGATTCAATACCTGTTGTTCAAACGAACACTTTTCCTCTCCTCTGCCGTAAAGATTGTCTATAGAAACATCGAAGATGTCCGCTATCTTAGGCAGTAAATCGCCGTCGGGATAGCTACCGTTTTCCCATTTTGATACTGCCTGTGCGGTAACACCGAGCTTGTCTGCAAGCTGTTCCTGCGTGATACCGCTTTGCTTTCTGAGCAACTGTAACTGCTTTGAAAAAACCGTTTCCATATCAATTCCTCCTTGTTTGCATTAAGTTTAACACAAATAGCAGTTGTACGCAACATATATTTCAGCATAAAATTCAAGTATTAGTTTATAAAAGCGGCAAATCCAACCGAAGTCATAAAAACGGAAAAGCGTATTGCTCTGCCGCAGTTTATTAAGCTTTGATAATCAGAATGCGAAATAATCAGGAGCGGAATCGCCCGTAACAGGAGCGAATCCAACGATAGGACCGATCTCATCGGGACCGTCAGCCTCAAATACAGTACCATATTTGTCATTAGTGGCAATGTCGAAGAATTTTCCGACAACACCCTCTTTAATGATAGCGCCGTTTGAAAGATATATCTTCCGTCTACGGTTTTTACTTCCTTGAGCACTTCTCCGTCGTACTCCGTAATATCTTTTGTAAATGCGTTGTTCAAAAATAACATACCTTTGCGTCCTTTCGCTGAAGATTATTTTCTGTGAGAGCGTTCAGTTCTCTTGCAAGCCGTGCTACAGGCAATCCTACAACGTTGTAGAAATCGCCGTTTATACGTTTTACAAACATAGCGCCTTTTTCCTGAATGCCGTAAGCGCCCGCTTTGTCCATAGGCTCACCGCTTGCTATATACTGCCGTATCTCATCGTCGCCGAGCGGATAGAATTCCACCTCGGTCTTTTCATAAAAATTTATTTGCTTATCGGGAGAAATTACGCATACTCCCGTAAGTACCATATGTGTTTTGCCTGACAGCTTTTTCAGCATATCAAATGCGTCCTGCTCATTCTCAGGCTTGCCCATTATCTCGTTACCGAGCGCCACAACAGTATCCGCTCCGATAACCGTATTATACGGATATTTTTCGGCTATCTCCTCTGCTTTCTGTCGGGATAGCATAAGCACTGCTTTTGACGGTTCTGTACCGCCCGGTATCTTCTCTTCCTTTACGGCAGGAACGGATAAAAAATCAAAGCCTGCCAGCGTCATAAGCTCAATTCTGCGTGGAGATTTACTTGCCAGTATCAATGTTGTTGTACTTTTCACCGTAAACCTCATCGTAATTTGCTATACATTCCTTGATGATTTCAACCGCAGCCTTGTGACCCATTACCTCATTGACCGCAGTTTCCTTGCCCTCAAGCTGCTTATATACCTGTCTCTTATACACATCTGACGCTGCCGACGAAGAGGATAGTGTA
>ENA-OZAB01001246-OZAB01001246.1-human-gut-metagenome-genome-assembly--contig:-NODE-1246-length-10860-cov-7.507728_pt1 | contig 10860 bp, 8 predicted proteins | sample MGYA00243297_ERZ653491 | MGnify/ENA primary metagenome ERZ653491 (study PRJEB26926, sample SAMN06165154) | human gut metagenome | biome: ENVO:00009003; feature: ENVO:2100002; material: ENVO:00002003... | reverse complement strand
TTCTTTGGGCAAGACCAAAGAAATGGGGTGGAACAGGCAGCACCAACGTAAAGCCAACCGCCAGCAAAACGGCGAGTTCCTCCAACCTCACGCGCCCACCGCCGCCGTGACAAGCTCCCAATCTACACCGCCCGGCATGTAATACGTATGCAGCCGCCGGTCCTCGCTGTATATCAGCACCTCCACCGCGTTGTCATAGAGCCCGACGTAGACTTCGCCCTGCGGTCCCTCAAAGCGGAAACCCCGATGCCGCGCGTCGAAAGTGTCGAAGTCGTAGCTCCCGGTGAGCTCGCGCAGCTCCAGCGAGGCGAGATATTCGATAAGCGCCTCCTCGTCGGCGCCGGGCTCGTCCTGGAGACTGTACTCCGAGAGCTCGTGCGCGTTGAAAATGACGTCGCGCCCCACGCCGCCGCCGTAGGCGAGGGCCACCTGCCCGAAGCACAACAGCATGAAAAACACCGCCAGCCCTATCGCCAGCGCGCCGCCAGCCTTCATGGGCGGCTGCATGACGTTTTTGAGCCTGTATCTCAGCGAGCGCCCCGTGGCCGAAAGGCAGGTCGTAAACCCGCGCGCGTCGCCCGCCGTGCTGAGCAGCAGGTCGGCATAGCGCCGCCGCTCGTCCTTGGGCGCGCCGAAGAGCACGGCCTCGTCGCAGCTGAGCTCCAGATCCTCCGCACTTCGGCTCATGGCGAGCCAGACGAGGGGGTTGAACCAGCACATGGCTACGACGCTGACGAGGCTGAACTTCGCGCTCGCGTCGTCGTGGCAGATGTGGACTATCTCGTGCCGCAGGACGAGCCTCAGCTCATCCTCGGAATACGCCCGCTCCGGCAGGACTATCCTCAGCGTGCTCCGGAACATGCCTATGCTCAGCGGCGTCGCCACGGCCCCGGAGCGCAGGAGCAGCGGCCTGCGTCCCCGGAATTGTGCCAGCTCCAGCTCCTCGATGAACAGCGCCTGGGCCTCCGGCTCCGCCTCAACAGCCCCGCGCAGTATGCGGCGGCGGAAGACAAGGTGCTCGGCTATCTTGTAGAGCAGCAGGAGACAGCAGCCCGCGAGCCATATGCTGAGCAGCGTAAACGCCCAATCGCCGGAAGTCACGATGACAAACAGCGGCATACCGGCAGCAAATCTCTGGATCTGGATGATGTACAGCACATTCGGCAGCAGCCAGAGCGAGACGCAGGCCCAGCCGCTGATGCGCTCCCTCAGCCAGGGCATGAGCAGCGAGAGGATGGCGTAATAGACGAAGAGCAGCAGAAAGGTGTTGAAGCACAGCGCCAAAAGTATATCCATCGCCTGGTCAGCGCCGTAAAAAGCCCAGTTCAGCAGCCAGACGGCCAGAATAAAGAGCGGGATGCAGCCCGCGTAGGAATAGGCCCAGTATACCCTGCTCCGTCTGCCGTTCCTTTCCTTGCCGTTGCGCTCCATACGCACAGCAATAGCCGCGCCAACGACCACGCCGAAGAGCGCCGCGAGCGCTATGCGCGTAAAAAACCAGCCCGTCATAGCTCGTTCCTCTCAAGCAGGGCGCGCAACTCGTCAAGCTCCTCGCGGCTGAGCCCGCTGTCGCAGAGCGCGGCGGCAAAAACGGATAGGCTCCCGCCGCAGAGCTTGTCAAGGAAGCTCCGGCTCTGCCCGGCTAGATATTCCTTCCGGCTCACGAGCGCGGTGTAGAGCGCGCCGCGCCCGGCCTTGTCCGCGCGCACAAAGCCGCGCTCCGCCAGGCGCGAGAGCAGGGTCAGCAGCGTCGTCGCCGCCATGTGCCGCTCCGGCGGCAGCCGCGCCTCGATCTCCGCGCGCGTGGCGGGCGCGCCGCAGTCCCAGACGGCCTGCATCACCGTCAGCTCCGCGTCCGGCAGCCTGCGTGTCCTGTCCATGATATCAGCTCCTCTACAATTGTAGAACTTAAGTATATTCTACAATTGTAGAGATACTTTGTCAAGAGGAAGCCGCCCGGAAAATTCCGGGCGGCTCATGCATATCAAGTCAGCCCGCTTCGACGAAGCGTTGGAGCATCGCGGCGACCTGCGCGCGCGTGGCGGTGTCCTGCGGGGCGAGGACGCCCTCAGACACGCCGCCAATTATGCCGTTCCCGACGGCCCAGGCCATGGCCTCGGCTGCCCAGGAGCTGATGGAGTCTGAGTCCTCGAAGCCATCCAGCTCCGCCGTGCCGCTCGCCCAGCCATCGGCATAGCGGTAGAGCATCGCGGCCAGCTGTTCGCGGGTGACTGCGCTTTCAAGGCTGCTGCCGTCGGAGACGCCGTTTTCGACGGCCCAACTTTGCCCGGCGGCGTACCAGGGCGTGCCGGAGGTGTCCGCGCCGTCCAGGCGGGCGAGGACAGTCATGACCATCGCGCGGGTCATGTCCGCGTCAGGGGAGAAGAGGCCCGCAGCGGTGCCGTCAAAGAGGCTGTTCGCGGAGACAAAGCGCACCGCCCCGGCGTACCAGGCGTCGGCGTCCACATCGTCGAAGGCGCTGCCGACAGCGTCCGCGTCTAGCCTGAGCACGCAGCGGGAGAAGACGTCGCCCACATACAGCGCCCCGCTCACGATGGCGAGGCCGCGGGGCGAGACCAGAGCGCTGCCGCCGCCCTCGTTTTCCGCTAAGGTGGTGACGTAGCCGTCCTCAATCAGCCGGACGGCGCCGTTGCCGGTGTCCGCGACGTAGATCCTGCCGTCCTCGGAGATGGCTATGCCCTGGGGGCTGGCAAACTGCGCCTCGTCGGCGGCCCCGTCGAGGAAGCCGCCCTCGATGGCCGCATCGCCAGAGAGAGCAGCCCCGGCGAAGGTGCTGAGCCTGCCGTCCTTGTAGGCGAGGATTCGATGGCTGCCGGTGTCCGCGATATAGAGCACGCCATCCTGCCAGCAGAGGCCCGTCGGCTCGCTGAGGCCGGCGGTTATGAGCTTTGCCGCGACGCCATTCTCGTCAAGGGTCCAGATGGTGTCCGCTCCGGTGTCGGCGACGTAGACCTTGGCGCCGTCGGAGGCAAGGCCGGTAGGCAGTTCAAGGCCGTCGAGCGCGGTGCAGACCTTGCCGGCATTGAGGTCGAGGTAGCGCAGAGCGCCGTTGCCGCTGTCGCTGATGAGCAGGCCGTCCCGGCAGGGGGAGAGGGCCCAGGGCTCGGAGAAGACGGCGTCATCGGCGTCGCCGTCCGCGTAGCCGCTGCCCGAACCGCCGGCGACGAGCTTAAGGGAGCTGCCGGAGACGCGCCAGACCGCGCCGGCATAGCTGTCCGCTACGTAGAGCGCGCCGTCCAGCTCGACAAAGCCGGAGGCGGCGATGCTGCCGGCTTCGCTGCCGAAGTCCGCCAGCGCCGCGGCTGAGAGCGCGCAGACGAGCGCCGCCGCGAGCAGGATGGAAAGCAATTTTTTCATAGTGTCACACTCCAATGCTTTAGCCTTCGGCAATGCCGTCGAGGATGAAGATCTCAAACTTGTTGCTTTTGCCTTTAAGGCTGATACCGTCGCCGAGGGAGGTGGTGAGGATCCTGTTGCCGAGGCGGTCCACGACCTCTCGGCTGATGTAGATTTTCCCGGCGGGGGCGTTGGCCTCAAGGCGGGCGCTGGTGCCGCTGTAGTTGTCGCTGTCAAAGGCGGACTTGTCAAATGCTATAAAGTATTCGTTCGAGCCCAGACCCGCAACTCCGGAGCCGCGAGTGTCCTCAAGACCGGAGCAGCAGTAGACAGGCAGGTTGATTATGCCCGTTACGGTGAACTGCGTGCCGAGCAGGCAGCCGTCGTTCTGCAAAGTTATGGTGTCACCGACGGAGATGCCCTTCTCGGAGGCGAGCAGCTCTTCGATGGCGGCCTCATCAGCTGCCGTGGGCAGCTCGCCCTCGACGATGACGGCGTCATTCATGCTCTCAAGCAGGGAACGGACCTGTACCAGCACGCGCTCGCCGTCGAGCTCCAGCTGTGCCGCGTCAGTGTAGCCGCCCTCAGCGGAGCGCACGCCGTCCCAGGCGGAGATGGCCTCTATGTCCTCGTCGGTTATGCCGTTTGCGCAGCTTATCTCCAGGGATTCAAGCCGGTTTTCAACGAAATATGCGTCAGCCCGGCGGAGGATGGCGTGCGCCGAGGACTGGAAACCCTGAAAAATCGCAATGCTGACGCCCGCAATGACCGCAACGGCGAGAAAGGAGACTCCGCTCTTGCGTATGCTGCGCAGCAGATGCTTAAGACCTGTGGCTTTCATCACCAGACCAACTCCTTCGCGGCGGCGGGATGCCTGTTCACGATGACCTCAGCCACGACGCCGCCCTTCATGCGGATGACGCGGTTTGCCATCTTGGCTATCTCCTCGTTGTGCGTGACCATGAGCATCGTGGTGCCGGCCTTGATGACATCCTCAAGAACGGTGAGGACCTCTATGCTGGTCTCGTAGTCGAGCGCGGCGGTGGGCTCGTCGGCGAGGATGAGCCGGGGCTTTTTCATGAGCGCGCGGGCGATGGATACGCGCTGCTGCTGACCGCCGGACATTTGGGATGGATAATTGTCCTTCCTGCCCAGCAGCCCGACGCGCTCAAGCGCATCTTCAGCGTCCATGGGGTCTTCGCAGAGCTCGCCTATGAATTCGAGATTTTCCTTGGCCGTCAGCGTGGGCATGAGGTTGTAGGCCTGGAAGATGAAGCCTACGGAGTGGCGGCGGTACATGGTAAGCGTTTTTTCATCGGCATTGGAGTAGTCCACGCCGTCAAAGAGGAAGCTGCCGCCGGTGAGCTTATCCATACCGCCTATTATGTTGAGCATAGTGCTCTTGCCGCAGCCCGACTCGCCGAGGATAACGAGGAATTCGCCTTCGCGCACGTCGAGGTTCACGCCCTTGAGGATCTGGATCTGCGTGTCGCCCTGGCCGAAGACCTTGGTGACGCCGCGCAGAGAGATGATGGACTTCTTTTCCTCCGCAAAGCCGAGGTTCAGGCCCTTGTCGTCGATGGCGATGGCCGTGAGCATGGCCAGATTCTCGCAGAGGTCCACGTCCGCGTCGTTGTAGAGCGAGCCGTCCTTCTTGTTAATTATCTGGATGCAGCCGATGACCTCATATTTATTGATGAGCGGCATGCAGACCATGCTCTTTGTGACAAAACCGGTGCTCTCATCAAAGCGTCCGGCCCAGCGGGCATCGCTCTGGCAGTCCTTGACGACGGTGGTCTTGCCCTCTTTGACGACCTGGCCCGCGATGCCCTCGCCCTCGGCGAGGCTCATTCCGGTGAGGTCGGCGCCGCCAATGGTGAAGGAGGGGTAAATGCGCTTGTCGCCCTTTGAATTGTAGAACCATATGGTCCCCGCCTCAGCTCCGACGGCCTTGACAACCTCGCCGAGGCTTGTTCGAAGCGCCTCTTCAAGCGACTCCGCGTCCTGGAGCAGGCGGGTTATTTCCCATACCACCTGCGTATAGTTGATGCGTTCGTTTTTCATCTTGTCACCCCGAATTAAAAGTAGATGCCGAGCCTGGCAATTTCATTTTTTAGGTAAAAAAACTTTGAAAGGGGAAACCGCCGTGCTATAATACAGAAATAAAGCAAAGCGAAAAGTCGTGCCCGACATAAAAATCCCAGACCGTCCAAGCTGTGGATGATCTGGTGTTCTCGAATCAATTTACACAGTATTTATAATAACTTCAAGGTCCCTGACGCAAGCGGCGAATTTTTGGCGCAAGCGGTGCTGTGTACACAAAATATAGTGGAATGGAGGGCGTTTATTGTGCAGGATACTATAAATATAGCGGCAGTAGACGACCTTCCGGCAGACCTTGAGCGGCTCGGCGCGGCCCTGGAGACCTACGCGGCGCAGCATGAGCTGACCATTGAGGTGTCGGGCTTTCGCAGCGGCGGGGAGCTGCTGGAGGCTGCCGCATCAGGCGGCTTTGATATAGTTTTCTCGACATAGTGATGGACGGGATTGACGGTCTGGAGACGGCGCGTCGCCTGCGCGCCTTGGGCTCTGAGGCCCTGCTTGTTTTCGTCACCACGGAGGCGGGCTATGCGCTGGAGGGCTACGAGGTCGAAGCCGCGGGCTTCCTCGTGAAGGGGGAGGGGGAGAGTGGACAGAGGCGCTTTGAGCGGCTCATGGACCGCCTTCTCCGCAGGCTCCGCCTGGAGGAGTACATAGACCTCAGCGCCACCGCCGCCAGCGTGCGTGTCCCGGCGGACGAGGTGCTCTACGCCGAAGTCCTGAACCACAGGATGCGCCTGCTCACGCGTGCGGGCGAGTTTTTGCTGCGCATGACTGTGGAGGAACTGAAACCCATGCTCCCGAAGGACGGGCGCTTTTACGAGTGCCACCGCGGCATAGTAATAAATCTGGATGCCGTCGGCACGCTGGAAGCTCAGGTGGTTGTGATGGAAAACGGGGACCGGCTGCCCGTCAGCCGTAGGCGACGCCCGTCGCTGGAGCAGGCCTACGCCGAGCGGAGCATCGCCAGGGTCAGGAGCGAGCTTTGATGGAACTGCTTTTGTATACCGCGTGCTCCTGGCTGCCGAGCCATATTCTGGCTTTTTATCAGTACTGGGATTTCAAATGGCGCTCCAAGAAGTTCGCCATTCTGCTGGTATGCCTGCTGCTCGTTATAAAGATACCGGTGGTGAAATTGGCGGCGGAGGCAGGATATAGCGTCAGGATGTTTGAACTGGTATTCTCGGCGCTCTCTGCAAGCGTGTATATTATAATGGTGCGCACAAATCCGTTCAAGCTGGTTTTCACCTATGTACTTGTGGTCGATTATCTGATAATAGCCAGAGGGATAGCCTCGTTTGCGGCTGCAAGGCTGTTTTCAGAGGGGGCAATGTCCTGGCAATGCAGCCTGATGTGCGCGGCCGTGTATCTTGTGACGATGCCGTGGTCCATGCGGTATTTCAGGAGCACCGCCCGCGCGGTTGAAGATGCCGACTCGCCGGATATTTGGCGGGTGATATGGCTGCTGCCTGCACTCGCCAGCTTGGTCGTACTCATTTTCACCAACGCCTTTGATGCCGACAGCGTGACCAGCTGGACGGCGCTCATTGCGAGGCTGAGCCTGATGTTCAGCATTATGGTAGTCTGCTATGTGCTGATGCGCTCGCTGGACGGGCTGAAAAAGCGTGCCGCCCTGGAGGAGCAGGCGCGGCAGATGGAGAACATACTGAATCTTCAGCGCGCGCAGTATGCACAGCTGCAGGAGTATATGGAAGAGACCCGCCGCGCGAGCCACGACCTGAGGCAGCACCGGAATATCATCCGCAGCTACCTGGAGAGCGGCAACGAGGCACGCCTGCGCGAGTATCTGAACGCGAACGCGGACAGCGGCCCGGGCGACGGCTTCTGTACCTGGTGCCGCAACTATTCCGTCAATATGCTGCTTAACCACTATGCTGGAAGGCTGCGCGCCCAGGGTACAGAGTTTGAGTTCAGCTTCGACCTGCCCGAGGGCCTCGCCGTACCAGAGTCCGACCTCTGCGTCGTGCTGGGAAACCTGCTTGAAAACGCGCTGGAGGCCTGCGCGGGGCAGGAGGGGGGCTTCGTCCGCGCCGCCGCGCGCCTGACGGGCAGCAGCGCTATGACCATAGCCGTAGACAACAGCTCCCCGCACCCGCCCAAGGCTGCCCCCGACGGCAGCCTGCTCTCCACCAAGCACCGGGGCGAGGGCATAGGCACAAGCTCTATACGCCAGATAGCCCTCCAATACCGCGGCAAGGCAGATTTCAACTGGCAGGACGGCGTTTTTCGAGCCGCCGTGTTCCTGAACCCGCAGGCGAATTAAGAAGAGCGCAAAAAAGCGCCGCCGTGAAAACGGCGGCGCTTTCTGTTTGATTTATCAGCGCTGAAGGGCGTCCCAGTCGCGCTCGGGGAGTTTTTGCGTCCACTGCTCAAACTCGCCGGCCCAAACGAAGTCGTGGCTGTTAGTGGCCTCCTGTATCTGCGCGTAGTACCAGGCGGAGGCGTCCATGTTGTCCGGCCAGAGGTTCATCTCGCTTTCCGGCAGCAGCCCGGCCGCGTGCGGAGCGCGCCCGAGAGTCCTGTTCACAATGGTGCAGGCCTCGGCGCGGGTGATGGGTGCATCCGGGCGGAAAAGCCCGCCCTCATAGCCCTCGATGAGGCCGATCTCAGCCGCGGCCGCGACGCTTTCCGCATACCAGGCCCCGGGCGCGACGTCAAGGAAGGGGTTCTCGCAGTCCAGCCCCTCCAGCTCGAAGAAGCTGACGGCGATTTTTGCAAATTCGGCCCTGGTGATGCTGGCGTTGGGACGGAAGGAGCCGTCCTCATAGCCGCCGAGGACGCCCATTGCGCTGAGCGTGGAAACGGCGTTGTTGTACCAGCTCCCGGCGGCTACGTCGGTGTAGCTGTTCGTGTCTGACCAAAAGCTCTCGCGCGTCTCGTCCGTCAGCAGGCGGAAGAAGATGGTCGCGACCTCAGCGCGGGTGATGTTTGCCTCCGGCCGGATAAGCCCATCGTCGTTGCCGATGAGGTAGGCGAAATGCTCATCCAGAACGAGGCCGTTCGGCCTGTAGACCTCGGGCTCATCCGGAGTTGAGGGCGTGGGAGGCACAGGCGCGATGACGCGCTCCCAGCCGGCGTGGACAGACTTGTGGTCGTCCATGGTCACGCTGGTTATGGGCAGCGTGAGCGCCTCATCCGCGAACCATCCGGTAAACCTGTATCCGCTGCGGACGGGGACCTTGTCGAGCTCCACCACCGTACCGGCGCTGTGCAGCTCCGTTTCGTATTCGGTACCGCCGTAGGTGAAATAGCTGAGCTCATACATCAGCTTGGCGAACACGACGCGGACGGTGTGAGTGGCCCTTATGTCTTCAAGCGTCAGACTGGCGCCGTCTACGACGCTCACGCCGTCGAGCAGGACGTCCTTTAAGTAATAGCCCTCGGCCGGCGCAAAGCTGAGCGTCAGGTCCTCGCCCTCGTTAACGGTGAGTTCACCGCCGCCGGGCGTAACCGTCCCTTCGCCCTCAACCTCGACCGTGACCGCGTACTGCCTGACCTCCCTATGTGCCGCCTTGATAGCGGCAGGCAGGGTCAGGGGAGGGTCGGAGTCTACCTCGTTGACGACGCCGTCCTGAGGGCCGCACCCGCCGGTGCCCCAACGGGAATCCTCGGCGTCGATATACCAGCCGTCAACCGTGTGCCCGCAGCGGAGCTGCGCGCCTACCGGCGCATCCGGTGCGAAGAACAAGCCGGAGCCTGTGACATAGATGTCGTCGCCCTGTACGCTTGCCGAGTTGTCGTAAATCGAAACGTCGCTGGGCATAAAAGAGCCGCTGCTGCTTACTGCCAGCCCGCCGCCGGATGCAGCGCTGTTGTCTGTTACGGTGTTGCTGCCGTAGAAGGAAAGCTTGGCGTTGGGGGTCCTGTATATCGCGCCGCCGCTGCTGGTCGCGGAGTTACCGGAAAAGGTCGTGCCGCTGAACTCTGCCTCACCTTTGTTCAAGTATACCGCGCCGCCTCCGCCGTTCGTGGCTTTGTTGCCGGTGAAGGTGTTTGAACCGGAAAACTCGAGAGTGCCGGAGTTAACGAAGATAGCGCCGCCGTTTGGCGCGCTGTTGCTCTCAAAGCTCACGTTGGACAGCTCAACGTCAACCTGGCTTGGCAGATTCAGAAGCATCGCACCGCCATACAAAACGGCGCTGTTGTTGTAAAATGTGACGCCAGAAATGGATACGCTTGTTTGAAACACATTGTCGCCCCACAGAGAAATTGCGCCGCCGTAACCGGTACGGGCGTTGTCAGCGCTGCAATTCTCTATACGTCCGCCCGTGATTTTGATGTTCAGCCCTTGGCTGCCTGCGTTGGAGAAAATCGCCCCGCCGCCGTAATTGTTGTCGTGGCAGTTGCTTATCGTGCCGCCCGTCATCTCAAAAGTGGGCGTGCCGTGGGAGCCGCTTCCTATTGCCGGACCGGGGTGTATGGATATTGCCCCGCCTTCCGAGCCGGTGCAGTTTTGTATCGTGCCGCCGTGCATATAGAACTTGGAGCTATCAGTTACGGCTACACCGCCGCAGATGGAAAAGGGGTTATTGCAGTCTGTTATCGTCCCGCCGTACATATGCAGCTCCGCGTCGTCAGACAGATGTACGCCGCCGGCCGAGTTGAAGCAAGTGGATGGCCCAAGCGTTACGTTGTCGTATATGTACAGTTTGGCGCTATTCTGTATGTTGAATATTGAACTTAGATTGTCCGTTGAGTAAATTTTTAACGGCTCGGAGTAGTCTGCCCTGCCAAGGTAAACCACAGCGCTACTATTGATTCTAATGCTGCCTCTCGTAATCTTAACCTCATACCCACCGCCAAGCAGGGTGAAGCTCTTGCTTATGGGCGAAGTGACTGTGCCATCAACCTCAATATTCTTGAGCAGCGTGATCGTCCCGCCGTCCGCGACGTTCGCTATCGCCTCCAGAAAGCTGCCTTCCTCCGCGCTGCCGGTTGAAGTGGTGTATGTCGCCTCAGCGTCTACAGCAATAGCAGTAAACGGCAAAACGCCGATTACGATGCATATCGCAATTAAAACAGAAAACAATTTCCTAGTCATAAGCAGACCTCCTCTGAGCCATGTGTCGCGCCCGCGCTGCCGCGCCGCGAGAGCGGAACGGAAATCAATGGTAATCGCGGGCCACTCGCTATGTTACAGGAAATTGAACCTGATATCAATAAATCTCACAAATGTGACGAACCTGTGAGAATTGGTTGTTGTAGCTAATGCTGCGTTGCACACGACTAACCGCACGTCCTCCGGCGGCGAACAAATGACATTTGGTGGAATCGGTCGATCCAGATGCTCCCGCCAGCCGTGCGCTCCAAAAGCGGCGGGCAAAAAATGTAGGTTTGTCAAACATATTGGACGGCGAACAAGGAAGGAGTGCAGTAGTTTAA
>ENA-OZAB01001237-OZAB01001237.1-human-gut-metagenome-genome-assembly--contig:-NODE-1237-length-10900-cov-6.880775_pt1 | contig 10900 bp, 5 predicted proteins | sample MGYA00243297_ERZ653491 | MGnify/ENA primary metagenome ERZ653491 (study PRJEB26926, sample SAMN06165154) | human gut metagenome | biome: ENVO:00009003; feature: ENVO:2100002; material: ENVO:00002003... | reverse complement strand
GCTACACGTCCGCATATTAGTACATATATCTCAGGTTAGTGGCGTTTTTTTGAAAAGTCAATGTTAGAGCAGTTGCACTGATACACTCACGAAATTATTAATGCCTTATCGGCAAGGGAAGTATTTCAAGCGGTGTTGGCGATATATTTCACTGTGTAGCTTTTATAAAAATGGTTTTTTCGGCAAACTGAAAGGCGGTACCCGTATAATGAGTACCGCCTTTATTACTCTTATTTTCCCACGCAGAAGCGTGAAAATATTCTGTCTATTACCTCTTCGCTTGCGGTCTTTCCGCTAAGCTCATAAAGGCTGCTAAGCGCCGCTTCAAGCTCAAGCCCTGCAACGTCTGCGGTCATACCTCCGTGAAGTGCGTTATAGGCTCTGTCAACCGCCGCCTGTGCCGATAAGGCGCACTGCCGCTGACGCTCGTTTGCGAGGAAGCCTGCGCCTGCGTCAAGGTTGCTTATTCCGCAACGCTGTTTTATCGCCTGTTCAAGCTCATCTGCGCCGCCACCTGTCTTTGCGCTGATTATTACCGCTTTACCGAGTTCGTTTTCTATAAATGCCGTGTCCGCCCTTGCTTCAAGGTCGGATTTATTTGTTATGGGGATTACCGTCTTGCCGTGGAGAAGCTCTATCAGCCGCTTGTCGTCATCGGACAGCTCTCTTGAGCCGTCGAATACCGCAAGGATAAGCTGTGCCGTGCCTATGCGTTCTATCATACGCTGTACGCCGATGTTCTCGACAGTATCTTCTGTTTCCCTTATGCCTGCGCAATCGGCTAACTTCAGCATTATATCGCCGAGTTGTACCGTATCCTCGACTATATCACGGGTAGTACCCTCAATATCGGTCACTATGCTTTTCTGTACGCCTGTAAGCCGATTCATAAGCGTTGACTTTCCTGCGTTGGGCTTTCCGACTATGGCTGTGGCGATGCCGTTTCTGAGTATCTCTCCGCAGTCGTACGTTGCTATAAGGCTGTCGATATTTTCTTTTACGGCGGTGACGCTTTTCAGCCAGTCCGCCTTTGCTATTTCGTCCTCGTCCTCGCTCTCGTCGGGATAATCTATCCATACGGCTATCTCCGATGTAATAGCTATTATCTCCTCGCACAGTGCCTCTATCCTGCGGTATAATGCGCCGTCCGTCTGCGCTCTCGCACAGGAAAGAAGCTGGTCGTTGCCTGCGTTTATAAGGTCAATTACACCCTCGGCTTCTGTCAGCGACAGCTTGCCGTTTACAAGTGCCTGCTTTGTAAACTCGCCTGCCTGAGCCATTACTGCGCCTGCGGATAATACCGCCTGCAGTACCCTTTTGGTAACGTGGATGCCGCCGTGACAGGTTATCTCGGCTGTGTTTTCTCCGGTATAGCTGTGGGGCGCACGGAAGATTAAAAGCACTCCGTCATCGAGCTTTGTACCGTCTGCCGTAATATCTCCGTATGCGGCGGTATAGCCGTCCATCTTTTCGATATCACGCACGGGGTACTTCGGTATAAATACCTTTGCCGCAACTTTAAGTGCGTCCGCTCCGGATATTCTTATCATTGAAACACCGCCGCTTGCCATAGGTGTTGATATTGCCGCTATGCAGTCTGCCATTATATCTTAATCCTTCTTACCGAATAATTTTGCGAAAAAGCCCTTTTTTGCCGGCTTTTCGTCTGTCTGTTCTTCCGTTTCGTCTTCGTCCCTGCTGTCGCTGTCATCGCCGTTATCATAATAGCTTTCTTCCTCCTCTTCGGAAAGCGCCGTTTCGATAAAGCTCTTTTTGAGCAGTTCCTCTCCGCTTTCGTTAAGCGTATATGTCCACAGCTCTGTCGGAGTATTTATAACAAAATCGTCTATATTATCAAGGCTGAGAAGCGTCTGAAGCCGCTCGCCCATAGTATCTATCACCTGCTCCTCCATACCTGAGAAAAATTCCTCGCAGGTTATGTTATACTCATCGGCAGGATTCTTGCCGCCTATTCTCATGAGGTGGATACCGTCACGCAGATAGGAGGTGTAATCGAGATAATCGCTCCAGTATTCGTTTATTACCTGTAATATGACACGCTTCTGCAGAGCGTTTACCTTGTCCTCGCCGAACTTCTGTACGGCGGTGCTGTAATCATCGGCAAATTCGTTCTGCCATATATCGACCTCAGACTCGCCTGTCAGGAATGCTCTTCTTCTGCCGAACACTGCATCACGGTGCTTTTCGCCTATCATAGTGAACTTAAGCAGACGTTTACGCAACTCGAGCGTATCGCCCTGTGCTATACGCTGAATTCGGTCTACCTCACGCAGTACTATCTTATCGTCAATCGGTCTGCCCGTTTCGGCGGTGGGATAATGCCTTTTCGGTATTAACTTCTTTATCTCGTATTTTGTCATAATCTCGTCTTCAAGTGAGATTATGAAACGGCTCTCGCCCACATCGCCCTGTCTGCCGCTTCTGCCACGCAGCTGCATATCGCCTCGTTCGCTCTCGCTCATAAATGTGCCGAGTATCAGCAGTCCGCCAGCCGCTACAGCCTCGTCCTTCTGCGATTCGTCAGCGCCGCCCAGCTTTATGTCAACACCTCTGCCCGACATATTGGCTGATATGGTGACAGCGCCGGGTCTGCCGGCTTCCTTTATTATCTCGGCTTCAAGCTCATCGTTCTTTGCGTTGAGTACGTTTGCGGTGATGCCCTCTGCCGCAAGACGACCACTCAGCTCCTCGCTGAGCTCAATGCTTGACGTTCCGACAAGCACAGGCTGATTCTTTGCGTGGGCGGTCTTTATGCAGTCAATAATTGCGTTGTCCTTTGCCGCTTTTGTGAGATATACTTCATACGGGTGATCGACACGTCTGCAGGGCGTATGGGTAGGTATAACGGTTACCTTAAGGTCGTATAACTGCCAGAACTCGTCCTCCGAGCTTTTCGCAGTACCTGTCATACCACTGAGAAGCGGATAACGGCGCAGATAGAACTGCATAGGCACAACGCCCATTATGACACCTCTGCTTGTACAGGTGATACCCTCCTTAAGCTCGACCGCAGGCTGTAACGAGCCGGGATAGCGTCGGTTCTCAGCCGCTCTGCCTGTAAACTCGTCTATTATTCTTATATTACCGTCCTTGACGATATAATCGACGTCCTTTTTAAGCAGGAAGCACGCTTTAAGGCAATCCGTAATGCGTATCAGAAGCTCGTTGTTCTCTTCGTCATAAAGTCCTGAGCCGTCCGTTATAAGCTCCTCGCACTTGTCCTCGCCCTTTTCGGTAAGGTAGATAGTGCCGAGCTCCTCGTTTATCTCATACATACTGCTGTCAAAATCCTTGACAAACTCGTATACCTCGGGCAGCTTTTCATCGGGCTTTACAGCGGTTTCGCCTGCTATTACAAGCGGTACTCTTGCCTCGTCTATCATCATGCTGTCAGCTTCATCGGCTATGCAGAAGTCGAAATCCGTCTGCACGCAGTCCTCAGGCGTATTCGCAACGAAGTCACGCAAAAAGTCAAAGCCTGCCTCTCTTGCGGTTATATATACTATCTGATTTTTATACAGCTCTTTTTTATCCGCAATATCTGTCGAATGTAAAATACAAGCCGAGCTTATGCCGAGTGCGTCATATATCGGCTTCATCCACTCGCTGTCACGCTTTGCGAGATAATCGTTGAAGGTGAGTATTCTGACATTGTGACCGTTTTTCGCCATATAGCTTGCGGCAAATGCGGCGCAAAGCGTCTTGCCCTCGCCCGTTTTCATCTCGGTAATCCTGCCCTTTGTAAGTTCTGCGGCGGCGGTAAGCTGTTCGTCATAAGGGATAAGACCGAGGTATTTCTTGCTTGCGATAGCGCAGGCGGCGAATATCTCATTCATATCCGTACTGTCTTTAAACTCGTCTATTGTGCCGACCTCGGCGAGTGAGCGTATTTTTTCGATGGATATATAAGTTTCAGCCATTTTTGCTGTCCTTTCAGAATAGAATTATTGCAGTGCCGTGAAAACGGCATTAGTCTTAGTAAAAGTCTGTTGATTGGTTTTACAGTGACAAAAAGCTACCGATAGTTCTCTTTGTGGGATAGCACTTCTCGGGTTCGCTATTCCGTGTGGTAACGTTGCTACTATTCACGAGGGAGAGAACCAAAGGGACTAGGGTGAGGGACTTGGCAGCCCCTAACCCTATCCCTTAGGTTCTCTCCCTCGTGGCTCCCTCTTTCCTTACCCACACCCGTACCCCGCCAAATGGGTGTTGGCGATAAGACACACAAACGATTGCGTTTAAAAAATCGCAATAAGCGGGACGCTCCGCTCTGTTTGACCCGGGGGACTGTACAGATATCTTAGGATAGTGCGTCTTTTGGAAATTTCGGTGACAGTGCAGTTGCATTGATTTTCTTACGAAATTATTAACACCTTATCAGTATGGAAACAGTTTTCAGCGTTCTTGGCAATATATTTTTTATAATGCTTTATCAATACTGTACAGTGCTAATTGCTTGACTGGTGCTTCAACAGATTTAAACGGCATTTCAAAGCCGTCTATATCGTTTATTTTACCACAGTGAAATGAAAAAAGCAATTATTTTTAAAAAGCACTTGAAAAATACGGATAAATGTGCGATAATAATATTATTATGGCGGTTTTATACCACACGATAAATTACTAAAAATCTGTAAAGGAATGACTTACTTTGGATAACAAAAAATACGCAGTAATACTTGCCGCAGGTGATGGCAAAAGGATGAAATCCAACAAGCCGAAGGTTCTTGCCGAAGTGCTGTTTCAGCCTATGCTCCGCTGGGTGCTTGACGCTGTAAAGCAGGCCGGAGTTGACAATACCGCAGTTATAGTCGGCGCTCACAAGGAGCAGGTAACGGCTTATCTTGATACGCTCGGCGAATACCCCGCATTTGAGCAGAAGGAAAGGCTCGGTACGGGTCACGCAGTAATGCAGGCAAAATCTTTTATCGAAAAGGCACAGGCTGAAAATGCGGATATACTGGTGGCGTGCGGTGACGCTCCGTTCATTGACGCAGACACCATAACAGGCTCTTATGAGTATCACAAAAACAGCGGTAACGATGTTACGGTAGTTTCCGCTATTGTCGATAATCCCACAGGCTACGGCAGAATAATAAAGGAAAACGATACTTTCAAGGCTATCGTTGAGCAGAAGGACTGCGACAGCGAACAGGCAAAGGTAAGAGAGATAAACTCGGGTATCTACTGGTTCAAGGCGGAAAAGCTGTCCGGACTTTTAGATAAGCTCGGCAACAACAATGCCGCCGGCGAATATTATCTTACCGATACTGTTGCCGTTGCCGAAAAGAAGGGCGTATACACGGCGGACAGCACGGACGTTGTACTCGGTGCAAACAGCCGCAGTCAGCTTGCCGCACTGAATGAAGTCGCAAGAAAGAGAAAGCTCGCTGAGCTTATGGACGAGGGTGTGGATATTCCTCTGTCGGACGGAATCATAATCGGTAAGGATGTAAAGATCGGTCACGATACGGTAATACTTCCGAATACGATAATCAAGGGAAAAACGGTTATCGGCAACGGCTGTGAGATAGGTCCTAACAGCTATATAGCCGACTGCGTTATAGAGGATAACGTTATCCTTAACAACGTACAGGCGCACGAAAGCAAGGTAGACAGCAAGGCTAAGGCAGGTCCGTTTGTACATCTGCGTCCGAATACTCATCTGCACAGCGGCGTAAAGATAGGCGACTTTGTAGAGGTCAAGAACTCCGAAATCGGCATAAACACCTGCATAGCGCATCTTACATATGTCGGCGACAGCGATGTGGGCAAGGGCGTAAACTTCGGCTGCGGCTGTGTAACGGCAAACTATGACGGTATAAAGAAGTACCGCACCACAATAGGCGACAACGCATTTATCGGCTGTAACACAAATTTGATAGCGCCTGTTACTATCGGGGATAATGCGACTACTGCGGCAGGCTCGACTATCACGAAGAACGTTCCTGCGGATTCTCTTGCGGTGGAACGTGGTCAGACAAGAATTATAGAACACTGGGAAAAGAACAGCAAGCGTATAAAAAAGGCATAAGGAGGAAAACAGGTGGACGTTTTTCTTTCGGTACTGTCGGTCGCCGGAATCATTCTCGGCGCTGTACTGCTGATAATGATAATATCCCTTCTGCTGTCCGCTATACTTTATGAGAGCGTTTTCGGAAAGCGGTTCGAGATATACGATTCCGCACATCTGCCCGACCTTAACGATTATAAGGGGCTTGTAAACGAGCCGGTAACATTCCCGTCAAAGCGAGGCTATAAATACACGGGGTTTTACTACCACGATGAAAGCTATGACAGCTTCAGGGGACTTATAGTTTTCTCGCACGGCATATTTGACGGTCAGCTCAGCTATCTGCCCGAAATATCATATTTTGCAAGACGGGGATACAAGATATTCGCCTTTGACAACAGCGGCAGTCATTTAAGCGGAGGAAAGTCACTGCGTGGGCTTCCTCAGTCGGCGGAGGATCTTGATGCGGCGTTAAGTTACGTCACAAAGACAAACACGCTTCCGCTGTATCTGTTCGGTCACAGCTGGGGAGGATATGCGGTATCTGCTGTGCATTGCTATCATCTTTATGACATAAAGGCTGTATTCGTACAAAGCGGATTTGACAGGACAAGCGAAATGGTGCTTGAAGAAGGCTCTGCCATGATGGGCAGATGGATATATATCCTTAAAGCCTATATAAAGCTGTATGAGCGTATGAAATACGGCAAGGCGGCAGGCTACACAGCACACGCAGGAATAGCAAAAGCAACCGCAAACGGCACTAAGTTCCTTATACTGCACAGCACGGACGATAAGACGATAAGCCTTAAAAACAGCGTGCTTGCAAATGTTGAAAAAAACGATAATATCACTCTTATAACCGAAAAGAATAAGGGGCACAACTCTCTTGACAGCGACAGAGCGATAAAGTACAAGGCACAGCTTGACACGCTTTTTGAAACGACCTATCCGAAAAAACAAAGGACTAACAAGAACAGAAGAGAATTGTTCAGCGAAAAGGTCGATAAGCAGATCTACTACGAGCTTGACGGCAAGCTGATGAAGCTGATAGCCGATTTTTACGAAACGGCTCAGAGTGGGAAGGGTTTCAGCAGTGCGGGGGTGCAGGGGAAAAAGAAAAGTCATAAATAACGTTTGACGTTATAAAATAAGGAAAATCAGGAGATAAGAAGAAATGAACATTTTCAAGAAAATACCGGCGGTGATAGCGTCTGTTGCGGTTATTGTATCGCTCTCGGCTGTTGCTGTATCGGCAAACAGCTATGTTCCCGAAGTATCCGACGTGGTAACGGAAGATATTGAGGTCGTTTTTGATTCTGCAACAAAAGCACAGCGTGAGCAGGCACAGCAGATAATCGCCGACTATATCGCCAAGAACATACCCAACGGCATTGCGGACGTTTCCAAGATGGATAAGGTTGCGGCGTATGTGGCGTCGTTCACTTACGACAAGAGCAATTCCGATCCGTATCTTATGGTGCTGAACGGTTCAGGCAGCGATTATGCCAGCGCAAAACTTGCCGTTTATATGCTGGGCGAGGTCGGTCTGACCGCAAAAACAAGATATGCGTACAGTGAAAATGAAGAGATACCTATGAAAACAGCCACATCTATGGCGACCACTGCGGTAAGGCTCGGTGACGGATCGGTTTATCTGCTTTATATCGGCGGCGACGTACTCGGTCAGAAAACTTTCATTTCACAGAAGTTGAATTCACGATTCCTTTATAAAGAGATCTCAAAAAACAAATACGCTGTTTATTCGTGGATACAGTTTGACGATGAGGTAAAAGGCTATGACAAGGCTACCAAGACTGTTATGAATATCCCCGGATATATCGACGGTCACAAGATAGAGGTAATAGCAGAAGAGTTTACCAGAGGCTGTATCGGTGTTTCAAAGGTAACCATACCCAATACAGTTACCGAGATCCGGCGTGGCGCTTTCGTTTACACAAAGCGCATACAGAGCATTTCTATTTCAAGCTCGGTTAATAAAATTGCCGATGATGTATTTTCAGGCAACAACTGCCTTAAATTCACCGTTGACAGCAACAACAAGTATTTTCAGGCTATAAACGGCGACCTTTACTCTAAGGACGGCAAAACGCTTGTTTCCGCCACAGGTTCGTCAATGACAAAAATCCCAAGCTTCGTTGAAGTTATCGGCGGCGACGCATTCTGCGGAAACAACCATATAGTTGATATTACAATCCCTGCAACCGTCAAGAAGATAAGCTATGCCGCTTTCGCTTCATGCAAAAATTTACGCAATGTAATAATCGAGGGTAACGGACTTACCACTGTCGAATCCAGAGCTTTCCAGACAACAAAGCTGATCTCGCTCAACATTCCCGCCTCTGTGACATCTTTCAGTTATGATGCTTTCAACTGGGCTGAAATCATACTTGTAATCTGTCCGGATGGAGAGATTTCACAAAAGCTGACAGGCAGTGACGAAATTCAAAACCTGCTTGTTGATACATCAGGCACATTGACCGGCAGATCATTTACCAAAAAGCCCACCTGTGAGAGTGACGGTGAACTGAAAGTCAATTTTTCAACAGGTTCGTCGAAAACTTATACCATTCCGAAGTCGAATCTTTATCACGACTATAAGGTCGATGCAATAAAGTCGGAAGCCTGTGCAAATGACGGCAGTATAACTTACCGTTGTGCCTTCTGCAATTCCTACAGAACCGAAGATACCACTTATGCCACAGGACACAGCTTTTCATCGACATGGACGCTCGACAAAGCGCCGACCTGCGCCGAGCAAGGCTCGCAGTCACGCCACTGTACGAAGTGCGATAAAAAGACAGATGTAATATATGTTTCCCCCACAGGAAACCATACTTATACCGCCTGGAAAACAACCAAAAATCCCGACTGTACTAAACCCGGTGAGCAGCGGTGCAGCTGCACGGTCTGCGGCAAGGTGCTTACAAGAGAGCTTGATCCGTTGGGTCATAAATACGTTGATACCGTGGTCGATGCGACCTATGACGCAAAGGGCTACACCCTGCATAAATGCTCGGTTTGCGGCTATTCCTACAAGTCCGACTACACCGACATTCTCGTTCTCGGCTATGTCAAGAACCTCAAAGTAACCCGTCAAAACCCAAAATTCATAACGCTCGAGTGGTCAATGTCAACCGATGGCAGCGGCTATGAGGTCGAGCAGTACAAGGGCGGCAAATGGGTACGGATTTCCAAGACCGACAGCAGTGCCAATTGCGCTCTCACCGTCACAAATCTTACTCCCGGTACATCCTATACATTCCGTGTAAGACTGCGTAAAGTGTCAGGTTCTACCGTTCAGTACGGCGGCTATATCAGAGCCGTTGCAACCACTGTTCTTCCCAATGTAACCACATTCACAGCCCCCGCTGCAAAAAGCAGGACAATAACGCTCAAATGGGATAAGAATGCCGATGCGACAGGTTATGTTGTCGAGCAGTACAAGGGCGGAAAATGGACTCAGATTCTAAAGACAACAGGCAACACAACCTTACAGTGCACAGCATCTTCACTCGCTCCCGAAACACGCTATTCATTCCGCATAAAGTCATACAAGAAAACAGGCAGTGCTGTTGTCTGCAGCGATTATACGAATATTGCGGCGACTACAAGAATTGCGTGTGTTTCAGGTCTTACGGCAAAATCATCAACCGTTTCTTCTGTTACACTTTCGTGGAACAAGGTTGCTTCGGCTACGGGATATGTCGTTGAAATCTATAAGGGCGGAAAGTGGAATACAGTCCTAACCACAAAGAACAACACTGCTCTTTCCTGCAAGGTAACGGGTCTTGCGGCAGGCTCAACATATAAAGCCCGTATCAAATGCTACCGCCTTGCAAACGGTGCGTACTCATTCAGCGAATACCTTGAAGCTGACGTGAACACAAAGATAGCAAACGTTACAGGCTTCAAGGCTTCCGGCAATACAGCATCATCAATAACATTCTCGTGGAATAAGAATACCGCCGCTACAGGCTATATCGTTGAGATTTACAAGGGCGGTAAGTGGACGCAGATTTTAAACGCAAAAAGCAACTCAACCCTTACCTGCACAGCAACAGGGCTTTCGGCAAATGCAACATATTCAGTGCGCATAAAGTCCTTCAAAAAGACAACCGCAACCACATATTTCAGCGATTATCTTACGTTCTCAGCCGACACCCGTATACTCAACGTTACAAGCCTTACATATAAAGCGGATTCCGCTTCACAGGTAACTCTCAGCTGGAGCAGGAACACTGCAGCCGACGGATATACAGTAGAAATCTACAGGGGCGGAAAATGGGAGCAGGTGCTGTGTGCAACCTCGAACACAAAGCTTTCCTGTAAGATAACAGGTCTTGCGGAAGGCTCGACCTATTCTGTACGCATAAAGAGCTACAAGGTGAAAAACGGCAGAACCGTATTCAGCGAATATCTGAAAAGCACCGCTACAACAGGTCTTAACCCCGTTGCAAAGCTTGGGGAGCAGAAAAACAGCACAGCCTCATCAATCCGTTTTTCGTGGGCAAGAAAAAGCTGTGCAACAGGATATATCGTAGAGATCTATAAGGGTGGGAAATGGAATCTTGTAACAAAAACCACCTCAAACACAGTCACCTCCTGCCAGATAACGAATCTTAACTCAGGTACGTCATATACCTGCCGTGTAAGAGCATATCTTACCGTAAACGGTTCGACAATATACAGTGATAATGTAAGAACGGTGCAGACAACAAAATAATATTACGGCTTTGCGAGCGACGGTTTTATGAACCGCCGCTCTCAGTTTGTAGAAAAAGTCTGTATTTATAAAAATAGAGCAAATTCTCTATCCCTATAAGAACGCTTTGTGGGCTTTGC
>ENA-OZAB01001234-OZAB01001234.1-human-gut-metagenome-genome-assembly--contig:-NODE-1234-length-10918-cov-5.023014_pt1 | contig 10918 bp, 9 predicted proteins | sample MGYA00243297_ERZ653491 | MGnify/ENA primary metagenome ERZ653491 (study PRJEB26926, sample SAMN06165154) | human gut metagenome | biome: ENVO:00009003; feature: ENVO:2100002; material: ENVO:00002003... | reverse complement strand
GATCTACACTATCCTCTTCGTCGGCAGCGTCAGATGTGTATAAGAGACAGGACAAATACGGTATGGCGTTCTATTTCGGCATGTACGATTCGGGCAAATACTGGCAGGAGGGCCTCTTCCGGCGCGAGATAGACCTGAACCTGAAACTGATCGACGAGGTGTGGGCCAGATACGGACATCACAAGTCGTTTCAGGGGTGGTATCTGTCGCAGGAGATCAGCCGCCGGACCAAGAACATGTCGCGCATCTATGCGGAAGTGGGCCGCCATGCCAAGGCGGTTTCGGGCGGTCTGAAAACGATGATTTCACCCTACATCTACGGCGTCAAGACCGATCAGGTGATGGCGGGCGACAAGGCCCTTTCGGTCGAAGAGCACCGCCGCGAGTGGAACGAGATACTGGGCAATGTCGCCGGAGCGGTGGACATCCTCGCGTTTCAGGACGGGCAGGTCGATTATCACGAGCTGTACGACTATCTGGTGGTGAACAAGGCGCTGGCCGACAAATACGGCATGGAGTGCTGGACCAACATCGAGTCGTTCGACCGCGACATGCCGATCCGCTTCCTGCCGATCAAATGGGAGAAACTGCTGCTGAAGCTGGACGCCGCACGGCGGGCCGGGATGCAGAACGTCATCACGTTCGAATTCTCGCACTTTATGAGTCCCAATTCGGCCTATCCGCAGGCGGGACATCTTTACGATCGCTACTGCGATTATTTTAAAATCGACAACCCTTACCGGAAACGGTGAATGCTCCATGAAACAGCGCGCTGACATATCGTACATGCTCTTTCTTGCGGTCACGGCTGCCGTGGGCGGACTCCTGTTCGGATACGACACGGCCGTGATTTCGGGCACCGTCGAGCTGGTGACGGCCCGCTTCGGGCTGGACAGCCTGCAGCAGGGGTGGTATGTGGGGTGCGCGCTGGCCGGCTCGATCGCCGGGGTGCTCTGTTCGGGCGTGCTGAGCGACCGGCTGGGGCGCAGGCGGACGATGCTCGTCTCGGCCGTGCTGTTCACGGTGTCGGCCGTGGGATGTGCCCTTTGCGCCGATTTCACGCAGCTGGTCGTCTACCGGATCGTGGGCGGGCTGGGCATCGGCGTCGTTTCGGTCGTCTCGCCGCTTTACATCTCCGAGGTGTCGGCGGCGCGCCGCCGGGGCATGCTGGTCTCGTTTTACCAGCTGGCAGTCACGATGGGATTTCTGGCGGCCTATACGGTCAATTACCTGCTGCTCCGCATGGGACAGACCGCCGGTTTCGAAACGGCGTGGGTGCAGCGGATCTTCGTCGATGAAGTGTGGCGGGGCATGTTGGGGGCCGAAACCCTTCCGGCGCTGGTTTTCTTCGTCATCATCTTCTTTATTCCCGAAAGCCCGCGCTGGCTGGTGCTGCGCGGACATACGGACCGCGCCCTGCGTGTGCTCGGCCGCATCAACGGCGACCGGGCGGAAGCCGCCGCGGAGCTTGCGGCCATCGAAACGGCCGTCGGCGGCGGTCAGGTCCCGCAGTGGCGGCTCCTGCTGTCGAAAGGCATCCGGACGGCGGTGCTCGTCGGTGCGGCGATCGCCATTCTCGGACAGTTCATGGGCGTCAATGCCGTACTTTACTACGGGCCGTCGATTTTCGAGCGGGCCGGATGGTCGGGCAGCGACTCGCTGTTCGCCCAGATACTGGTCGGAGCGGTCAATATGCTGACGACGGTGCTGGCACTGGCGATCATCGACCGCGTCGGGCGTAAGAAGTTGGTTTACTGGGGTGTGTCGGGCATGGCGCTGTCGCTGCTGCTTATCGGGACCTGTTTCCTGACCGGGGAGCGGCTCGGACTGCCGGACGGCGTGCTGCTGGCGGCGTTCCTATGCTATGTTTTCTGCTGCGCCATCTCCGTCTGCGCCGTGGTATGGGTGCTTTTGTCGGAGATGTATCCGATTCGCGTGCGCGGCGCGGCGATGTCGATCGCGGGATTCGCACTTTGGGTGGGGACCTATCTGGTCGGGCAGCTTACGCCGTGGATGCTCGCGAACCTGACGCCGGCGGGGACCTTTTTCCTCTTTGCCGCGATGTGCGTGCCCTATATGCTGCTGATATGGAAGGCGGTGCCGGAGATGTCGGGCCGCACGCTCGAAGAGATCGAACAATACTGGACAAGGTAACAATATAAATAAGATAAGATTATGGACTTCAAAAGATTAGCGGAACAGTACAAAACCGAATTGCTGGATGGTGTACTGCCTTTTTGGCTCGAAAAATCACAAGATAGGGAATTCGGCGGCTATTTTACGTGTCTCAATCGTGACGGCAGCGTCTACGATACCGACAAATTCATCTGGTTGCAGGGTCGTGAAGTGTGGATGTTCGCCATGCTCTATAACAAGGTGGAGCGTCGTCCCGAATGGCTCGAATGCGCCGTGCAGGGAGCCGAGTTCCTGCGCAAATACGGCCACGACGGCAACTACAACTGGTATTTTGCGCTGACGCGCGAAGGCCGCCCGTTGGTGCAGCCCTATAATATTTTCTCCTATACGTTCGCGGCGATGGCTTTTGCGCAGGTCGCCGTTGCGACGGGCAGCGACGAATACGCCCTGATCGCCAAGCGGACTTTCGACCGGATTCTGGAGAAACGCGCCAATCCCAAAGGCGAGTGGTGCAAGGCTTATCCCGGAACGCGTTCGCTCAAGAGTTTCGCTCTGCCGATGATCCTCTGCAACATGGCGCTGGAGATCGAGCCGATGATCGACAAGCAGTTGCTGGCCGACACGATCGGGGAGTGCCTGCACGAAGTGATGGAGGTGTTTTACCGGGAAGAGCTGGGGCTGATCGTCGAGAATGTCACGGAGGACGGACAGCTTTCCGATACGTTCGAGGGCCGTCAGATGAATCCCGGACATTCGCTCGAAGCGATGTGGTTCATCATGAACCTCGGCGTGCGTCTCGACGACCGTGCGCTGATTGACAAAGCGGTGAAAATCGCGCTCAATACCGCCGAATACGGCTGGGACAAGGAGTACGGCGGCATTTTTTATTTTCTGGACCGCAAGGGCGCGCCCCGCGTGGAGCTGGAATGGGACCAGAAGCTCTGGTGGGTGCATATCGAATCGACGATCGCGATGATCAAGGGCTATCAGCTGACCGGATCGAAGGAGTGTCTGGAGTGGTTCGGGAAACTGCACGAATATACGTGGGCGCATTTCAAGGACACGGAGCATCCCGAATGGTTCGGTTACCTGAACCGCCGCGGCGAGGTGCTGCTACCGCTCAAGGGAGGGAAGTGGAAGGGATGTTTCCATGTGCCGCGCGGGCTGTTCCAGTGCTGGCAGATTCTCGAACAATGCAAATAGAACTAAAATACGGAACGATGAAAAGATATTTACTGACAATTCTGTTGTCGTTGTGGTGCGCCTGCGCATGGGCCGCGGGCAGTGTCACGGTCAAGGGGCGCGTCCTTTGCGGCGGCCGGGGCGTGGAAGGCGTCTGGGTCTCCGACGGCGAAGAGTTCGCGTGCACCGACAAAAGAGGAAATTACAGACTGCAGGCCGGCGCCGACAACCGCTTCGTCTTCGTTTGCGTGCCTGCGGGCTACGACGCTCCGGTGGAAAAGGGCGTGGTGCGCTATTTCCACCCGCTGCCTGCCGAGGGCAAATCCTGCGATTTCACGCTGCTCCGCCGTGCGGGCGACGACTCGCGGTACGGGTTCATCGCCATCGCCGATCCGCAGATATGGGCGCCGAAGGAGTTTGCGAAACTCGCGGCGGCGGCCGACGACATCGCTGCTACGGTCCGCAGTTACGGCGGCATGCCTTTCCACGGCATCTGCTGCGGCGACATCGTGTCGCACGACCATTCGCTTTACGGCCGGTACAACGAAGTGATGGAGCGTACGGGAATCACGTTCCGCAACGCGATGGGCAACCACGACATGAAGGTTTACGGACGCTCTTACGAAACCTCCTTCTCGAAGTTCGAGCAGATGTACGGTCCGGTCTACTATTCGTTCGACGTCGGACGCATCCACTATGTGGTGCTCGACGACAACTTCTTCATCGGGCGCGACTATTTTTACATCGGCTATCTCGAAGAGCGGCAGATGCGCTGGCTCGAAAAGGACCTTGCCCGCGTGCAGCCCGGTTCGACGGTGGTCGTCTGCCTGCATATCCCTTCGACCTGCGAGGAGCAGGACCGCAAGCAGTTCCGCTACGACCGCGCCGGATCGACGATGACCAACCACAGGGGGCTTTACGAAATTCTGAAACCCTACCGGGCGCATATCATTTCGGGCCATACCCATACGACCTTCAACCAGCCGATCGCGCCCGGCCTCTACGAGCATGTGACACCCGCCCTGAGCGGCGCATGGTGGCAGGGCCCGCTCTGCACCGACGGCACGCCCGCCGGGTACGGCGTCTATGAGGTGAACGGCGACCGGATCGACTGGTATTACAAATCGACGGGTTATCCGGCGGATTACCAGATGAAAATTTACAGCGGCCGCGAATATCCCCAGTTCGAAGGGTATGCCGTGGCCAACATCTGGGCCAGCGACCCGGCGTGGGAGGTTCAGTTTACGATCGACGGCGTGCCGTGCGGTCCCGCCGAGCGGTTTCAGGCTTACGATCCCGCCGCGAAACAGCTCTATTCCGACACCAGTCAGATGGACCATAAATGGATTTACCCTTCGATTTCGGACCACTATTACCGCGTCGCGCTGCCCGAAGGGGCGAAGCGCGTCGAGGTGTCGGCTACGGACCGCTTCGGGCGGATCAGCCGGGCCGCAGTCGATTTAAAATAAGCGACCGAATATGAGATTTACCGGACTGAAATATTTGCAGCTGCTGGCGTGCTTGGGGCTGTTTGCATGCGGTTCCGCCGAGCGTTACGACGTGGTGATCGTCGGCGGGGGAGCGAGCGGAACGGCGGCCGGACTGCAGGCGGCCCGCATGGGGGCGCGAACCTTGATCGTCGAGGAGTTCGACTGGCTCGGCGGCATGCTCACCTCGGCGGGCGTGAGCGCCACTGACGGCAATTACCGCCTGCGCGGCGGCATCTGGGACGAGTTCCGGACGGAGCTGGCCCGGCATTACGGCTGCGATTCGGCCCTGATAACGGGGTGGGTCAGCAACGTGATGTTCGAACCTTCGGTGGGCGACAGTATTTTCAAACGGCTCGTCGCCCGCGAACCGAACCTCACCGTGTGGTACCGTTCGGCGGCCGAGACGGCCGAACGCGGGAAGGATGTATGGCGGCTGGGTGTCCGGCGTGACGGCCGGCTCCGGCCGGTCGAAGCCGACGTGCTCGTCGATGCGACGGAGCTGGGCGACGTCGCCCGGATGGCGGGCGTCCCCTATGACGTCGGCATGGATTCGTCGGCCGTCACGCACGAGGATATCGCCCCGGCCGAAGCCAACGGCATCGTGCAGGACCTGACCTACGTCGCCGTACTGAAGGATTACGGCCGCGACGTCACGATTCCGCGGCCCGACGGGTACGATCCGTCGCTTTTCGCCTGCTGCTGCGTGAACGACCTCTGCATCGCTCCGAAGGAACCGCATCGCATGTGGTCCCGTGAGATGATGATTACCTACGGAAAACTGCCCGACGGCAAATACATGATCAACTGGCCGATCGAGGGCAACGATTACTACGTGGACATGATCGACATGACGCCCGAAGAGCGGGCCGACGCCGTCCGCAGGGCCAAGAGTCATACGCTGTCATTCGTCTATTTCCTTCAGCATGAGCTGGGATTCAATACGTTGGGATTGGCCGACGACGAGTTCCCTACGGACGACCGGCTGCCGTTCATTCCCTATCACCGCGAGTCGCGGCGCATTCACGGTGCCGTGCGTTTTACGCTCAACGACATCACCGACCCCTACGCCGGAACGCTTTACCGTACGGCGGTCGGCGTGGGCGATTATCCGGTCGACCAGCATCATACCCGTTATTCGGGCTGGGACGATCTGCCCGACCTCTATTTCCATCCCATTCCCTCGTACGGTTTTCCGCTGGGCATCGTGATCCCCGCAGGATTTCCGGGGTTGCTCGTAGCCGAAAAATCGGTTTCGGTAACCAACCTCGTCAATGGCTCCACGCGCCTGCAACCCGTCGTGTTGCAGATCGGGCAGGCAACGGGAGCCTTGGCGGCGTTGGCCGCGGCGGCGGGCGTCGATCCGTCCGAAGTCGCGGTGCGCAGGGTGCAGGAGGCGGTGCTCGATGCGGGCGGCTACCTGCTGCCGTACCTCGACCTGCCGGCCGGTGATCCGCGTTTCAAGGCGATGCAGCGGATCGGCGTGACCGGAATCCTCAAGGGGCGCGGAGCCAATGTCGGCTGGGAGAACCAGACTTGGTTCGACGCCGATCGGACGATCGCGGAATCCGAACTGCGCGAAGGGCTGCGTGAAGTCTATCCGTCGGTCCGGCCCTCCGTTCTGGAAACGCCGGTCGATGGGGCGCTCCTGACGGCGATGCTGGCAGAAGCGCTCGGCAAGCCGGCCGGGGATGTTGCGGCGCGGACGGAGCGTGCCGCCGCCGGACTGCTGTCCGGTTACGATCCGGCGCGTCCGCTCACGCGGCTCGAATGCGCGCTGCTGATCGACGCGGTGGCCGATCCTTTCCATGCGGCCGAAGTCGATATTTACGGAAACTACAAACGAAAATAGCTTTTAATTTTCCATGAAAAAACTGCTGACTGTATGCCTGCTGGCCTTTGCCGCGGCAGGTGCGACCGGCTGCCGGAGTGCCGCCGAGGGGGTGAAACCCAAACTGATGTGGCTCGACTGTTCGGCCAACTGGGTGCGTTTCAGTTACCCCGATTCGATCCGTTATTATGTGAACAAGTGCCGGGAGGCCGGCATGACGGCGCTGGTGCTCGACGTCAAGGGCACTTCGAGCGAAGTGGTGTATCCCAGCGAATATGCGCCGCAAGTTCGTGAGTGGAAGGGCTTTACCCGTCCCGATTTCGACTTTGTGGGAACTTTCGTCGATGCCGCGCACGATGCCGGACTGGAGATTTACGGTTCGTTCAACACCTTTGCCGAAGGCAACGGCGTATTCCGCCGCGGACTGATCTACGACGGCCATCCCGAATGGCAGGCCGTGAACTATGTTCCCGGCAAGGGATTGATGCCCCAGCTGGAGATTCCGGACAAGAAGGTGCTGTTCGCCAATCCCGCGCTTTCTGCCGTTCAGGATCACGAAATCGCCATTTTCAAGGAGGTGGCGCAGAAGTACGATTTCGACGGTCTGCTGCTCGATCGCGGCCGTTACGACAATATCCAGTCCGACTTCTCGGATTTCTCGCGCGGGAAATTCGAGGCTTATATCGGGAAAAAGCTGAATCGTTTCCCGGAGGATATTTATGCGTGGGAGGAGGACGGCGACGGCGGTTGGAAACGCATCGACGGTCCTTATTTCAAGCAGTGGATCGAGTGGCGCGCGTCGGTGATCTACGACTTCTTCAAACGCACCAAAGAGGAGCTGAAAGCCGTGAAGCCCGGCCTGAAATTCGGCGCTTATACGGGTGCGTGGTACCCGTCCTATTTCGAAGTGGGCGTCAATTGGGCCAGCAATACGTACGATCCTTCGCAGGATTTCGCATGGGCCACGCCCGATTATAAGAATTACGGATATGCCGAACTGCTGGACATCTTCACCAACGGCAATTATTACTGGAACGTGACCGTCGACGAGTACCGTCGCAGCAACGGCCTGCATAAGAACGAGACCGACAGCGAAATGTCGAAGGGCGACCACCTCAGCGTCGAGGGCGGGTGCCGCTATTCGCGCCGTCTGCTGGGCGGCAGACCTTTCTTCGGCGGGATGTACGTCGAGGACTACAAACGCGATACGACCCAGTTCAAGCGGGCCGTGGAGATGAATCTCCGCGAATCGGACGGACTGATGGTGTTCGACATCGTGCATATCATCAACCGCGACTGGTGGGGACCCTTGCAGCGGGCCGTCAGCGCCTATGAAGCGGAGGCGAAGCAATGAGCAGACGGCTGATTTTTGCGGTGCTGGCGCTGTTGTGCGCCGGCGCCGTTTCCGCCCAGAAGCGGACGGAGGTGCCCGCCGCGTCGTCCGAGGTGCGCTATGTCGGACGTACGCAGACAAACGGCGGCGACGTGAGTTTCGACTGGAGCGGAACCTGTTTCGAGTGTCGTTTTACGGGCGGCTCGCTGGCGATGCGCGTTTCGGATACGAAAAAGAATTACTACAATCTGACCGTCGACGGCCGCGACGCCGGTGTCGTTACAACGTTCGGGACGGATTCGGTCGTGGTGCTGGCCGAGAAGCTGGGCCGCGGCGAACATACCGTGCGGATGCAGAAGCGCACCGAGGGCGAGCAGGGGCGCACGACGATCCATGCCTTCCTGCTTGACAGGGGACGGCGTCTGCTGCCTGCGGCGCCCGCGCCCGGACGGCATATCGAATTTATCGGCAACTCGCTGACCTGCGGTTACGGGACCGAGGGGCTTTCGAAGGACGAGCCGTTCAAACCCCAGACCGAGAACTGCAACAAGGCGTACGCCTGCATCATCGCCCGTTATTTCGGCGCCGACTATACGCTGATCGCCCATTCGGGACGCGGCGCGGCGCGCAATTACGGCGATAAGAACACCACTTCGCAGAATACGATGGCCGACCGCATCGCCAATACGTTCGACGAGGCGGCGGAACCGGCGTGGGACTTCGCGGCGTCGCCGTATCGGCCCGATCTGGTCGTCATCAATCTGGGATCGAACGACTTCTCGACCCTGCCGCATCCTTCGCGCGATGAGTTTGCGGCCGCCTACACCCGCATCCTGCAGACTCTGCGCGGCGCCTACGGCGACGAAATGCCGATCCTCTGCGTGGCGCCGCGCGTCAGCGAACCGGCCTTCACCTATATCCGCGACTTGTGTCAGTCCGGCGTCGTGCCGAACCTCCATTTCGCGGCCATCCTGCCCGGCTACTGCAACGACGGAAGCGAGCTCGGATCGTCGGCCCATCCCAATTACGCCGGCCAGCGCAAGATGGCGATGCTGCTGATCCCCTACGTTTCGACGCTGACGGGATGGGAGGCGGAGATCAAACCGGTCGAATAGGCGTTTGGCCGTATCGCGGCTTTTTGCTACTTTTGTCCTCCGGTTAGGAACGGAGTAGCGAATTATGGAATCTCACAAGAACAAATTGCCCTCGGCATGGGTGTCGGCGCTGCCGCTCGCAGTGCTGACACTTCTTTTATATGTGGTCATCCGCTGTTTCGGGGGCGATGCGATAAACGGCGGAAGCCAGATCGCGCTGCTCTCGGCCACGTCGGTCTGCGTGATGCTCTCGATCGGCATCTACCGCTGCAAGTGGTCGGTGCTTGAAGATGCGATCATCGACAACATACGCGCCTCGGCGTCGGCCATCATCATTCTGCTGCTGATCGGCGCCATCGCCGGATCGTGGATGGTGAGCGGCGTGGTGCCGACGATGATCTATTACGGGCTGAAAATCCTGCACCCCTCGTTTTTTCTCGTCGCCTCGTGCGTCATCTGCGCCGGCGTGTCGCTGATGACCGGCAGCTCGTGGACGACGATCGCCACGATCGGCGTGGCGCTGATGGGTATCGGGCAGGCGATGGGCTTTCCCGAAGGGTGGATCGCGGGCGCGATCATTTCGGGCGCCTATTTCGGCGACAAGATTTCGCTGCTCTCCGATACGACGGTGCTCGCTTCGTCCACCGTCGGCGTGCCGATCTTCACGCATATCCGCTACATGCTCTACACGACCGTTCCGTCGTTCGTCGTCGCGCTGGCGGTCTTCGTCGTCGCGGGACTGACGCTGAGCCATACCGGCGGCGCGCATGCCGAACTTTACGCCGATTCGCTGCGCGGCGCTTTCCGCATTACGCCGTGGCTGCTGCTGGTGCCCGTGGCGACGGGCGTGCTGATCGTGCGAAAACTTCCGGCCATCGTGACGCTTTTCTGCGCCGCGGTCTTCGCCTGCGTCGCCATGCTGCTGGCGCAGCCCGAACTGGTGGCGAAGGTGGCCGGAGTCGAAGGACTGAACTTCATGTCGGGATTCAAAGGCGTGCTGATGAGCTGTTTCGGGCCTACGGCGCTGGAGACCGGAAGCCCGCAGCTCGACGAACTGGTGGCCACACGCGGCATGGCCGGCATGCTCAATACCGTATGGCTCATCATCTGCGCCATGTGCTTCGGCGGCGTGATGACCGGCAGCGGCATGCTGGGGGCGCTGACGGCCGTTTTTCTGAAATTCGTCCGCCGCACCTTTTCGGCCGTGGCTTCGACGGTCGGGGCCGGAATCTTCTTCATCCTCTGCACGGCCGACCAGTATATCTCGATCATCCTTTCGGGCCGTCTGTTCCGGGAACTCTATGCCGAACGGGGGCTGGAATCCCGTCTGCTGAGCCGCTCGGTCGAGGATTCGGCGACGGTCTGTTCGGTGCTCGTGCCGTGGAACTCGTGCGGCATGACGCAGGCCACGGTGCTGGGCGTCTCGACGTTCGTCTACATGCCTTACTGCATCTTCAATATCGTCAGTCCGCTGATGTCGCTGTGCGTGGCGGCTCTCGGCTGGAAAATCAAAAAGGCCGCATCTTCTGCCGGCCGCAGACAATGATTATGGAAACGACTGTAAATACCGATCTGGTCATCTTCGACCTCGACGGCACGCTGCTCGATACGATCGGCGATCTGGCCGTCGCCTGCAACGCCGTTCTGGCCCTGCGCGGCCTTCCGCAGCACTCCTATGAGGAGTACTGCCATTTCGTCGGCAACGGCATCATGCGGCTCGTGGAGCGCGCCCTGCCCGAAGAGCTTCGCACGCCCTATACCGTTGCGGCCGTGCGCGCCGATTTCGTGAAATACTATACCGAGCATATCCTGTCTCTTATACACATCTGACGCTGCCGACGAAGAGGATAGTGTA
>ENA-OZAB01001233-OZAB01001233.1-human-gut-metagenome-genome-assembly--contig:-NODE-1233-length-10928-cov-8.186149_pt1 | contig 10928 bp, 7 predicted proteins | sample MGYA00243297_ERZ653491 | MGnify/ENA primary metagenome ERZ653491 (study PRJEB26926, sample SAMN06165154) | human gut metagenome | biome: ENVO:00009003; feature: ENVO:2100002; material: ENVO:00002003... | reverse complement strand
CGCCTCCGCCGTGCAGCGGCAGCTGCCGATCTACAGCGTGGAGCGGGAGCAGAAGATGTGCTCTGTCAGCTTCGACGCCGCCTGGGGCAGCGAGGACACCCAGGCCCTCATCGACATCCTGGCCCGGTACAACGTGAAGGCCACCTTCTTCTGCGTGGGGGACTGGGCGGAAAAGTACCCGGAGTCGGTGAAGGCCCTGCACGACGCGGGCCACGAGGTCATGAGCCACTCCAACCACCACGACCACTACAACACCCTCACTGCCCAGCAGATCGTGGAGGACGTCACCGCCAGCAACCAGCGCATCGCCGCCGCCACCGGCGTGACCCCCACCCTGATCCGCTGCCCCTACGGCGAGTATGACGACCATGTGATCTCCGCCATCCGCTCCATGGGCATGGAACCCATCCAGTGGGACGTGGACAGCCTGGACTGGAAGGACTATGACGCGGGCACCATCTGCAAGCGGGTGCGGGATAAGCTGGCCCCGGGGTCCATCGTGCTGTTCCACAACGCCGCCCTGCACACGCCGGAGGCCCTGCCCTCAGTGCTGGAGCACATGATCCGGGAGGGCTATACCGTGGTGCCCATCGGCCAGCTGATCTATTGGGAAAACTATACCATCGACCACACCGGCCGCCAGTTCCCGGCCCAGAGCGAATAGCCCCCGGCTCCCCCGGAAGGGGGAGCTTTTTCTCTGCCGGTGCAGAACATTTGTTTGAAGAAATCTGTTTACAGATAAAAATAATGGTGCTACAATAGAATACTGCGACAGAATACTGCATCCGGGAGGCGCTTATGGGAAAATTTAAGGTGGTATCGGAATACACCCCCAGCGGGGACCAGCCCCAGGCCATCGACACACTGGCCAGCGGCATCGAAAACGGCCTGCGGGACCAGGTGCTGCTGGGCGTCACCGGCAGCGGCAAGACCTACACCATGGCCAAGGTCATCGAACGGGTCCAGCGGCCCACCCTGGTGCTGGCCCACAACAAGACCCTGGCGGCCCAGCTGTGCGAGGAGTTCCGGGCCTTCTTCCCGGAAAACGCCGTGGAATACTTCGTGTCCTACTATGACTACTATCAGCCGGAGGCCTATATCCCCCACACGGACACCTTCATCGAAAAGGACGCCGCCATCAACGACGAGATCGAGCGCCTGCGCCACAGCGCTACCGCCGCCCTGTTTGAGCGGCGGGACGTCATCGTGGTGTCGTCAGTGTCCTGCATCTACGGGCTGGGGGACCCCATCGACTATGCCAACATGGTGATCTCCCTGCGCCAGGGGAAGGAGTACCCCCGGGACCAGCTGCTGCGCAAGCTGGTGGAGATCCGCTATGAGCGCAACGACATCGCCTTTGACCGGAACATGTTCCGGGTCCGGGGGGACACGGTGGAGATCTATCCGGTGTACGCCAACGGCTACGCCATCCGGGTGGAGTTCTTCGGCGACGAGATCGACCGCATTTCCCAGATCAACCCCGTCACCGGTCAGGCCCAGCGAGTGCTCCAGCATGTGGCCATCTACCCCGCCAGCCACTATGTCACCACCAAGGACAAGATGGAGCGGGCGGCAACGGAGATCGAAAGGGAGCTGGCGGAGCGGAAAAAGTGGTTCGAGGATCACGGCAAGCTCATCGAGGCCCAGCGCATCGACCAGCGCACCCGGTATGACCTGGAGATGATGCGGGAGCTGGGCTACTGCACCGGCATCGAGAACTATTCCCGGGTGATCTCCGGCCGGGAGCCCGGCTCCCCGCCCACCACCCTGCTGGACTATTTCCCGGAGGACTTCCTGCTGTTTGTGGACGAGAGCCATGTGACCCTGCCCCAGGTCCGGGCCATGTACAACGGCGACCGGGCCCGGAAGGAGAGCCTGGTGGAATACGGCTTCCGCCTGCCCTGTGCCTTCGACAACCGGCCCCTGAAATTTCCGGAATTTGAGGAGCGGTATCACCAGGCGGTGTTCGTCTCCGCCACGCCGGGAGATTATGAGCGTGAGCACGCTGACCAGGTGGCCGAGCAGGTGATCCGGCCCACGGGCCTGCTGGATCCCCGGGTGGAGGTGCGCCCTGTGGAGGGGCAGATCGACGACCTGGTGGACGAGATCCGCCTGCGCATCGACCGAAATGAGCGGGTGCTGGTGACCACCCTCACCAAGCGCATGGCCGAGGACCTGACGAACCACATGAAGGGTCTGGGCCTGCGGGTGCGGTATATGCACTCGGACGTGGCCGCCATCCAGCGGATGGAGATCATCCGGGACCTGCGGCTGGGCGAATTTGACGTGCTGGTGGGCATCAACCTGCTGCGGGAGGGCCTGGACCTGCCGGAGGTGAGCCTGGTGGCCATTCTGGACGCCGACAAGGAGGGCTTCCTGCGCAGCGAGACCAGCCTGATCCAGACCATCGGCCGGGCGGCCCGGAATGCCCAGGGTCTGGTGATCCTGTACGCCGACACCGTCACCCCCTCCATGCGGGCGGCCATGGAGGAGACCCAGCGCCGCCGGGAGAAGCAGGACGCCTATAACAAGGCCCACGGCATCGTGCCCCAGACCATCCGCAAGGACGTGCGCAAGGTGCTGGAAATCTCCAAGGACGCCCAGCAGGAGCAGCAGGCCAGCCGCCGCAAGCTGACGGATGCCGAGCGGGAGGCTGCCATCCGCCGCCTGGAGAAGGAAATGAAAGAGGCCAGCAAGATGCTGGAGTTTGAATACGCCGCCCTGCTGCGCGATCAGATCATCGCCCTGCGGGGGGAGAAATGAGGATTCGCCATGCCCCACGTTCCCACCGTGGATATCCGCCGCCTGGGGGATATCCGCTTCGACACCCAGCTGGAGCGCGCCCTGCGCCCCAGCCCGGATTATGACGTGCAGCAGTGGCTGTTCGTCCCCAATGAATACACCGAGTACCGGTACATCCTGGGCACCCGGGGGAAAAAGCCCCTGATCTGCATCGGCATCAACCCATCCACCGCCCGGCCCGGGGACCTGGATCCCACCCTGCAAAGCGTGGAGCGGGTGGCCCGGAACAACGGCTTCGACTCGTTCATCATGTTCAATGTCTACGCCCAGCGGGCCACATCCCCGGACGATATGGAGAGGACCTGCAACCCGGAGCTGCACCGGGAGAATATGCGGGCCTTCGCCTATGCCCTGTCCCTGAATCCCCGGCCGGTGGTGTGGGCCGCCTGGGGCACCATCATCGAAAAACGGGACTATCTGTGGCCCTGTCTGGAGGATATGATCGCCCTGGGCCGGGAATACGGCGCCCAATGGGTCACCTGCGGCCGCCGCTCCAAGGCCGGGCATCCCCACCACCCCCTGTACCTGCGGGCGGACTCCGTCACGGAGCCCTTCGACCCGGAGGCATACGTCCTGGCCCAGCAGGCCCGGGCCGCCGCGGCCGTGTCCGGCCGCCCCAGGCGGGTATGAGGAGAGGCCATGGAAAAAAACCGGCTTGACCTCAGCGCGTTTGACCTGAAGCTGCTGGCCATGGCCGCCATGCTGGCGGACCACATCGGCTATCTGTTTTTTCCCCAGGCCCTCTGGATGCGGTGCGTGGGGCGGCTGGCCTTCCCCATCTTCGCCTTTCAGGTGGCCGAGGGATGGTACAGGACCCACGACCGCCGGAGGTATTTTCTGCGGCTGGCCCTGTGCGGCCTGCTGTCGGAGATCCCCTTCGACCTGGCCATAAGCGGCCAACCGATAGACCCCGGGTACCAGAACGTCCTTTGGACCTTCTGCATCGCGGCGGCGGCCCTTTGGGCCATGGAGGCCCTGCAGCGGCGGCTGCAGATCCCCCTGCCGCTAGCGGCTCTGTGCGCCGGCGCGGCAGGCTATCTGCTGGGGGAGGCGCTGCAGTCCGACTATTTCGGCCCCGGGGTGCTGACGGTGCTGGTGTTCGCCCTGTGCCGCCAATGGCATATAGGGCGGCTTCCGGAGCTGGCGGCCATGCTGGTGATCAACGGCTGGCTGCTGCCCAGCGCCGATATGACCCTCTGGGGCGTCACCCTGCCGGTGGAGCTGCTGGCCACGGCGGCCCTGCTCCCCATCTGGCTGTACCGGGGCCGTCAGGGCCCCCACGGCCCCTGGCTCCGGTGGGTATGGTACGGCTTTTACCCGGCCCACCTGCTGGTGCTGTGGCTGATTGATACCAAAACCTGTTAAAAAGCTTGAAAAGCTTTTTATAGCACCGAAGGTGCGTCAGGTTTTGTATGAGACGTCACAGCGTGTTTCCACACGCTGTGTGTGCGCGCAGCGCACAGGATTCTTGATTCATTTTTTTGAATCAAGAATCAGTATTATAGAATCATTTGATAAGATAAGGAGGCACACAATGGCCAAGAAGGAAGAAAAAACCAACGTCATGCGGACGCTGGACCAGAAGAAGATCGCCTATATCCCCCACGCCTATGACCCCGACGGCCCCATCGACGGGGTGTCCGTGGCCCGGACCCTGGGCCAGGACCCGGCCTGCGTGTTCAAGACCCTGGTGACCCGGGGGGCCAGCGGCGGCTATTACGTTTTCGACATCCCGGCAGCAGAGAGCCTGGACCTGAAAAAGGCCGCCCGGGCGGTGGGGGAGAAGTCCGTGGCCATGCTGCCCCAGAAGGAGCTGCTGCCCCTGACCGGCTATGTCCACGGCGGGTGCAGTCCCGTGGGCATGAAAAAATCCTTCCCCACGGTGTTCCACCGGACGGCGGCAGACCTTCCCACCATCATGGTGTCGGCGGGCCGCATCGGCCGCCAGGTCCAGTGCGACCCCAAGGACCTGCTGGCCCTGCTGGGGGCCAAAACGGCGGATATTATCGTGGAATGAGGACAAATCACCATGCAGGATCATATTTTCATCAAAGGTGCCCGGGAGAATAACCTGAAAAACATCGACGTCACCATCCCCCGGGACAAGCTGGTGGTGCTGACGGGGCTGTCCGGGTCCGGGAAATCCTCCCTGGCCTTCGACACCATCTATGCCGAGGGCCAGCGCCGGTATGTGGAGAGCCTGTCCAGCTATGCCCGGATGTTCCTGGGCCAGATGGACAAGCCCGACGTGGACTATATCGACGGCCTGTCCCCGGCCATCTCCATCGACCAGAAGACCACCAGCAAGAACCCCCGCTCCACCGTGGGCACGGTGACGGAGATCTACGACTACCTGCGCCTGCTGTGGGCCCGGGTGGGCACCCCCCACTGCCCCAAGTGCGGTAAGGAGATCCGCCAGCAGACCATCGACCAGATCATTGATCAGATCATGGCCCTGCCGGAGGGCACCCGCATCCAGGTGCTGGCCCCGGTGGTCCGGGGCCGCAAGGGTGAGCACGCCAAGGTGCTGGAGGACGCCCGCCGCTCCGGCTATGTCCGGGTCCGGGCCGACGGGAACCTCTATGACCTGTCCGAGGACATTCCCCTGGAGAAGAACAAGAAGCACAATATCGAGATCGTGGTGGACCGTCTGATCGTCCGCCCCGACGGGGCCCAGCGGCTGACGGACTCCGTGGAGACCGCCTCCCACCTGTCCGGCGGCATCGTCGTGGTGAACCTGGTGCGGGAGGGGCAGGACCTGACCTTTTCCCAGAATTACGCCTGCGACGACTGCGGCATCAGCATCGAGGAGCTGACGCCCCGGATGTTCTCCTTCAACAACCCCTTCGGGGCCTGCCCCACCTGCACGGGCCTGGGCATGCAGCTGAAGGCGGACCCGGCGCTGATCATCCCCGACGACCGGCTGTCTATCTTAGATGGGGCCATCGTGGCCCCGGGGTGGAACTCCATCCGCTCCGACGGCATCAGCCGCATGTATTTCGAGGCCCTGGCCAAGGCCTATCACTTCTCCCTGCAAACCCCGGTGGCCCAGCTGCCGGAGGAGGTGCGGGACGTCATCCTCTACGGCACCAAGGGCCAGAAGCTGGAGCTGCACTATGACCAGCCCCGGGGCCGGGGCACCCTGTATCAGCCCTTCGAGGGCGTCGCCAACAACCTGGAGCGCCGGTATCAGGAGACCCAGTCCGACGCCAGCAAGCGGGAGATCGAGGAGTTCATGACCCAGTGCCCCTGCCCGGCGTGTAAGGGCCGCCGCCTGCGGCCCGAGGCCCTGGCGGTGACGGTGGGGGGGCTGTCCATTATGGAGGCCACGGAGCTGCCGGTGGACCGGGAGCTGGAATTCTTCAACGCCCTGACCCTGACCCCCACCCAGCAGCTCATCGCCGCCCAGATTCTCAAAGAGATCCGCTCCCGGCTGGGCTTCCTGCAATCCGTGGGCCTGAGCTACCTGACCCTGTCCCGGTCCAGCGGCACCCTGTCCGGCGGCGAAAGCCAGCGCATCCGCCTGGCCACCCAGATCGGCAGCAGCCTCATGGGGGTGCTGTATATCCTGGACGAGCCGTCCATCGGCCTGCACCAGCGGGACAACGACAAGCTGCTGGCCACCCTGAAGCGGCTGCGGGACCTGGGCAACACCCTGATCGTGGTGGAGCATGACGAGGACACCATGCGCGCCGCCGACTACCTCATTGACATCGGTCCCGGGGCCGGGGCCCATGGCGGACAGGTTATGGCCGCCGGCACGCCGGAGGAGGTCATGGCCAACCCCAACAGCCTCACCGGCCAGTATTTAAGCGGCAAAAAGTTCATCCCCGTGCCGGAGAGCCGCCGCCCGGGCAGCGGAGCATACCTCACCGTCCGGGGCGCGGCGGAAAACAACCTGCGCCATATCGACGTGTCCGTCCCCCTGGGGACCTTCACCTGCGTCACCGGCGTGTCCGGCTCCGGCAAGTCCTCCCTGGTCAACGAGATCATCTTCAAGCGCCTGGGGGCGGACCTGAACCGCATGAAGGTCCGGCCCGGCAGGCATGACGCCCTGGAGGGGGAGGAGCATCTGGACAAGGTGGTGGGCATCGACCAGAGCCCCATCGGCCGGACGCCCCGCTCCAATCCCGCCACCTACACGGGCCTGTTCAACGAGATCCGCACCCTGTTCGCCGCCACCCAGGAGGCCAAGGCCCGGGGCTACGGCCCGGGGCGGTTCTCCTTCAACACCAAGGGCGGCCGGTGCGAGGCCTGCTGCGGCGACGGTATGCTGAAGATCGAGATGCACTTCCTGTCCGACGTATATGTCCCCTGCGAGGTGTGCCGCGGCAAGCGCTATAACCGGGAGACTCTGGAGGTGCGCTACAAGGGCAAGAGCATCGCCGACGTGCTGGACATGACGGCGGAGGAGGCCCTGGAGTTCTTCGCCCCGGTGCCGAAAATCGCCGAAAAGCTCCGCACCCTGTGCGACGTGGGCCTGGGCTATGTGAAGCTGGGCCAGTCCTCCACCACCCTGTCCGGCGGCGAGGCCCAGCGGGTGAAGCTGGCCACGGAGCTGTCCCGCCGGGCCACGGGCCGCACCTTCTATATCCTGGACGAGCCCACCACGGGCCTGCACTCCGACGATGTGAAGAAGCTGCTGGAGGTGCTGCAGCGGCTGGTGGACGCCGGGAACACGGTGCTGGTCATCGAGCACAACCTGGATGTGATCAAGTCCGCCGACTGGCTCATCGACCTGGGGCCGGAGGGCGGCTCCGGCGGCGGTACCCTGGTCTGCGCCGGAACGCCGGAGACCGTGGCCGCCTGCCCGGCGTCCTACACCGGGCAGTACCTGAAAAAATACCTGCAATAAACATCAAGGCCCCCGGCTTTCGCCGGGGGCCTTGGGTGCTTATTGGGGAGAGACTTACTCAGCCTCGGCCAGAGCCTTAGCCTCGGCAATGGCCTTCTCCTGGGCCGCGGCGGGACAATCCTCGTAGCGGACGAAGTTGAAGGTGAAGGTGCCGCGGGACTGGGTCATGGAGCGCAGGTCGATGGCATAGCTCATCATCTCGGCCATGGGGACCTCGGCCTCCAGCACCTGCTCGCCGTCGCCGGTGGGGTTCATGCCCATGACGCGGCCCCGGCGCTTGTTCAGGTCGCCCATCACGTCGCCCAGGTAGCTGTCGGGAATGGTGACCTTCAGCTCGCCGATGGGCTCCATCAGCACGGGCTTGGCCTCGGGCAGAGCGGCCTTGAAGGCCAGGTTGGCGGCCAGCTTGAAGGCGATTTCGGAGGAGTCCACCGGGTGATAGGAGCCGTCCACCAGGGTGGCCTTCAGGAACACCACGGGATAGCCCGCCAGCACGCCGTGCTGGCAGCTCTCGCGCAGGCCCTTTTCAACGGCGGGGAAGTAGTTCTTGGGCACGGAGCCGCCGAACACGTTTTCCTCGAAGATCATATCCTCCTGCTCGTTCTGGGGCTCGAAAATGATATGGACGTCGCCGAACTGGCCGCTGCCGCCGGTCTGCTTCTTATAGCGGCCCTGCTTGCGGACGGTGGAGCGGATCTTCTCGCGGTAGGCGACCCGGGGAGCGGACAGCTCCGCGTCCACGCCGAAGCGGCTCTTCAGCTTGGCGCACAGCACGTCGATCTGGATATCGCCGGCGCCGGAGATGACGGTCTGGTGGGTCTCGGCATTGTTGACCACGTGGAAGGTGGGATCCTCCTCGTTGAGCTTGTTCAGGCCGGTGCCCAGCTTCTCGATCTCCTGCTTGGTCTTGGGGGAGATGGCGCGGCTGTAGCAGGGCTGGGCATAGTCCATGCCGTGGAGCTTCACGATGTTCTTGGGATCGCACAGGGTGTCGCCGGTCTTGACCTTGTCCATCTTGCCGATGGCGCCGATGTCGCCGCAGCAGATCTCCTTGGTCTCCTCGCCCTTCTTGCCCTTCATGACATACAGGCGGCCCAGCTTCTCGGTGTTGCCGGTGGTGGGGTTATACAGGGCCATGTCGCCGGTGACCTTGCCGCGGATGACCTTGATCATGGAATACTTGCCGTACTGGTCGGAGATGGTCTTGAAGACGATGGCGGCGGTGGGGCCGTTGGGATCGAAGGCCACCTGGATGTCGTTGCCGTCGTCATCCTGAGCGGCCTCGGCGGGCATATCGGTGGCCACGGGAGCCAGGTCCACGATGGTCTGCAGCAGCATCTCCACGCCCAGACCGGTGTTGGCGGAGCCGCACAGCACGGGGCAGACGCTGCCGTCCCGGACACCGATCTTCAGGCCCTTGGCCATATCCTGGGCGGACAGCTCCATGGTGTCGAAGAACTTCTCCATCAGCTCCTCGTCGGCGCCGGCGGCGGCCTCCATCAGCTCGGCGCGCAGGGCCTCCACCTCGTCGGCCATGTCGGCGGGGATGGCGCAGGCGGCGGCCTTGCCGCCCTTGACCTCATAGGCGGTGTTGTGCAGCAGGTCCACAATGGCGGTGACCTTCTTGTTGCCGTCGATGACCGGGGCAACGATGGGGGCGATGGCCTGGCCGAACTTGCCCTTCAGGGCGTCCAGGCAGGAGGCGTAGTCGCTGTTGTCCTCATCGGTGCGGTTGATGAAGATCATCCGGGGCTTCTTGCCCAGCATCTTCCAGGAGCGCTCCATGCCCACGGACAGGCCGTCCTTGGCGGCGCCCACCAGCACGGCGCACTCGGCGGCGCGGATGGCGGACAGAGCCTCGCCGGAGAAGTCGAAGTTGCCGGGGGCGTCCATCACGTTGATCTTCACGCCCTTATAATTCACGGGAGCAAAGGCCAGGGAAATGGAAATCTGGCGCTTGATCTCCTCGGCGTCATAGTCGCAGGTGGTGTTGCCGTCGGCGGTGCGGCCCAGGCGGTCGGTGCCCTTGGTCATAAAGAGCATCTGCTCGGCCAGAGAGGTCTTGCCGGAGCCGCCGTGGCCCAGCAGGGCGATGTTGCGGATGTCGTTGGCAGTCATAATGGTTGTTCTCCCTTCGTTTTCTGTGCAAGCGCGGCTTTTCCCGCCGCGCATTCGTTCAACATATGGATTATATAATATTTTGCCGGTTCTGACAACTATATTTTTAGGGATTTTCAGCAAAATTTCCGAAGAACCTCCCTGGACGGGGGAGAATCACCGCTCCAGCAGCCCCGGCAGCAGGTGCAGGGCCTTCTCAAACTCCACCCCGTACCAGGGGGCGTTGGGGTCCCGCTGGGTGGCCTGAATACAGGCCAGGGTGAAATCCGCCGCCAGGCGCAGGGCGTCGGGCAGGCTTTTGCCCCGGACCATGGCCCCGGCGCAGGCGGCGGAGAAGATGTCGCCGGTGCCGTGGAAGTGGTCGTGGACCCGGGGGGTGTGGTACTGGAAGATGCCGCCGCTTTCCGGGTCCAGGGCCATGACCCCCAGGCGGTCCGGCCCGAAGGGCACCCCGGTGAGCACCGGACAGCGGGGCCCCAGGTCCCCCACCCGCCGCAGCAGGTCCCGCCACCAGGACAGGTCCTCCGTCTCCCGGTAGGGGGTGTCCGTCAGCAGGCAGGCCTCCGTCACGTTGGGCACCGCCACATGGGCCCGGCTTACCACCCGGCGCATATACGCCGGAAAATCCGGGCCGAAGCCGCTGTACAGCCGTCCGCCGTCGGCCATGGCCGGGTCCACGAACAGCAGGGTGTCCGGCCCTGCCAGCAGGTCGAAAAAGTCGCAAACCTCCTCCGTCTGCCGGGGAGAGGCCAGATAGCCGGTGCAGATGGCGTCCAGGGTCACGTTCTGGCTTTTCCAGTGGCGGGCGATGGGCAGCAGCTGGTCCGACAGGTCCCGGCTGATGAAGCCGGGGAACATGGTGTGGGTGCTGAGCACCGCCGTGGGTACGATGGCGCACTCCACTGCCATGGCGGAGATCACCGGCAGCGCCACCGTCAGCGAGCAGCGGCCCAGACACGAGATATCCTGGATACTGGCAATACGTTTCATGCGGGGGTCCTCCGTGTGTACGATTCCCTATCAGTGTAGCACATCCGGCGGCTCCGGGCAAGGGGGCGCAGTCCGCAAAAAAACTGCGGCCCCGGCAGGGGCCGCAGTGAGACTGTCCAAAAAGGGCAACTGTCTCTTATACACATCTCCGAGCCCACGAGAC
>ENA-OZAB01001229-OZAB01001229.1-human-gut-metagenome-genome-assembly--contig:-NODE-1229-length-10980-cov-5.103616_pt1 | contig 10980 bp, 3 predicted proteins | sample MGYA00243297_ERZ653491 | MGnify/ENA primary metagenome ERZ653491 (study PRJEB26926, sample SAMN06165154) | human gut metagenome | biome: ENVO:00009003; feature: ENVO:2100002; material: ENVO:00002003... | reverse complement strand
TTTCCGTTATCTGCTGTTCTCGTCTCTCTTTCACACCTTTTTCCTCCAGATTGCAAAAACTCTGCAGATACGGAAGCACATGATTCTGCATGTCTGTCAGATCTTCCATATACTTTTGGAACTCTTCACTTCCTTTGCCTTTCTGGTAATTGATCCAATACTCATCTGTAAGCTTCATTTCATTATCATACTTCAACTGACTCACAATACCGCCATGTCCATTTCCAATATCCATTGACTTCTTAAAATGATGCAGCATCTGTTCACCTTTTTCCGCATAATATACAGTCACATATATCTTTGCAATTTTTGTAGGTTCCTCTGTCTTCGGATCACGTTTTGCATACCATTCTTTATCCATTTCTGCTGTTTTTGCATCCAGCTCGGATAACTTCTGACATCTTGGATTCATGAGAGCACTTTCTTCACAATAGTTTACATACACCATTGGTTCCATATCCTTTGGAAGTTCAGGTTCATAGGCTTTCAGTCTTTCAATCAATACTCCTGCACGAACAGACAGATCGCATTCTTCGTCTACAATATCCTTCAGATAAGAAATATAAGAATGTGTATTGCCACTCTGCAAATCCAACATCACCTCTTGTACCGTATTTTCTCCCGTCTCCACATTATCTCGATACTCATACGGATCAAAAGCTTCTGCAATCTCATCCAGTGCCTCTGCCAGCTGTTCTGTGGTCATCTTCTCTGGATACATTGCTTCTCGAACATCCCTCATCGGTACATACTTGTAGTCCGGCAATGCTTCATGAATTTTCTCAATTCCTTCCCGTACCAGTGCAAGCTCCCCATAAAACCGAACATCATCCATCAGATTCCCAAATACGGTATTTCCTTTTACGATTGCAAATTCGGCTTCATCATAGTAACTGTCTTCCGGATCACGATAGATAATTCCCATTGAGCATCCGAGATAAGCTGTTTCTGGATTCTCCCTATATTTTTTATAGACTGCAGCTATCTGATTAACATCGGTACTTTTTTCATAAGCTCCCATATCATGGAACTCATCGCATTCTGTGGCAAAATATTCCAGATAAGCCTCTTTCTTTGGTGGCATATTATTGAGGACATTATCAATCATGTTATAATTTGCCTCTTCCAGTTCTTCTACCTTTGCCAATGGCTTATATTCGCCCTGGCTTTTCTGAATCTCTGCCATTACAACCTCATCCATTTCTTCTACCTTTTCCATCAACTGATCATAATCTCCACGGATGTGTTCTCCAGTCCATCCTTCGTCTTCCAAAAGTTCCTCTACCGCTTCTTCAATAGAAATTTCACCATTTTCATAGACGCCACCATCCATCAGGCGGAAATCTTCATCATAAAAGGAATAATCATATCCTTCTTCTGTTCTCTGAATAGCAAAGTAACGTTCTCCTACCTCATATGCCAGTTCACTAAGAACCTGTTCTTCTAGATTCAGGAAAGAATCCAGTTGTTCAAAACTGATACTGTCTACAAAATGAGCTGTTACTTTTTCCCCGTCATTCAGAACTACGATATCACTGACAGACAGGGAATGTCCTCGGAAGTCTTCCGGTCTGTCAATGTTGAACCTTTCAAAAATATCTTCCAGTGACATATTTCCCGATAAGTCTCCAACATAGACCAGCTTATAATCTTCTTTTTTTATCTGCATACCATGACTTTCAATAAAGCGCATATTCATAAATGCATAGTTTTCGCCCGGTGAATCATCCTTGATCTGATAAATACCAAAGGTTCGCCTAGTTCCTAACAACAGGTTTGCCTCTTTCAAAGACTGAATCTGTGGATATTTCTGCATTTCCCATTCCAGGTTACGGAAACGCTCCAGTTCTGCCATGGACATCTGATAATGCTCCGGTCCTCGTTCAATTTCCATGCGTTCCGTGACATAGAACGGTGACGAAAAATTAGTGATCAGATAGATATCTGCTCCGGCATCGTATAATTTCAGTGCTTCTTCCTGATTGATCACACTCATCGGTTCCTGAAATACTCCAAAATCTTCGTCTGCATAATCCAGATCCTGATTCCTTATCCGTTCCCACATCTGTGATTCCATGCCAAACAGACCTTCATGTGCCTGTATCATTTCCTTACTTGCATACTCTCCCTTACCGCCATCGCTGCCCAGGCAATAAATCTTAGAACCCATCCTGTGATAATCTAAGGCTGCTTCTTTTCTGAGCGGCACCATGTCTTCTGCTGTATATCCATAATCACGTAATTCCAGCTTGCCGATGGTTGGATCTGGTAAGTCCTGAATATCCATTTTTGCATCATCCAGAAGTTCCTCGACTTTATCATTGTCTTTCTGGCTGAGTGCATCAGAAAGGGTTCTTACCAACATCCTTACTTTTTCTTCCTCGCCAATCAGATTTGCATATTCAAAAATCTGTTCCTTTACATCCGCTGGAATCTCTATTTCCATGTGTTCTGCACGGTCTATCTGTTCCTGCGTATATTTCTGCATTTTCTGCGTTTCTTTTCCTGTTATCATATTTCTCGCCATTCAAATTCCTCCTGTGTTCTAAAAAATGGCATAACCGGCAGAACCTTCTTCTACCAAATTATGCCATCTTTCCTGTTTACTTATTCCAAACCGAAGTCCCGTTTTCTGGTTTCCTTGCCACTTTCACTTTCCCGCTGACTCTTTTCTTTATAAATCTGCAGCTTCTCATGGATAGAACCTCGTGCCGGTCTTTCTTCTTTCTCTTTTGATTCCGACTGCTCTGTTTCTGTATCTTCTCGCTCATCCATATTGAGAAGTGCATTTAGTTCTGACAGACGCTCCAGTTTTTGGTTCAGTTCCTCTTCTTTTGGAAATGGCTTCCCGACTTCCTCTTTGGCATTTGCCATCTGCTCCTGTACCGTTTCCAGCCGTTGTTCTGCTTCTGCCAGTTTCTCCGGATAACTTTCTAAAAGATTATTGATACGAGTGATATTTCCTAGAGCATCAGCTCCCAACCGAACTTTAGCTACCGATTCATGCTTTACAGACAGGATAAACTCTTTGCTCCAGCTGTCGAATTGGATTCTCATGTTAAATCCCTGATAGCTTCCAATGTCCATAGCTGCATCTACAGACTTAATGTCTTTGCAGACCGCCAGAAGTGCCACACCTGCCTCTTTCTTTTCTGTGAACACTTTGCCACTGATTTCCATAGAAAACTGCTCCGGATCCGTGATTTTATGCTCAGAAAAATGAGCGATGTCTGCCTTGTAGCTGTCAATGATCTCCGTCAGTTTTGCAATCTGTTGCGGAAAATTCCTTGCAATATCATCTTCCAGTCGGTACTGGTTATTCATGTGGCTCGCTTTTAAAAGCTTTAATTTCGCCACATCCACATCCAATGCCATCTTCTCTTTTACTGCCGGATTTCCGGTTGCAAGTGCTTTGACCTCTGCATAGGACAGCGCCGCTTCGTCCACATCTTCACAACTTCTGACCGGTGCTTTGCTCGTCATAATCTGGGAAATGAATTTCTGCTTGTTCTCGATCAACTGCCACATATAACTGTCGAATGTGGATTCTGTTACATACCGGAAGATATGAACCTTTTTATTATGGTTTCCCTGACGGATAATACGTCCTTCCCTCTGTTCCAAGTCAGACGGTTTCCAGCCAATATCCAAATGATGCAGGGCAATCAGACGGTCCTGCACATTGGTTCCCGCACCCATTTTTGCTGTCGAACCAATCAAAAAACGAACCTGACCGGATTTCACTTTTCCAAACAGCTCTGTCTTTTTTGCTTCTGTATTTGCATCATGAATAAACGCAATCTCTTTTTCCGGTACACCTTTCTCTATCAGTTTCTGCTTCAAGTCATCATAAACATTGAAACTGCCATCGCCTTTCGGTGTGCTCAAATCACAGAAAATCAACTGTGCTGATTTCTGTGCTGCTGTATCTTTCCAGATTTCATAGCTTTTCTCTGCACAGACTGCTATTTTACTTTCCGGATTATCTGGCAATAGTTCGTTCACTAAACGCTGATCCAGTGCTAACTTCCTTCCGTCATTGGTAATTTTCAGCATATTATCAACTGAGGCATCTACCCCGCCGTTTCTGACAACTTCTGCACGTTCTCCCAGACTTTCTACGATTTCTTTCTGCTGTTCCGTTGGTTTCAGCACCACTGTTTCATATTCCGCTTCCGGCACAGGAAGCTTTAACTGATCGGAAGTCTTGATATCTGCAATCTCCTTGAACATATTCATCAGTTCTGGGATATTATAGAATCTGGCGAATCTTGATTTTGCTCGATATCCAGTTCCTTCCGGTGCAAGTTCGATGCTCGTGACAACTTCTCCAAAGGTGGAAGCCCAGGAATCAAACAGTCCAAGTCCCATATTTTGTAATTTACTGTTCTGCAGATACCGCTGCATAACATATAATTCCGTCATGCTGTTACTGATTGGTGTGCCTGTAGCAAAAGTAATGCCTTTTCCTCCAGTAATCTCGTCCAGATATTGACATTTATTGAACATATCTGCGGACTTCTGTGCTTCGTTCTGTGCAATCCCGGCTACATTTCTCATTTTTGTATAGAGAAACGCATTTTTATAGCTGTGTGCTTCATCTACATACAAATGATCCACGCCCAGTTCTTCAAACGTAACTACCTGATCTTTCTTCTCTTTCTGATTCAGTTTTTCCAGCCTTGTCTGCAGTGTCTTTCTGGTCTTTTCAATCTGTTTGACGGTATAACGCCCGCCGTCCTGTTCATACCTTGCACTCTGGATTGCCATTTCCAGATCATCAATCTGCTTCCGCAGCATGGCTTCCTGCCTCTCATCAGAGATTGGAATACGCTCAAACTGAGAATGACCGATGATAATGGCATCGTAATTTCCCATAGCGATCCGGGCACAGAACTTCTTTCGGTTTGCCGGTTCAAAATCTTTCTTGGTTGCTACCAGGATATTGGCTCCCGGATATAACTGCAGAAACTCCGCTCCCCATTGCTCCGTCAAATGGTTTGGAACGACAAAGAGGTTTTTCTGAGATAATCCCAGACGTTTGCTCTCCATTGCAGCCGCTACCATCTCGTAGGTCTTCCCAGCTCCTACTACATGAGCCAGAAGCACATTCTCTCCGTAAAGCTGGTGTGCAACAGCATTTTTCTGATGCGGACGAAGCTCTATTTCCGGATTCATTCCTGGGAAAGTCAAATGACTGCCATCGTATTCACGGGGACGGATACTGTTAAATCGTTCATTGTACACTTTTACCAGCCTCTCTCGTCTCTGCTGGTCTTTAAAAATCCAGTCTTTAAATGCCGCTTTCATGGCATCCTGCTTCTGTGATGCCAGCATGGTCTCTTTTTTATTGAGGACACGGATCTCATCACCATTTTCATTGACACTCTTATCATAGATACGGACATCTTTCAGGTTCAGAGTATCTTCCAGAATCTTATAGGCATTTGCTCTCTCCGTTCCATACGTTGCATATGCAAACGCATTTCTTGGACTGTCCGCATTCTTTCCTGTAATCCTCCACTCACCATTTACCTCAGAGAATTTTACCTGTATTTCCTTCTGTGCAAGATACCATGGCGTATGAAGCAGTTCTGTCATAAAATCTTGATAATCTGAAGGTTCAATCCAAGTAGCTCCAACACGCACCTCAATTTCGGATGCTTCCAGATTTCTCGGCTGAACTGCCTCTAAAGCACGGACATTCGGTGTAAATTCCGGATGACTCTCGGCAAAAGTTCTCGCAGTGTTTAATTTATCCCTGACATTTCCAGATAAATACTCATCTCCGCTTTCCCACTGGTCTGTCAGTGGATTCTTAAAGATAACTCCAACCAGTTCCTCCGTGATTTTCTCTTCAGTCTTTCCGGTCAGCTCTGCCATATAAGGAAGGTCTACCTTTGCCCTTTCATTCAAAGATAATGCTAACGCCTCTGTCGCTGTTTCTACGCTGGTTACTGCTACTGCCTTTTTGATGGTTCGTTTTGTAAACATATCTGCTTTTCGCTTCAATGTTCCATCTTCGTTCAGATCTTCCAGAGAACACAATAGGCAATAAGAAGAGTCATCAGAAAACGCCCGTTTGTTGGCATTACTTCCAATGACTCCATACTTTACCGTGTAGGTATCATATACTTGATTCAGTTTCTCCTGCTGTTTCTGGATTTCTTCGTCTGTGACGAATTCCTCCATCTGCATGGCGATCAACTCCCGGACGGTATCACGGATTGCAACCATGCCTTTCACACGTTCTGCAGTGGCGGCAGGCATTTTCACCTGATTCATCAAAGAGTTGACACGATAATATACCTGATCATCTACCACCGTATAGCTGTAATTTCTAACATTCGGATCAGCCGGAATACTCTCTGGCATCTCATCCAGTTCTGTTTCCACATCTACTGCCGGTACCATGCTTCCCTTAATTTGTTTCACAGCTTCTTGTAACTGTAATTCCAAATCAGCTCCTTCCATTGGAGCACAGGTTGTTTCCATACCATACGGACCGGACACTTCTTTCATCTCACCCAGAATCATTTCCGGATGCTGAACAAAATACTGATTAACCGTAATTCCATTGACATCACTATCCAGATTTATCCATTCCGGCATTTCTTTCGTAAGGCTTTCCCTCTTTTGGAAAAACAAGATATCAGCACTGACTTCTGTTCCCGCATTTGCCTTAAAAGCTGTGTTCGGCAGTCGGATTGCTCCCAACAGATCTGCCCGCTCTGCCAGATATTTCCGGACTTCCGGTGACGCCTTATCCATAGTTCCCTTTGTTGTGATCAGTGCCGCCACACCACCTGGACGTAACTGATCTATCGTCTTGGCGAGAAAGTAATCATGGATCATGAAATTGTAGCGATCATACTGACGGTCATTGACCTTGTATGCACCAAATGGCACATTTCCAATCGCCACATCAAAAAAATCATTAGGATAATCTGTCTTCTCAAAACCTTTGATCTGAATATTGGCATCTGGATAGAGTAGCTTTGCAATTCTACCGCTGATACTGTCCAGTTCCACACCATAGAGTTTGGACTGATTTAGATTCTCTGGAAGCATTCCAAAGAAGTTCCCGACTCCCATAGACGGCTCCAGGATATTTCCTTTTGTAAATCCTAGATTCTCCAACACCTGATACATACTTTCAATCACAATCGGCTGTGTATAATGAGCATTTAAGGTGGAAGCTCTGGCTGCAGCATATTCCTCTGGTGTAAGAACCGTCTTTAATTCCAGATATTCTGTCTCCCATGCAGCTTTTGTCTCATCAAATGCATCTGCAAGACCTCCCCAGCCGACGTACCTGGATAAGATTTTCTGTTCCTCTGATGTCGCATTGCGGTTCTCATCCTCACATTTCTTTAACAACTGGATAGCCATGATATTGGCCCGGAATTTCTCCTTCGGTGTTCCCTGTCCAAGCTCGTCATCCGTGATATGAAAATTTCCTGCCGGAACCATTTCTTCTAGCTGCTGTATTGGAGACTCCGTTTCTGCTTCCGATTCATTGAATACTGTTTCCTCTAATGATTCTGTGGTATCTTCCTGTTCCTGCACTTCATGGACTGGTTCTTCCTGCGGACTTTCCAAATCATTTTCTGAGTTAAGAGCCTGCTGTGCTTCTTCCAGATCAGCCAGACGTTGTGCTTCCTGTCTTTCCTCATACTTTTCCATTTCTTCCGGTGACAGGTAATCATCACTACGAACCAGCTGACGAACACGCTCTGCAACTTTGTTCCATTTCAATAAAACCGTCACATCCGGATTTCCGATTTTCCCTTTACTCAATCGCAAGCCTTTCGCATCGTGAAACGCATCCGACTGATAGGCTCCAATGATTCCCGGTGAGGAACCACCTGTCCCATATTCATTTTTCAGGAAATCCGCAGCTTCTTTTGTATCATGATGTTCCATGAAATATTCATAAATACGGTTACGACCACCAGCCGTAATGCCGCCTTTTCTTAATACTGCGTCAATCTCATCCTGTGTGATAAAAGAAAGTTCCGGACGTTCTACCTGCTGTTTCTGATCCCGCCAGGACATATCCCGCTGCAGGTCACGGAAACGGCTAAAAAATTTTGGATTGTTCTGAATTTCCCATTGATGATATTCCCCTGGATTTTCATCCATGTCTTTCTGCAGATATTCAAACCGCTCATAGATTTCCTGAATAGCTTCCGGTTCAAGCAAGCAATCTAGGATTGTTTCCTGCCATTCCTGATAAGACAATCGCTCGTCTGGATTTCTGTTAGTATCCCGAAAATGCAATGCTAATTGAATACTTGTTCCTTCCCGTTCTTTTTCGATAGCATTATTGGAAATGCTGTTGGAAACATAATTCCCCTCCTCATACATATCCCGAATGCGGTCAGCTGCTTCCTCCCATGTAACCATACGGTCAAAATTACGTCTGGCGGAATCTCCACGGCGGATACGGATACCATCGCTGTCATACCAGATACTGATTTTCTGTCCACGGATGGTAAAACCTTTTCCACCCGTACCATACTCACTGATCAGAAATTTTCGCATTTCTTCATGATCTAATCCTTCAATCAGTTTTGCTGTAATATGAAAAAGCGTATTATTGCCTCCACTTCCGGTACGAAGAATATCATTTACAATATCATCTGAAATCAAAAAAGCGGCTGGCTGTGTAAGTGCAGCTGCCGCTTTCCTTATTTCTCCTAACTGTTCCTCTTCTGTTGGGAACAGGCTTAACTGTAAATAATCTCCTGAATTACCAGCTCCTCTGCCTGTGCTTTGATCTGGTTCATGTGTTTGGTCCAAGCCATTGTGTCTGCCATCTTGTCCGGTGCCGGATCTTTCTCCAGAAGTTCGTTCATCAGGTTGTCTACTCTCTGTCTTGCCTGACTGTCGATCTCCATCAGATGACTGTCCAGACGGTTCTGCAGTGTCAGAATGTTGAACCTGGCTATCTTGTGATTTCTCAGATACTCTTTCCTCATCATTCCGTACTTCCCGATTGTTCCTCTCGTCTCTTCCAGGCTGATATCCGGAATCTGATACTCTCCGTTCTGGCTGTAACTGATCTCTCTCATAGTCTGTTTCCTCCTTTTTTTCTTCTCTATCTTCTGTGTTATCCGTATCACTTTCACGAATTAACGTGTTAAATTCATTATAAGCTACTTCTTTTTCTTTTGCAACCGTTTTCAGGTCATTTTCCAGATCATTCAGAACATATCGTCCAATCTGCATCAGGACTGGTCTGCTGATCTCGTTGACTGCACTTCCCAGATGTCCTAATACTTTCAGCTGATTGAAGTCCGTTATATGCCGAAAATCCTCTGCATCCAGATATTCCTGTACATCCAGTCCACACCTGTTTAGTAATACATACCAAACACTATTGGTCATCAGTTCCCGAAATTCTACTTCCTGATTCTGTTCGTCCAGTTCTTCCAAAAATGTCCCTGTTACATCCAGTCTCAGTTCTTCCAATGCATCTGTAAGCCATTCCTGCATACTCTCCTTCGCTGCCTGATGCAGACTTTCAGCAAATCCTCCTTCTGTATCTTCCAGTGATAACTGCTCCTGCAGATAATCCGCAACCAGCTGTTCTCCTTCCATTGGAAGATTCCATAACTGAGGATCCTTTCCAAGATTCCGCACTTTATAAGTGTCCTGCACATCAAATACATACCGAAGTTTTGTTTTCGGTCCGGAAGTATTGTCAATCAGGGCAATCCCCTTGGATCCCTTTTTGATCCAACGGTACATCTTCTGATTCCAGATTTCCATGGATGCTACGGCAGTTGCTTCCGGTCGCTGTGCATAAATTAAAAGCTGTTCTGGAAAAGTGTATTTGTACAGTCTGGATGCCGTGTTTAGGAACCGCATCCATTCCTGCGGACTGGCAGCTACATCTTTTGCCACCTCTTCCGTCAGCTGTTCCATTGCATATAATTTATTTGCCATCTGCTACTCCTTTTCTTCCTCCCATTTTTCTTCTACAACATCAGCAATCCGTTCCATTGCCCTTGTCATAGAAGGAAAATTACTGCTGTTATTTGCTTTTCCAATCTGATCAATAAGAAATTCCGGCACATCTGCAAGTGCTCCGGCAATCATAGCCTTTACCCGGATATCCTCCAGCATAAGAAGCTCTTTTACACCAAATTCTTCACCAAATACATCCTGATATCTCCGTAAGTCATCCAAAAGATATTCCGGTTTTAAATCTCTATCCATTTCCTTTCTTTTATCATCACCATATAAACACCAGTCCATATTCTTTTCTCCTCCATCTTCATAAAATTAGGGACTGCTCACACAGTCCCCTCAAAATCATCGTTATTTCTCGTTATAATACTGTGGCAAGGTCTTTCGCCTTATCCTTTGGGATTGTATCTGCCCCTTTTGCCTTGATCTCTGCCTTGGCTTTTTCCAGCTTTCCATGGATTCCACCTTTTGCTTCGGTTTTTGCGGTTACTTTTTCTGCTTCTTTCGCTTTCTCCAGACGTGTTTCCCTGCGTTCCGCATTTTCCATGACTGCTGTCTTTCCATCACAGAACTGAACCTTATCTGAAAGCTGTTCCTGTCTTTCTACCTGCGTCTCATTGACTTCTTTTACCATGGCATTTAATTCTGGTACTTCAAGCATCCCATTATCCGGAAGAATCAGCACCTCATGAATTGAAGATGGAAGAACAAAATAATCACTGCCAAGACACTCGCCAATCTGCTTACGAATATCTTCCTGCAATAACAGTGAAGCACCATTCATTTTTTGTGTATTTGTCAGACAGAACATTGGATTTTCGATTGCTTCAATATCCAGTTTTTCATGCAGAAGATTTTCCGACTCTCCACCGAAAATCATAGATTTTACCATTTCATTCATGTCCATCAGAACAACACCACGATTCTGGTCTGCCGCCATTGCGTCTGTCTGAATCTGTTCGGCAGATACTCCCCCTGTCTCTTATACACATCTGACGCTGC
>ENA-OZAB01001220-OZAB01001220.1-human-gut-metagenome-genome-assembly--contig:-NODE-1220-length-11028-cov-7.230839_pt1 | contig 11028 bp, 8 predicted proteins | sample MGYA00243297_ERZ653491 | MGnify/ENA primary metagenome ERZ653491 (study PRJEB26926, sample SAMN06165154) | human gut metagenome | biome: ENVO:00009003; feature: ENVO:2100002; material: ENVO:00002003... | reverse complement strand
GTGAATGCCTTGGCCGACAGATTGCCGCTGTTGTCCACGGCGATGGTGTACAGGGCACCGTTGGGGGCCTGCACAAAAACATTGGCCATGTTCTGCTTGATCTCATTGCCGAACTGCATGGGGGTACCCACCCACACCTGTTTGTAAACAATTTCCTCGTTGACTGTGACAATCACCGGGCCACTGGTGTTGGGCCTGCCGGAGAAATAGAGATATTCTACGTCGGCAAGGGATCGGTTGGCGGAATCCTTCTCCGGGATGGTGAAAGTGGTGGTCAGCGCGTTCTCGTCAATGGTCGCATTCCAAATGGTAGCGGCTGAGTTTACAAAGTTGGTGCCGTTAGTACCACCAATAAAGTTTTTATTTGCATCGGCAAAGCCAACGTAGTTTTCACTTGTTGCCGCTATATACAGGCCACTAATTCGTATAACGTCACCTACCTTTATACCAGGAATAAAGCCAGAAGATGTTACAGTTATTGCCGAAGCCATGCCCGGTGGAGAATTCAGCGTTCCGGCCCCGTAGCGCATACCAGGTATCGTGCCGTGGGCCGTCAGGGCATTCCCGGAGGGTGGAGTCTCCGCATTGGGCAGCACGTTGGTGTAATTGGGCTGGGTCTCATAGTGCCCCTCTGCGGGCTGGATAAAGGTGGTTTTGGCCGGGGTGACGCTGGCGTCCGGCACGGTGAAAGCGATGGTGGGCGTCAGGCCATCGGCGGTGTACTTGTAGAAGCCGCTGTAGCTCCCGTAGTGCAGCCGGAACAGGGACCCGGTGGGGATGGTCCCCTTGCACAGCTCGGGGGTGAGAGGGCTTGCGCCGTTGTTGAACAGCAGGACGTCCTGCACAGCAAAGGTTACCGACGCGGTGCCGCATTCCAGCAGGGCGTTCTGCACCCCCTGGGTGCTGGCCGTACCAGCCAGCTGGATGCCGTCCACGTTCAGGACACAGCGGCTGGCCATCCGGAACAGGGCCTTGTTGGTCCCAGTAGAACCAGATGGTGCTTCCAGGTCGTACAAATACAACCCATGCGCGTCAACACGGGTGTCATCCAGCAGGTCGATATACCGGTCCGCGCCCTTGCTTTCCGAGCCGCAGCCGATCATGCTCACGCTGCCCTTCAGCGTCCAGATGCTTCCGGTGCAGCTGTCCGCACAGCAGGAGATCAGGGTGGAATAATAGGCGGATACCAGGTAATAGGGATTATTGCACCCGGCAGCAAATACCTTATTGCACACGGTGGAAGTGGCGTTGGCCACCCACAGGCCCTTTTCCTTTGCGGTAATGATGATGTCCGTCAGGTTATTCAGCCAGCCGTAAAGGTAGATGCCGTGGCTATTGGTGCACACATTAAGCCGCTCCAGGATGCACCTGGCCCGGGTGGCATAGATGGCGTAGCACTCGTCGGTAGAGGCGTTTTCGATGGACAGGTCGGAGACGTACAGCCCCGTGCCCTCGGTTCCGCCGAAGAACAGCGTGGTGTCAACAGTACTGCCGCCGTTGATGTTGTTATTTGCCGGAATCGTGTAGGTGGTCTGTCCGGTCTTGCGCAGCACCGTCTTGCCCACCTGCTCCCCCCGAAGCGTCAGGCCCATGCCGTAAGCGTACCGGCTTTTGGTGCTGCCGCCCACCGTGGTGGTGCCGGTTTCAACCTGGGCGTGCAGGGGGCTGGTGACAATGTATGTCCCGGCCGGGAAGTAAACGGAGCGCCGCCCGGCGGCCACGGCGTAGTCGATTGCCGCCTGAATGGCCGCCGTGTCATCCGTGCTGCCGTCACCCTTGGCCCCGAAGTCCTTGACGTTCAGGACATCCCGGGCTTTTTTCTTCCAACTGGCAGGGCGTCCGTCCGCCCCGACGGTATCCACCGCGATCTGGTCGCCTGCGGACAGCCCCGACAGCCCCATTGCGCCGGCAATGGAGGAAGCCGTCACGCTGGCGTCGGACCCGGCGGGGCCTCGCGGGCCTGTACCGCCGGTGTCGCCCTTGGGACCCTTCAGTCCGGCCAGCGCCACCACATTGTCCCAGTTTTCCCCATCGCCGGAAAACTGGATGTATCCGCCCTCCACCCGCATGGACGAGACGGCCGGGTGCTCCGTCAGATAATCCGCCACCGCCTGGGCGACGCTCTCCGGCTGCACCGCAATCAGCTGATTGAGCTTTTCCGTGATCTGAGCATACACATCCTCCGCCGGGTCTGCCGGAGCGCCGCCGGGGGTGGTGACGGACGGCAGCACCCGCAGATCCGCCGCCCGGCTGGTGTGCAGATCCCCGGCGTACAGGCCCACGGACGCCCACCCCGGCGTACTGAGCACCGGCAAAGCCGCCGTATTGCCGGTGAATACCACGTCCTGATAGGTGCCGTCCGCCAGGTTCACCCGCATGGTCTTGGCGCTGTAGGGCTCCCACTCCTGGTCCAGGTCCCACGCCACCGTGTAGTCGCTGTTGCCGCAGATCACGGTCCCCGTGCCTCCGGCCCGCTTGTCCCGAATTTTGATCTTGATTTCAGGCATTTGCTTCATCTCCCTTCGGATACGCCCCCACGCGGCGGAAAAGTTGCCCCCGCTGTTGCCGTTTCCTCTATTCTAACGGATGCAGGGCCGGGATTTCTCCCCGGCCCTGCATTTTTTCACTTTTCGGCAGAACATCCGGAAAACACCGGTTGACATAGTCCGGCGTATCGGATACACTGGCATTGGAACCGGTTAGAGGGACGGGCGTTTTCGCGCCCGGCAACTTTGGCAGCAATGCAGCCGGTTCTTTTTCCGCGCCTATTGATCGAAGGACGGGTTGACGAAGTAGAGATTCTTCTGATCCATCTTCTCCTTGGCCAGGCGCAGGCCCTCGCCGAAGCGCTGGAAATGCACGATCTCCCGGGCCCGCAGGAACTTGATGACGTCGTTGACGTCCGGGTCGTCGGACAGGCGCAGGATGTTGTCATAGGTGACCCGGGCCTTCTGCTCGGCGGCCAGGTCCTCCGTCAGGTCGGCGATCAGGTCGCCCTTGACGGCCATGGACGCCGCGTTCCACGGGGAGCCGGAGGCCGCGGTGGGATACACCCCGGCGGTGTGATCCACAAAATACGTCTCGTATCCCGCCTTTTTGACCTCCTCCGGCGTCATGTTCCGGGTCAGCTGGTGGACAATAGCGCCGATGATCTCCAGGTGTCCCAGCTCCTCGGTTCCGATGTCCGTCAGCAGGGCCTTCAGCTCCGGATAGGGCATGGAGTACCGCTGGCTCAGATAGCGCAGAGACGCTCCGAGTTCGCCATCCGGTCCACCGTACTGGCTGATGATAAACGCCGCCAGCTTGGGGTTGGGATTGGCGATGCGCACGGGGTACTGCAGCTTCTTTTCATATACAAACATCAGTCCGAACCTCCTTCGTCCCAGGGCCACGGATCGTTGAGCCACCGATAGCCGCCCTCCGTGACGGTGGTCTGGGTCAGGGGGCCGTACTGCTCCTGATACCGGGCGCGGCCCTCCTTGGCCAGGGCGATATACTTCCAATACAGGTTCAGGACCTCCTGGTCGTCGGCATGGGTCACCAGATACAGCCCCAGCTCGTCAATGGCAAAATCCAGGGCCATCAGCTCCGACAGGGCGTTGTTGGCCGCCGGGAACCGGCTGCGCAGCTCCTTATGAAACGGCAGGTCCAGCCCGGGAAAAAGTGTTCCCTGCTGCAGGGCCTCCCGCTGGTCGTACCGGGGCGGGTCCTGCTGCTGCATGGCCACAAAGGGAAAGGCCAGCGCCCCGCAGCCGCCGGGGAGACTGCCCTGGTTCTGCGGGCACCCATTGGCAGGGGTGCAGCTGCTTGTTTCTGTGTACAAGGGGATTCCTCCTTCACAAATCGTGGGTATGGCCCCCGCGCGGGGGGCTCACTCCAGTATATGTACCCCTCCCCCGGCGGGAAACGGGGGATTCCCTTTTATCGGAAAATGTGATATGGTATAGAAAATGCATCCCCTGCATACGGTGAGCCGAAGGGGGTGCGGAGATGATCGTTATACTTCGCCGCCGGTATCTTGCGGCGGCTGCGGCGGTGCTGCTGCTGGCGGGAGCCGCCGCCGTCCTGCGGCCGGGATGTCCTGCCGCTGTAAACGCCGCCGGAGCGGGCTGCCGGACCATCGTTCTGGACGCCGGACATGGCGGCGAGGACGGCGGCGCGGTGTCCCCGGACGGGGTGGTGGAAAGCGACCTGAACCTGGCCATCACCCGGCGGCTGCGGGACGTGCTGCTGTTTCTGGGCCGGGACACCGTGCTGACCCGGACGGGGGAGGACGCGATTTATTCGCCGGAGGCCGTCACCCTGCGGGAGAAGAAGGTGTCGGACCTGAAGAACCGAGTGGCCCTGATCAACAGCCAGCCGGAGGCGGTGCTCATCAGCATCCACCAGAACAGTATGCCCGATCACCCGTCGGTCCATGGGGCCCAGGTGTTTTATAACGGCACCGCCTCCGGCCCCCGGCTGGGAGAGACGGTCCAGGCGGCCCTGAACGGCGCCGTCAACGCCGGGAACGGGAAAAACGCCAAGGCCATCGACAGTACCATCTATCTGATGAAAAATGTACAATGTCCCGCCATTTTAGTGGAGTGCGGCTTTCTGTCCAACCGGACGGAAACCGGGCAGCTGCTGACCGGCGGGTATCAGCTGAAGCTGGCGGTGTGCATCGCCGCCGGATTTCTCCAGCACGACACGGAGGGAGCAAGCGCATGAAAACCAAAACCGTATTTTACTGCACCGAGTGCGGCAACGAGACCCCCAAGTGGGCGGGACGCTGCCCGGCCTGCGGCGCATGGAACAGCATCGTGGAGCAGGCGGATAAGCCGGTAAAATCCGGCAGAAAGTCCGCGTCGGCAAGGATCGTGAAGCCCGTGCCCATCACGGAGATCGGCACGGCGGACGAGATCCGCTTTTCCACCGGTATGGGGGAGCTGGACCGGGTCCTGGGCGGCGGCGCGGTGAAAGGCTCCCTGGTGCTGGTGGGCGGCGCGCCGGGTATCGGCAAATCCACCCTGATGCTCCAGATCTGCAAGAAGCTGGGGGAGTTCGCCCGGGTGCTGTATGTGTCCGGTGAGGAGTCGGCCCACCAGCTGAAGCTGCGGGCCCAGCGCCTGGACGCGGAGAGCGATAATCTGTACGTTCTGTCGGAGACCTGCCTGGGGAATATCTTAGAGTGCGTCCGCAGCGAGCAGCCGGACGTGCTGATTGTGGACTCCATCCAGACCCTGTATAACGAGGATCTGGATTCCCCCGCCGGAGGCGTGGGCCAGGTGAAGGACTGCACCATGGCCCTGATGCAGCTGGCCAAGGGCCAGGGGGTTACCGTGTTCGTCATCGGCCATGTGAACAAGGAGGGCTCCATCGCCGGTCCCAAGGTCCTGGAGCACATGGTGGACTGCGTGCTGTATTTCGAGGGGGATCAGCACATGACCTATCGGATCCTCCGGGCGGCCAAGAACCGTTTCGGCGCCACCAACGAGATCGGCGTGTTCGAAATGATGGACCGGGGCCTGCGGGAGGTGGAGAACCCCTCGGAGATGCTGCTGTCCGGGCGCCCCAAGGACGCCCCCGGCACCTGCGTCACCTGCGCCATGGAGGGGGCCAGGCCCGTTCTGGCGGAGGTGCAGGCCCTGATCGCCCCGGCCAGTGCCTCCAACCCCCGGCGCATGAGCAACGGCTTTGACTACAACCGGGCGGCCATGCTGCTGGCGGTGCTGGAAAAGCGGGGCGGGTTGAAGGTGTCTCAGTGCGACGCCTATCTGAACATCATCGGCGGGCTGACCCTGGAGGAACCGGCGGCGGACCTGGCGGCGGTGGTGGCCATCGCCTCCAGCTATCTGGACAAGCCTGTGCCGGACCACATGGCGGCCATCGGCGAGGTGGGCCTCTCCGGGGAAATCCGTTCCATCAGCCACCTGGAGCAGCGGCTGACCGAGGTGCACCGCCTGGGCTTTACCCAGTGCATGATCCCGGCCCGCCGGGCCCGGGAGCTCAAGCCCCTGCCGGGGCTGGAGCTGCTGCCGGTGCAGAACATCGCCCAGGCCCTGCGCCTGCTGATCCGGGAGAAATAAAAAGTGCGGACATCGGTCTGACCCGGTGTCCGCTTATTTGTTTATCCGCTTATCGTCCGGCGTGGAGCTTCCGGAACTCCGAGGGCAACATACCGAACACCTTTTTGAACTCGGCGGAGAACTTGCTCTGGCTCTCGTACCCCACCGCCCGGGCCACCTGGGCCAGGCTGTCGCCAGACTCCAGCAGCAGGGCCGACGCCTTTTCCATCCGGTGCTGCCGGATGTGGGCGGCGATGGAGCTGCCGTACTCCGCCTTGAACAGCTCCTTCATGGTGGAGGGATTCATCAGGAACCGGCGGGACAGCTGCTCGATGGTGATGCGGCTGTCCAGATTTTCCGTCAGCAGCTGGTGGACCTGGTGGATGATCTCCCGCTGCTGGGGCGTCAGGTCCGCGGCGTGCTCCCCGGCGTGGGCGTCCACCGGCGGCAGGTGGGGTGCATGGGGCATGGCCTCCTCCCGGGGGCAGGTGACCTCCACCGTCCGCTCGATGACCTGGTGCAGCAGGCCCGCCACCTCCGTGTCCGCCGCCCGGTAATAGACCTCCTTGCCGATCCGGCGGCTGACCACCAGGCCGCTGTCCTTCAGCTGCCGCAGATGGTGGGAGGCGGCGGGACTGCTCATGCCCACCAGCGCCGCCAGATTCACCACGCACTCCTCGCAGTGGCACAGCAGCCAGAAAATCCGCACCCGGTTGGCGTCGGACAGCAGGCGGCACAGGCCCGCCACCGCCTGAAAGCTCTCCGCCTCCTGCATACAATGCTCCAGCCGGGACAGGTCCCGGTCATTTCCGTGCCGGTGGGGCAGCTCCGTATGTTCCATAGAGTACACGCTCCTTCATCATTTTCCCGTTCGGCAGTTCTTTTCGCCCGAACGGCAGGAAAGGGGCAAAGACCGTTGACTTTCCCCGTTTCGTCCATTATAGTACAGTCATCAAGATTAAACAAGTGCTTAATGGTTGAACTAAGCAGCCGTTGGGCAGGAAAAGGAGCTTCTTATGAAAAAGACTTACCAGATCGAAGTGGACTGCGCCAACTGCGCCAACCTCATGGAGGAGGCTGCCAAGAAAACCGAAGGCGTGCAGGACGCCGTGGTGAATTTCATGACCCAGAAGATGATCGTGGAGTTCCGGGAGGGGGCGGACCCCAAGACGGTGATGAAGACCGTTCTGAAGAACTGCAAAAAGGTCGAGGACGACTGCGAGATTTATCTGTGAAACACAACGCGTGCCGGAAGCCATTCCGGCACGTCTGCTGAAGGAGGGGAAGAAGCATGACCAAGAAGCAAAAAAAGATGCTCTGCCGCATTATTATCACGGCGGTGCTGGTCCTGGCCATCCGGCTGTTTTCCATCGGGGGCCTGCCCGGGACGCTGCTGTATCTGGCGGCGTACCTGATCATCGGCTATGACATTCTCCGCAAGGCCGTCAAGGGCATCCTCCGGGGCCAGGTGTTCGACGAGAACTTCCTGATGGCTGTGGCCACCGTGGGCGCCATCGGCCTGGCGTTTTACGAGAAAAGCGGCGACTTCATGGAGGCCGTGGCCGTGATGCTGTTCTATCAGATCGGCGAGCTGTTCCAGAGCTACGCCGTGGGCAAGAGCCGCCGGAATATTACCGCCCTGATGGACATCCGCCCCGACTATGCCAACATCGAGCAGGACGGACAGCTGACCCAGGTGGACCCGGACGATGTGCCCGTGGGGGCCGTCATCGTGGTCCAGCCCGGCGAGAAGGTCCCTCTGGACGGCGTGGTGCTGGAGGGGACCTCCACCCTGAACACCGCCGCCCTCACCGGCGAGAGCTTGCCCCGGGACGTCACCGGCGGCGACGAGATCGTCAGCGGCTGCATCAACATGACCGGCGTGCTGAAGATCCGCACTACCCGGGCCTTCGGCGAGTCCACCGTGTCCAGGATTCTGGAGCTGGTGGAAAATTCCAGCTCCCACAAGTCCAAGTCCGAGAACTTCATCTCCAAGTTCGCCCGGGTGTATACCCCCGCCGTGTGCGGGGCGGCCCTGGCCCTGGCGGTGCTGCCGCCGGTGATGCGTCTGCTGACGGGGCTTGACGGAGACTGGGGTACCTGGCTGTACCGCGCTCTGTCCTTCCTGGTGGTCAGCTGCCCCTGCGCCCTGGTGATCAGCATTCCCCTGAGCTTCTTTGCGGGCCTGGGCGGCGCCAGCCACGAGGGCATCCTCATCAAGGGCTCCAACTATCTGGAAACCCTGTCCAAAACGAAAACCGTGGTGTTTGACAAAACCGGCACCCTGACCCAGGGTGTGTTCGACGTCACCGGCGTGCATCACAATCAGCTTCCCCGGGAAAAGGTGCTGGAATACGCCGCCCTGGCGGAGTGCGCCTCCTCCCACCCCATCAGCCGCAGCCTCCAGCGGGCCTACGGCGGTCATATCGACCGCGACCGGGTCACGGATATCCAGGAGTTCAGCGGCAACGGCGTGGTGGCCAAGGTGGACGGTGTCACCGTGGCCGTGGGCAACGACAAGCTCATGGAGAAGCTGGGCATCGCCTGGCACGACTGCCACAGCGTGGGCACCATCATCCACCTGGCCCTGGACGGCCAGTACGCCGGCCATATTGTCATCTCCGATGTGGAGAAGCCCCATGCCAAGGACGCCATCGCCGCTCTGAAGCGTATCGGCGTGGAAAAAACCGTCATGCTCACCGGCGACCGGGCCAAGGTGGCCGACCATGTGGCCCAGCGTCTGGGGGTGGACGAGGTCCACAGCGAGCTGCTGCCTGCCGATAAGGTGGCCCAGGTGGAGCGGCTGCTGGGTCAGTCCGGCGGCAAGCTGGCCTTTGTGGGCGACGGCATCAACGACGCGCCGGTGCTGTCCCGGGCGGATATCGGCATTGCCATGGGGGCCATGGGCTCCGACGCCGCCATCGAGGCGGCGGACGTGGTGCTGATGGACGACGATCCCCTGAAGATCGCCAAGGCCATCCGCATCTCCCGCAAGTGCATCCGCATTGTGTACGAAAACATCGCCTTCGCCCTGATCGTCAAGGCCCTGTGCCTGCTGCTGGTGGCCGTGGGCGCGGCCAATATGTGGGCCGCCATCTTCGGCGACGTGGGCGTGATGGTCATTGCCGTGCTCAATGCCATCCGGGCCCTGCGGGTCAGCAAGCTGTAACCGAAACTTATTATAATAGGGGTCAGGCGTAAGTCTGGCCCCTATTATTATGTCAGGACCTCTTTTCGTCCGATTCCGATCAGCGGGATGATCCGGAAATGCGCCGGAAGCGGCAGTCAAGATAAATGTGTGAATAAGTTGTTAATTCTATGCAAATTCCGTGCAATTCGTAGAAAGCAGCTTCCGGTTGTGACATTTTTGTGAAACTGTATAAGACGCCGGGGTTGACTTTCCCGGGTGCGGAGACTACAATACCATACGGTTCAAAGATCATTTCTGAAGAAAGGGGAGGAACTATCATGGAGAAAATTCTGGCGGTTGCCATTTTTGTCGTGATGTTTGCCCTCATCATCTGGGACCGGTTCCCCCGCCAGTGGGTAACGCTGGGCAGCGGAGCTCTGGTGCTGGTACTGGTGTTCGGCCTGTGCATGCATGACGGAGGGGCCATCTGGGAGACGCTGAACCTCAGCTGCTTTATCCAGAAGGGCTTCTGGGTGGGCTCGTCCGAGTCCAGCACCGGCATCAACTGGTCCACCATTGTGTTCATCGCCGGTATGATGGTGATGGTGGAGGGCATGGGCCATGCGGGAATTTTCCAGTGGCTGTGCCTGAAAATCGCAAAGCTTGTGCATTACCGGACGGTGCCGCTGCTGATCTGTTTTATGGTGATGTCGGCGCTTCTGGCCATGTTCATCGACAGCATCACCGTGATCCTGTTCCTGGCCGCCGTGACGGCGGAGCTGGCCAAGACCCTGTATTTTGACCCGGTGCCTATGATCCTGGCGGAGATTTTCTGCGCCAACCTGGGTGGTTCGGCCACCATGTGCGGCGATCCTCCCAATATCATCATCGGGACCTCCCTGGGGCTGAGCTTCTTCGACTTCCTGGGCAACACCGGCGTTATCGCGGCGGTGTGCCTGGTGTTCACGGTGGTGTACTTCTTCCTGTGCTTCCGGAAGCCCCTGGCCCTGAGCGAGAAGAATCGCCCGGCAGACGTGGTGTACCCCGACGCGGCGTCGGCGGTGACCAACCGGGCGGGGTTCTACGGCTGCGGAGCATCCTTCCTGGTGGTGGTGGTCCTGCTGATCACCCACGCCCAGACGGAGCTGACGGTGGCCACCATCGGGTGCATCGCCGCGGCTCTGATGAGCCTGGTGACGCTGCTGACCAGCGGCCGGAAGGCGGCTGCGGGACTGTTTGCCCGGGTGGACTACAAGACCCTGCTGTTCTTCACGGGCCTGTTCGTGGTGGTGGCCGGGCTGGAGCGCACCGGCTGCCTGGGCGTGCTGGCAGACGGCATTGCCGACATCAGCGGCGGCAAGGCCGTGGTGATGGTGGCCATCATCCTGTGGGTGTCCGCCGTGGCCAGCGCCTTTGTGGACAACATTCCCTTTGCCGCCACCATGGTGCCGGTGATCCAGGCCATGGCCCAGACCCAGGGTGTGGACCTGCACGTGCTGGCTTGGGCGCTGTCCATGGGCACGGACCTGGGCGGCAGCGCCACGCCCATCGGCGCCTCCGCCAACGTGGTGGGCACGTCCGTGGCCGCCAAGAACGGCCATCCCGTCACCTGGGGCAAGTATTGCCGCTACTGCGCGCCGGCCACCATCATGGTGATGGCGGTGTCCATGGTGTGCATCGTGGTGCGGTATATGTGACGTACTTATACGGAGCAATTACAGGTCCCGCAGCTATGGATCTTATCCAAAGCTGCGGGACCTGTCAGCTTGTCAAAAAAATCTTTTTTGACAAGCTGTGTGCGGTTTTTCAGAACTTGAAAAGTTCTGAAAAACCTGTGATTGCAAACGAAAG
>ENA-OZAB01001215-OZAB01001215.1-human-gut-metagenome-genome-assembly--contig:-NODE-1215-length-11064-cov-30.387683_pt1 | contig 11064 bp, 9 predicted proteins | sample MGYA00243297_ERZ653491 | MGnify/ENA primary metagenome ERZ653491 (study PRJEB26926, sample SAMN06165154) | human gut metagenome | biome: ENVO:00009003; feature: ENVO:2100002; material: ENVO:00002003... | reverse complement strand
AACGCCATGTGTTGTGGGGCGCGGTGTCTTTGAGGAAAACGTCGCGCTCCCGGAAGCAATGCGTCCCGGACGGGCGGCAGAACCACAAAAGGGTCTTGTCCTCCTTGCGGGGGCTTGCCGCCGCCTTTGCGATAATCTCCTTGTCAATCTCCAAGTCGCTCTGGTAAAAGCCTGTGTTCTGCTTCATAACCGCATTGAGGGAAGCGAACAAATCCACGTTCTCAAATTTACTCTGTTTCGGCATGGGTCAGCTCCTTTCCAAATCCTGTAATTTCTGCTTTGCGTTTTTCTTCTGCGCCTTTTCCTTGTCAGCCCTAAGCTGCGCCCGGATAGAGGGCTTCTTTTCCGGCTTCGCTTCCTTGCCGCGCTCTTTGTCGGCTTTGACCGCGTTAGCCAGGTCAACAAGGGAAATTGTTTCTCCCGCCTTAACCTTTGCTTCCAGTTCGTCAACGGTAGGGGTGTTGTTGATGATACCGTCAAAGTTGTTGTCGTTCTGCTCTACGGTGTCCTCGATATGCTTCAAGGGGTTTGCCTTTTCCGGCTGCTCTGCGGCAACAGCAAACGCCCGCGTCCCGTTCCCCATAATCAGATACTTTCCGTCGTCCGACTGGTGGTGAAAGCCATATCCGGCGGCTTCTATCTGCTCCCGGCTCATGGCGGTCACATGGAAAGTCCCCCTCGGTGTCTTGACAGTTTCGCCCGTTTCCAAGTCGTCCGGGGTAAGCTGCTTTTGCTCCTGTAAAAACTCCGGCACTTCCCGAAAACCTACACTGTCAACGAAATGCGCCGCGTCCTGTCCGTCCTGATGAAGCACTACCACGTCGGAAACGGAAAGGCTGTGTCCCTTAAAATCTTTGGGGTGGTCGATATTGAAACAGGTGTAAATATCTTCAAGGGAAGTTTCCGGCGCAAGGGGCGCGGAATAGACAAGCTCATAGTTCGCCCTGTCAACCACATTTCCCGCCGCCTGCAGGCGGTCGTATGGCTCAAAGCGGAAATCCCTTGTTTCGTCCCCGCCCTTTATCTGGTAAATGGAAAAGGTGTCTTTGTCCTGTCCGGCGGTCTGCGCCGTTTCCTGTGCCTTTGCGTAAAGCTGCTTCACGTCGCCCTCGGTCAGCTCGCCGCTTTTGAGCTGCCCCATAAGCTCGCGGCATTTCTCCGGCGTTCCCGTATAAAGCACGTCGCCCATTTTCGCCCGCCCGTTCTCCTGTGTCACATAGGCTTGCAAGAGGTAGCTGTTTTCCCGGCTGTCGCTGTAAAGGTTCCGGCGCACTCTGTAAATCGTTTCCGGGGTAAAGGCTTCTTTCGGGGCTGCGCCCGCTTTTTCCTGTGCGCCGGATTTTCCCGGTGCGGCTGCTTCCGGCTCCGGCTTCTCCGGCGCGGCTTCCTGTCCCTCTCTGGTGGGCTGCTCCTGTCCGGCGGTCTGCTCCTTGTCCTGTGCCTTTTGCAGCTCCGCTAAGTTCTCGTCTATGGAATTGATAATCTCGGCGGCTGCGCTGCGTATCGTTTCAAGGGAGCTTTTCAGCTCGGACAGCTCCCGCCCGCTGCTCCACCCGGCGACATAGCCGAAAGAATAGTCGGACGTGTCAAGCCCGTAGTGCTGGCAGACGGCGTAAGCGACGCTTTCCGCCTGTACCTCGCGGGTACGGCGGTCGGGGCGCGTAGGGTCGTCCGGGGCGGTGTCGTGCATAGTCGCATGGGATATTTCGTGAATTGCGGTTTTAATGTTCTGTAATTCACTCATGCCCTCATGGATTGCAATACGGTTTTCTTCATAATAACAGCGTCCTTTTGCGCCGCCGTCCAGCGTTTCAAAGGCAATGGCAAAGGGGGAAGTCCGTTCAAGGGCTGCGAAAAAGTCCCGGTACTGCTCCACATCACCCGTCAGCTCGGAAACAGAGAGGTTTGGCAGCTCCTTTCCCTCGGTTTGCGATACGTCAAAGACAGATACCACTTTGTAGGCGGGTATGGTAATTTCCTGCGTTTCCATGACAGGCTTTCCGTCCGCGCCGATCACGGGCATTTTCGTGTCCGGGTCGATTTTCTCCCGTTCCTTTTTGACTTTGTACGGGGCGGGGGCAAGTATCTTGATTGCCTTTTCTCCGGGCTTCACATGGCGGTCAAACTCCTTTTCCCATTGACGGTAGCCCTTTACCAAATTGCCGCCCTGCATGGCAATTAAGATAGTGTTATTTAAGCTGTAATCGTGAAACTTCGACATGGCAGTTAGGAACTCTTTGTAGCGGTCGCTGTCAAAAATCGCCTGTACGCCCTGTTCCAAACGGTCGGTAATCTCCTTAACCTTGTCGGCTGGTTTTTCAGAAGTAAGAACAATGGGAATGACGGGGTGGGGCTGCTGCGGTTCGGCGGCGGGCGGCATGGTAGCCGCCGCGTCAAAGTCTACCCGTTCTGTTTCGCCGCGCTCCGGCTGCGGGTAGCTCATAATGCGGTATTCTTTGGGTATGTCGCTTTCGCGCCCGTTGTACCACTCGGAAAAGGTGTTTTTGTTGTTATAGATATAGCCCTGTTCGGTAAATCTGCCCCCGTCGTTGATAGCGGCGTCCCGCCCGTATTCCTCATACATGAAATACCGCTTTGCTTCTTCCGGCAGCTCCAATTCGTCCAGCTCGTCGATCAGATAGTAACCGTAATCTTCTTCGCTTTGGACGGTGGGATAAATCCAATAGCAGTCAAGGTTTTGTGCAAGGTTGATGAGGTCTTTGAGATTTCCGGCATACTCGCCCAGCGTAACCGCCGCCGCAAACTTCGCTTTATCCTCGTCGCCCTGCATTTCAAGCAGCTTTCCAAGATAATTCAGCTCGTCTATGCTGCCGCTTTGGATAACGGAAAGCGGCACGTCAAAGGGGCATTGTTCGGTATTTGCAAAGCCGCCCACAAATAAATCCTGCGGGTTTTTTGCGGTAACGCCAATATTCCTCATAGCGTCGTGAAGCTGCTCCGTTGTGGCTGGCATAGGCAGCCACGCGCCGTCCGTCTGTCCGGCTTCAAGGCGGCTATGGTTTCCAAGTAAGATAGAAAATTGTTCGCTCATTCGGTCGCTCCTTTCGTTTCAGATTTTCAAGAGGGTTTGGGACACTTCCCAACAAGCAAAATCCCCGCAATCGTCGGCAGACGAAAACGGGGATTTTTACGGAAAGGGTACCCCTTTCCTATGCTTGCTGCGTAACTTCTCTGTCCCTCTGGATTGCAATTCGGTAGTTGACGTACTTCCCGCCCGTATCGGCTAACAGGATAGTACCGTCGTAGGTTTTCCCCGTTTTCGGGGAGTACAGCTTTTTGACTTTTGCTTTCCCGTCTTTCAAGAGGGCGGCGGCAATCTTCGGGGAAAAGGTTACTTTCCGTTCCTCAAAAAATCGGTCATTCTTCCACATGGTAAAGGCGCAATCCTTGTTCGCGCAGTAGTAGTTTTTTCTGCCCTCGTAAATGTCCGCGCCGCAACGGGGGCATTTGCCGATCACCGGCTTTTCCTCTTTGAAACGCTCCTTTTCCTTGTCGGAAAGGAAAGGATAGGTGCTTACCAGCTCCCGCGTCATGGTTTCAATGCCCGCCATAAAGCTGTCCGGGTCGGCGTTGCCCTTTGCAATCTGCGTCAGATTGTTTTCCCAATCGGCGGTAAGCTGCGGGGAAGTAAGCACCTCCGGCAGGACGCAGACAAGCTCAATCCCGCTTTTGGTCGGAATGAGCTGCTTTCCCTTGCGCTCCACAAAGCCGCCCTTTACCAGCTTTTCAATGATAGCGGCGCGGGTGGCGGGCGTCCCAAGCCCCCGGCGTTCCGCGTCCGGGTCGGTTTCCTCATTCCCGGCGCGTTCCATAGCAGAGAGCATCGACGCTTCGTTATGGGGCTTCGGCGGCGTCGTGAAATGCTCCGTAACCGCCGCTTGCGGGTTGTCAAAGGTCTGCCCCTCGGCAAAAGGCGGCACGTCCAGCGAAAGGGCGTTTTCCTCGTCGTCCTCGGTATCGGCTTTCTTTTTCAACGTCGCCATAAAGCGGCGTTCCAAGCCTTTCCACCCCTCGGCAAGCACCGTCTTTCCCTTTGCGGTAAACTCCTGTCCCGCGCAGGAGAAAACCGCCGTAACCGCTTCAAAGATATGCGGCTCGGCGCAAGCCATTAAAAGACGCGCCCCTGCAAGGGTAAGGATATTGCGCTCGCTTTCCGGTAGCGCGGCAAGGTCGGCTTTCGCAAGCTCCATTGTAGGGATAATTGCGTGGTGGTCGGACACCTTTTTGCTATCCAGTAAACGGCAAATTTCCGGCGTGAAGTCTGCGCCCTGCATAAAGGGCAGCTTTCCGGCAAGTAGGGCGGCGATCTGCGCCGCCGTACCGCCCATATCATCAGTAAGATAGCTGCTGTCTGTTCTCGGATAGGTAAGCAGCTTCTTTTCGTACAGGGATTGCGCCAAATCAAGGGTTTGCTTTGCAGTATAGCCGTAAATGCGGTTTGCTTCCCGTTGCAAGCTGGTAAGGTCAAAGAGTTTCGGCGGGGCAACGGTTTTCTTCTCGCAGGTAACGGAAATACATATCGCCTGTGCCGTTTCGCAAGCGGCTTTCAAATTCCCGGCTTCTTCTGCGGCGTGGATCTTCGCGCTTGCGGCTTCCACGCCGGAGAGGGACAGGCGCACATGGTAGTATTTTTCTTTCTTAAAGGTGGTAATGGCAGCGTCCCGGTCTACAAGCATTTTGAGCGTCGGGGTCTGGACGCGCCCCACATTCAGCGTCTTTCCATACAGGCAGGAAAACAGGCGGGTCATATTGATACCGATAATCCAATCGGCTTTTGCCCTGCAAAGGGCAGAGGAATAAAGGGGGTCGTACTCTTTCCCGTCTTTGAGGGACGCAAAGCCCGCCTTGATTGCGCTTTCTTCCATAGAGGAAATCCAAAGACGGCGCATGGGCTTTTTACAGCCCGCCACATCATAAACAAAGCGGAAAATGAGTTCTCCCTCGCGCCCTGCGTCGCAAGCGTTGACGACTTCGGAAACGTCGGCGCGGTGCATGAGGTCTTTTAGGATTTTGAATTGCTTTCCCTTGTCGCTGGCAACGGCGTACTGCCATTCCTGCGGCAGAATGGGTAAGCTGTCATAGCTCCATTTTTTGTACTGCTCGCCATAGGCGGCAGCTTCCGCAAGCTGTACCAAATGCCCCACGCACCAGGAAACAAGATAGCCGCTTCCTGCGATATACCCGTCCTTTTTCTCCTTTGCGCCCAGCGCGGCGGCAATCGTCGCCGCCACGCTCGGCTTTTCAGCTATGATAAGTGTTTCACTCATACGGTTTCGTCCTCCTGTTCGTCGGCTGCTGCGTCGTCGGGCAGCTCGCCGTCCACTTCCTTGTCCTCGTCGTAATCGTCAAAATCGTATTCATCGAGATTGTCATTTCCCTTTGCCGCGTCCTTTTTCGGCTTTAAGACTTTGAAATAGTAGAACGCTGCGCCGCCACCTCCGGCAAGGATAAGGACGATCAGCAGAATACCGCCGATGTTACCCTGCGTTTCTTCTTCCGGCTGTTCGGGTTCCTCCGGCTCGGCTTCCTTGCCCGTACAGTCGCCCAGATTGACAGAGCAGACGGGGCAAGCGGTATTGACGGCTCCGGCTTCGCATTTATCCGTACAGCTGCAGACGGCGGGCGTTTCTTCCGTCTGCCCGTCCTCGTCCTCCATAAGAGCCATAAGGTCGGCTTCGTCTACTTGATTGAGGAAATGGACGGTGTTTTCGCCCTCGTCGTCCCGGTCGATGATGATATAGAAATAGTTGCCGCTTTTGGTGGTAACGGTAATGAGCTGCTTGTTGCCGCCGTAGTCGTCCACAAGGGTAGCGTTCCCGTCCGGGGTAAGGGGCGGCGTGTCCTCGGTTTCTTCCATGACAACGCCCGTATCGTTGGTGGCGTCGTTCTCCGGCGTCTGTGCAAAGGCGGTAACAGAAAAGCCGCCCATGAGCATAAGGGCGGCACAAAGCGCGGTCAAAGTCCTTTTGATTTTATTCTTCATTCGCTGCGTCCTCCTGTTCTTCGGCGTAACCGTCTGCGGGGAGAGCCGCCATACCGGGGATTGCGTCGCCGGACAGCATGGCGGTAAGCTCCTGCGGGGTAAGGCGCATAGCCCGCACAAGCTGGACGATTTGCAGGTTTTCCGCTTCGGTTTTCTGCGCGGTAAGCTCTTTGAGCTTGTTCTGATACTCGGTGATCTTCTCGCGGGTCTTTTGGATTTCCCGGTCAAGACGTTCAATTTTGTTCATAGCCATAGATAAAATTCTCCTTTCTTCGGTGGGTCAGTCCCAATTCATCAGCCCATACCCTTTGATACATTCATAGGTAAGGGCATAGCTCTTGATTTTACAGGCGTCGCCGGAATTTCCCTCGACAGTATAAACGCGGCTTCCGTCTGTACCGATCACAATGCCTACATGGTCTGCGCTGCCGTCTAAATCCCAATCGAAAAAGATAGCGTCGCCGGGGGCGATATTCTCATAATCCCTCGCGCCCCATTGTCCCCGCGATTGAAACCACGGGACACCCTGCGATTGACAGCCGGAAAAGCGCGGCTCGCTTGCGCCCGCCTGATTGTAGCACCAGCTCACGAAACAGGCGCACCACTCCACGCGGGAATTGAAGCCGTACCAGCTCCAATAGGGATAGCCGCCCACATTCCCGACTTGCTGCTTTGCAAGGTCTACAAGGGCGGTATTGCCGGGGCGGGTACCGTTTACAAACTGTACCCCGCTTATGTCCTCGGACGGGCTTCCGTCGGGAGAGCCGCCGCCGAAAATAAGCGGCTTGTTGCCGCTCGTTTCCATATAGACGCGGAACATTTCAAGTTGCTCGTCGTTCAACAGCTCCGGCGCAAGGGACGTGATCGGGCGGGTTTCCAGCTTGACGTTAAGGATATAGTAGTTATACGGTATCTCTACGGTGTAGCTGTTGCCCTCGCTGTCCGTCCTCGTTTCGGTGCGGTATCGTATCTCCACTTCCTCGGTCAGCGTGAGGGTGTATTGCATATCAAAGATACGCTCGATTTCTGCCTGTGCGCTCTGTGGGGTGTAGCTTTGCAAAAGCGCGGTCAGATAGGACGCTAATTCGTGCGGGTTATGCCCGATAGCGTCAAGGTCGTAGCGGTATTCATCGTAGCCGGGGTGGGTGCTTTCAATGTTGTCAATCTCGGCTTGCAGCTCGTTTTCCATAGCGGCGTAGTTGTTTTCCACCGCCACAAGGTCGCTGTCCTCCGACGTGTAGGAAGTCCCCACAACGCCGTTGACCGCGCCGGAAAACATAGAGGAACAAGAGGACAGCCCCGCAAAAATGATGATGAACAAAAGCAGCGCGGCAATCGCAATCAGTACGCCTACCGGGTGCCTTGCCACAAAGAGCGCGGCTTTCCTTGTTTCCTCGGCGGTTTTCTTTGCCGCCTTGCGGGTGCTTTCCGCCGCTTTTTTCGCGGTGGCTGCGCCGCCTTTCCTTGCCGCTTTTGCGTATTCCCGCTTGATTTTCTGCTTCTGCATGAAACGGGAAAGGGGGTTGCTGCGAAGCTGCGGGTTATCGTGCAGGGCTTTGTGATAGTAAAAGTTGGCGTTTGCCTTTGCCGCCGCTTTTTCCGCTTGCGCCGCCTTGCGGTAAGGTTTCAGCTTGTGGCTGCGGTAGCCCTCTTTGACCTTTCGGACACCGTATTTTCCCATGCGCTCGGCGGCTTCCTCGGATTTGTGCGCCCCCTCAACGCCGGAATTGTCTTTCTCCACGGAATGTATCTTGTTATGGACGAAAATCCCGGCTTCCTGCGCGGGGCGGGATAAGGGATTGCGCTTGCCCTCGAAGCTCGGCGGCGTTTCCTGCTTGTCAAATTGCAGCCGCGATTTCTTCTTTGGGGGAAGTGCCGCCCGCGCTGCGTCCAAACGGTCGGCGGCTTTGTCCGATTTCTTGATGTACTTTTCCAGCTCCGGCGTTGCCCGTTCCTCGTCGGTAAATTGCAGACGGGACGGATGCGCCTTTGACGCTGCCGCTTCCTGCGCCCGCCGGACAGCCTTTTTCGACGCTTTCCGGGTCTGCCCCGCGCCTATATGCTCCATGACGCGCTCGGCGGCTGCGTCCTGCGGCTTTGAAAAATGCTCCGGCGCATGGGTCAAGGGAGAGGACGGGGAAACCGCCCATTGAAGCTGCGCCGCGTCCTGTGCGGCTTGCTGCTCCGGCGTTTTCTGAAAATCCGCGTCCTGTATGCGCTTGCTGATAAGCTCGCTTTCGCCCGTGGTCTGGTTTTGCTCGGTCAGCCCGTCGCGGCTCATTTTCTGCGTGATTTTGTCGCGGGGCTTCATCGGGTCTTTCAAGTGCTTTCACCTCCAATCCGCGCCCTCGCAAGGGCGCAATATTCAATGTTAATCTCAATGCCGATATAATGACGGTCAAGGTCTTTCGCCGCTTTGCCCGTAGTACCGCTTCCAAAGAACGGGTCTATCACAATGCCGCCTTTCGGACAGCCCGCCAAAATACAGGTTTCCGCTAACTTCGGCGGGAACGCGGCAAAATGCCCGCCCTTGTATGGGACGGTGTTAATCAGCCATATATCCCGCTTGTTCCGCATGGTGGGGATCAGCGCGTCGTCGTAGTAACCGCCTTTCCGCGCTTTGTTGATACCCTGCACTTTACCCTGTCCGGGTACTTCCTCGGCGTATTTGTGTCCGGCTGCGCGTCCCTGCCTGTACCGCGCCGCCGTCGTGGGGGCTATCGGCTCGGCTATGGCGGCAGCGTCATAGAAATACTGCTTTGACTTTGCAAGCAGGAAAATGTGTTCGTAGCAACGGCTCGGACGGTCTTTGCAGCTTTCGGGCATAGGGTTTTCTTTCTGCCAAATGATGTCGCTGCGTAAATACCACCCGTCCGCTCGCAGGGCAAACGCCAACAGCCACGGAATACCGATTAAGTCCTTTTGCTTGCAATTCGGAGCGCGGCGGTTAAGGGAAAGGCTCTGCCCGTTCCTGCCCTTTGGATTTTTCGGGTCGGTGTAGCCGCCTTTGCTGCCTGTGCCGCAGTAGGTGTCTGCGATATTCAGCCAAAAGGTGCCGTCCGGGCGCAATACACGTTTCAGCTCATGGAATACGGCGACAAGCCGATCAATGTACTGCTCCGGCGTGTCCTCGCGCCCGATCTGCGCGTCAAGCCCGTAGTCCCGCAGGGCATAATAGGGCGGGCTGGTAACGCAACAATGGACGCTTTCATCGGGCAGCTCCCGCAGGGCGCAGAGGGCGTCCCTGTTGATGATTACGTCCGTTTTCATGCGTCGCCCACTTCCTCCGGCTTCGTCGTCATTACGCGGTAAAGCTCGGTATCTTTCGGGAAACGGTCGATAAAGGGCAGTACCACGTTGCCGTAGAAGATAAGCCCCTCGCCCGCTTCGGTGTGGGTAACGTACTTCATCTGCTGCGGGGAAATGTTGAGCTGCTTTGCAAGGATAGCCCGGTCGCCCTGCGCCTGATTGAGCATGAGGACAAAATCAGAGTTTTCAAAGATATTTTCCACCTCGCGGGAAGCAAGCAAGTCCTTGATGTTCTGCGTGATAGCTGTGGATATCTGTTGTGTGATTAGCGGACAGTTTTTTATCTGTCCCTCCGGGGCTTTCGCCCATTTTCAGCGGTATGTCTGTTCATACCCGGCATAGCATATCTTTTTATCCTGCGGTTTATGCCGCAGACCGAAACGATAGCGGAGCCTCGTGGGGCTGTTATATTCTGCAAGGCAGGCTCAAGCCCTATGCGTTGCGTGTGTCCCGCTTTTTAAGGCGGGCCTTCCACTCCGGTCAGGACTGCAAAACCCTTCCAGATTTCTTCCGCGCTGATACTCTTAACTTACTTGCTGGCTTCGGTTAAGACGGCAATCGGCCCGTACCCCATGCAGGGTCAGGTGCGGGCCTTCTACCACTTCCAGATCCGCCGATAATCAAAACATTCTTATTCCTGGCTGTCCTGGGGTCCTTGGGGCGGCTGTTCATCGTCAGCCGTTCCGTCTGGGTGAGAATGATGTTATTCTCAAACACCGGGTCCATAAACGGCTTGATGTCCTCCGCCGTACCCCAGCGGGCCGAACCGTATTCCATGTTCTTGCGGTACTTCTTGGCGTTCTTGCCCTTGAAGTAAACAGCCAGCCGCAGGGCAGCCCCGCAGCAGAGGCCCACCAGCAGGTCAACCGGGTGAAAGCTGGGGAGCGCCGACTGAAAGGCGGCGGCAAATCCATCCATCAGGCCCAGCAGCTTGGCCGAAGCGTCCGCGCCCGGAGCCAGCCGCCATGCCTCGCCCAGCTTGGTGGCATAGAGGCCGATCAGCAGATAGGGCAGGTTGGGGAGCAGAAGTTTTTTCAAATCGAGCTGTCTCATCGTTCCTGTTCCCTCCGTTTCTCACGGTTCGGGACCGGGGCTTTCACCAGCTCCTTGAACTTCTTGAGCTTACCCAGCACTGACTCCCGGCGCTGCTCCTTTTTCAGCCGGTTCTTGGAATACTTCTGGAAGGCGGCGTTCATACTCGCCTCACTGGGAGCCTTGAAGAAAATCTGATACTGGCCCTTTGCCGTTTTATAGACCGCATACTGGACCTTGTACTCGCGGGCAATCCGGTCAAAACTCCGAAGCCCCTTGTCTTGCAGGTCGATCTCCTTCATATCGCCGTACTGCTTTTTCAGGTCCTCCATGCTGACCCTGCCGTATGGCTTCACACCGTCCGGGCTGTCCCGGCTGTTTTGCAGCTTCTTGTTCTTTCGGTGGGCCAGGTACTTGGAAAGCGCCGCTTTCAGGACCCGCCCGGTGAACTTGGTGGCATTGACCGTCAGCGTCAATGTCCTGTTTTCCACTTCTTCCTGCATCAAAATCACTCCCTTCTGTCAGGATGAAAGCGGCGGCCCCGTCTAAGGCGGAACCACCAGACGGCGGAGCAGGTATTTCCCCCGCATGGTTCAGGCTCCCTTTTTGCCGCCATCCTCGCGGCCCTGGCCTTTAACCGTCAAAATACCGTCCAGGGTGGTGGCGGTGATCCGCAGCCGCTCGGCTACGGCGATGTCATTCTTCATGGCCTCATCCAC
>ENA-OZAB01001211-OZAB01001211.1-human-gut-metagenome-genome-assembly--contig:-NODE-1211-length-11111-cov-6.203690_pt1 | contig 11111 bp, 10 predicted proteins | sample MGYA00243297_ERZ653491 | MGnify/ENA primary metagenome ERZ653491 (study PRJEB26926, sample SAMN06165154) | human gut metagenome | biome: ENVO:00009003; feature: ENVO:2100002; material: ENVO:00002003... | reverse complement strand
CTCCACGGCGGCGTATTTTTCCTCCACCCGCCGCAGCCGCTCAGCCGATACCAGACCGATGCGGCAGCCGATGGGGCACAGGCGGCGGTCGGCGTTGTCCTGGCGCAGCAGCAGGCGGTATTCCGAGCGGCTGGTCATCATGCGGTAGGGCTCCTGGGTGCCCTTGGTGACCAGGTCGTCGATGAGGGTGCCAATGTAGCTTTCGCTGCGGCGGAGGATCAGCGGCTCCCGGCCCAGCAGGGCCAGCGCCGCGTTGACCCCGGCCACAAAGCCCTGGACCGCCGCCTCCTCGTATCCGGAGGAGCCGTTGAACTGTCCCGCGCCGTACAGGCCCCGGACCGCCCGGGTCTCTAAGGTGGGGCGCAGGGCCGTTGGGTCGATGCAGTCGTATTCGATGGCGTAGGCCGGGCGCATCATCTCTGCCCGCTCCAGACCGGGGACGGAGTGCAGCATGGCCAGCTGCACGTCCTCCGGCAGGGAGGAGGAGAAGCCCTGGATGTACATTTCCTCCGTGTCCAGGCCCATGGGCTCGATGAACAGCTGGTGCCGCTCCTTGTCCGGGAAGCGGACGATCTTGGTTTCGATGGAGGGGCAGTATCGGGGCCCCACCCCCTGGATGACCCCGGAATACAGGGGGCTTTTGTCCAGGTTCTCCCGGATGATGCGGTGGGTCTCCGGGGTGGTGTAGGTCAGCCAGCACACCGCCCGGTTTTCCGGCGGGGCCGGGGTCTCGAAGCTGAAGGGCAGGGGAGAGGGGTCCCCCTCCTGGAGCTGCATTTGGGAAAAGTCGATGCTCCGGCGGTTCACCCGGGGAGGGGTGCCGGTTTTGAACCGCCGCAGAGGCAGGCCCAGGGCCAGCAGGCTCTCCGTCAGAGGGCCGGCGGCGTGAAGCCCGTCGGGGCCGGATTCCTCCACGCAGTCCCCCACGATGGTGCGGCCCCGGAGATAAGTGCCGGTGCACAGCACCACCGCCCGGACCCGGTATACCGCCCCGGTGCGCAGCACCACGCCGGTGACGCGGCCGTTTTCCGTCCGCAGGGCCACCGCCTCCGCCTGGCGCAGGGTCAGGTGCTCCTGCATCTCCAGGGTGTGCTTCATCACCTGCTGATAGGCCCGGCGGTCCGCCTGGGCCCGCAGGGACCACACGGCGGGGCCCTTCCGGCGGTTGAGCATCCGATACTGGATGCAGGCCCGGTCCGCCGCCCGGGCCATTTCACCGCCCAGGGCGTCCAGCTCCCGGACCAGGTGGCCCTTGGCGGTGCCGCCGATGGCGGGGTTGCAGGGCATGTTGCCCACGGCGTCCAGGTTGATGGTCAGGCACACCGTTTCCAGCCCCAGGCGGGCGGCGGCCAGAGCCGCCTCGATGCCGGCGTGTCCCGCGCCGATGACGGCGATATCAAATTGTCCCGCGTCAAATTCTCTCATACAGGCTCCTTATGCGCGCCGCAGGGTCACCACCGCCACCTCCGGGCGGTTGAACAGGCGCACCATGCCGCCGAGGCCCCGGGAGACAAATACCTCCGCGCCCCGGCAGGTGTAAAATCCGTTGGTATAGGAGGGCAGCAGCGTGCCGCCGCTTCCCAGCAGCCCGTCGGTAAAGGGCAGACGCCACAGACCGCCGTGACCGTGGCCCGACAGGGTCAGATCCGCCCCCAGGGCGGCATATTCCGATTCAAACAGGTTGTTCCGGTGGGCCAGCAGCAGCCAGAAGCCCTCCGGGGCGGCGTCCCGGACCTCCCGGGCCACCTGCTGGGGCGTTTTCTGGTCGGCGTAGCCGTTGGGGTCGTCGATGCCCGCCAGGAGCAGGCTGTCACCGCCCCGCTGAAGCGTCACGAAGCCGTTATGGAGCCAGGTGACGCCGCAATCCGCCAGCAGGGCCGCCGTCTCCTGCATCTTTCCGGCGGCCCACTCGTGGTTGCCGGAGACGAAATAGCAGGGGGCCAGGGCCGTGAGCCTTTCCAGCAGAGGGCGCAGGTACGCCGGGTCCGTCCACTCGTCCACGAAATCCCCCACCAGAGCGATGACGTCCGGATGGGCAGCCTCCACCGCCGCCGCCAGGCGGCGGTTGTCCCGGCCGAACTGACGGCCATGGAGGTCCGACAGCACCACGATCCGGGCCCCGTCCCACCCCTCCGGCAGCCGTCGGGAGCTAAAGGTATATTCCTCGGTGGAGAGGGTGTAGTTCCCCCACCACAGGCCCGCCCCGGCCAGGGTCAGGGCCGCCAGCAGCAGCGGCAGGGTTTTCTTCCTGGTTTTTTTCTTGTGGGCCACGGCGGCGCCTCCTTTCCCGCTGTCACTTATTATATAATAGGTTCCCCGGGGTTTGCAAGTCCTTTGTTGTGCATAATAGCAAAAAATGATAAGCGGTTTTTATGAAAAATGTAGATTCTCACCCTTGCAAAACCGGGTCGGGCGGGGTATACTATAACCGTGAAAAGAGAAGAAAGGAGCGTGATACAATGACCAACATCTTCATGAAGGGTGACCTGGATGACATGATCTTCGAGGGTTCCGACTGGCAGCCCAGCGAACGGTAAGTGATCCGGCTATACCAAGGAAGAAGCCACGCCTGTGCGTGGTGATTTTTTTTACAGAAAAAGCGTTTTACGAATACGGATATTATGCGCCGCAAGGCGCTTTTTTTGTGCCCGTTTATGGGGCCCGTCTGCGGCGGCACAGGTCCGCGATGATGAGCGCGGCGCAGCACAGCAGCACCGCCGCCAGAATGAGAATGGCGCAGCTGCGGAAGAACGCCTCCGGCAGGATCAGGATCACCGGGTCCGTGGCCGGGTCAAAGAGCCAGTTGTCCTTGCCGGGAAAGAAGATGCTGTGGAACACCGTGAAGGCCCGGTCAAAGTCCAGGGCCGCCAGGGCACCGGCTATGGCCAGCGCCCCGCCCAGGCCGCAGCTGGCCCAGAAGCCGGGACTGTGGCCCGCCAGGGGGCACAGGGTCAGGCCCTTTTTCCGCCGCAGAGCGTACAGCACCAGCAGCACCGCCATGCACACCGCCAGCACCCGAAGGTCCAGCAGAAACAGCCGCCGCACATCGGCGAAGTGGCTGGCCCCCTCCGGGGAGAAGGACAGCACACCGGCGGCAAAGTCCGGGCGCTTGCCCAGGCAGTAGTCCATCACGTCGTCAAAGGCCGCCCCGATCTGCTCCGCCGTCAGGCCGCTGCGGGCGGGGATGCCCAGAGGCTCGATCTGCGCCCGGTAGAAGGGCCGGATCACCAGCGGCAGGGCGATGGACCCGGTCAGGATGGTCAGGGCCATGGCAAAGGCCGCGAAAACGGACAGCAGCTTCCTCATGAAATATCCTCCTTCTTCCGGCCGGACAGCACCAGCAGCACCTGGCCCGGCAGGTAAAACAGCCACATACCCACCTGGGCAAAGGCCGCCAGCCAGCCGGGAAACAGCTCCGGCTGATTATGAACGCCCACGCACACGTCGCACAGCAGGAACAGACACAGTCCCCAGGCAAACAGCGGCATGGAAAGGGAAAGCGCCTGACAGGCATTGACCAGGAAATTGGCGAAATACACCGCCGCCAGCAGGTTCAGCGGCGACAGCAGGCCCAGGGCCCAAAGCCCCGCCCAGGCCGCTGTTACCAGGAACAGCCGCAGCCCCCACAGGGACCGGCCGCCGTTCTGCCGGCAGATCCGGACCAGATACAGGGCCTGGACCCCGCAGAACAGGGCCACCCCCGCGCCGTACCAGTCGTTCAGCAGCAGAAGGAAGGTGTCGGCCCCCAGGGTCAGGGCCATGGCGGCGGCCATCAGGCGGCTGCCGCCCCGCCGGGCAAACAGCACGGAAAACACCAGGCACACGGCGATGGAGGCGTATTTCACCGGGCCGCCGCTGCCGCCGGTAAGGTCCAGGGTCATAAATATCGCGTACAGGGCCGCCTCCAGCCCCAGAAAGGCCGCCGTCACAGGTCCCACAGCTGCGGGTCGCTGGCGGAGACGCACAGGGCCCCGGCGCTCAGCGCCGCCGTGACATCGGCCTTGTCCGCCAGCAGGCCCCCGGCGATCAGGGGCACCGGCAGCTCCCGGGACAGCCGGGCGATGACCTTATAGATGGTTCCAGGCAGCACCTCGATCAGGTCCGGCATCCCCATGCCCGTCTCCTTCCCCAGGTTGCTGACAGCCTTGGAGTCGATGGCGAACACCCGCAGCACCGTCAGCATGCCCAGCTCCCGGCCCCGGCGGATGATGTGGGGCCGGGTGGAGATGATTCCGTCGGCCCCACAGGAGCGCAGATAGTCCACGGCGATCTCCCTGGGGGCCAGCCCCGCCACCAGGTCCCCATGGACCACCGCCTGCTTCCCGGCCCGGTGGACCCGGTCCACAAGACCCGCGATATTCAGAATGTCGCCGCACAGCAGGAACACCGCCGCACCGTCATGGCACAAGGCACGATCCAGGGTCTCCGGCTCCTTCACCGCCGGGATCACCGGCGTCCGCTCCAGCAGCGGCAGCATGGGATGGGACATAGGGCGGACCCTCCTTCCGCAGTTTTCTTCCCTATATGTTACCACGGGGCGGGGGCTGATTTCAACAGGACATTTGCATAATATGAGCCGGGGGTCTGCCAACGCAGGCCCCCGGCTCCGGCGCGTTACTGCGCCTCGATCTCCTTGATATTCACTTCATTCCCCTGCACCAGCCAGGTGTCCTCGCTGCCGCAATAGGGGCAGGTCCGGCCCTGGGGTACGGTGTCGTAGTCCCGGCCGCAGCCGCCGCAGTGGGTGACGGCGGGGACCGTTTCGATGCGCAGCGCCGCCCGGGGCATCAGCTCCGTCCGGGCCGCCGCCCATTTCCAGCAGCTCTCCAGCTCATGGGGCACCACGCCGGACACCTGGCCCAGCTCCAGGGTCACCGACGCCACGTCGGTGAGGCCCTGCTCCCGGCCGATGTTCTCCACGGCCCGGATCACATGAAAGACGATACCCAGCTCGTGCATTACTTCTTCCCGGCCTTGCGGATCTTGATCTCCCGCTTGACCATGTAGGGCAGGATGGCCTTCATCTTGTCCTCGGCGGGGATCATGTGGGTGCACTCCGGACGCTCCCGGTGCAGGTGGATGGCGTCAAAGGCACACTTGGTGGTGCACACGCCGCAGCCGATGCACTTGTTGGGGTCCACCACGGAGGCGCCGCAGCTGAGGCAGCGGGCCGTCTCCTTCTGCACCTGCTCGGCGGTGAAGGCGATGCGCTCGTCCCGGAAGGTCCGGCGCAGGGCCTCGTTATACCCGATCTGCTGGCGGGGGGTGTTGTCAAAGCCCACGGGGATCAGGGCGTTCTCCTTGTCCAGCTCCACGAACTGCCGGCGGTTGCGGCCGATGGTCAGGGTGGCCTTCTGGACGAACCGGTGCAGGGAGATGGCGCCCTCCTTACCGGCGGCAATGGCGTCGATGGCGAACTTCTGGCCGGTGACGGCATCGCCTCCGGCGAAAATGTCGGGCTCCGCCGTCTGATAGGTCACGGGGTCCACCTGGGCGGTGCCGTTGGGGTTGAAGGTCACGGCGGTGCCGGTCAGCAGCTGCCGCCAATCCACCTTCTGGCCGATGCAGTACAGCACCGCGGCGCACTGGGCCTGGCAGGTGTCGTTGTCGTCAAACTCCGGGGCGAAGCGGCCCTGGTCGTTCTTCACCCGCAGGCACTTGCGGAAGCGGATCCCGGCGGCATGGCCGTTTTCGGTGACGATCTCCGTCTGGCCCCATCCGGCGTGGATGGTGATGCCGTCCCGCTCACACTCGCCCCGGTCCTCCGGACCCATGGGCATATCGTCATAGCTCTCCAGGCAGTACAGGTCCACGGACTCCGCGCCGCAGCGCACCGCCGTCCGGGCCACGTCGGCGGCGATGTTGCCGCCGCCGATGACCACCACCCGGCCTTCCAGCTTCGTCTCCTGGCCGCCGTTGACCCGGCGCATGAAGTCGATGCCCGCCGTGACGCCCTGGGCGTCGTCGCCGGGGATGTTCAGCCTGCCGCCGGACTGCAGGCCCACGGCCACATAGAAGCCCTGATAGCCCTGCTCCCGCAGCTGGGCAATGGTCACGTCCTTGCCCACCTCCACGCCGCAGCGGAACTGGACGCCCATTTCCCGCAGCACGTCGATCTCCGCCTGGACCACGTCCTTCTCCAGCCGGAAGCTGGGCAGGCCGTTTTCCAGCATACCGCCCAGGCGGTGCTCCTTTTCAAACACGGTGGGGCGATAGCCTTTCTCCGCCAGGTAATAGGCGCAGGACAGGCCCGCCGGGCCGCCGCCGATGATGGCGATCTGCTGGTCGAACGCGCCGTCTACCTTGGGGATCACCTTCTCCGGCACGAACCGGGTGGCGGCGTCCAGGTCCTGCTGGGCAATGAAGCGCTTCACCTCGTCAATGGCCACCGCCTGGTCCACGGTGCCCCGGGTGCAGGCGTCCTCGCAGCGGCGGTTGCAGATGCGGCCGCACACGGCGGGGAAGGGATTCTCCCGCTTGATCAGCTGCAGGGCCTCCCGGTACTTGCCCTGGGCCGCCAGCTTCAGATAGCCCTGCACCGCGATGTGGGCGGGGCAGGCGGTTTTGCAGGGGGCGGTACCGGTGTCGTAGCAGTTGACGCGGTTCTTGTCCCGGTAGTCGATGGCCCACTTTTCGGGGCCCCACTTGGCCGCATCCGGCAGCTCCTGACGGGGATACTCCACGGGGCCGGACTTGGTGCACAGCTTCTGGCCCAGCTTCACCGCACCGGCGGGACAGTATTCCACGCACCGGCCGCAGGCCACGCACTGGTCCGTCTCCACCCGGGCCACATAGGCGCTGCGGGACATATTGGGAGTGTTGAACAGCTGGCTGGTCCGCAGGGCGTTGCAGACGTTGACGTTGCAGTTGCAGATGCCGAAAATCTTCTGTTCGCCGTCGATGTTGGTGATCTGGTGGACAAAGCCGTTGTCCTCGGCCTTTTTCAGGATGTCCAGGACCTCCTCATAGGTGATGTACCGGCCCCCCTTGTCGGTTTCCACCACGTAGTCCGCCATGTCCCCCACGGCGATGCACCAGCCCTCCGGGTCGTCGCCGCAGCCCTCGCCCATGCGGGCCCGGGACATGCGGCAGGAGCAGGGGGAGGCCGCGTACTTGCCCGCGTATTTCTTCAGCCAGTGGCTGATATGCTCGATATCCGCGGTTTGGTTTTCGGTTTCGATGGCCTTTTCCACCGGGATCACATGCATACCGATGCCCGCGCCGCCCGGGGGCACCATGGCGGTGATGTGCTCCAGGGGCAGGAAGGTCATCCGCTCGAAAAAGGCGGCGATCTGGGGCTTTTCGTCGATCTGCCGCTGGTTCATGTTGAAAAATTCCGCGCTGCCCGGCACAAAGGGCGGCAGGGAATACTGCTTTTCCCGGCGGGCATTCTCCCAGTTGTATTCCACCAGGCCAATGCGGCTCATCTCCGCCAGCAGAGGCTCCAGCTCCTCCGCGGGCTTGCCGGTAAGCTTTACAAGCTCCGGCAGGGTCTTGGGGTCCCGGATGTTCATCTTTAGGGCCACGTCCGCCATTTCGTCGGTGACCAGGGCGGCCAGGCCCCAATATTCGGGGTCGTCCACGGTGATGCCCTTGATCTTGGCGGGGATGCGGTCGGTGATCTTCCGGGCGAGCTTGACGATCTTCTCCCGGGGCACGGCGTCCCGGGGGATGGAGAAGGGCAGCTTGCTTTCGTCCAGGGGGAACTTGGTTTCGCTCATGTGGGCAGCCTCCTAAAAGAATTGGGATGTGGCTTGGATCTGCTATCCCCGCCAATCGTTCACTTGTTCTTGGAGCCACTGGAACCAGGGCTCCATCCCCTGGCCGGTCTTGGCGCAGATGGGGATGACCTTCGCATTGGGGTTGCGGCGCAGGATGCGTTGCCGGCAGGCCTCCAAATCGAAATCGAAATAGGGCAGCACGTCGGTTTTATTGATGAGCACCACGTCGCAGATGGAGAACATCAGGGGGTATTTCAGGGGCTTATCGTCCCCCTCGGGCACGGAAAGGATCATGGCGTTTTTCACGGCCCCGGTGTCGAACTCCGCCGGGCAAACCAGGTTGCCCACGTTTTCCAAGATCACCAGGGCGCCCTCCACCCCTTCCAGGCCCTGGAGGCCCTGGCGGGTCATATCCGCGTCCAGGTGGCACATGCCCCCCGTATGGAGCTGAATGGCCTGTACGCCGGTGGCGGCGATGGTTTGGGCGTCCACATCGGAATCGATGTCCGCTTCCATAACGGCCATGGGGAAGGTTCCCTGCAAGGCCCGGATGGTCTGCACCAGGGTGGTGGTTTTGCCGGCGCCGGGGGAGGACATCAGGTTCAGCAAAAAGATGCCCCGCTGCTTCAGCTCCCGCCGGAGGGCGTCTGCCTGGCGGTCGTTATCCGCGAACACGCTTTGCTTGATCTCTAAAATTTTAAATGGTTCCATGGGGCGAATGTTCCTCCAGAAGTGATCCATGTGTCTATACCAGACATTAGCAATAGTTTAACAATTCTGCCCTTCCCTGTCAATGCTCCCACAGATATTGTAGAAAATCAAGGAATTTGTTTGTTTACTCCCCTGTTATTCGGGGAAAAACCATGGTATACTTTTATTGGTATGTGGTATAGCCACAAGCAGGAGGGAGGGTTCTTTGTGTTAGAGTTTTCAAAGTTGTCCGCGCCCAGCCTCAAGGAGCTGTTCATCCAGCAGCTTCAGGGCATGATCCTCACCGGCCGCCTATCCGTGGGGGCCAAGCTGCCGCCGGAGCGGGAGCTGGCCCGGCAGATGCAGGTGAGCCGGGCGGTGGTGAACGGGGGCGTCACGGAGCTGGCCCAGCAGGGCTTTTTGGAGGTGCGGCCCAGGCAGGGCACCTTTGTGGCGGATTACCGCCGCAAGGGCAACCTGCGCACCCTGATCGCCATTATGGAATATGCCGGCGGCGTGCTGGGCAACGACGAGGTCCGTTCCATCCTGGAGGTGCGCCGGGCCCTGGAGCACCTGGCGGTGCAGCGGGCCATCGCCCAGGCCGGAGACGAGGCCATGGAACGCCTGGGGGAGATCGTACAGGCCCTGGGCCAAGCCCAAACCCATGCCGAAGCAGCGGAAACCGCCTTTTTGTTCCAGCACGAGCTGGCCCTGGCCTCCGGCAACAGCATCCTGCCCCTTTTCTATTATTCCTTTAAGGCGCCGGTGATCACCCTTTGGATGCGCTTTTGCCAGCTTTACGGCATCGACGCCCTATACAACAACACCCAAACCCTCTACGGGTATCTTGCCCGGCGGGATGGGGCCGGGGCGGCCCAGTGGATCGACACCTATCTGGAAAAGGCCATCAGCGGCGGCCAGCAGATCTACAAAGACCCGGCCCCTGCCGGCCCGGAAGGGGAGCCCTGGGGCCAGCGGGCGTAGCCCCCTTTCCCCCGCAAACACAAGCGCCGCCCCCGGCAGGTTCCGGGGACGGCGTTTTCGGTTATCGGAAAGCTGGCTTTCGCCGCGATTGCAAAGGCTCCACGGCGCCCTTGCGCCTACGGCGCGGCCGGGGAGCCGTGGAGGGAAACCCTTGCTGCCCAAGGCTTTTTGCGGATCTGCCGCACACCTCCAGGGGGCCTTCCCTGGCCCCTTCAGAACAAGTTACATTGCGCCGGCAAATCCCCTCAGCGCCCAGCGAACCGCGAAAGCCGAGGGGTGCCGGCGGCAGAAGAGGCGAGGCGGAAGCCCCGTACGCAAGGGCACGCCGGGAAGGGCCGCAGGCCGAACCAGCGGGACCATTGGGAACCCCCTTGCAGCCCCGGTCCTATCCCATATCCCCTCAGGCGAGCACCAGGCCCACCTGATACATTTCCGGGTCCAGGTTCTTTTCCAGCAGGCGCTGGAATTGGGCGTACCCATCCACCGGCTGGAAGAATACGTCGATGCGCAGCAGGTTCCGCTGCCGGTTCAGGGGCAGGAAATAATCCTCCTGGAACCGGATCTCCGCCTGGTAATCCGCCCCCTGCTTCCAGCCCATCTGCCGGGCCAGGGCATGGACCTTGGCAAGGCCCGTCTCCAGCTCCGCCAGGGAATAGCGGCAGGCCGCCAGCTTAAAGCCCGGCTCCAGCTTCACGTCCGGCATGGCATCCTCTTTGAAAAACAGCACGCAGGTCCCATCCCCCCGGTCGTAGCCAAAGCCGCCGTAGCCCGGGTCCTCTGCAAAGGCCGCCCGGTACGCCTCCCCCGCCATGGCCAGGTTGTATTGATACAGGGCGGGTTGGTCCCGGGTCTTATCGTATTCCTCCGATAGGCCGGAGAGCTTCTCCGCCTTCACGTAAGCCCCATAGCCATACACGGCCACCTGCTTTACGTCCCCCAGGTCCGCCAGCACCACCACCCGCTGCTTTGCGGCGTAATAATATTGTAGGAAGTCCATGTGCTGGGTGCAAGCCGGGTCCCCGTACAGGGCGCCGGCATCCTCCAGGGTGGCGAAGCGCATCCGGCCGCCAGACGCTTCCGGCTGGGCGGGCGTCCGGATGGACAGATACCGGGTAAAGGCGTAGCCGATCCCCTTTTCCCCCTCCACCAGGGCCCAATTCCCCACGGTATGGAGCCGCTTTACGGTTTCCCCCTCCAGCAGCTCCCCCACCACTTCATGGGACATCCCCGGCCCGGCGCGCAGGTTCAGGTCCGTGGCCGCATAGTAGGCCGCCGCCGTATCCCCCGAGGGGGCCAGATAGGCGGAAAATACATAGCCCGTCGTTCCCTGGGCGGTTTGGATCTTGGCCCATTTTCCCTCCAGCCCCAGCAGGGCCACCCGCTCCCCCAGGGCCACCTCGCCCTTTACCGTATGCTCCATGCCGGGGCCTTGGCGCAGGTTCAGTGCATCCGTGGCGTAATAGTACTCCCTCTCCGCCGCCTGGGCCGTGCCCACCAAGAGCAAGACCAAGAGGCCCAGCAGCAGGGCAATAAGCCGCCTGGCTTGCCCGCAAAACAGCCGAACAACCATGGGTATCCTCCTTTTCATCCGGTACAAGGGTAAAATTGAATTTCGTCCGCAAGAAATGAAAGGCCGGCAGGCCGGGCCTGGCCGGGAAACGGGATTCCCCCGTTTTTTATATTATAACGGCCGGCGCCGCCGGGGTGTATGAACAT